>Ga0307507_10001473_pt1 | contig 52534 bp, 12 predicted proteins | sample 7_EM_MG_FD_207223 | JGI IMG/M metagenome (GOLD analysis project Ga0307507, IMG submission 207223) | Populus trichocarpa ectomycorrhiza microbial communities from riparian zone in the Pacific Northwest, United States - 7_EM | ecosystem: Host-associated > Plants > Roots > Unclassified | place... | reverse complement strand
TATAGCATATAACTTTACCTTAATTGCATGTTAAGAAATATATAGTTACCTTTTAAAGTTGCTAAGTAGGTTAATTGCGTATTAAGAAATATATAGTTAGCTTTTAAAGTTGTTAAGTTAGTTAATTGCATATTAAGTTAGTTAAATTACGTGTTAAGTTAGTTAATTATATATTAAGTTAGTTAAATTGCGTGTTAAGTTAGTTAATTGTATATTAAGTTAGTTAAATTACGTGTTAAGTTGGTTAATTGCGTGTTAAGTTAGTTAAATTGCGTGTTAAGTTAGTTAATTGCATATTAAGTTAATTGAATTGCGTGTCAAGTTAGTTAATTGTGTGTTAAGTTAGTTAATTGCGTGTTGAGTTGGTTAAATTACATGTTAATTACGCGAAACGCGAAAATCAAAGTCTACTTAAATCTCATCCTGCGAATATTTTCCTGATGAACTGTTATTAATTAAATAGTATTACGAAAAAGGATAGGTACCTATTACCTTTAATTAGTAAAATCTAAAATAGAATTAGAAATGTATAAATCTTTACAAAGATAGACCTAAGATAGGCGTACTATTAGATTAGAATTAAGGAAGGCGATAAATAGAAAGGCGTATTTAGAACTAGAGAAGGATTATTTAAACTAACGGTTTTATAATTTAGATTTACAAATATACTAATAATATTTTAGAGAAGGATTAACTATTGTTGGTATGCATTAACAACGTGTAGAATACATATATCACAATAATATGTACTATGCGGTGTTGTTAGTGGACTCTTCTTGTTCTATCTATACGTCCTAATAATACATATGCGCGTTATGTAGATTACGTGCTTTATACACGTGATATATGAAACGAATATATATACTGACACTGGAGCAACTTTAAAGGAAACTAAATCGTACTATTCCCGTTATTTGTAGCGTATACGCAATAACTAGCTCTTCCATCTGTAATATATAATAGCTTCTCCATAGAATAGGATTCGAGTAGTGGTCCTAGCAGAGCTTGGCAGGACTTAGTGGACTTGGCAGAATATAGCAGAATGCCATAGATTGCCATTAAATTGCCATTAGATTGCCGTAGATTGCCATTAGATTGCCGTAGATTGCCATTAGGTTGCCATCTCGCGGTTAGTCTCTAATTGCTGAGTTAGTGGAAATAGGTAGATGTGTGTAAGGCGTTACAGGGGTATCCCGTGACAATTGCTATCTAATAAAGATACTAAGTTAAGGAGAAGAAGGAGAATTAGTAGGGGTAGTAAGTGGATATGTCGCGAGGGTTGCTAAGGCGCTAGTAGTAAGTGAGCTAATAGCGATTTTCCATGCCGGGTATGGAAAATCCTAATTGGCTGGTTAAATTTAGGGTCTATAAAATATGGCACTGTTACAACACTATGCCAAATCTTAGTTTGTTTATTTAACCTACTCTATAGTCTGCAGTTCTAAGTAATTAGTATTAATTAACTTCTTAAGAGCTGTAGATGCCTTGCTCTTAGTTATTAAGTCAGTAGGGTTACTATTACCGTTAATCTACTTAACCTCTATAATCTCTTTGCGCTTATATAACTAATAAAGATATATAACATCTATTATAAGATGTTTCTTTTATATAGTGCCTAGCTTAATAAGACATTTATAGAGTAATTTTAAGTTGGTGTAAAGTATAAGTGGGAGTTTAATCTGTAGGAGTTGTTTAACAGTTAACTTAATTGTGGCGCCAATGTTAAATCTATAGGCTATTGTATAGAGTTCTAAGGCTAGTACGCTTCTAGTAACTCTCTTACACTTAATTAATAACCAGTAAATAATGTTAGCCTTATATAACGCGTCCTCTAATACTAGTATATATCCTATTTGTAATGAGAGGTCCTTATTATTAGCGAATAAGGTGTTAGTAAAGGTAAGTAGACGTAATATGTTAATATCCAATTTGACAAATGTAAGGCCTCTTATTAGATTTTTGATCTGCAATTATAGTTATTTATTAAGTGCTATAATGTCTTTCTTCTTAGGGTTAATTACCTAGGCTATAAAAGAGAGATTAAATAAAGCTTCTGGTTAATATATAGAGGTAATATATATACCTCTTACGCGTTACGCAATGTATTGTTCCTTTATAGTTAGTGTATTACAGACAATACCTCTTAAGCTTATAGTTATAGCTATTTTACCAAGGTGGACCATATTTAGGTTCTTGCACTAGTGTTTCTAGGTTATTATAATATTACCTTCCTAAGAGAGTTAAATAATACATCTGTTAAATTTAAGTAACTGCTTAACTATAAGTTGCTTGCGTTCTTTTATAAGAAATTAAGCCTTTTCTAAATATTATTGCTCCGCGTTTATAAAGGTGGTATTAGCTAGGAATAGAATGTTGTTAGTTTAAAGGCCAATAATGCCAAAGTAGTTGGAAGTGTTGCTCTATAGGAGGCACGGGTTATATATTAATAAGTTTATATCCAATTCCTTAATATAATAATTATAGTAGGTTATAAACTAGTAATTGCCTACTTCTAGAACACTATATAAAGGCTTAATTACCTTTAGGATTAAGTTCTTTCTAATGCCTAGTTGGCTTCCTAACTTATAAGGTGGTTGGATATAGAAGTCTCAATTCAGCTTTATAAGAGATTGGATATATACCTAGGAGATATCTTGTAGGTATAACTGTGTACTATTGCCTTATAGTATCACTATAATGCATAAAATAAGGCGTTAGCTGACTTATTAAATAGTAGGTAACTGGGTTAATATAATGCCCTTTTTAAGATTGTTATACGCTTAGATAATAAGTCTTAATTTCTTAAAGGCCTTGTTAGTACTAGGGTTCTTAATCTTATTTATAAATTATAAGTTAAAGATTCTAACTCCCGCGGGTATATCCTAAGGGTTAATTATCTTAAATACGCCCTTTTTAATTAGTCCTGTAATTTCCTTTTAACAGGACGTTTTAAACTACTTATGGTTACTGTCCTCTTGTAAGAATACAGTAATATTAGCAGTATTAACGTAAAGGGGATACTTATGGGGTCTTCCTCTTCCCTAGTAAGGTGGTTATGCTTCTCTAGTTTTAGTAAGGGACGGTTTCTATATAGAAATGGTTTCTGTGGACGGTTTATATATATAGGCAGTTTCATTAACTTAGATATTATTAACTTAGGTGCTGTTATCTTAAATGTCTTTAATATAAATATTTCTAGGGTCTGTTAAGTCCGGTTTAATAGCAGTACTGTAAAACTTTATAGGGCCGCTAGGTAGGTTAACAGCACACGTTTCTCCTTTAATATTTAATAGGTTATATAGTCCTACCTAGTATCTAGGTTGTTCTATATTACCTTCTCTCTAGACCAGTACTAAAGAGTTAAGGGGTAAATTATAAATTGCGGTAGTGCTGGGGCCATTATATATATTAAGTGCATCTATAGCCTGGCGCTCCGCTTATATCTTCTTTACTTCCTCTATAGCTTTCTTAATTGCAGTTATACGCTATATCACTATAGGTAAAGGTACGTTAGACTCTATTATTTAGGGGTACGCTCTAAATACCAACAGTGTGGGTATTAGGCCGTCTAGTCTTATAGAGTTATTAATTGCTTTAAAGGCCATTTACAGTGCTATATCCTTATTAATTCCTGGTATTTTAGAAGTAATAATGTGGTATATGCGTCATAAGGGGCTGTGGTAACACTCTACTATGCCAATTAAGTTATAAGCTTTAACTGGTACGCTCTTTATATTAGTGCCCATATTAACTATATATTGCTTAAACTCTCTACTAATAAAGTTCTTTCCTATATTATGTGCAATTACATCCAAGAGGCCTAGGTATATATTAATCTAGCACACTTATAACATATCCCATATATACTTAGCGCTAATATTCTATAGCTATCTACCTATTTAAAATTAGGTGCCTTTATTAACAATATAAAGTATAGGCTTGCTATTAATGTACATAATGTTAATAATAATATAGTAGTTAAAATTAACATTGTCCTTTAAGGTAAATCTAAATCTGCCTAGTAACTTTCCGTGCTTTTAACAGTACAAGTAGTAGCGGGTAATATGCTTAAGTGTCTTTTAATTAGCATTGTTTTTATAGCCAACGCAGTCTAATATTCTCTTAAGTCGCTCTACTAACAGGTATCTGAAGCATTAGTATAGGCATCACAATTCTATATTAGTTAAGTAGCATAGGTTTTAGTTAAAGGACTCTATAATAAACATATGTAATAAGGTATCCCATAGTAGAAACAGGTGTCTAAATTGGCGTATAACTAGTACAGTCTTTAAGGGGGTTATTAGGATATTCTTTAGGTTATTAAAGTATACTTATAAGTTATCTATATCTGCTAGGTAAAGTAGAAAAAAGGTGTCAACTTTAACAATATAGAACTCTACTATACCTATTAGTGTATCTACCTTAATAGAACCAATAGAGGATATAGAACCTATTCTAAACTATACGCTAACTATGCCTCTCGTGGACTCATTTAACTATACTTTATTAATCTTCTAAAGTACAAGAAACTAACCATCTCCTACTATAGAACATTTAGAGGCTCTAGTGTCAATTATTATACCTATAAACTTTATTAAGGTATAGCGTAAGGTTATATTGTACGCAAACAGGTCTATGTTAGTAGTGAATGCATCTGTTATAGTATTAATAGTTATAACTGCGTAGCTATAAGCTCTGTTGGCCAGTTCTAAAGCTATAGCAGTTGCATTATCTAGTTCAATCTCACTATACGAAGTGTAGTATACTGTGGCCTAGTTGTCCTTATTTAGTAGAGTGTTAGGGTCCATATTAATTACCAGAGTATTAAATACGTCGGTGATCTCATCGTCCTTATTATTGTCCTTATTATTATCGCCTTTATAGTCCATAATATATTACTTTATTTACTCCTAAAAGCAGTCCTTAAACTTATTTCTAAACTTAGTCTTAGACTCTTCTTATTCCTCCTTAGTATGTTTCCATAAGTAATATCCTTCCTTATTATATATAAAGTAATATAGTTTCTATCAGTTGCGGTTATATAGGGGGTTACTATAGTTATTGCGGTTATAGTTATTGTCTCTTCTATAGAATTATTAGTCCGTAAAAAAAGCTTATGTCTTCTCTATATACTCTTTCTTATATGCCGTAATAGACAATTAGAGTTTATTAATAAGGGCTCTAAGGTTATCTAGTGGGTTAGAGACTGTATATCTACATACTAGTATTCCCTAGCATAAAGTGACGATTTTGTTATAAAGGAAGTCTATGGTTTGTAAGGTAGGTCTAAGGCCATACTATAGTTAACAAAGTCTATAGATTAGCAATTAGAGGCATTTACTTATAGACTTGTCTATATTTTCTGCCATTACTATTATAAGTATAATAGTATTCTACTTGTCTAGGTTCTTACGTTAAAATCCTAGTCCTTTAAAGAAATTCTAAAGGTGCTTGTAAGCTTTAGCAAATAGAAGGTAGGACAGTTAGTTTATATAGAAGTGGTCTAGAGCTAGTCCTTTTAATATAGTAGGGAATGCCTTAAGGTAAGCTTCTTAGGGTACGTCCGCTTAATTACAGATGTTGTGGAATATTGTCAATTTGTAGTCAAGGCTTTTATTTATGCCACTATATTTCTGCTCCTCTATGTATATCTTAGCTGCATTCGCAATTTCCTTTCTATAGCCAGTTATAGTAATAGGGCGGTTCTCCTTGTTCGTAGGTTGTTTATAGAGTTACTATATTATTATTATAGGTTAAGGCGTAATAGATAGTATAAAGGTAGAGGTAATTATAGATTAAGGTATAGTAAAAAGTATAGGCACTAAGGAACATCTTACTATTGCTCTTCTAGAGTTCCGTATATCTTGTAATACTAAATACTTCTTAACTTAATACCAGTGTTAAACTTTTTCTCAAGTACATTTATCTCTTCTCTAGTCCATTCCGTTTAGTTTTCTTCTTATGCTATATTATATAAGGATTAAGGAAGTAATTTGCCTCATTTGTGGTTAGTATTAACCTATACTCCTCTGGTATTTAGACAATTATGTAGTTTCTAAAGCCAGTATAAGTGGATTTACGTGAAGATATTAACCATAAAGTCCTTAAAATCTCCCTAGAACAATTCCTAGAGTGTTAAATCTAGCTGGTCGTGTATCTCTGTATATATATACATCTTGCATTATACATAGTTGGTTAGCTCATCCTTGGTGATTTCTGTTAGGTTAATTCTATTTTCCTATTTAGCTACTTCTTCCTCCCAGTCTTTTTTTGTTCCTAACATCTTGTATTTTATATATTATTTAGGTAGGTAAGGGTGTTTGTAGGGTAAAGGTAGGGGAATGGTTAAGGAGGTGGTTAAGGAGGCAATAAGGAGGTGGTTAAGGAGGCGGTTAAGGGGGCGGTTCAAGTTGTTTAAGTAGGGTAAGGTGTTTTGCGCAGTAATTCTTCTAAAATAGATAGAACGAGATGTCTAGAAGTCGTTGTAGATACCAGACAAGTACTCCTAGGTGGTTTCTCTTCTTCTCTTTAACTAAAATAGGCTGATACAAAAGGTGGATAAGTATAACTATCTTCCAATCTACTGCAAGGTGGATAGTATAACTGTCTTCCAAGCTATCTACATATTTCCTAATCTATGCGCGCTCACTAATTAGTATTGGTATACATTAACAATATGCAGAATATATATATCACAATAATATATACTATGCGGTGTTGTTGGTAGATTCTTCTTGTTCTATCTACACGTCCCAATAATATATATACGCGTCGCGTAGATCACGTACTTTATATATATAATATACAAAACGAATATATATACCGACAACTATATATTAGGAAAATATTTAGACAAGTTTGTTATAGTATATGTCACAGTGCTGCAATGAAGTAGACTGAATAACTATGTTATGCTATAAAGAAGAGAAGAAGGGTAAAAGGGGGTATTGTGTACAAAGAGTAGGGCCAGCCGCCAAGGCGCTAGTGGTGGGCCAGCCAACAGTAGGAAACAGTATGCGTCAGGTCAGTGCTGTGACAGTACTCCCCTCTCTAGAAGGTTTAGTCCCCAAACCAAATAAATAACTTTAAATAGGTAGTACGCGGGACCACCTATTTTCGCTGCAGAAATATTAAAAAAATCCTAATTAGTTGGCTTATTAAATAAAGTTGGCGCATGGCGCTCTTGGCAAGAATTCTAACCAATTAGATAACTTTAACCACTGGTTAAAGTTCCATAGTATCTTAACCACCACAGATTTTTAACACAGTGGTTAGCTATAACCTCAGCATAGCTTTTCCTTATCTTATACCTAATCTAGGGGTCCTGGCTTCTTAGGGTGTTGCTTATAAAAGCGCTATATAGCTTATTCATAACCCTTTAGGTCCTCTTCTAGCTACCAGGTTATGTCCTTATAATATTTCCATTTAATCTTATAAGTTAGGCCTTAGGGGTCTTCGTCATATACATTAAGGATTTTCTTAAACTCCCATTTATCTTCTATATTACCGTCATTATCTCTCTCTGTTACTCGTCCTTATATATTATAGCGCTCCATGCTTCCAGAGGTCACGCCTACTATATACAGCAGTTGTCCGGCCAACCATGACGTATAGATCTAGCATTTGGGCCACTAGAGAAACCGAGAAAGGCCCCCCTAAATCACTCCTTAAACCACTCCAAAAGGTCCAAACAGCCTGCCTTAGGAGTATAACAGGCGGGTATAAGCGAACGGCCACAGCACTATTCGAGAAGGAAGCCAATATTCCCCCCCTATAACTATATATTGAAGCCAATGCAATGTAAAGGGTGTAAAAGAAACGTAACTCTAACATTATAAAGTATATTAAGACACGCCTAAACAAACTATGGAGGGACCCTAGGGTGCCCTATAGGAGAAGGAACCAATAACCCTAAAGTAGGGAAGATATATTAGGAAAACAGGTAGAGAAAGCAGAAGAAGAATAGTGCGGCGCTAGGGCCTAGGCCTATATAGAGGAGGAAGGGAGACGCGCAAGAGGCCAGCAAAGACAATAGTAAGGGAGAGAAAGGAGCCAAAGTAGAGCATAAAAGAGTACTAGAAAACCATCTACCATAACACAATACTGGTTGGGCCGACGCTGGAGAGACAAATAGAAGTCAAAGGTATAGAGGCAGACTTAAGCAAGGGGAACCCAAGCCGTAGCATAGGTAATGCTATGTGGGGTAAATACCTAAGGGCTTTAAGAGGGCCTAACAAAGGCAGAAAATATAATAGCAACACTCTTAAGGACAGGAATAATAGGACTAAAAGATTAGCTTTACTGGGTGGGTATTCTAGTAGGTAGCCTAAGGTGCGAATATAGCTGGCTAAGACAGACACCAAAATATATAATACTGTTATGCCCCTTACGCACCAGCCAAGAAGCAATACTCTTAGCAGCTAGTATAGAAAACTATAATACACTGCTCTTAATATAGAAAGGCCTTAAGGCGGCTACCCAGTGGCTTATTGGCCAAAATATGCTAGACCAGTTCTGGGTTGCAAAGGAAATAGTAATAGAAGGCAAAGGGGCAAGTAATAGGCGCCCCCTAATAACTCTACAGGAGTAGAGTACAGTATGTAATACTAGCGCGTCCGTAGGTTTGTTACGGCAGCAGTGGTTCCCAAGGAGGTTAAAAAGTAAGGTAGTAGAGCACTACTAGTGACTTACAGGCGACTTATAAGCGAGCCCCAAAAGGCAGGGAGACGGATTACGGGGTTTTCTCAAATAGAGTTTTCTCCCTATATATATATAAGGAGTAGTCCGCGTGGGCCCAACAGGGATCCGAATCGGACGTTAAGCAATGAATAATAATATATATTATAGCGCTCTATAGTATTAATATTTGCTTAGCCAGGGATCTCTTTAGCAGCCTAAAGGCAGACCTTAGATATATAGAAGGATTTGTTTACTTAGATATGGTCTAGGAGGTCTACTATAACTGCCCTTTAGTATACTGCAAGTACGGGGTACAGGCCGTCCTATTTATCATCCTATTTCTTTTTAGGTCTGTTTATCTTCATATTTTCTAAGCTAACCATAACTATATCGCCTTTATAGAATAACGCACTCTTATCCCTATAGGTATTGGCATTATCTTTATAGCGTTGCTGTAAAATCTAGGCTAGGGCCTTAAGCTATATTAATATCCGCTTAAAGTAGTTAGCTATAGAGTCTGCGCAGAAAAACTCCTTCTTTGCTTATACTAATAGTGTTAGTAGGTAGGGGCTAGTAGGCTTAATTCCAAGGTAAGGGTTAAAGCCATAGTTTACAAAAAACAGGGAAATGCCTGTGCTTTTGTTAACTTGGTTATTTATAGCAAATTTAGTAAGTGGTAGGTAGTCAACCTAGTTATCCTATATAAAGCTAATAAAAGCACAGAGGTACTTATTTACGGCAGCGTTAACAATTTTAGTTTGGCTGTCTGTTTCTAGGTACTAGGCTAAGCTTAGTTATAAGGTTGTCTTAAGGCGTTCACTTAGTTATTGCCAGAAGTTGCTAACAAATTGTGTACCGCAATTGGAGATAATCATGCTTAGTGCACCATAGAGCTTATATATATTATTAATAAAGCCATTAACTAGCTCCTCTATTAAGAGTCCTATTACTAGAATAAGGTATTACATTTTAGTTAGGCGGTCTATAATAATAAGGATATATTTATATGCCTTGCCGTAGCGTTGGCATACTAGCAGCGTTGTGATATAGTTAATTAAAATATTAGTCCACGGGCGAGTAGGTAGTTTTAGTGGCTTTAGAAAACCAGGCAGGATAGAATAGGGGGTCTTAGTGCAAAAGCATAAGGCATAGTCTTTAACAAAGGTAGCTATAAACTGGGAGATTCCTAGCTACTAGTATGTTTAGTTTAAGAGGTTAAGAGTCTTAACCCGGCTAGGGTAACTAGCGGGGCTGCTGCTATAAGAGTAATAGATAACTTCTAGGCGGAGGTCTAGGGTATTAGGGACAAAGAGGCGTTGGCAGAAGTAGATCTGTCCGTCAATAATGCTATATTCTAACTTATCGCAACAGAGTAATTTCCTAATCTTCTTTAGCTAATGGCAAGCTTTCCAATCACGCAGAGCCGCTATTATATCTCTTATGAGTTTATTCTCCTAGTATCCTAACTAGATTAGCTTATCTAGTAACTTTTCAGCCATTTTAGGGTCTAAAGCGGCTATAAACTCCATATTATTAGAGTTGCGGGATTTATATAGTAATTCTTCTAAGATTATAGGGTTAACTTTCTGGGGCGGTATAATAACTTAGGCTTAGTGGCGGAGGCGTTTATTATTAGCGTCCTTAGGTTTCGTTCCTAGTAGTTAGCTTAGGGTATTAGGGAGCGTAGCTTTGCTGCCAGGTCTATATATAATTACAAAGTTAAACTGTAAAAGGAACTCTGCCTACTAGACTTAGCGTTAGTTTAGCTACTTAGTAGTTATAAACGTCTATAGGTTCTTGTAGTTAGTAATAATTTTAAACAGCTCCTTAGTCCCTTATAGCTTAGGACGCTATTCCTCTAAAGCCTTAATAATAGCTAAGAGTTCTTTATTATAGATTTTATAGTTACACTCTGGTATAGAGTGCTTTGCGGAGAAGAATATAACTAGTCTTAGTTTACCATTATTGTTATACTAGAAAAGGACTCTGCTAAAAGCCTAATTTAATACATCTGTCTCTACCACTGTTTTCTTTATATAGTTATAGTATGCTAGTACTGGTGCTAAAGTAAAGGCTCTCTTAAGGGCCTTAAACGACTTGGCTTATTCTAGTCCCTATAGCCATCTAACATCCTTTCTTAGGAGTTTTGTTATAGGTGTAGTAACAGCAAAATAACTTTAGATAAACCTATAGTAAAAGTTTGCAAATCTAAGAAACTGCTGTAATTCCTTAACTAAGGTTAGGTTCTCCTATACTTGTAAGGCTTGGACCTTTTTAGGGTCCATGCTTATTCCTTCTATTAAGATAATTAAGCCAAGGTACTTTATCTTTGTTGTGTAAAACTCTAACTTGCTAATATTAATTTAGAGGCCGGCAGCTCTAAGGCGGCAAATTACCTCTTTAACGTGCCTAGTATGGTTAGCTTAAGTTTTAGAAAATATAAGGATGTTATTAAGGTATACTGTGTAATAGTTATCTAGTATGTTATAAAGAATGTAGTTAATATAGTTCTGGAATGTAGCTGGGGCATTATAAAGGCTAAATAGGGTTACTAGCATTTTATAGAGCCCAAAGCAGGTAATAAATACTATAAGCTATTTATGGCCCTTGGCAATACAGATTCTATTAAACACGGCAATAATATTAAGCTTAGTATAGAATTTGGCGCCATATAGGGCATTAAGTGTCTTATGGATAAGCGGGAGCAGGTATTGGTTTTTAATAGTAACGTTATTAAGTCCTCTATAGTCATAGTAGATCCTTATCCCTCCTTTTGGCTTAGCAGCAAGTAGGAGTGGGGCTATAGTAGGGGACGTTGATTCTTGGATAAAGCCTTTATTAAGCATCTTATTAATCCATTTCTTAATACATTACAGCTTAGTAGGGGAGAGTGGGCGGTTCTTGTAGTATGGGGGCTGCTTTCCTGGCATGATTTTAATTTTATGGTCCTATGGGTAATGTGGTAGAAGCTTATTAGCATTCTTTAGGAGAAACCCCTTAATATGGTGCCTGTGTTCCCTTAGGAGGCGTTGTACAATATTATCCCTAGTTAGAGTAGGTTTGCCTTTTATAAACTTCTTAATGTCTGTATCTATAACTTTGCGGCAAAGGAACTTAGTATTTATAGTCTAGAGGTTTTCCTTAAGGAAATGGTAAAAATAACTAGGAAAGACCTTGCAGGCTTCTTCTATTATATAGTTATTATTAACTAAGCGGTAGAAGAATTCCTCTATTAGGTCTAGTATTTTAACTAGTCCAGTAGGGAGTTTATCTATTAATTATTTCCGTTCTTCTTGTTCTACTAATTCTACCAGCTCCGCTATATGGATTCTTATTACTTTTACGCCTTTTTGTTTATAAAACTAGGCAAAATTCATGGTGTGTACGTTTATGATATTGTCTAGGTTAGGGCGTATTTGGTCTTCTCCTAATATCGCGGCGGGGCTAGCTCATCTTAGTCAGCTCTTAGGAGTGGTTCCTAGGCGGCGGCCTTGCATAAGGCGTGCGGGGAGTAGGTATAAGGTTGGGCATTATAGTGATGCGGTTTCTATTATCTGGGTCTTAGTAATTCCCTAGCTAGTCCTTGCTATAATATAGGCTATAGTATGCGTATATGGCATATAGCTTAGTTCTAGGTATTAGGCTGGGCGGCTGGGGTTTAAAGGGTGTCTGGGTTGGCATTAGATTCTTAGTAGTAGTGGCGTAAAGCGGACCTTCTTCCTTAGTCTTGGCAAGGCCAGCTAGCCTATTGTTTTAGTCTTAAGTGCTAGAGTAGTCCAGTTTTCTACTATCTTGTTGCTTTGTAGCTGTATGGGTTCCCCTTTATTAGGAACATCTTCTATTATTAGGGCTTTATATGTAGTTCTAGGCACTAGGCTTAGTAGTGCCAAGTATCTATATGGGGCGTCCCTGCTACTATTAGCTATCCCCTATAGGAGGCAGTTCCTAGAGTAGTAGTCTAAGTTAAAGTAGATCTTAAGCTCTTTAAAGCTAGGGCAGGGCTTATGCTTCTAGAGCTAAGGCATGCCTAAGATAATTGGGGTACTAGGTAAGAGTTTAGTAACAAGAAAGAGCATAGCTTTAGTATGGATACTAATTAACATTTGGGCAGTAAAGTAGTCCGTAATAAGTAAAGTTAGGATGCTGTCTATAAGGCGTAGTGGCCTAGGTACCAACAGTTTCTTAGTTATAATATTATATTTTCTCACAATAGACTCTATGTTAGTAAATGCTATTATAGTACTACCTAAGTCTACTAGGCTTACTATGTTAATAAAAACTTAGGGGCGTGGGTTGTATAATAAGGAGAGTTAGGTTTAAATAAGGATTGATTTCTTGTCACTGTTTACTAATTTAAGATTAAGTAGTAGTTTACTAATAGAAAGGACTAATTGGTCTAGTAATAGGGACCTAATCTTCTTATCTTCCTCCTTATATAGTTTAGACCTTTAGACACAACTTAGTCTAAGGGTCTGCCTTTTAACAACTGGGGTACAGGGCTGTCTTGGTAGGGCGATTTAGTATCTATCTGGCTGGCAGTATCAGTCTCAGTTAGGGTATAGGGAGACGGCACCTTACTGATAATATGGCCGTGTTTATATTTGCTAGCGCGGAGTTGCTAATTCTGGGCGTTGTTAACGGGTTAAGCTTCTATATAGGGCATTATTTAGAGTGACTAAGCCGCAGGGTTAAAGGGGGGGAGTTATCTACCACGGCTATAGTGGACTCTGCAGTTGCTACGTCCGCGGTTATTAGTTTATATTATTTAATAGGCTAGCATTAGGACTGGGTTTACTGTTATAGTGGGGTTATAAGCGTCCTTCTAGTGGCTAGGCAGGCTATAGGTAAGGCACAGTCTATTATTAAAGCGGCGCTTACGCTCCGTGTCTAAGATTTTATTAAGGTCTATAGGTTCTCTAGTTACTGCTAAGGTTAGGGTTAGGGTTAATATAGGGGCAGGAGCTTAAGTAGGTGGGCGGTGGTTAATATTCTTAAGGTTGGCTTAGTGTATATAGTTTATAAGGTCCTTAGTAAACACATCCATCTACTTACTTTAACCTGTATAGTCACTGTTATTAATTTTATAGGCAAGTCTAAGTACTAGCTCTTCTATCTTTAGAGAGATAAACTTCCAGAGTAGATCTACCTTCTATTTATCTGTTTTCCTAGCATAGACCATTAACTTATTAAGCTCTCCCTTCTAGGACTAGTAATTACACTTGCCCTAGGGAAAATAGTTAAGCTTATTTTTTGTGACCTAGGTTATATTAAGGACCTTATAGTAGGTAGTAAGCTCTTTAAGTATATCTTTTTTGGTGGGCTATTTCTACATAGATATATTATTTGGGTTCTTATATATAAGCTCTAGGCCCTACTTAATAAACTTATAGGCCTTGCCCTCTAGCATATCTAAGATGTAAAGGATCTGGGATTAAACTATATTAAAGTAGTCCTGGTTACAGTTAAAGACTCCTTTAATCTTAATATGCTAGTGTCACGGCATAGTCCTGACGCGTACTGTCTCGTACTGTTTCCTACTGTTGGCTAGCCCACCACTAGCGCCTTAGCGGCTGCCCCTACTATTTGTATACGATACCCCCTTTTACCTCCTTCTCCTCTTTATACCACAATGTAGTTATTTAGCCTATTAGCATTACAGCACTGTGACAGTTTGTGGTATCTCCTTTTACGCCCCATCGCGATCTTTATTCTCCCCAGTCCACTGTCTCTATTTTCCCAGTATAATCGCGACCTGGCGCGACCGACACCACTATACCACAGTCCCAGATAATCTCAGTACAGTCCTAAACAATCTTAGTATTGTCCTAAACAATCTCAGCATTATAGCCAGCCTTATAGATTTTAATTACCCTGCCCAGATCCCCTAAAATGGGTAACTAGAATACCCTATTGGCGAATATACGCGAAGCGCTTGCCTGCCTCTTTAATACCTCCTACACTAACATTGCCTGGGTAATTAGGAGTGGTCCGGAGTACCCCAAGGACCTTAATATGGTAGGAACATTTCAGCACCTCTCCATATATACAACCCTTTTAACTAGCGTTAAGAGCGGTCTCCAAACAGTCTATAATAAAGGCTGGACTATAAAGTCCTAACTTAAAGAAGCTTAACACAGAATTAACTCCCTTAAGACACTTAAACTACGTGTAAAGCAATATAAACAGCAAGCTTCGGTATATACTAAGACTATACAAAGCCTAAGCTCTTAGATTACTACACTTACCCAAACTATTGCCGATAAGAACACCGCTACTAGCTCTCCTCCCCTAGCTAAGCCCTGTAGAAAAAAGCATAAAGCAAAAGACCCTACCCCATTTAATAGCAAGGGATCGCCAACTAAAAAGTAAGAAAAATTTAAAATATGGGAAATAAAGATCTAAGGCGTTTTCTATAGAGATGTAAAGTGCTTTAAGACTCTAATAAATAAAGTCCTCTATATATCAGATATGCTAATAGATAAGGCTTATAACTATATTAAGCATAGCCTTAATATGCTATGTATATACCCAAACAACCTAAGTAAATAGGCCTTCTCTAACCAAGAGTCTATGTTTGCGTACATAAAGAAGCACTATAAGACCATGGATATAACCCAAGCGGCTAAGAACAAATTAGACACCTTAAACTAAGGTAAGCGCAATTACTAGTTCTAGAAAGCAGAGCTTAATAAGTTAATAATAAAAGCAAATAAGACTAAGGAACAAAAGGTAGATCTACTTAGGAAGAATATTTTATTTAAGATAAAGGACTTAGCCCTTACCCTTAGCCGCAAAATCGACAATACTGACTATAAGGGCTGGAGTGAGCAAATAGACGTGTTTATTTATAATCTATAGAACCACGCCTACTATACTAAGCTAAATACCGCTAAGCTAAGTACCGCTAGTGGCTATTAACCTATACTACCTAACAACAACACCTCAGCACTAGCACTATAGAATAACCTAATAGACCTTAACGCCATCAAATTCAGCAGCAGTAGTAGTAGCCTCCCTAATAACGTCTAAAGACATCGCATAGATAATAGACTCTGCCTAGCATGTGGTTAACCTAGCTACTGGAAAGATACTTACAACCCCAAAATGAACCTAAATCCCCTTCCAATGCTACCGCGCCAACCCCTTCCTAGCCGCGGCGGATTCTTTAGCAGAGGGATTAGTAACTAAAACAACAACCACGGATAGGGATATGGGTTCGGACACAGAGACCCACCCCCACAATTCCCTTCCCCAATACAGCCCCAGCCGATGGTCCCGTATATAAACTACGGACAAGTGCTCCATGCCGCTACTAACTGTAAGACCAGCCATATCCTCGGCGAAGTACCCCCTAGCATATATATACCGTCGGAGACCGATACGTCAGGATACACTAGCTAAGACTATAGCCACTAGCCAAGCCCTATAATCCAGTTATTAAAAAATTAACCCTTAGACTAAGTTGCCTCTAAGAGTTAGAACTATATAGGGAGGAGAATAAAAGGATTAGATCTATACTACTAGATCAGTTAAATCTTATTCTAAGTTAGCTGCTATTTAACCTTAGAATAGCAAATAATAATAGGAATACCATCCTTATTTAGACCTACCTTTCCTCACTACGCAACCCACTCCTATAAGTTTTTATTGAAACAGTAAGCCTTGTTAATAGTAGTAGTATAGCACTAGTGTTTGCAGACGAAGACTCGCTTATAAAAAAGTATAATATTATAATAAAAAGACTCCTAGTCCTAAAACTACTCCGCCTTACTAATAGACTCCTATCTAGCTTTATTACTCACTACTTTATAGTAAGAATGATAATTGGCTACTATATAGAATCCATACTCTTTTACATTATGAAGTTATTACCCTCAACACTAGTAATTCTTAGAATGCCCTAGCTTAAAAAGTATAACCTAAAACTAGACTTCCCTACTCTAGAGCTTAAATTCAACTCTAATTACTGTGCCTATAACTATCTCCTATGGTATATTCCTAACTGTAACCAAGTAGTACTACACGGACGTATTATACGGCTAACACTTAGATACCATCAGCTAATAGTAAAAGAGGTGCCTAATACTAGTAAGCTAATATACGCAGTAAATAAAACAGAGATTTTGGAAGACTGGACTACCGCCCTATTCCTAAAAAAATAAACACCACTAGAACTATAAGTCCCCCGTATACACCCGCTTAACCTAGGTCAGCTAATAAGATACCTAACTTTAAGTTATTTACCGTACGTATATATGACCGCACGTATAATAGCTAAGGGCGTTACAGCTAAGACTAAAACTAGAGCAATTAAGACCTCCCCCCTATAACGCCTAACCTTACACCCGTCTCTTGCGCGTACTGTATAAGGCCGCCGCTTTGTTTCCGCCCCCCTAGGCTAACTAAGCCGTGCTAGCCTAGCTGTAGCACTGGAGAACTAGATATGCCCTAACCTAGACAATATTAAATGCACTTATGCCGTTAATTTTACCCAGTTCTGTAAATAAAAAGGCGTAAAGGTAATAAGGATCTATATAGCAGAGCTAGTAGAACTAGTTAAATAAAAAAAACACTAATAGCTGCTTAAAAAGCTACCCATAGGCCTAATAGAAGTACCGAACCTATTAGAAAGGTCTTTCCGCCGGCTAATAGAAGGTAACTATATAATGGAGGAAGCCCATAAAGCGCTACCCCCTTATTTCTATGACTTCCTTAAGATAAACCTAAAAACTAAGTCTGAGTTTCTACGCCGGAAGATAGTTAATACTAATGTTAAGAAATTTCTAAAAGGCAAACTAGGATTAACCCATAAGGATATTTTATAACGCTTACTAAAAGAGTTTTATGAATATATTAAACACTTCCTCCCTAAGAACGTAGATAAGCTGCCCCTTTACTAACTATAGGACTATAAAATTAAGATTATACCAGGAAAGTAGGCCCTATACTATAAAAATAGACCACTCTTACCCGCTAAACTTAGCTATATAAAGAAGTGGATTAACGAGATGCTAGATAAGGGTTTTATCCGCAAATTAACCTCACTAGCCGCTGTACTACTCCTCCTTGCAGTGAAACCTAGCGGTAGTGTACAAATCTGCTATAATTACTAAGGCCTAAATATAGTTACTATTAAGAACCAATACCCACTGCCACTAGTCCGTAAGACACTTAACGCACTCTATAGTGCTAAGTACTTTACTAAGCTTAACATAATTGCTGAGTTTAACCAAATCTAGATCGCGGAAGGCTATAAGTGGCTTATAGCATTTATTACCCAGTTTGGACTCTATAAGATGCTAGTTATACTATTTGGTCTTTATAACGCGCCTACTATATTCCAAAACTATATTAACCATGTTTTATATAACGCCCTTGATGACTACTACACTACGTATTTTAATAATGTCCTTATCTTCTTAAAAACACGCGCCAAGTATATAAAATACGTAAATAAAATTATCCAGAGACTTAGTAATGCTGGACTCTAGATTAACATTAATAAGTCTAAGTTTTATGCTACTAAAACAAAATACCTTAGCTTAATTATCTTAACTAACGGCATAACTATAGACCCTAAGAAGGTGCAGGCCTTATAGAAATAGAAGGATCTGACATTAGTTAAGGAACTACAGCAATTTCTTAGCTTCGCGAACTTCTACTAATAATTTATTCAAGGCTATTCCAAGGTAGTTAAGCCTATAACTAGGCTACTAAAAAAGAGCATTAGCTGGTTATAGGGCCCTAATTAAGCACAGGCATTCCAGACCCTAAAAACAGCGTTTACTAAAGCACTGGTCCTAGCGTATTACGACTACACGAAGAAGACTGTGGTAGAGACAGACGCCTTAAACTAGGCTTCAGGTGGAGTGCTCTATTAAGCTAATAAAAGTAACAAGCTTAAGCTAGTCGCATTCTTTTCTACTAAGTACTTAGCCCCTAAATGCAACTATAAAATATATAATAAGGAGCTCCTGGCAATCGTTAAGGCACTAGAAGAATGGCGTCCCAAACTATAAGGAACTAAGTAGCCATTTAAAATTATTACAGACTATAAGAACCTCTAGACCTTTATAATAATAAAACAACTAAACTAGCGCTAAGTCCGCTAGGCTAAGTTCCTTTCCTAATTTAACTTTGTTATTACCTATAGGCCTAGCACTAAAGCTACAATCCTAGACGCTCTTAGCCGCCTCCTAGGCATTGTACCTACTAATACTAATAATAAATGTCTACGATACTAAGACCGCGTTGTTTTACTATTAAAGAAAGTTGACCCTACCATCCTAGAAGAACTACTGAGCAAATCCCAAGACTAGAGCATTAAAGACTTTATTGTAGTAATAGACCTAGAGCCTAAGAAAAAAACCCTTAAGGAGCTTATTAAGAATGCCTATAAAGAGAATAAACTCGCTAGGAATATATTGGCTGCACTACGCAAATGGGAAGATTATAAAGCACGCTATTAGCCTAAGTAGATTAGGAAGCTGCTCCGCTATAATAAATCTAAATATTTGATTATTGACGGCCTAATCTACTACAGGAATTGAGTATTTGTCCCTAATTCACATAAACTCTAACTAAAAGTTATATACCGCATATATAGTTTGGGCCCTACGGGTCACCTAGGCCGCGTTAAAACACTAGACCTCCTTAATTAAACATATTAGTAGCTAGGTATTTCACAGTTTATAGCTACCTTTATAAAAGACTGCGCTCTCTGCTTCCGCACAAAGACCCTACGTTTAGCACCGCCTGGTTTTCTAAAATCACTAGAACTACTAGTCCGCCCATAGACCGATATCTCTATTAATTACATCGTTAACCTGCCTAAGTGCCTTTGTAATGGCAAAACATATAAATATATCTTTGTTATTATTAACCGCCTGATAAAGATAAGACACTTTATTCCTATTACTAGCCTAGATACTAAGAAGCTTGTTAAAGCATTTATCTATACTATCTATAAGTTATACAGCGCTCTAAATACTATTATTTCTAATAGAGGCTCTTTATTTGTTTCTAACTTCTGGCGTCGCCTAAACTAGCGCCTAAAGGTAACCCTAAGCCCTAGCTCCGCATGGCACCTTAAAATAGATAGTCAAACCGAGATTATTAATGCAGCAATGAATAAGTACCTACGCGCCTTCATAAGCTTCACCTAAGATAACTAGGTAGATTGGCTCCCCCTTACTAAGTTTGCCATAAATAACCAGGTTAATAAGACTACGGGAATCTTACTATTCTTTGCTAACTATAGCTATAACCCACGTCTAGGCGTCGAACTAGTAGGCCCCCAGCCATCAGCCCTATCTATATATGTAAAGAAGGAGTACCTATAAGCTAATACTATTACTAACCGCTTTAAGCGCATCTTAATTTAGCTTAAAGCCCTAGCTCATATCTCCTAGCAATGATATAAAGACAACGCTAATATAAAACAAGATAAAGGTATAATATTTAAAAAGGATGATATGGTTATAGTTAGCCTTAAAAACATAAAGACCAACCAGCTCAAGAGGAAGTAGGATAATAACTAGGACGGACCCTAGCCCGTCCTAGCTGCCTATAGAGGAGCAGTTATAGTTGACCTCCTGGACTATATCCGTGTTAATAAGTCTTTCCACACTTTAAAAGTCCGCCTCTGGTTCCCTAAAGAGATTTCTGGTCAAGCATGTATTAATAAAGAGGAATGTTGTAATGTTACAGGCAGGATAGCTAAAAGGGATAATAACGGCAATATTACGGATAAGTAGGAATTTAAAAAGATTCTTAATGTATATAATAAAAAAATAGACGAGCATGGCTTAACATACTATATTAAATAGAAATACTATAATAAGAAAACCTGGGAACCTAAGAAATCCCTAAAAGGGTATAAGCGCGCACTACTAAGGTTCTATAAATAACACCCTAAGAAGCTAGGACCCCCAGACTGGGCATAAGATAAGGGAGAGTTACGCTGAGGCCGTAGCCGACTATAAAGGTAATTTGTGGTGGTTAAGATCTTATAGAACTTCAACCGCCAGTTAAAGTTGTCTAATTGGTCGGTTTTTTACCAAGAAGCGCTATATAGTGGTAGTATGGAGTTCTACCGATTTTATTTATTAAGCTGACTAATTAAGATTTTCTATGCCCGGCATGGAAAATCGCTATTGGCTCGGTTAAGGGCGGTGAGTAGAAGTGACATCTTTGCAGCGAAAATAGGTTACTTGTTTGGTTTAGGGACTAAACCTTCTGGGGAGGGGAGTACTGTCACGGCACAGTCCTGACGCGTACTGTCTTGTACTGTTTCCTACTGTTGGCTAGCCCACCACTAGCGCCTTGGCGGCTGCCCCTACTATTTGTGTACGATACCCCCTTTTACCTCCTTCTCCTCTTTATACCACAATGTAGTTATTCAGCCTATTAGCATTACAGCACTGTGACAGCTAGGTCTTAAAGTTAGCTTATTATTTTAGCAGGGTGCCTTTTCCGCTAAATATTGGTGGGTCTTTAGACATCCATTTTTTCTGCTATGTTACTACCATTGTTATAGGGGTTAATTGTTTAAGAGCGGCGATAGTTTCTGTCTGGGAAATAAGGGCATTAAGGCTTTTGTTGGCTTTCTTATTAGCGTTGTTTGTGTTATATATAAATAGTCCTGCTTTAATGTTACTAAGGAGCTAATTAGTATGGTTAATAAGGGTATAGTAAACTTTATTAGCTTTAAAGGTTTTAGGGTATAGTAGGGAGCGGCGGATTGTCTATGTAATATTAGGGTATATCTATATAAAGAAGTCTGTAAAAACTTTATAGGGGTTCTAGGTTTCGGCCATTTCGGCGTCATTAATGTTGCCTATTTAGGTAATCTTTGGCGCTAGGAAAAAACTAAGGATTGTTCTAGGACTGTAGTGGGTTGTAGCGTGTGGATATATTATATGTAGGTCGCGATTACTTTGGGGCGGAGATAACTGGGATATAGGGAATTAGTGATTGCGATAGGGCGTAATTAATAATAGCACAAACTATTACAGTGCTGCAATAAAGTAGACTAAATAACTACGTTGTGCTATAAAGAAGAGAAGAAGGGTAAAAGGGGGTATTGTGTACAAAGAGTAGGGCCAGCCACTAAGGCGCTAGTGGTGGGCTAGCCAATAGTAGGAAACAGTATGCGTTAGGTCAGTGCTGTGACAGTATACTTAGACGATATTATTATCTACTTAGATACTAAAGAAGAATATAAGAAGTATATTAAGTAGGTATTAAAAAGACTTAGCGAAGATAATATACCTATTATAGTAGAAAAATGCAAGTTCTATACTAAAAAGACTAACGTAATTGGTAAGTAAGTGGCCACTATAAGCATGTAACTACCTCTAAAACCTTATCAAAAAACCAAAAAAATCGATCTTTAATATCTCAATAACAACTAAATAATAAATTCTAATAATTTAGACTTAGACTTTTATATACGCTCTATAGCTCCTATTAAAGTTATATAGTAATTAATTAAGTAGTTTTTAAGATATTATGATTTAGGGGCTAAAATAATACAAAATTACTGTATCTTAAAAACCACTAGATTAATTATTATATAACTTTAATAGGAGCTGTAAAGCGTATATAAAAGTCTAAATCTAAATTTTTAGAATTTATTATTTAGTTATTGTTGAGATATTAAAGAACGATTTTTCGGTTTTTTGGTGAGGTGGCCATATACTTGCAGTGGCCACTTGCTTACCAATTATGTTAATTTTATAGGATTTATTATTAAACTAGGATAAATTAGTATAGACCCGAAAAAATTTAAAGCTATAGTTAAGTAATAGAACCCTAAAAGTATTATAGGATTAAAATCGTTTCTAGGATTCTATAACTCCTATAAAAGGTTTATTATAAAATAGTTAAAAGAAGTAAAACCATTTATAAGGATAATAAAGAAGGATAAACTATAGAATTAGGATAATAAGAAAATAAAATTATTTAAAAAGATTAAGAAAAAGTTTATAAAGGAACTAATCTTAAGGATCTATTAATTAACGTTACTGATAAAAGTAGAAACGGATATATTAGACTTTATATTAGGAGTATACCTTCTATAAAAGTATAGTAAAGTATAATATCTAGTTATATACTATAGTCGAAAAATAATACTACCTAAGTTAAACTATAATATTTATAATAAGGAGTTATTAAAAATAGTCGTAGTACTTAAGGAATAGAGAGTATTTTTATAAGGAATAATAGAACTATTTATTATAAAACTAGACTATAAAAACTTAATAAGCTTCTTAATAACTAAAGAGTTAAATAGACGATAAGTTAGGTAGGCGGAGGTACTTTTAGAATACTATTTCGAAATTAAATACGTTAAAGGTATAAATAATACTAAGGTAAATATACTAATTAACTTTAACGCCCTTATATAATGCACTAGATAATAAGGAAAGCAATAATAAGGTTAAGCCACAAGTTATTAAGCTTAATAAGGCTTTAGATGCACTAGAGCGCCTTAAGCTCTATAAGGGGTAGTAAGAGGAGGGTAATAAGACTCTAATTACAGCTCTTATAAAGGTAGAGAGAGTAATTTAAGGCCGTTGAGTTGCGTAAGTAAAGCAGACGACTATCACGAGCTTCTTTAAGTAGTTATGGATAGAGAGAAGAGTTGATTTAGCCTCTTGCAGCGATTAATAAGTAAGCTCGCAATATAACGTTTTTATACGGCATAACGTTCAAACCCCCTACTACCGAGCTGAACGGTATAACGAGGTTTTACTGTATAAGCACTAGCAGAGGCGCTTGCAGGGAGCGCTGCTGGCCCGCTTAGGTTACCCCCTTGTAGACTATCCCTTAGACTGGCCGCGTCCTCGGCCGCGTCCTCCCAAAAGCACAGATCAGCCTTAAGCGAGGCGATTTGACTAATTACATTGCTAAAATCCTTAACACCAACGCTATGCACCTTAGTGCGCGCACAGTCCACTAGCTTATGGGAGGACGCGGCCGGTCCAAGGGATAGAATTAACTTTTTAACAAAAAAGGTTAGCGATATCCGCTAATTAATTCTATAGTCTGAGGTTGCTGAGGTAAACTTACCTTAGCAAGCTTAGACGTGATTCTGTTGGTGCGGATTTTCAATTGGTCTGCAAGCTGACTAACTACATTTATGCGAAACTACTAGAATTACGTCTAAGCCACATTTCTAAAGTTTCTTAGATTTCCGATGAAATCCGCGTTATGGAGATTACGGATATTGAAATAACTTAACACTAGGACTTTATATCATTCCCTAAAGTTGATTAATTATATAATAGAACGTAGGCTTTTAGAATATATTATTTTTATTACTTAGGTATTTTCAGGTCTTGTAATCATTTTTATTAAAAAAAAAACGCGTTATTAGCAATTCTGTAACTATATATAACTTTATTAAACGCTAGCTAATATATATTAAACCCCTATAGATCTATAATAGCCACCCTAAAGAACCTATTATAGCCTGGCGGACATATAGTGTTAGTATTATAGTGTGTAACACCTACTAAAACCTCATTACGCGCTAACCACTAAGCTACAGATATCCAGGCAAATCTACTATATGCCAGCACCAAAACCCACTAGGCGGAGAGGGAGGAAGTTAAATAAGGTGCTAGAACAGCCGCGACCATATTAGGTGTTGGATAATTAGACTTGGAGGAGTTATAGAATAAACTAGGAGCGACGGCTATAAAACCTTTAAGATTAGCTTCTTATACTTTATAGAGAGAGTAAGGCCCGGCAGCTAAGTAAGGTTAATAAGGCTATTGCTTTTTTATATCTATATTACGGACGTACGGAGCAGCTTAAAGCCCTTAGGTGGCTACTATTTAAGGAAAAAGATATAATACTTATTATAAAAACCTTATTTAGCAAGAGTATAATAATGTAAGTAATGCCATGTCTTCTTTGGGCTTTAGTGGTAATTATTATCTTGCTACTTAATGCAATTAGTGTGGAGTAAAAGGTAAAGATTGAGGAGCTTCCTAGAATAAGGCCAGTTTATATATACGCTAAGATAATATCCGCACGTCTTTTATAGGAAATCCGCATTGGAGTATATACCTATATTTTAATATCGCCAGAACTGTTGGTTGGTAAAAGGTTTTATAAGACTTTTACTAACCCTGCCTTTCATGCGTATATTAGCTTGGTAGTGATTAATAAGGTGCACCTTATAGCTAATTAGGGGGGTTCGTTCCGGAGTTCGTATATACAGCTATAGAAAGTGCGGTCGTTATTAGGGCGGAGGCCTTGGTTTGCTTATATTATAATGCTTAATAATATAACATTTAAGATTGTTAAAGAGTTGGCGGGCTTTTAAAATAATATTAACATAGTATAGATATTAATTAACCGGCCAGATCTATTAATTATTAGAGAATATGTTAAGCGAGAAAGTAAGAAGTCCTTTAAGAGCTTATACTTTGTTATAGACCGCGTATATACCGCTATATCCGCTAAATAGGGAATCTAATATACGCTAACTCCCCACTGGATCTTAAAGACAATTATCTTTCTTAATTTAAAGGACCTGATATTACTAGGGAGGGACACAATTTGTTTATAGTTGATATATTATAGGTACTAGGAAGCACAGGCTAGAAGAGCTGTTTAGCTTTATTATATATTGTTAGCTATTGCGGATAAAGACAGACTATATAAGGAGTTGAGAAAACCTAACTCTAAAATCCGTATTCTGCTCTCCTCTAACGCGCTTGCTTATAGCGCTAATATTCCTGATTTTGACTATATCGCGTAGTATTGCATATACAGAGACAAGTCCATTAACATAATGTGGTAATGACTTAGATATGGTGCTTATAGTAGTGGTTAAAAAGGTAAGGCGATATTTCTAATTAAGGATTGGTATAAAGGTCCGCGTAAGGATATTGCTGGGCTAGCTAAAAATTGTAGTTATACTGGTAGAGCCTTCCAATCTCAGCCAAGTTAACTTAGCCGCGAATATCGTATTAAGCGATAGGTGTTATAAGAGGACGGGGCTACTAATTTTGCTAGCAATATATCTTTAAGAGTATCTATATACAGCGATGCTAATTCTAATACGTCCGCATCTAATATAGGATAAGAGCTTAGTCTAGGTAGAATATCTATAGTCCTACCTATAGATATTCTACTAAAGAAGCCAGCGCGGCGCCCAAAGACTAAAGTTAAGAAAAGAGCAGCTCTCTCCCATTATATATATGCTCTTATGAATGAGGAAAAGGGCTGCTTATAAAAGATTATATTGGAGAACTATAAGGAGCAGTCTCCGTCTATTAATAGCTAGGGTTATTGCTCTAACTATGATCCTACTTTATAGGCTTTTAAAGAGTTTAATATCTGTAAGCTATATATAGAGGGGATTCTAAGGAAGATATAATAAAACGCCTTTGCTATAAGCATAAAAAACTAGTTCTGTAACTGGATGGAGAAGAAATATTAGTATACTGTTTGGAATCTAACCTTGAGCTATATTATATCCAATAAGTAAATTGCCGCTCTTTGTAGCTGCGCCTAGTATATAACTAGCTATAAGGCACTTAAGAAAAACCTACCTAATTAGAATTGTGGTTAGCTTGGTAATAATTTAGATAAGTTTATTGCCTTTATTTAAGAGGAGGTAGAAAAGGTAAATTAGATAGAGAGCTAGCTATTAGTATTAGCAAGTAAATTAAAAGATAGCGTAGAGTGGATATTACCACGGTCTAAGGTAGCGGAGAGGCGTATAGTATTGGCAGCTTAAAGTCTATAAACACAAGTAGCCTAGCTACCTTAATCGATATCCACTGAAAATCCGTATATAGGGCTGCCGATACTATTACCTTCTTAGCCTATATCTAGTAGGAACGTATAGCTAGCTAGCCTAAACTCTAGCTAGTAGAATACCTCTAGGCCAAGTATACTAAAGCCCTATAACGGATATTAGTCCTAGCAACGTGATGGTTAGGTCTAGTTTTTAATATAGGGCGGATATTTAGGATTTTAAAGTTAGGCTAGGTATTAAGAGCCCTAGGGTAATAATTAGCGTTAGTTATTATCTGGTATTAAGTATTGGCCTCTTAGATATTAGGGTCTATACTATAATAATAAATATTAACTCCCTATAGCTCCAGGATATCCAAGTCTACACTATAGCATTAGAAACCAGTCTCTGGGATAGGCTTAGTATTATAGCTTATAAGGCAGCTTTGTATTTTAACCCTTAGAACAATCCGGATATTAAAGCTTATAGCACAGCATTAGGTCTTAGCCCTTAGAGTAATCTAGATATTAGAGCTTATAGTGGAGCATTAAATCTAAATCTTTAGGGTAGTCTAAGTATTAGAGCTTATAGTGTAATACTAAGTCTTAACTTTCAGATAAGCCTAAGGTTTAATATTTGCAATATAGCACTAGATCTCTAATTACGAAAAATTCCAAAGTTTAAAATCTATAACATAGCACCAGTTCCCAGGTAGTAGGAAATCCGGAAATTTAGAGTTTGTAACGCAGTATTAGATCTCCGCTCCTAGAAAATCCTAAGGCTTAGGATTTAAGTTACAATACTAGATCTTCGCTCCTAGGAAACTCTAAGGCTTAGGGTTTATAGGCTAATACTTAATCTCCGCCCTCTAAACTAGGCGTAGTTTAGAATTTATATGCTAATACTTGATCCCCGCCTTCTAAATTGGGTGCAGCTTAGAATTTATAGTCTAATATTCGATCTCCGCTCTCTAAACTAAGCGTAGCTTAGAACCTGTAGCCTAGTACTTAATCTCCGCCTTTGGTTTTGGATATAACGCAGCTTTAGTAGGTTAGTATTTAATATTCCTTGGTGTTTTACTTATTCGTTAACTTAACTAGGACTAGGGTAGAGCTCTAATTAATATCTAGGTATTAAGTGTCGATCTCCATATACGCATTTAAATAGTCTATTAAATTTTTATCTAAAGAGATATTAAGGTTTATACCCAAAGCTCCTAAAACCTACAGAACCTATATTATATTAGCTATTTAGTTTAAGTGTCTTATAATTCTTATAACTAGATATTATCCGTTCTTCTTAGGCTACTGTGCCTTAAGACTCTTAGCCAATATCAGATCCGCCTCGCAGTAAGAGAAAATAAAAGGACGTGTCTATATACTTTAAAAGTAAGAAATCCGCTTACTAAGTGAACCCAATACCCGCTTATAACTATTCTTTAGCACCTTAATTAAGCGGTAATTCTATATTAATGTTACTTTATAAGTTAACTAGATGGCGCCTACTTACCTTAATTAGTAGTAACTTAACTATAAAGGATTTGCGCGCTATAAATAAGCGTTTATAAGGCGGTTGATATTTACTAAGGTGAGTTACTATAGCAATTACTTATTAGTAAGCTAATTTGATAAAATTGGCAGCGCGGATATTTACCTTTAATTAACCTCCGTACCTTCTACCTTACAGGATTATACTGCAAACTTTATTATTATTGTTTTATCTACTGTCTATTAGTATATTACTATCTATAATACCTTCTTTCATACCTCTAAACACGTCTGATAGCTATTTAGTTGACAAACTTAATATACGCGATGTTAATAATAAAATAATTAAGGACGCTTTTAAGGACGCCCTTTCTTTTACTAATCCTTTAGGGTCTCTACCTAGAGAGTTAGCTTTCTAATACCAAATTATGCCTATAGCTAATATAATTTTAGGAAATATATACTAAAACACTCTTTATTAGATCTAGTAGAGCACTATAATAAGGCTATTATAAAAACCGCTAGAAACCCGCTTACCTCTTCGCTGCCTAGCTCTTTGCTGCCTACTTCTTTGCTACCTACCTCTTCGCCACCTACTGCTTTTAAAAGGTTTAATCGTTGTCGTGCTTCTGCTTCTCTTAAGAGGCAGGCTGATAGAATTGCTATATAAAATATTTAGTATAAGATAGCCTTTGAATCATATATGTTAACTATACTATTTTAGTGTCTTGTCTACTAATTTACCTCTTATAGTAACCTAATAGAAATGTTGGAGATTTTAGATAATAATAAAGAGAGTAATTTTAATGACGCCAACTCTCCTAAAAGCCCTTCTCTATCCTCTTATAATCCCCGCAGCCCTCGCAAGCTCCGCAGTATATAGATAGCCTAAGCTGTAATGTTTAATATTAATATAAACGAGCGCCTTCCTATTTAAGTGCTATTAGCAAATAAATGGTATACCCTAAAAGCTGGTGCTTAGGAGAATATAAAGGAAGCTTACTAGCGGATATATACCCATATCTAGAATATTAAGGGTAGCTTTGGTATGCTGCGCAATCCGCTATACGTTCTATGCGTTAAGCAAGACCATAAATGTCGCGTTTATAAGCAGGACTCTAGACCTCATTTTGGAGGTATATACTTAAGATATCGCTTAGGTGGCAGGTCATGCGAAAAGGTATATGCTGTGTATACTAATAGTATACTATTATTCTATCAGCTAATACGTATATAAAATAGTTTGCTAAGACTAGAGCTGGTTATACCTTAGCGTAAAAAATATGCGTAATTAGCTTCTGCTAATAATCCGGCTGGAATACCTAGTAAGAAGGTATAATATCCGCATTTTAATAATATAGATATTGCTGATATCCGTATAGCTTTGTACCCGTACCATCCCCCCTTTAGAGACCTCCCCTCCCTTAAAGACTTCTACTCTTTTACTAATTCCTGGTATGTTTGGTGCTGCTTCTAGTACTCCCGCTCGCATGGAATCTGTTGGGGTGTATTTAGCAATTACTGTTTCCGCGCGCGTTAATATGGTTAGTAAACGGGTAACTAATATAGCGAAAGATGTTTAAGCTATAGACCGCCGGTTAAATAAGTTTAGAGATTCTCTAAGTAAGGTAAAGGATAAGCTTGTGTTCCTAAGGCGTAGTATTACTACACTTATACGCAACGCTAGGTTGCCAGATATAGAATTTAAGTAAATATAGGTTAGCTATTACTGCGGGTTGGCTGTTATTATGGGTTTAGAGCAATAAAATAGTAGTTCTTACCTCTCTGCTATTATGTATAAATTAAGTCTCTGCCTTATATTTAATAGATATACTTAATTAATATTATAATATCCATATAAGCTAGGATAAAGATGTCCGTATAAGCTAGGATAAAGATATCCGCATAAGCTAAGATAAAGGTATTTATATATTCGCACTGCTGATATTTACTAAGGTAAGTCACTATAGCAGCGATTATTTGTTAGTGCGCTATTTTGATAAAATTTGCAGATTGGATATTTACCTTAAATTAACCTCTATATGTCTTCTTCCTCTACTAACCTTCTACCTTATAACACCGCACCGTAAACTTTATTATTGTTATTTTATCTACTATCCCTTAGCATTCTACTATCTATAATGCCTTTATTTACACCTGTAAATGATGTTGATGCAAACAACAGCAGCTAGGCAGTTAAGGAACTTAATATGCGCGAAATAAATAAGGATGCTGTTAAGTACGCTATAGCTGCTCTTATTAAGCCTTTAGACTCTGTTCCTAAAGAGTAAGCTTTCTAATATTAAATTATACCTATAACTAATGTGATTTTAGAAAATATATACCAAAGCGCTCTTTGTAGGATTTAGTAGACGATAAAAATATAGATAGAGTGAAATCTACTAAAAATCCGCGCACCTCTTTGCTGTTTGCCTTTCCGTTACCTATATCTTTACCGTGGACTACTTTGCTGTCTGCTTTTTCACCGTCTGCCTCTTTACTACCACCACCTAATGCTTCTGAAAAGAGGCTTAATAAGGCCCATTTATTTTCTTTTCTTAGAAAGTAGGCTAAAAAGGCTGCTGATATAAATCTAAAGGCCAAGATAGCCATTAAATTGTATATATTAGTTATACTGTTTTAATATCTTGTTTACTAATTTACCTCTTATAGTAATCCAACAGAAATATTAGAGGTTTTAGATAATAATAAAGAGAGCAATCTTAATAATGTTAACTCTCCTAAAAGCCCTTTTCTATCCTCTTATAATCTCCGCAGCCCTTGTAATCTCCGTAGTACTATAAATATAAACAAGCGCCTTCCTATCTAAGTACTGTTAGTGAATAAATGGTACACTCTAAAAGCTAGTGTTTGGGAGAATATAAAGGAAAGTCGCTAGCGGATATTAACACATGTCTAGAATATTAAGGATAGCTTTAGTAAGCTGCGCAATCCGCTATATACTCTATATAAGAAGCATGGCTATAAATATCACGTTTATAAGAAGGACTCCAGGCCTTATTTTAGGGGTGCGTGCTTAAGATATTATATGGGTGGTAGGTCGTGCGGAAAGGTATGTACTAATAGTATACTATTATTCTGTTAGCTAATACGCGTATAGAAAAGTTTATTAAATCCAGAGCCGGTTACACCTTAGGGCAAAAAACGTGCGAAATTAACTTCTGCTAATAATCCAGCTGAAATGCCTACTAAGAAGGTATAGTATCTATGTGTTAATAATACGGATATAGCTAATATCCGTATAGCTTTATTCTCGTACCATCCCCGCCCGCGCTACTACGCCTCCCCCCCCCACTAAGACCTCCCCCCCTATTAAGACTCCTACTTGTAGTAGTATGCGCGGCCATAGAGGCACCTACTCTACTGCTGCTCCTCTAACTCTTTTACCAATTGCTAGTACGCTAGGTACTGCTATTACTGCTACCGCTTCTACTAGCATGGAATCTGTTAGGGTGTATTTAGTAATTGCTGTTTTTACGCACGTTAATATAGTTTGTAAACGGGTAACTAATATAGTAAAAGATATTTAAGCTATAGACTACTGGTTAAATAAGTTTAGAGATTCTCTAAGTAAAATAAAGGATAAGCTTGAGTTCCTAAGGCGTAGTATTACTGCACTTATACGTAATGCTGGGCTATTAGATATTAAATAAGTGGATATAAGTTAGCTATTGCTGCGGGTTGGCTGTTATTGCGGGTTTATAATAATAAAATAGTAGCCCTTACCTTTTTGCTATTATATATATAGGAATTAAGTCTCCGCCTTATATTTAATAGATATACTTAATTAATATTATAATGTCCGTATAAGCTAAGGTAAAGATATCCATATAAGCTAAGATAAAAGATATCCGTATAAGCTAAGATAAAGATATTTATATATCCGCACTATAAAACAGCTAACTGCTACGTTATATACTACGCACTAAGAAGATTATACGCTGGCTAAAATTAATATTAATAAAAGAACTCGCTTAATATAAAGATAGAAACGTACTATAAGCCTAAGCATTTAAAAGTCCTCTAGTATATTATCTGTAGCCTTATTAAATCCGTCCTTATAAGGGTTGTATAGTAAACCGCTAATATAAGATATCCGTATATTAAAATCAGTAATACCGCCCTATAAGAGCCGCTTTAATCTAAGTTAAAGAATAGCAGGTGCCTTAAACCCAACGTCCCGTATATACTAACGCATAATTAAGTCCTTAGCAATTATATCCATAAGGGACTAGATATTAACCGCAGGAGACTTAATTATATAATTAAATATCGTCCGCTTACCAAATGCGCTCTTAAACTTAGTATAAAGAGGTCTAGTATAGCTTATAGTAAGAATACTCTACCTAAATAGAGAGTCTATTCTAAAGGTTAAGTTTCCGCGTAATTGGAGTAGCTCCTTTAGCTAAAGATTTAGTAGTTTATTAAGTTAATTGGCTTTAAAAAAGCTATTCGGCTCTCCGCGATTATTAATTAACCTATTTGCAAATATAGCCCGCTAAAGTACTAGATTACACGCCTCCGTTGCAATTAACCTCTAGAAGTATATTATTTTAGATATATAGTTATTACTCCTTAATCCAGCAAAGTAAAGGTAAAGGTAGGCAATTGCACGCTTTAGAAGGCCGATATCCACATACTTAATAGCGTATTTTAACACTTTATATGTTTTAACCACCTATAGATACCAAATATGATTAAAGAACTCTATGTTAACAATCTGAGCGGGCTAGCTTATAGTAGCGGAGCTAGGTTCTGTAAGTAATTAATCTATAATCTAAGAACCTCTATAGGCGGAGGTCTGCGGAGGAACCAATTTATTAGCCTTACGGCCGACTTTAGAGCTAAAACCCACTGCGCGGATATCCTTAATATGCTATAGAAACTACTCGGGCGTTAAGGACCCAATATATCTTTTAACCGCGCCTTCTTTGTAGATGTTAAGCCTATCGCGAATATGTGTTAAGAAGAGCGTAATAATGCGCATATTAAAACTATGCAGTACTAGCTCTTTAAGATGGTAAAATAGAGGACGCTTTATAGGAATATTTTATCGCCTAAGGTGATTTATATAAGTATAGAGCGTAGAGTACTGCTACGCATATTACTTACCACCAAAGAAAGTCCTTATAATTATATATAGGAAGTTTAACTAGAGGTGCTAGAGACCTAGAACAGGTAGTACCTAATAGTAGCTATTATATAAGAGCGCAGCCTCCACCTGCTCCCGCTTATAGGTATAGATAAGCTTTACGGTTTTCTAGTTACTGTATACCAGATATAATTGGTCCTAGAAATTATTGTTATAATTAAGCTGTAGTTGCTCTAGGAAGATTGTCTTAAGTACATAGTAGTTGCTATTTATAGAAGCCTCGCTCTCTATAATAGGGCCTAGGTTTATATATATTGTCTTTATAGATAGCAGAATATCAATCTCTAGCATACGCGGATATTTAAGCTCGGTGTTAGATTTGAAAATACTATTTATAGTAGTTAGATATGTGCTTTAGAGAGCATCTACAATTATAAAAATAAATATCCGATTTTAAATACTATTATATATATTACCTAGCGCCTTGGCAATATTCTTAATCCGAAGCTATACCCGGTTATATAGCATACTTTAAAGAAGGCTACTAGGGGGAATATAAGATCCGCGGATAAGCTTTCTAGTAGTATAGAAATGGAAAATACTAGTGTCTCTAATTAACTAATGTCGCGTTCGCTTAAGGTAGTTGAAATTATTATATATAATATAGATATTATTAAGAGCGGACATTAATTAGAGGTGAGTCTTTAATAATATTAGCACCAGTATATCTACTGCTAGTATTATAACCTTCTTTAGAGCATTCGGCCAATTCTATCTTTTAGCAGTTAAGTGTTGTATATCCGTTAATAAGTCCTAGTCTATAAAGTAGTAATAGAACCTAACGCTTTATACCTATACCTTAAAGATAAAGACTAAGGAGCTAAGCAAAATAGTTAGTGGAGCTTTAAGCGCGGCCCAATAAAAGGATAGACGTAAGAAGAATAACCCGCCCTAGGTGCGGATTTCGTAATTTATTAGTTCTTAACTGTGCCAATAATCCTTCTATTAGTTAGTAGAGTAGAGGGGTATATTAACTAACTGCCTTATAGCCCTATGAGAGTTAAATGTCTTTAAACTCTAGATCTGACTTCTATAGGCCAAAGATAACCATCTTTTGCTAAAGATTATAAAGCTTTTTATAAAGGATATTTATAATTGTATTAACTAGTTCCAAATGGATATCCGTAGTCTCTATAATTATATTATGGATTTCTTCGTCTCCTAGAAGGGTAGTAATAAGCCTCTTTACCTTCTTCTTTTTTACCTTCTTTTTTTGCACCTTATCTGTTATTACGCCTTTTCTTTTATTAGTATTAAACTGTAGCTATGCTAAAGAAAGGTTACTAAAGGAACATCGCTAGTCCTGTAAATGCTCTAAAATAACTCTAATTTTCTCTTCCTTTGTTACTGGGCGTAATATCCGCTCAGCGGATGCTCCAGTTAGTATTTAAATAGGCGTCCGCTGGTTAACTAATGTTGTATTTATAGAGGGGGTAGGTAATTTAATTGTTAACATATTACCTATTTGGCGGCGCTTTCTGTTTGATATCGCGGGGGCTAATAGGGTAGATATATTAATTGATTATAGAGCTGCTTCTATGGATTAATTTAACGGTATTTCTAAGATAATAGCTGTTGTGGGGGGGTAGATTAATTTCGTTTAAGAAGGTGACTGCTCTATATATAAACAAAGTCGGATCGCTTAAGAAACGTTGGAAAAGTCTCTTAGACTATAGAATTAGCTTTTTGACAAAAAAGGTTAGCGATATCCGCTTGCGGATATACGTATGTCCGCCAACTGATTCTATGGTCTGAGCTTGCTGAGGTAAGAGGTAAACGTGGCGTATTTGAACACTCCCGGAGCTTTCGGCTACACTCTCCGAGCTCCGGACTTAAGACTTTTGAAACGCACCTCCCGTGCTCCGTACCCTTAAAATTTTTATAAAATTTTATTTTAGGTTACCTATATTTAACCTCAGGTTACATATACTTAAGGTGAGCCTACCTCACTTGCCAAACTGGACGCTTTTAGCGTGGTAGGCCAACCTTTTGGCGTAGTGAACTGAGCTCATCGCTCGCCTGTGTAAGTGCTAGACGGCATCAGACACAACGTTCATGATATACTGGTAACTAATGGGGTGATATATAAAGTGTCCTGTAGTAAAGCCTGTAATACAATTAATGGATATGTCATAGTTTGCCGGGTCGTGGCCGGCCTAACAAACTAAGCCTAACAAACACAGAGCCAATTTGAAAGCGTCTTCAGAATTCGGTTCACCAGTTTGCGGCGTAAGAAGTATGGCTTCGCACGGTGTAGTCAGCTTGTCATTAAATAAACAAACTCCGTCATGGGGGAATTAATGAGTAGGGGTATCTCTATCTCGCACCAATCCAAATCAAAAGCTCATGCAGTAAAAACCCCTAAACACACACTCCCCAGTCTCCAAAAGAATCCCAATTGTAAAAAGACATAACACGCTAGAGTTGAATCGAAAGCAACGCTCGTCCAGAGAGAAATAGAGGAAACGATGATCCCCAGATTGTGAATACCCTGAGACACCTTTTCCCACCAGGGAAATCCCAATGCAACCCCGTTGTCTATGCAGAGAAAAACCCATTTAGAAACACACACGCCTGAGAGAGACATAGTTTGCTCCGCTATGGGGTCCTGCCCGGACTTTAAGCGAGGAAAATATGGGGAACGAGGTGGAAAATATGGTGGTAGGGTAATATAACAATAACAGTAACAACAATAATAACAGTGACGAAGCGTTTAAAGCTGACAGTCCTGATAAGTCCCAGCCTCTCAAAGCCCGAAATAATGGCACACAAAACGAGTTAGCCGTGAAAACTTGGCTGTGTTCCAAAAAGCGCACTTCGGGGTGTCTCCAACCCAACCCTGTAACAGTCCTCTTCTGAAATGAATGGTCCATGCATTATCCGAATATCTCCATCCAAAACTTAGAACCCGGCAATCTTCTTAAACCAGCTGTTTCTCTTCCCCCCCGCTAGCGCCGGCGCCGGTGCGGGGCGTCCATCCCACGTCTTGACTGGCGCTGCGGTATCAAACGCTACCGCAGGCGGATACGCGTAGCTCCTACGCCTGTTCTTATCTTTATCGTCGTCGCTACTCTTTAAGCCCTCGCCGCCTGAACGTCGGCGGTGGCTGTCACGCTTGCGGTCCCTTTCCTTCTCCTTCCCGCTATCTTTTTCGCGGTGTTCGCGATGCTTGCCTCTGCGGCCTGCAATGCGGAGTCGGATGTTCTCATCTGCTGAGGGTGATTCCTCGTCAACAAGCTCGCCCTGGTGGGCCCCCGGGGGTGGGTCTAGAACTGTGCTTTCGACTGGCGGTGGGAGTGGAGGCTCGTTGCTGAGAGAGTCGATCCAGGAGGATGTCTTGTCGCCGCTTTTGGATAAATATGGGCGATTTCGGCTGGACTCGCCATTGGTGGGAGTGATGTGCGAACCGCGGCGGCGATGACTTGTGCCGTTGCGCTCATCGAAGTAGTCTACGATGGGCTTTGGGTCCTCGGCTCTATTGTTGGATGTAATAGTTGTCGGGCGGTATTCCGACGCACGCCTAGAGCGTCGTTCTTCATGGCGGGCGCGACGGGCCTCAGGATCCTCGTCCATGTGAGATTTGCGGCGTTCGGAATTGCGAGGACGTGATGTTTCTTTCTCTTTATCGCGGCGTCTGCGACGCTCTGCTTCTTTGGCTTCAATCTCGCGTAGGTTTCGCTCCTCCATAGCTTTCCGTTCCTCTCTCGCAGCTCTTCTCACACGTTTCTCTTCTTGACGGCGCGCCTCAGCTTCAGTCTCCCTGTTCTTTCGATCTCGCTCCTCTCTAGCTTTCGACCTCTGTTCATCCAACAGAGCACGTTGGCGGTCTCGCTCTCTCTCCCGCCTCCTTTCTGCCTTCGCCTCCGCCTGCGCCAGTTCAGCGGCACGTGCGACCTCTCTCTCTTTCTCCGCGAGCCTGGCTGCTCGGCGTTCCGCTCTTCTCGCTTCGCGCTCAGCATCTTCAATGTCTGTGCTCGCGCTGCCTCCCGCTCTAGGAGTAGCATCTGTTGTTGTGGCTGCACCGTCCGTCTCAGAAGGCCTGCGAGAGCGGTGGACGCGACGACTTTCTCTACGAAGTCTTTTGGCTTCGTCGTCCGTAGTTGCGCCACGACCAGATGACCTCTTACGTCGCGCACGGTCGTCGTCGCTCTCGTGCACAGTTCTGCGCCGTTCGCGGCGGTCATCAGGTTCAGGGCGTTCCCTCTTGCGAGAGCTAAGTCCGAACATGCTCATGAAGCCATCCGCTGGTTTCTTGGCATTCGAGGTAGTGCGTCGCACCGAGTCACGCTCGCGGCGAGGTGTGTCCATATATCTCATCTCATCATTTCCATTACCAATATCATTGCCAATTGAGCGGGTCGGAGCTGGCACCTCAGGCGGAACGTCAACCATAACGGGATCGTCGGCGCTGGGAGGTGCGGTGATGGGTTCTGCAGGAGCCGCAGAGCGACGGGTAGATTTGCGTCTGGAAGGCTCTGGACGAGGTTCCTTTTTAGCAACTGGAGACGGAGATGGCGGATCGTCATCGTCCCCGTCAACCATAACTATATCGTCATCCAAGGGATAGGGATCTGGAACAGCTGATTGAGTTTCGTTAGCGTCTTTCTTGTTGGATGGAACAGACTTTCTCTTGGCAATTTTAATCATACCTCTCGCTTTGCCCTTATCCCTGGTACTTGATCGCCTGCTCACTGATGCTCGCATGCCCATGACCTTTGCAGCCTTGGAAGAGACTTTGGCCATATCAGTATCGGTTTGCGGTGGCGAAATCATGGCTGCATCAGCGTCTATAGAAGGTCGTCGCGAGGCTGTCTTCGGCGTGGCGGACTGACGGGCTGATTTCGACCTTGACGGTGGGGGAGGTCCGAAAAGCGAAAAGCTTGCACCTCGAGCGGGTCTGGTACGAGATGGTGTTTTTGCGATCTTTTCGGATCCTGAGGATTTCGACATGACATCTTTCTCTTTGCTCGATGTCACACGTGCCGACTTGGACCGTGTCAAGCCAGGCGTCGCTGTCTTCGCAGGGGTAGCGTTAGTGTCATCCCGAGATGTCTTTCTAGCATTTGGTCGTGGTGTAGCGGCAGCCCAGAAGCCCCAAGAAGCGGTATTCTGATTTCGCACAACACGTGCGCGTTCTTTCTTGGCGGGCTCGGCTTTACTTTCAGGCTCGGGGGGTGGAGTTGGGAGCTTAGCTGGCACGTCATCCATAGGAAACTCTCGTGTCATTTCGTCCTCTTCTTCAACGGGCTCTGGGGCTGGAGGTGGAGGCGGTGGAGGCGGCGGTGGAGGCTCAATAATAGGCTCCACTTTCGCTTTACTCTTCTTAGAAATCTTCTTTGCTGATTTCTTCACAACAGGCTTTGGTTCTGGTTCTGGTTCAGCAGGAGCGGGAGGCTCGAAATCTATCATATTCATAATATCGTCATCCATCGGGAAGCCTCCGGGGACTGGGGTCGACACGTGAGGAATTTCCTCAGGCGCAGGCTCAGGAACGAGCGGAGCGACTTCTAGTTCCTTCTTCTTCTTAAAAGCCTTTGTAGCAGCTTTGTCGGCCTTTTTGGATTTTGAAGATTTCTTTGGTGTCGCCTCGACGATTTCTTCAAGTAGAGGCTCTGGCGGTGGCGGTGCTACCTCGGGTTCAGGATCAGACACTGGTATGAGAGCCTTTGCGATCTCAGCAGCCCTCTCCTTCTCTTTCTCAGCCTGCAAAGCTTTGATCTTCTCCGCGATGATGCTTGTCTTAGGTGCGCCTTTGGTCTTTATAGACGTCGACGCTGTTGCCTTCTCAGGTGGCGGTTCGTCAGCAAGGTCAGCAATCGGAGGTTCTGGCATTTTCGGCCCGTCATCAACCGAGATGAGCTGATTGGCTGTGTCGTCTTCTTCCTTTTTGGGCAGTGGCTTCGACTTCCTAAGCGAGACTCCCCACATGGTACCCCACGACGACGACTCTATCTTTTCTTCTATCTTCTCCTCCTCCTTTTCTGCCTTGACTGCCGGCTGGCTATACTGGCCTAATTCGGCGAGAAGTTGCTCCTCTGGAATGTCTTCAACCAGTGCTAGAAGATCATCATCGGTCGGAGGTGGTGGCGGCATCGGTGGTGGCGGCGTGGGAGGCTTCACGACTTTCTTGACCGTGCTTGCGCTCTTTACTGCCTTCTTCTTCTTCTTCCCCTTCGCTGGTGCCTCGTCAATAATCTCGACAATCTCATTAGCAAATCGGGCCTTTTCCGCCTCTTCTGCTTCTATCCTAGCCTTTTCAGCGGCAGCAGCAGCAGCAGCAGCTTCCTCCGCCTCCCTAACCTCTCGTTCAATCCTCTCGTTCTCTTCCTGCTCCTCTAGCTCCCTCCTTTCCTTCTCCCCCTGTTCCGCTTTCTCCTGGGCTTCTCTTGCCCTTTTTTGAGTTAGGCTCTCCTTCTTTCTATTACCACCCAAGACAACACCCCACAGGCTCTTAACAGCGCTAGCAGTAGCTGTTTCGGGCCCCTTTTCTTCAGGTGGCTCTTCGATAACTGGAGCTGGAGCTGGATCTTCAAGAACGGGAGGTGGTTCTTCAACAACTGGAGCTGGCTCCTCCACCTGAGCAAGGTCAACCCAAGAGTCTTTAGGCTTAGTCTTTGAAGATTTAGAGTCCTTCGTGCTAGTTTTGCTCAGCTTCCCGCCGTCCTCAGCCTTTTTAGGCTCAGCAGGGACTTCCTTTGCCGCTGCGCCCTTCTTAGCCTTCTTCTTTTTGCCGGCTAGAACACCCCAAGGATCCTCTTCTTTCTTCTCTTCTTTAATCTCCTCAGGAGGAGGAGGTGCCTCTATTTCTTTCATAGGCGGAAGGACAGGAGGCACCACTGGATCATGCTCTGAGGCGGCGGCATTGCCAGGAGGTGTGGGAGCAGGGGGTGGGGCGTCGAAGGCTGAGCCCTTCTTACCCTTCTTCTTTTTGCTGATATTGCCGAGGTTCCAGCTACCGCTGCCCCAAGGGTCATCTTCAGCATTATCAGGTTGCTGAACAGGAGCTGCGGGCGCGTTATCCGTGACATCGACTGGTGTGTCTTTGGATGTCTTCTTTTTGCCTTTTTTTCCCCAAGAAGGAGTCGCCCAATCGTCTTCACCTTCGGCTCTAGGTTCATCAACCTCGTCTGGTGTCATTACCGGCGCCAGGTCTTCCATCGGTTCTAGCTTAGGATCTGCTGCAGCGGGTGGATCTGGGGGTGGGGGAGGGTGACCTGGCTCCTTCACTTTCTTTTTCCTCTCGCCACCCCAGAAACTGCTGAAGCCCCAGCCGCTAGACCCGACTTTCTCTTCTCCAGGTGCCGGCCCGGGCTCGGGTTCAAGCTTAGGCTCAGGCTCAGGATCAGGATCAGGAACTGCAGGCGGAGGTGGGGGAGCTGGAGGAGGGACAACCTCTGCAACGGTAGCGGAGCCTTTCTTCCCTTTCTTGCCTAGCTTCTTGGTTGTGGTAGTAGTAGTAGCAGGCGCACTCCAATTCATCAAGTCATCAACAGTATCTTTGGTCGTAGTTTGCGCAGTCACCTCTGGAATTTCGGGAACTTCGGGGATTGGTTCCTCCTTGGAAACCAAGTTAGGGACTGATGCTGTGGCAACAGAACCCTTTTTGCCTTTCTTCTTCTTGGAAGTAGTAGTTGTTGTGCCCCAGGCTGCATCACCCCAGCCATCGTCAGCTGTCGGCGCCGGCTCAGGAATGACAGACGGCTCAGGCTCTAGTGGGGGTGAAGGAGGTGGTGGAGGCTCCTCGATCTTGGGTTCTTCTTTCGCAGCCTTCTTGCTGCCCTTCTTTTTAGATTTATTCGTCGGCGCTCCCAAACCAGTATCACCCCAGATATCGTCTGCGGGTGGATTAGCCTCTGGTGCAACAACGACCGGTTCAGGCTCTGGCTCAGGCTCAGGCTCCATTTGTGGTTCTGGCTTGATTTCCTCAACCTTAGTTCCTTTCTTCCCTGCCTTTTTCTTCTCCTTTTTGCTTAATCCCCAGCTGCTGGTCCAATCGTCAGCAGCAGGTTCAGGCTCAGGTTCAGGAGCAGGCTCAGGAACAGGTTCCACTTGTGGTTCTGGCTTGACTTCCTCAACCTTAGTTCCTTTCTTTCCTGCCTTTTTCTTGTCCGTTTTGCTTAATCCCCAACTGCTGGTCCAATCATTAGCAGCGGGTTCAGGCTCAGGTTCAGGCTCAAGCTCAGGCTCAGGCTCAGGCTCAGGAACAGACTCCACGTGTGGTTCTGGCTTGACTTCCTCAACCTTAGTTCCTTTCTTCCCTGCCTTTTTCTTGTCCTTTTTGCTTAATCCCCAACTGCTGGTCCAATCATCAGCAGCAGGTTCAGACTCAGGCTCAGGCTCAGGAACAGGCTCAGGAACAGGCTCAGGAACAGGCTCAGGAGCAGGCTCAGGAACAGGTTCCACTTGTGGCTCTAGCTTGACTTCCTCAACCTTAGTTCCTTTCTTCCCTGCCTTTTTCTTCTCCTTTTTGCTTAATCCCCAGCTGCTGGTCCAATCGTCAGCAGCAGGTTCAGGCTCAGGCCCAGGCTCAGGCTCAGGAACAGGCTCCACTTGTGGCTCTAGCTTGACTTCCTCAACCTTAGTCCCTTTCTTCCCTGCCTTTTTCTTGTCCTTTTTGTTTAATCCCCAGCTGTTGGTCCAATCGTCAGCAGCAGGTTCAGGCTCAGGCTCAGGAGCAGGTTCAGGAACAGGTTCCACTTGTGGTTCTGGCTTGACTTCCTCAACCTTAGTTCCTTTCTTCCCTGCCTTTTTCTTGTCCTTTTTGCTTAATCCCCAGCTGTTGGTCCAATCGTCAGCAGCAGGTTCAGGCTCAGGTTCCAGCACGACGACAGGCTCCGGCTCAGGTTCCGGCTCAGGTTCTACGGGCGGCGGCGGGGGAGGAGGTGGTGGTGGTGGTACAAACTCCTCGGTCTTTGCGCCTTTCTTTCCTTTCTTCTTGTCTTTCTTACTTAAATCCCAACTGCTGGTCCAGTCGTTAGCAGCAGCCTTAGGCTCCGGAACGACAATAACCTGTTCGGGTTCAGGTTCTGCGGGTGGCGGCGGCGGAGGGGGTTCTTCAACCTTTGTTCCTTTCTTTCCTTTCTTCTTATCCTTTTTGCCCAGGCTGCCCCAACCAGCACTTGCCCAATCGTCAGCAGCAGGTTCAGGTTCAGGTTCAGGTTCTAGAACAACGACCGATTTAGGTTCAGGTTCCGGTACAGGCTCAGATTCAGATTCCTTTGGTGCCGGTTTGGCCTCCTCAACTTTCGCCCCTTTTTTCCCTGCCTTCTTTTTATCCTTTTTATTTAGATCCCAACTACTGGTCCAGTCATCTGCAGCGGGTTCGGGCTCCGGTTCAACAGGAGGAGCAGGTTCAGGTTCAGGTACAGGTTCAGGCTCCGGTTCGGGTTCCTTCACAGGTTCCCCTTTCCCCTTCTTCCCTTTTTTGCCCTTCTTTATCGTCATAGCGAAGGTGCTCCAGCTATTATCAGCAGGCGCAGAAGCGGCCGTTTCAGCAGGAGGCGGGGGAGGCGGGGGAGCTGGTTCAGCCGCTTTCTCTTCGACAACCTCCATCACCGCAGCAGCATCTTTCTTTCCCTTCTTTCCCTTCTTTGTTGCGGCAGCATCCCAACCACTTCCTACCCACAAATCATCGTCCTTGGGAGGTTCCAGCGCAGGCTCAGGCTCAGGAACCGGCTCAGGAACCGGCTCCTCGAGGAAGGCAGCAGCACCTTTCTTCTTCTTCTTATCTTTCTTGGCGACAGCACCGAAAGACCAGCCTAAGCCGTCTTCCTCTGTCTTATCCTCCTTCTTTTCTTCTTTCTTTTCCTCAGCAGCTAGATCCGCGCCTGCATTTCCAGAACTCCCGTAGGCATCGAAACTGAAGTCAAATCCAGGACCACTATCTTTTGCCTTTTCTTTCTTTCCAGTTTCCCATGGATTATCCTCCTTCGATTCGTCAACTTTATCTTTGGAAGAGTTATCGTTACCGCTATCGAAGCCCCAAGATTTACCTCCCCAGCTGGATCCCAAACCGCTTCCCAGAGAAGCAGTCCAGTTACTTATGCCGAAGGCAAAACCCGATGATTTGGGTGTGTTGGTCTCGCTGAAACTGAGGTTCAGTTTCGGGGCTCCATCACCACCGCCATTGCCGCCGTCGTCAAGATTAATCTCATCGAATTTTGACTCTTCCTGTACGGGTGGCTCAGGGGGTGGAGGTGGAGGTGGAGGTGGAGGTGGTGCAGATGCCGACTCCATATTCTAAGAACTAATTTAGCCTGACGTCTACGGCGTATATTTTGACTTCCAAACAGCTGAAATAAGGGTTGCATACCTTTCCCTTCTTCCCCTTCTTCTTTTTCGTCGATGTTGTAAATCCACCATAATCATCCCCCGCACCGGTCTCACCAGCCTCTGCCCAGGGATCATTAGTCGGCACAGCAGCAGCAGCAGCCGCTGCTGCTGGTTCTGCTTCTGCTGCTGCGGCAGCATCTTCGTCCTCTTTCTTTTTCCTCTCCGCCTCTTCATGCTCTTTCCGCTTCTTCTCTTCCTCCTCTTGAGCCTTTTTCGCCTTTTTCCCCTTCTTTTTCTTACCATCATCCCAACCCCAGTCGTCTCCACCTCCGCCACCGTCTCCTCCAGCTCCTCCGCCAGATCCTCCATCGTTACCACCATCATTACCTCCATTCCCTGCATCGTCTTCACCTGCCAGTTCGTCCTTTTTCCCTTCCTCATTTCCTCCATCATTATTCGGTGTGGTTTTCTTCACCGCCCCTCCTTTATTCTTCTTCTTGTTGGCATGCATGCGGATATTCTCCGGATCACAATTCGAAAAGTCGATGTCAGGAAACATGAGTTTCTCGTCCAGGATGATGGACGAATGGGGCGATGTGGCCCCGCTCCAGCGCAGACAGGCCGGGACGCTGGAAGTAACTGAGGGATTCAGCGAGGGGAACAGCGTGTAGTCGAGTATGTGCGCGGTGGCCAGCGCATCCGTGGTGGTATAGTCCGGGGGCAAGTCCGCTATGCTGTCGCCGTACGATGGCGGCGGCGAGGCTTCCGCCGGGGAACTCGAGATCCAAAGGTCTGGAGACGGAGTAGGGGAGGGCGGGAGGAAACCATTGAGCTGGGAAGCGAGGTTCTGGATCTGTGGCGTGTTAGGGCTAGTTTGCGGGTAAAACTAAAAGAGGCAAGGGAATCTGAGGGGGTTTCAAGCAGCCTGACGGGGGCAAGGGGCAGCAAAGCTCGTCCAAAACATCCACGCAGACTTCAATCCCAAGGGACGACTGGAGAAAAAAAGGAGGACCAAAATGAAGAATTGCTTGTAAGCATCGTACCGAGATATCAATCTCTGCCTTCCTCCCTCGCTGCTGCTGTTGCTGCTCCTCTTCTTCCTTCCCTCCCTTCTTCTCCTCCACCACCACCATCCCAACTCCTTTCCACTCCAATCGGTCCAGAACCCCCCAAATCTCAGCCATCATCTGCACCACGGGCTCTCCATCTCCACCCTCTGCACACCCATAGCCTCGATTCTCCTCAACCCCGCAACCCAGCTTATCAGACTCGTCCTCGCCGTCGCGCCTCCACTTCCAGCCCCGCTCATCCAACCCAGTCCTCGAGGCCGCGCGCCGGGCTCTTCTTCTCACGACGGCTCCGCGGCGTGAAGCGGCTGTGGCTGCGGCTGGCGGCATGGTGCGATGGGCCGCGGGGAACGGATCTGGAGGCACGCGAGTCGAGTGGGCTGGCTGGGGGAGCAGCTGGGCACATTGAAGGATTTGCGGAGATTTCCTTTCGCTTCTTTGTTACGCTGGAAAAAAGGCAGGCCGGGTTTTCGTCGAGGATCGTCGTCGGAAGGTGAGGTTTACCGACGGGGGTTTTGGGGCGAGGTGCGAGGGTGGGAGGATTAAGGGTGTGTGTGGGTGGGTGTGTCGAGGCTGAGGGTCAGGCGTGCGGAGTGAGGCTAGATCACTCTGGTCTCTAGCAGCGGGCCTTGTGAGTGATTTTCCGTTATCGAAACAGAAAACACTCTCTCCGAATTCCTCCTTGAAAAAAAATGGAGGGCTTGAGAAGTTGAGGATGTGAGGATTTTATTGTGGTGCGTCAGCACACACCGGTTCTCGCCAGCGTTCTGCGAATGGCGAGTGCAGTTTCGATGGGTCTTCTTTCTGTTGGAGGAAGACGACGCAGGTTCGAGAGAGATGCAGCAAGCAAAGCAAGCAAGCTGGGAAAGGGCAACCAGCAGCTGCGGGCGAGCAAGTGAAGGGGTCGGTCACAAGGCGCGCATGGGTATTGGTTAAACGGTTTGGGTTGCTGTGTGTGTGGGTGTGTTGCGGTTGTGTGGGTGGTGGGTTGGTGTGCCGAAACGCCTCCGTCAGCGAGCGAGCCGTATCCCCTGTCTGTTCCCCAGGCAAGGAGCGAGATTGGCAGTGATAGCTAGATTGGCGTGCCCGGACCCTAGCTGTCACACGCCCCTCACAGTAGCGAAGAGGTAAAAAATCCTGCCGTTTCGACTGGTGCGAGGAGGGGGGCAGAGAGCTGTGTATACAGCTTTGTATACACTCGAGGAAAAAATGAGTTTTTCGGGAATTGGTTAAGGCTACATGGTTATGCATCTAGTTAAGAGAACCCCTAGGCCGCAGCCATGAAGGAAAATTTGTCGCCCTTCCTGCACCGCTGCCGCCGCCGTCGCGATGTGCATAAGACGTACATATGTACACCATAATAATAACATTCTTTCGTCCCCCAAACCCCAAAAAAATACCACATTCTTTATCCGAAAGAACCAACTAGATCAAATGCCTGAGCATTTCCAGGACGGGCGTAACACGCCTCTGCTCAAAATGCCCACTTTCTCCATCATGGCTGCGCTCGCAGCAAGTTAATTGGTCGGCTTCGACTGAGGTTTTCGGCTTCACCGCATTTTGGAGATGGGCCCTCTCAGCGGGCCCAGCACCGTCGTGGGCGAATGGCAAGCCGCCCGCGCCCCCCGTAGCGTGTTTAGGTGGGCCATGGCGGCCGCGAGCTAACGGCTTGAAAGCGCGCGCGAGGCCAATTGCGGCGCGCGACGGCAGCGAGGAATTTGGATTTGCCCGTTTTGGAGGCGAGGCGGTGATGGTATGTGGACAACGCATGCCGGTTTCATTGCTGCAGAGGGCTCTGACGATGCGTTGGGGATGCAGTTGAGCCATTGCTAATTGTGGGGCCAGTGACAGTTGTATATCAGAAACTGGAGGGGATGGGCTAGGCTAAGGTAGCTAGCCATGGTGCCGACGCATGAACAGCTAGCATTGCTTTGTCTTTATGTCCGGCAAATTCGGTGGCGCAATGCTCTAGCATGTGTTTTTTTAATCTAGATGCTGCTTTGGTTGGGTATATATAATAGGGGGTATATATAGATACAAACGAGTTATGAAAGCCATTAAGCTGCCTTCTCCGTAGAAATCGTCTCTGCCCGGGTATTGATAGATAATCGCCTCCCATTGACTCCTGAAAGAAACGGGAAAGCTTCGTCGAGCAGGCCTCCAGCGATAACAAACGAAATTGATAGTGAGATGATGCCGTGAGGCGTAAATTTTATACTGCCATTAACAAGATTACCCCTCCTGAGGGAAAACAGAAGGAAGAGACTAGAGACTAGACGACGGCGAATTAATATCTATAATCAATGGAATCGCTAAAGCGCAGCAAATCAAGGTATCAAAAATCAAAACATGGTACAACGAAATGAAATGTCATCTAGTCTTAGGGGAAAAAAAATTTAAAACGCTTCGTCGGCTTGCTCCCCGTCGAGAATTTTTCGAGCCTCGTCAAGCCGTCGTCGCCATTCTTTTCGTTCATACTTATCCTCAGCGGTGCTCTGAAGGTTCATGCACACTTGCTGGAAGCTGGCGGCAAGGCCGTATACGAGCTGCTTTTCTTGCTCGTTGAGCGAAAGTCGGCGGTCTGAGTTCGAACCGGAGTCGAGTAAAGTGGAGAATATCTTCGAGGCTCGGAGCCCGCCCACCAGATCTGCCCCTGGCGATCCGCCTCGAGAGTTTTGAGACGGCCACTTTGTAGGGTCCAGGCTCTGATTTGTTGCTCGTGTCTTCAGGGCCATTGCAGCTGGATCTGGTCGGTTGGCGTCTGCCACGTTTTGTCCGCCATTGGCCTGTGCGGCTGCACGCTGCTGATGACTGATAATTTGCTGCGAGAGCTCATCGAGCGGGTTAGATCCTTCATCAGAGCTGTCATCAGAATCGTTGCCTTCTTTAGCTGTAGCAAATGAAGCGACAGTTGAGATTGAGTCCACGCTGTCATTGCGTTGGTGAAGCCTCACTGACAACCTTGAGTGTTTTGGCGTAGACTCAAGATCAGGAGAGCCCCGAGTTGATGTTACTGGCCTCGTAGTCTCCACTGAATCAGCAGAGCTTGCGCTTGATCGGCGACTTCCAGTGCTATAGCTGCCCATCGCACTATGGAGGAAGAAGTTCTCGTAGTCGAAAGCATCTAAGCGGTCCTCATGTCGTTCCGTAATGATTGGTTCATAAGCCGCATCTTCGTAAATGCTCTCGCCTTCCAGCTCCAGGTCACCGCTCACCACTGACACAAAATCTGACTCATCAAGGTCATCATGGCTCTCGACGTCTAGATGGTCGTCGCTAGAACCCTCTTCCGCGTCCTCGTAGTGGCTCTCTTGATACTCGCTCTGCTTCTCAGGCTCAGCTGGTAGTTGGTCGACACGTAAATCCGAAGTGACTGCTTTCGGCAAAAAGGCATCGCCGTCGTCATCCTCGTAGAGTTCTCTTCTCGTAGGTGATGAGTCTCCCTTAATGCCGATTCCAGCATCAGTGGTAATAGGGCTAGTCTTGTAAGCTTCAGCGCCCAAACACCATATCTCAGCAGCCGTGAAAGGGCTCGGGGTTCGAAGGCTCTGCAAGCTGCGTCTCCTTAGACCATCCTCACGTGCACGCTGTTTGAGCGTTGAAATTTTACCCTTCAATTCGTTCATCTGAACACGTAAATCGCTGGTTGTTGATGCTGATCGATGTAATTTCGGAATCTCGTCTTCCGGTAATGGTTCTAGACTACTCGGAGAGCTCCTGGACTCATTGGAGGCTTTACGCAAGGGATACTCCCGGTCATTGTAACCCCAGCCCATTCCTCGATAATCTCGAATTGCTTCGTGGCTCTTGCTTTCTCTCACAGATTGCGCCGAAGGAATTCCATCTACAGGTGACCAGGGCCCGCTGACTGCACCCATTGCACTGGACGAGCGCCTGTCCTTCCCATTTGCTCGATTGATCACCCCGGGAGACAATGGGGATGGGATCGATGTCTCGCTAAAAACGCGCGAATGTCCAGGACTGCTGCCAGCCGAGAGAGGGGATGAATGAAATGGACGTTGTCTCGATGGAATAAACCCAAGGCCGCCGTACAGTTTTCGATCTCGGTCTCTGGCAGCAGAAAGTTGTTGGGAGAGCTCGGAAGCCATTCTCATGTTGCTTAAGGAAGTGGAAGGAGTGACTAGGAGTGAGTGTCTGGCACCTCTCAAGTTCCCCTCCATGACCTATTCAAAATTAATGGGTGAATTCGGCTGTAAAATAGGGACTTCGTTCATACATTTAGCCTTTTCTTCGCGTTGGCCAAAATCATCTCCGCTCTCCTACTCAGCGCTGCTGAGGAATAAGGATCATCATCACCATCCTCTGGACCGTCCAGCCACCGCTCAGTCTCAATATCATCATCACCGTTCGCAACTTTCGGTAAGTGGCCAATATGGTCTTCTTCTTCTTCGTCCAGAACCACTCCGCTGTCATCAAAAGCACCAGGCCCATCAAAACCAGGCCACTTCATGTTCTCCAAATCCTCGCTGTGGACTGAACTTGACGCGTTGCTCAGTCTCCGATCCCTATACGCACCCCAGTTTTCCATATTGTGTCCGGAAATCGAGTCCCTCAGGGTTGGAGATGAGGCTAGCATATCGTCGTGGGGGCTGCGCCTCTTTGGAGTTACGTCTACTTCGGAGATGTTTGGTAAGGTGGTGCTTGAGGAACGCGCCGTAATGGGAGACATTGTTCGAGGAGAAGAGCCTCGGCGGCCCTGCGGCGCGCTAAATAGCTTGATAGTTTGGGACGAGAGGTTTCCGTGGTAGAAGAGTGAGGGGGAGGGCGGGCGCTGCGCATTGGCGTAGGGAGAGGGCGAAAAGCTGCGCGCGGCCTCTGGAAGGATCATATCAGGATTCGTGAGAGTGGGAGACGGCAGTCCCATGGACGCGGCCAAATTGTGTGCGGCCATTACCAGGTAGTTTTTCGCAGCGGTTTAAGCCGTTGTCCCGTAGATCAGGGGTTTCCTAGGGTCGGGAGCATCGTGAAATTGAGTTGTTTTACGACGTCAGGTTGTGTAACTGCAGCAACACCACAGCAGGTTAAGAGGCGTGAGACGGGGGACTGGATGAGTGAGAGATGCGTTAGGAGTCGTACCTTGTAATGCGCAATTTCCAGCGCAATCATCAAGGTTTTCTGGAACGGCGTGTACAGTGCGACGGTACGCATTTATTGCCAAAGCGGATCTCGCCCGCTTTTAGCGAGGCTGCCCTGACGCCCGCTTCTTTTCAATCACTGTGACCCGCAGGCTGCTTTCTGGGGTGCATTGGCCATGTTTCAACTATTCCCGGGTGTGCTAGTTGGGTATATCGCCCATGCACCATTCTACTGGCTCAAACCATGCGTTATTAAAGGCATCTCTATACTATTAATCACACGAGCTAGATTCACTTTCAGCTGGGGATGCTGCCACGCCTGTTCTTCAGATTCCTGCTTTCCAGATGCCTGCTCTCCAGACCTCCATACATCCTGTTTGGCTACGAGAGGCGAGAGTTCCTTCCTCCGATACAGCTCAAGAACGCCTCAACGACACCCCGTGCTGGGGTGGCAAGGCTCCTCCAGCCTTAATGACATGTAATTACGTTCTCACATGGGAGACATATGAGCACCCTATCTCATCTTTTTCCCAACGCATCCGAGGCTGACCTAAGTCCTATCCCAGCATCAAACCATGCTAATCAAAAAGCAATTCAAAGGACGTTGAGATCCATTACCGTTCGTTCCATAAACGCTCCAACCTTGGATGTCTTCCATACATCCTAGAGCTTGACAACATTTCAACCAAGAATATAGTTGCCCAGCTTATCCCAAGAGTGAGATGAGCCTCGTCCCTCGTCGCAAGTGCACCAACGCGGCCTTAAACACAGGTATTCGATACCATCCTTGAATTAAAGGACAGCCAACGAAATTCGAACTGCATTAATACTTAATCACGCGTAAACCCGGACTAGAGAGAATTGAGCACGCAAGTAAACAAACCCCGAAAGTGCTGTAGGATCCAGTCCCAAGGAGAGCTAGCGGTGTTGTATATCCCATTATCTACGGTTATCGATAAGAACCAGCCAATAAAATCTATGGGATCAAGGCCAGTTCGCGCACGGCCCAACTCTCGTAGGACACCACTAGCGGAAGGGATAAGCTACTGACGATTGCGCATGGTCGTTGTCCGCCAGTCTCAAAGCACTTTTTATAACCTTCAGTAACCGCATCACTCCGCCCTCATCCGGAGCGAGACGGTTCAATTTCTTTGAATTTCCTCTCGATTCTTTTGAGTGTTTGCGATAGCTGTGGTCGAAGAAGTTTTCCACGAGCCATTCGGCGACGTTCGGACGCATAATGTCCCCCCCGTCTCCCTGCTGTTCCCAGATACATTTGCGGATTTGGGAGGTCAGGGCTCAAATCATGAGACGAAGCTTATCAAACCGTTGTACGTATTCAAAATCGGATAGCAATTCTGTGACCCTCGAATGCTGCAAAGTGGTCAGAGCCTCTAACAATATGTCCTTTCGATTCTGGCCCTCGGAGTAACCGGCTGTCATGCCTGTATAATTTCTTGGCAGGCCTTCACGTTCTTGAAGCGATTTCTGAAACTCCTCCGTCATATGATTTTCTTGGATGCCAAGTCCAGCGCCAGGCTCTTCAGAAAAAGTAACCTCCGCCTTATCTCCCTTTTTAGCGTCCTGAGACAGGTGGCGCCCACGCAGACTTGCTAACAATCAAGCGGACCCAATCAATTAATCCAAGGAGGCTTAAAATTTGGAATTAATCAATCTGCTAAGGCCCTGATTAATTGATTAATTGCATATTAATTACATATTTATATAGGTGGTGGATATAAGGTTCGTAATAGACTTTAATATTACAGTCTTAATTTTATTCGTAGGGCTAAGTGCAAATATAGCAAACAGTCCACTTTAGGCAACTACTAGACCTATTTAAAACGTTTTTCTGCCCCAAATTAACACTAAATATACCTTTACATCGCCCTTAATTTCTACCTTAATATATTTCTTTATTAATTAACTTAATTACTGTGTATCTAACCCTTGTTCCTTACTATTATAATAAGCTAGGACCTTACTGAGTTAAACCTATATATGGCTGACACTCTCTAACCTAAAACTCCTATATTGGCACTCTCCGAAGTCGCTATACTAGCTAACAATATACCTAAAATTAATGCCGGCGGTAATATTAATAACTATAACGGCATTAACTGGAAGCGCCTCCCGGATCTATAAAAGCCTTATTATAGCTCCAAGCGGACACCTAGCTGGATATTTAAATATGGCTACTAATACTAAAGTCGCGTTAATATAAATCAAATCGTCTTTATCTACAAATACTGCCATACCCATAAAATTATTAACTGCGGCGGGGCTGGCTAATATAATATCACTAGAGCAACCTTAGCAGCTGCTAGACATCTTAAAGCCAACACCAAAGGCCACGGCTATAATAAAAATAGAAAGATAACCTTTAAGAGTAAGAAGCGCCAGAGAACAGTCCTTAAAAGCCTCCAGGTGGAGGGCTATAAAGTATTACAGGCTATTGCGAATAAGCTAATCGGTGGCTTCAACGCGACTTAATTTAGGCAATTAGCTATTAATTGGCTTATTAAAAACACCCACCCCCTTTATAAGTTTAAAACCCCTGCCTTCCGCAATCTAATTGCTGCGGCCAACCCTAAGGCCGAGCGTATTCTATAGCGAAATTACTAGTTGGTAGTAGATTATATTATAGCTAAATATTAAGCCTTTTTGCCCTTAGTTTAGAAGGAGCTTATAAGCGCAAACTTACTAGTTTATATCTTATTTAACGGCTAGACGACTTAGAATAGTAAACACGCTCTTATAGGTATATATGCATCGGGAAAATATTCGCAGGATGAGATTTAAGTAGACTTTGGTTTTCGCGTTTCGCGTAATTAACATGCAATTTGACCAACTCGACACGCAATTGACCAACTTAACACGTAATTGACCAACTTGACACATTTAAAAGTTAAATGACACGCAGTTGACCTACTTAACAACTTTAAAAGCTAACTGCATATTTCTTGACACGCAGTTAACCTACTTGGCAACTTTAAAAG
>Ga0307507_10001472_pt1 | contig 52648 bp, 11 predicted proteins | sample 7_EM_MG_FD_207223 | JGI IMG/M metagenome (GOLD analysis project Ga0307507, IMG submission 207223) | Populus trichocarpa ectomycorrhiza microbial communities from riparian zone in the Pacific Northwest, United States - 7_EM | ecosystem: Host-associated > Plants > Roots > Unclassified | place... | reverse complement strand
TAGGCTAATTGGGGTCTTAACTGCAACTAATCTAATTAATACAGTTAAGCCAATGCCGAATTGGACGTTTACGGCCCCAGTTTATATAGTGTTAATATCCGTATTATTATTTGCGGTGGTCCTATATACAAGGTATTGTCTGTAACCTACAGTAGACTTCTTAGAGGCACCTGTGTTGATTATAACACCGTAGAATTCTTTAGGGGTATAGCGTTCTGTGGTGATATATACAAATAGGTCCTGCTTATAATCTATAACATCCGTAACAGGGGTGCTTGCAGAATGGTTTTTGGGCGCAACTGAGTGTATAAAGGAACGGTCGGCTAATACGGTTGTGATATTAAAGGCTTGGCTGTCTGTAAAAGGTCTAAAAGTAGTTAGGAATGTCTCTAAGGTCTTTTATTTTTAAGCGTCTAAGTTAAAGTTAATTATAAGGGCTTCTATTAACTTATTAGGGGGCTCTTCTGCTTCCTTTCCTTTGTATTCTAAAATAAACTGGCTAATATGGCTATTAAGTCTCTTCCTAGACTTATTACGTTCTTCCTAGGTATGCCTTATAGACTAATATCCTTCCTTACCACACACGAAGCACTTCTAGCTGGTTTGTCTATGGGGGTATATTTTTATACGGGGGTTGCTATAGGGGTTACGGGTAGGACTTAGTTAGTATAGGTGCTGCTAGCAGTAGCGGCGGTCTGTAAAGTAGACGTCTGAGTCTGTTTGCGGATATTAAATATCCGTAATAAAGGCTTGCGTGCTGCCTAGTGGGTTTAAGACTTTATACGTTACAATAGAGGAGCATAGATTATTAATGAGGCCAGCTAAGGTATTTATAGGCTTGTAGTAGGCGTACTTGCAGGGCTCTACTTCCTGGCAGGCTGTAATAAGTTTATTGTGCAGGAAGTTGTCTGTTTAAAGCTTAGCGTTAAGGCCGTGCTGTAGGTGCCGGAGGTCTTTGATAAGAATTTACAGGCACTCTATAGTTGATTTTTTAGTGTTCTTGTTAATTACGGTCCGTAGCTTGGTTGCATTCTATTAGGTAAGGATATTACGCTTATATTCTGGTCCTTCAAAGTAGTTATGGGTAGCTTTGTATAGCTTGTTAAAGGGAACACTAAGGGGGTTACTCTTAAGGTTGGTATAGTAGTGGTTAAGTGCTAGGCCGCGCAGTATAGTAGAGTAGGCTTAGCTGAACTCCTGTTTAGGAATATCGGCCTTCTGACAGAGGTCTGTAAAGATGGTTAGTTTGAAGTTAAAGTTGTCATTTTCACCGCTATACTTGGATTCGTCGGTGTAGAGCTTAGCTAGGTTGGCTAGCTCCTTGCCGTAGGTCTTTGCTTGGGTGTGTTGCGGATCTATAACTTGCGGATCTGTGGCTTGCGGATATATGGCTTGCGGATCTATGACTTGGGTAGGTTGCGGATCTATAGCTTTATCAACGGAAGGGTTTTGGTCCGTATTTTGGTTTATGGGGGTATTATGGTCCGTAACTTGGGTACTGGGTGTGCTTTGGCCCGTAAGATTAATTCTAAAATTGCTTGGGTTTATAGGACGAATTTGGTTAAGTAGGTTAGGTATAAGGCTAGTAATACCATTAAGTTTAGGAGAAGTAGAGAGATTATTTATGGCTTTAACCTAGTCTAGGATTTTCTCTTTAGTCCATTCCGTTTGGTCCTCCTCCTGTATTGTGTTGTATAAGGACCGTGCAATAGTAACTTATTTATCCTTTTTAACCTATACACCTTGGTGACGTAAAAGGGTTTGTAGGTTATGGATAGCAGTAGGGTTATAAGCCTTAAGAATAGCTTCCATAAAGTCCGCAAAGTCTTCCTTATATTGCTCCCATAGGTTGTTGTTTAGAAGCTTATAGTGTCTGTATTTAAGGATTTTAAAATTGATATAGTTGTTGACGTTGTCTGTAGACGTGAGGTTAACTCCTTAGCTCTACTTCTTTTAACCTTCACTGATTTGCTTGCTTGTATCTGCCATATTGTGTAGCGTTGTATGTCTATATAAGCTGTGGCGGGTCGTAGTAGCTTATAGCAGGTGGGGGAGGTCTTGTAACGGTCCGTAAAATTAATTAGTAGGTCCGTAACAGTTTAAGGGGTCTTATAGTGGTCCATAAAGGTAATTAACGGGTCCGTAACGGTTTATAGAAGGGTAGGGGTCTCTGTAAGGGGTCTAAAAAGAGGTTGGGGGTATTAAGGGAGGGTGTAGTAGGAATAGGGGTTTAAGGTTTAAAGAGGGTTAAAAATAGGGGGTTCTGTAAAGGTCTGTATTCGCGTCTATAACTTCCAGTAAACCGTACTAAGACTTAAATAAGTATACAGAGTTGGTAATAGTCCGTAATCCCCAACTTCTAACCTTCTAGTAGGTCGTACTAGGAGTCTAAATAGGTGGTTGCTGTCGTATATATCGCTTGGTAGGAGGTGTTGAGTAATTACTGATCTGTGCGCGCTTACTGATCAGTGTTTATACTAACTTAATAGCACAAGTGAGTTGTATCCCGGGGCACGAAATACGTATAGTATTGTATACTCTTTGGGATGGTGGTGACTGTTGATTGTATGAAGCAGACTACGTGGTCTATATACTGATGCGTCCTCCCCCTAATTAGTTAGTGCTTCATAAGTGCACCAGACGCGTAAGCGAGTGGTTGGTGCACTGAACGCGTAAACGCGTACCTGGCGTACCGAACGCGTAGGCACGCGGTTGGTACGATAGGTGCTGTAATTATACAGTTATAAAGTACACTAAGATATACCTAATTTGGCTATAAAGAGGCATTAGGGCCCCCTAAGGAAGGACTTCTTAATAACCCTAAAGTAGAGAGGAAGTACTAGTAAATATAACGGGACTAGCCCAGTTATAGTAGGAATATCTTAGTAAAACACTTGATAGATAAATTCTGACACTTTAACCAAATTCTACTAAATTCTACTAGCTTAATTAACTTCTGTCAAGTTCTACTAGATTAATTAAATTCTACTAAAGTCCATTAAAGACCGCGTGCGTATATACGCACGTATTAACCACCAGGACCCCTAACTATTTAATTATATAATTCTCTTATTATTCCTCTCTCTTCTTTATATAACGTCTTATCCTCTATAAAAGCTATATATCCTTTAAATCTTCCCTAAAGTCTCTTTACGCCCTTATACTACGTTATATTAAAATAATTATTATTCAAATGGTAAACAAACCTAAATCCCCTTTAATAACTATAGGTATTATATCCCTAGTTAGGGAATAGTTAACTATAATATAATAGTCTTTTATAGATGCCTTAGCCTAGCAGCGGGCTATACTAGAAGCCTAGAATTAGTAATTAATTAAAGTACTCTATAACAAACTTTGTAATATTAAGAGACTTATATTAAAAACCCTAATAGTAACACCTATAAATAAGATTAAAATAACGGTATCTAAACCTGGCCCGTTAAATGCGAACACTAAACTAGTAATAGTAGCTTAAGCCGTATATATAACGAATCTTTTACCTATTATAAAATCTAAAAAGCTCACTAATTCTCTAATATTTAATAGAAACTAAAATAACCTACATCCTTTTATAACTAAGCTTCGTCTTAAACTCTTAATAAACTATAATTAATACCGTACTAAAGCTAGCAAGGTTAGCTATAGAATGTCTTATTTAAGTAAGGACACTATATAAACTATAAATCTATTCTTCCACAACGGCACCTTTCTTAATTTTAAAATCTTTATCTTTCTACTAGAATAAATATATAATAACGCCAGCCGTAAATATATAGCTATTACTAAACTTAAAAACTTATAATAACGGAACCGAGACTTTACTAGTTTTTTTGGAATTTTTAAGTCTTATTGGCGAGCTAGATTAAAATAAAGCCACTAGAGTCGCTGCTCTTTAATAAACTATTTTAGACAAAATTAGAGACCAGTTAGTAAGTAGAGAATAGCTAAAAAAAACCTATCTAAATTTGCTATAATATATTAATAAATTAATAAGGACCTTTACTATAATAAACAGACTCGTTCTATAAAGCTAACTATACCTTATATTTAAAATATTACGAAACTAGTATATACCCTAAAGCGCAATTTGTCTCTAAAACCTAAAAGCCCTATATATAACCCTATTATAACGGGCTCGTACAAATGCTTTTGAACTAAAGTTTATAGATTGCCACTATACAAGAATACTAAGCTAAGGAGAAAAAGAAGGAGAAGATTGCTAGAGACTAATGAGATACAAAGGGGTCGCTAAGGCGCTAGGAGTAAGCGAGCCAATAGCAATTTTCCGTCCCGGGGATGGAAAATCCTAATTGGTTAGCTCTATAAGTAGTGCTGGCAGATTGCCCAGAAATGCGGCAAATTGCCCTAGAATGTGGCAAATTGCCCTAAAAACGGTAATGTAGTAAGTAACGCGCTTCAGCACCGTTACATTACCCCCCCCCCCCTCCTGAAAAAGCCTACCCTTAGGCTTTATCCAAGTTCTTTATTATCGTTTAGGTTATTATAGTTATCTAACCCCTCTTCCTAGCATTTAATCCAGCTATCTAATTTGCGTAGTGGTTTAGGGAGGTCTAGGTGGGCTAGGTGGAAATCTTATAGCTTATAGGGAGAGTACTTAAAATTAGATGCGGGGTACTATTCTAGATCTTCGTTATAACCTACCTAGCTTATATAGTATTTTAAGGTACCATAGTCCTTCTTAACTGCTAAGATCTCTTTAACTTCCTATTCTTCATTCTCTGTAATCTAAATTAGCGGTGGGGGGTTGTTATACTATCTAGGCAATAGGTTGTCTATGGCCTTCTGCAGTCGGTCTAGAGAGAAAATAGGGTGGATCTTTATTAACTTTAGTAGCTTAACCTTAAAAGAGTGCCCTACCTTCTTAGGGATCTTATAGGGGCTAGCTATTTAGTAGTTTAGCTTGCGGCTCAGCCTTTAGGTCTTTTAGTTTTTTATTAATACCTATACCTTATCTCCTATATAGAAGTCTACCTCGTAATAATATTGGTTCATATTAGCCTCTTTCTTCTCTTATGCCTTTTTTATAATTGCTTAGGTAGTCTCCTAGGCTCTATATATTCTCTTAGCAAATATCTAGGCCTCTTTATAGCTAAGGAGTTTGTGGGCTATTATAGGTCCTATAGGTCTATTTTAATTAAAAGACATTTATGGCTTGTATCCATAGAGTAACTTAAATAATAATATTCCTATACTATTATAAGGGAGCGTAAGCTGTGCGTAGTTTATTATAGGTAGTAGTTCTAATTGGTTGTCCTAGTAGTAATTAATAAAGGGGCGAAGTCGCTGGTTAAGGTATTAGTTTATAATCTTAGTTTAGCTATTGGTCTAAGAATAGAATGCAGTAGAGAGCTTAATCTTAATTTTAAGGATACGGCAGAATTTATCCCAGAAGTCTAATATAAACTAAAGTCTATAATTAGAGACAATTAACTTAAAAGCGTTATAGATCCAGTAAATGTTATTAATATATATACGGGCCATATCTTTTATAGTTATAGTCTTAAAGTAAGGGAGGGAAATAGCTTGCTTACTTAGTCGGTTAACTACCATAAAGGCTATATTATAGCTATATTTGTCTTTTAGGTATAATTTAAAATCCATTATAATATACTGCTAAGGGCGTTTAGGAACTAGCAGTAGTTATAACTATCTAGGGGTTTAATCCCTAGGGGTATCTACCCGTTTATAAGTATAACAATTTCTAATAAATTGTTCTATATTGGATAGGAGTCCTCGCCAGTAGTAGTAAGGCGCTAGTAGTTAGTAGGTCTTATCTTAACCAGGATACGCCATAGAGACTTAATAGTGGGCTTTACAGATTAGTTCTATTTATAGGTTGTTAACATCTAGAACTATAAGCCGTTCTTAGTATAAGAGCAGTCCATCTTCTATTTCTAAATTAGGGTTACCTCCCATAGCTTAGTCGTGGAGGGCTTTTAAGGATTTGGCTATGCGGTTTACAATTAAGATGCGGTTAATTAGTCCTATTAGTTTATCTAGAATCTCTCCTTTTATAGGCGCCAGCTTATTTTATTTAGAGCTTAGTTCCTTAAGGATATATAGGTTAAGCTATTTGGGATAAAGGAGGGCACGTGTCTGGTACTAAGCCTTTAGCTTATCCTATAGTTCCATATCCTGTTCTCTCTAGGTAAGAGCATTAGCTTTAGAATTTTGCCTACTAGGGTAGTATATAATTATAAAGAAGAATTAGGAGAGTATTTTAGCTCACCTAGCCTATTAACTAGTAAACTACTTTATTGTTATAAAATACTTAAGGGCTTTATAATTAGTATAGACTTTAATTTAAAAGTCTGTGCTTCTAAGCTCTACGCGCCACTAGAATAACAATTATATAATAGCTAGCATTTCCTTATTATATACCTTGTAGTTAAACTTAGCTGGGGCTATTATCTTTAAGAAAAACGTAATAGGGTACTACTTGCTATCTAGGTGTAACTATAAGAGAACCCCCGCTACTACTCTATTAGAGGCATCCGTTTTTAGCATTAATTTAAGGTTTAGGTTATAGTAATAGAGAACTAGGGAGGAGATAAGTCGATCCTTTAACTCCTTAAAAGCTTCTATGCAACTATTATTAAATATAAAAGGCGTATTATTTTTAGTTGGTTATATAAGAGGCTTAGCTATAACCCTATAGTTATAGATAAACTAATAGTAGAAGTTACAAAAGCTAAGAAAGGACTAGATGCCTTTTATAGTATAAGGGGGTTTCCAGTTATATATCGCCTTAACCTTCTTAGGGTTAACTTTAATTCCTTTTATGCTAACAATAAACCCAAGGTACTTTGTTTATTTTACTCTAAATTTATATTTCTTAATATTAACTTATAGGCCTATATTCTACAGCCTCTCTAGGACCTTTTTAACGTAAACTTAGTACTTAAGTTTATTGTCTAAGTATATAAGAATGTCATCTAGGTATGCCATTTAGAATTCATTAAGGTAGTTAAAAAGAACATTATTTATATACCATTAGTATATGGCTAGCCCATTTATTAGTCTAAAAGAAAGGACTTTATATTTATAAGAACCATAGCGAGTACGGAATATTATTAGATCCTTTAATACAGAGTCCATCCTAATTTAGTAAAAAGCTTAGCGGATATTAAGCTTTATAAAGATTTTAGCTTAGCTTAGATATATAAGAGTCTTGTTAATTAGGGGGAGAGGGTAACAATCTTTCTAAGTAATAGTGTTTAGTTTCTAATAGTTAATATAGAAGCGGAGGCCCCTATTAGGTTTCTTTATAAATAAAATAAGGGAAGTAAAAGGGGCCTAACTTAGTTTAATAAACCCTTTATAGAGGTTGTTGATTAAGTACTATTTTATAGCTTTTAGTTCTTCTATAGTTTGCTAATAAAGGGGGCTATAGCCTAGAGAGTTATCGGCCTCTAACTAAATCTTATAATTATAGGTTTAGTAAGGGGGCAGTATATCTAAAGCTGCTTTTAAGAACGCGTCTCTATAGTTTAAGAGGTAAGTAGGGAGAAGGCGCTTAACTAGTTCTTTATCAGTTTCCTCTACTAGCCCTTCTTCCTTCTTGTTAATAATCTAGTTAATTTTATATAAGCTAGTTATAAAGACTTCGTTGTCCTTCTAATATATATTAAAGTAAAAACTATAGCACTAATTGCCGCGATGTCTACTATAGGAGTATTATATAGTAGTAGGGGTGTCCGTAGCCTTAGGGGCTTTTAATATATTAGCATTATCCTTACTCCTTTTAGCTTTTACTACATCTTCTAAAGGTTGTCTTTTATATCCTATTAGTACATCCTCTTCTATATTAGCCAGACCTCCGTAATTTAAAAGTTATCTATATTACTATCTATTCCACTTCCGTAAGTAGAGTCCTCCTTAACTATAGCACTTTAGGAAAGTATTATTGTTGGTATAGAATTCCTACCAGCCTTATAGCGGGTATCTTCTTAAGCAAAGGCTAGGTCGCAGTCTTTAACATCCCATTAATAAATAGGGTTAGCCTTTACGGCTAATATCTTACAGTTAGTCTGAATTTCTCTAACAAAGGAGGGTAATTTTAGTCTATTCTCTAGCTAGACAAACTATCTTTATTATATATTTAACTAAATATTAAAGTAGGACATCTATTTTTAGCTAAGAATTATATTATAGGACCCTAGGTCTAGGATACAGAAGGGGATACTAAACTAGCGTTATCTATTAATAGCAATATATAGCTTTAAGATATAGGTAACCGGCTTACCAGCTTAGCTGTTATAGCCTTTACCTTAAATAGGCTTCTCTAGTTGGGTAGCATTTATATTTAAGAACTTAGCAATATTATTTATATAAGCAGTGTTTATAAAGGCAAAGCTATTTGCTCTAGTATTAATAAGGGCATTTATATTAACTCTATATCCATTTTAAGATACTATATATAGAACTATAAAGTGTTTTCTACCTATTAGCTAACTTAGATTAATCTCTTTAAGATTAATAGGATACCCTAGGGGGGAGTCTTTCCCTAGGGTTCTTCTTTTCCTAACTTATTAGACGTTTTTTCTTCCTCTATCTCCTTAATATTACCTATATCCCTTAGCTCTAGGCAGGATGTAGTAAAGTAACTATCCTTTCCGCAATTAAAGCACGTGACCGTAGTAGGGTTAATTAGGATATTATAACAAGCATTAACTAAAGGCGTAGTATATAGCAAGTCGGGTAAGGCTTGCGGGTAGGTAGTTATAACCGCTTTAGGTGTAAGGGCGGTTATGGTTTATCTTCTAACGCTAGCTCCTATTAGTATAGTGGGTAGGTTCTGGTCGCTATAGAACCTCTTTAGTTAATTTGTAATAGTTTACCAGCACTACACTGAGATACGAGACCGTCGCCTAAGAGGCTCCGAGACACAATCGACGCTACCCTCGTATGTCTTGGATATGGTTAAATATTAAGTTATAGACTACGGAGTTCCGGGTCTACTTTTATGTATTTAGTTCACTTAATTTCCATAGATTTAGAATTAAGTCGCTTATTTAATTCTCCTACACTGCACTGTTATAGTTATAAGTCCGGATTGCACTACCTGCTAAACTAATTAATCTACTACCTTATTTACGAAGTTACTACTTCTACCACCTTTGTAAGTTTCTTGAGCTTCTTTACCTACTAAACGAACGGATAGTCGCACCTAACTAATAAACGTACCCAACAGACAAACGAACTAATGAATTAAAAAAACGTTAAAATAAGGTTTCGCCAAGACGCTAACCTAGGACCCTGCTTAACCTGTTAAAATTCTAAAAATAACAACTAATATAGATGGACCTTATTTAAAATTCAACCTTATCCTTAAAAAGCTATCTGATTAGATATAATGGTTCTTTGTTATTTAAGATACTACTAAAATAAATAACGTATGGCAGTACATCAACCCATTAAAGAAGAAAGATAAGCTTTTAAAGCTGTAGTTACCTAGTTAACCTACTCTAAGAGACGTGCTTTTTACTGCTACATTGATAGCCAAGCTAGATCCAAACCAACTTATTGCCTATAATTAACTCTACGCGGAATATAAGGACGATATCTATATACACCAGAAGCAAGAGCAAGCCATAAACGATATTAGCGATTATATCGTCCGCACGACATTAGTAGCCTACCTCCCTCTTATTAAAGACCTCGGAACGGTATACGAACGCCTTTAAGAGTTAAAGACTGTACTCGCCCCTACTACCTTAGGTTAAAAGCGCAATATCCTAAATTAATATACGGCTCTTAAAGCCTACAACAAAAAGTAGAGTATTGAAAAATGGTTAAACAGCTGGAGGAGCGTCTATAAGCTAGTAGAGGAATTAGAGCTTCTAGATGTATAAGGATTTAGGCCTTACTACGATTTTATACAAGCTATTAAACCTATCTCTTCTAGCTTTGTAAGAGCACTAGAAGTAGATTTTATTTAAAAAAAAAAAAAAAGGAAGGACAAAGAGGCCTTATCCATTATTGACCTTATTAAGGAATTTAAGGAGCACTACCGCATATAGTAAGCATTGTCTACCTTAGCTGCCAATAACTCTGTATTTACAACCCTTTAAAATAATTCCAATTCCAATTTAGACTTTAACGGCAATTCCAATTCTAATAGCAATTTAAATTTGAATTTAAAATGGAACAAGGAATGTATATGCGGCCTTGTATATTGGTTTAACGAATACTACTATATTGCTAAGTATAAGCGCCCTTAAGGATAGAGACCAAGGGCAGACGTCTAGAAGAAAGTAGATGAAGCTATCTTATCTACACCTTAGATTAAACGCATTATTAACTAAATTTAAAAAAGAGAATAGGAAGTAAAGGAGAACAATTAGAACACAGAATCTATAATTAATTTTAATTCTAAAACCCTACCTTTGTTACGGCACTGGCAAATTGCCATTAGATTGCCGCAAACTGCCGTCACGTAATGGCAAGTTGCGGCAAGTTGCTATTACATAACTAGAAGATTGTATATAACTTTAAGCGGTGTTTCCGTTCTTCTTATTTTCTTTCTTTAGCTTTAGATCCATATTTATAGGCAATCCAATTATATAGGCTTGCGCGCCCCTCTTGCTGTGCTTATACCTTAATTAACTAAGTTGCTAACATTATCTAAAGCTTATTACCACTCTTTCTTCCTAAGAAGGAACTTAAATATATCTATAAGGCCATAAATAGGATAAGGACACAGAATAGGACCCTAAGGACATTACTAGGACTATAAGGATAGGATAAACCCTAAGAACTAAAAGAATATAAATAGAACGCGAAACCTAAGAATAGGACACGCATAGACCAGAACCCCTAGGAAATAAATAAACACTGGAAATTACCTAATATCCCTACCACTATACTAAGAAATATAGCAGCTGGTAAAGCCGCTGCAGGACCTATAAATACCTCTAACAATAAAATTGTCGCCGTCTTAACCCCCTAGGAAGAACTTATAGTAGCTAATACTAAAATTAAACAACTTTAAGAGCTACTTAAAACTAGAGATACCCCTATACCCACTAAGGAGTTATTAGACACCTAAAGACTTGCTATAGTCCTTAAGGCCCTAGCCTAATATATAGTATTAGCATTATTGCGGTCCGTAAAGGTTATAGACCCCGTATTACTTACAGACGGAACTAACCCTATATTTAATAATTAAAAGCTTTAATTATAAGATAAGCTTAAAGTTAATACGGACCACTTCCCTACTACTTAAGCTAAAATGGCCTACGTCTTTGGCCGTACCGGTAGGGATATATAGACGTATCTACGTCCGTAATACGCCTAGGACTTAGCAGACCCCTTCCTTTCTAGAGAAGAGATAATTAACCACCTATCTTCTATTTATAAGGACCCCTTTAAGATATAGAACGCCCGCCTTAATTATAAAGCCCTTAACATAAAAATAACGGAAACCTTTTTAGCCTTTTAGACCTACTTTCTGCACCTAGCTGGCTAAGCCTATATTCCTTATAAAGACCTAATATTAGATCTCTTTAATAAGTTTACCCTAGACCTACAGCGCGCCATACTGCCAGTTTTTACTACTATATAGACGCTAAAGGTACTTACGGACTACTACCTAGCTATTAATTAAGGCCTTTGCCAAATTAAGGCATGTGCTAAGTAGTATAAGACTAGAAGCTTTACTAACTAGAATATAAGTACTGTAAGAATAGGCTATAGCGCCCTAGTAAGATCTGCAACCCCTATAGCACTAACTATACTACCTATTATAAACCTAATAGCTAGCCGTGCAGCTAGTCCTACTATAACTCCAGCGCATACTTAACCTATATATAGTAACCCCTATAAATAGGCCCTTAGTAATTAAGGAGCTTGCTTTTTATATAGCTAGAAGGACTACTTTACTAAGGACTGCCTAATAAAAGTAAAAATAGATAAGGTTCTGTTAATACAGAAGGACAGCGCGGAGTTAGAAAAAGAGGAACCTTAAAGGAAGACTCCTCTCTAGGGTTAAAAGGGATTAATATATTATATGTTAATTTAGGTTGGCTAGTTAGAGGAAGAAGCTGCACTATCCCTTATACTTTATTCCGTAATAGATATTAAATTTTAACCTCTGCTTTAACTACCTCTAGAGTAAATGCCTTTACCTTAATAGATACCCAGTACGCTATAAAGCTAGCTAAATTCCTAAATGTACCCCTTAAAGAACTACCTAAACTAATTCCTATTTATAGGTATAATAGATAGATAGGGCCACCTATTATAACTATCTTGCGGATTTACCTTTATGTTAACAGATAAAGGCAGTATAATGTCCCCTTCCTTATTATGGACCTGGGAAGCTATAATATAATCTTAAAAAGAAAATAGCTAGCCTATTTAGGCTTATAGCTTAATATATAAAGTAGATAACTTATCTAGCCTAAAACCCTACCCCTAACCCCTTCCTTTATAAAAGAAATTAGCATTATAATGGAAAACCTTATACGGCCCTAGATTAACACCATTTACTAGGCTAATACTATGTGTAGGGATAAGGCCTTTAAGGAAGATATGCAGCTTAATCCGCAACGGATCTATATACTACGCCGCCCCTAAACTACCTATATTACGCTAACCGCACTAAAGACTGAGAAAGTTAATAGTAGCCTAGCCAAAACCCCTATAGAGAACTTAGGCCCTATATACCTATAAAGAAAGGCTAGAACTATAGGATAATATACTAAACTAATAGACTGAAAGGACAACTTATAAAAAATGGAACGTAAGCTAAGGAAGACTATAAACCCTATACTATAAAATACAGTCTAATAAAAGCCTATAAAGAATCCTATGTACCTCCTACCGATTAATATCTGCTATATTGGCGCTGTAGGATTCTACTAGAACTTAGTTTAACCTAATACTATTGCCTTTATAACCAGCTTATATAAAATTAATTAAATAATTAAGGAAAAGGAAAGTGAGCTTAGTAGATAGAAAAGCGAGCTTATAGATAAGGAGCTGGTAGAATAGAAACTACCCCACTGATACTGGAAATTTAAGGATATATTCTCTAAGGCAGCGTCTAATATGCTCCTATTTTACTAACTATATAACCATAAAATTAAGATTAAGCCAGATAAGGAAAACATACTTAGCTATAGCCCCCTTTATTAGCAGTCTACTACTAAGTTATAGGCTATAAAGTAGTACCTTATTAATAACCTAAATAAGGGCTTTATTAAGCCTAGTTAAGCCCCTTTTAACTTACCTATTCTCTTTACTAAAAAGCTAAATAGAGGACTTTATTTCTGCATAGACTACTATAAACTTAATAATATAACCCGCAAGGACCGCTACCTACTGCCTTTACTTAATAAGACTTTAACCTAGATAAGTAGAGCTAAGATCTTTACTAAGCTTAATATCTATTAGGCCTTTTACCAGATTAGAATGGACCCTAAGTTAGAAGATCTTACTATATTTTGGACCTATTACAAAATATATAAATATAAAGTACTTCCTTTTAGACTAACTAATGGACCGGCTACGTACCAGCGATATATAAATAATATACTCTTTAACTACCTTAATAACTTCTATACGGCCTACCTGGATAATATTATAATCTACTCTAAGAATAAGTTAGAATACAAGGAGTACGTCTATAAAGTCCTATAACGGCTCTATAAGGCTAGCCTCTAGGCCAATATTAGGAAATTGGAATTTAGTGTTAAGTATATAAAGTTCCTAAGGTTTATTATTAGTATAGACGGAATTAAGGCGGACCTAGAAAAGACGGCTGTAATTAACTAATAGGTACCCCTAAGGACTATAAAGGGGGTGTAGTTATTCCTAGGGTTCTGTAACTTCTACTACCGCTTTATTAAAAACTATAGTAGAATTACCTAGCCCCTAAGCCTACTTACCTATAAAGACCGGCCCTTTTACTTTAATACCGTATATAGGCAAGCCTTTAATAAGCTTAAGAAATAACTAGTCTCTACTCCCTTACTCGCCCACTTTAACTTAGAATGGCCCTTAATGCTAGAGACTAATGCCTTAGATAGTATTATAGCTAGCATTTACTCCTAAAAGTAGATAAACAGAGAATGGCACCCTATTACTTACTATTTAAAGACTATAGTAGATGCTAAGCTGAACTACTATATCTATAACAAAGAAATGCTAGCTATTATCTCTAGCTTTTAGCACTGGCGTATATAGCTAGAAGGGACCCCTAAGCCTATCTAGGTAGTCTCTAATTATAAGGCCTTAGAATATTTTATAACTATAAAGGCCCTTATGGCCTAGCAGGCACGCTAGGCGGATATCCTATCCTAGTTTAACTTTCTAATTATATACTAGCCAGGCGCCATAAATTATACGGACGCCTTTATAAGGTATAGACAAGACCTAGATAACCAAACAGCTATAAAGATCTTATTACAGACTTAGATACTACTATAACTAGAGCACCTTAACCCCTAGATATAGGCAGAACTAAATATAGACTCTTTAGACACTAAAATATATCCTATTAACTCTATAGAACTTAACCTTATTAATAAACTGCTGTAGGCAAACTATATGGCCTCTTCTCTATAGGAGTACTGTAAAAAGGTAAAGAACATTACCAGCCTATAGTCCCTTAAAAATGGATTACTTAAGTATTAGGAATAGCTAGTAGTAGTAAAGGAACAGAACTTATAGACCCGGCTTATTGCTAAAGCATATACCCAGGTCTCTACAGCCTACCCTAAAAAAAATAAAACCTACAGGATTATTGGCAACCGCTACTACTGGCCTAGAATAGTTATAGATATTAACTGCTATATACAGAACTGCAACAACTGCTATAGGTTTATAATTCTATAAGACAAGACCCTAGAATTATTAAAACCACTCCTAATACCAAAGCGCCCCTAGTAGTATATCTTTATAGATTTCTATAAGCTACCTATAGACCGTAACGGATATAATATGGCTATAGTTATAGTTAACCACTTTAGCAAACGCCTATTTTTAATCCCTTATTATAAGAATATTAATATAAAAGAGGCGGCCTAACTATACATCTACTATATCTACTAAATTTACGGACTACTAGATACTATTATGTCTGACTATAGCCTATAGTTTATATCCGCTTTCTAAAACAAGTTTACCTAGATCCTAGGCATTAGGCTAAAGCTTTCTATAGTATACTACCCCTAAACAGACGGCTAGACGGAAATTATAAACTAGTATTTAGACCAGAAACTCCGACCCTTTATTAACTACTTTTAGAATAATTAGGCCGAACTGCTACCGCTAATAAACTACGCCTAGGCTACCCTACCCTATAACTCTATAGGATTTATACCTATCTAGCTAGAAATGGGGTACTTACCCTATATAAGCTTTAACTAGAAAAGACTAGAAGGACCCTAGACTATACGCAAGAAACTATCTTATAAGGAAGCCCAGCAGTACACTAAACGCTTAGAAGAAGCTTAGAAAGTAGCCCATACAAACCTAAAAAAGGCCCAGAAATTAATAGAACAGCAGGTAAATAAGTATAGGCGTAAGCCTAACTTTACTATAGGCGATAAGGTCTAGGTTATAATAAAGAACTAAAGGATAGAGCGGCCTAGCCGCAAGCTAGACTATTAAATGGCAGGACTGTATAAGGTTCTTAAGAAAAGAGGCAACTTATATAAAGTAAAGCTCCCAGATTTAATTAAGGTCTACCCTAAATTTTTACCAGATAAGCTATGGAAAGCTGCAAATAACCTATTACAGTAAAGCCGCGTTTTAACGTTATCTTGGTACACCGTTTATCTACGGTATACCGGTCAATAGCCAGGAACAGTTGATTTTACTATAAGGCGTGTAAGGCTTTACGTTTAAATTTGATACGCCGTTACGTTCAAAGCTCTCTCATATAAGAACGGTATAGCGCGAGCAATTATGGTGTTGGAACCCCTATTTTTGGAGCTGATTTGGGCGCCTAATAGAAGGTTAATTGCCCCAGAGGATTAGGAACAACTATTCTTTAACGGAATTGCTTAATTCTTAATAGAGGTTAACTGTATACATCTGCTTTATTAATCTATAGTTTAACCAACTAGTAAATGTATATCCATAGATTATTATAGGGGTGGTTTAAATTCCATCTCTACTGGGCGCAATTTAGCACTCTGCATTAACCCCTTACTCTTAAGCCTACAAACCAGCACCGCTGCTATTAATATTCATTAATTTAACACCCCTCTTGCCCTATATAATGGCGAAGTCTAAGGACCTTAAGTGCCTCCGCCACCATAGTGTTTTAGAGCGTAAGAGGCAGCAGATCCGGGTATACTATCGTAAGAACCCTGGAAAACCTCAGAGAGACACTACTCGCTTTTTTACTGATTAATTTTAACGCCCTTATATAATGCGCCAGATAACAAGGAAAGCAATAATAAGGTTAAGCTACAAGTTATTAAGCTTAATAAGGCTTTAGATGCACTAGAGCGCCTTAAGCTCTATAAGGGGTAGCAAGAGGAGGGTAATGAGACTCTAATTACAGCTCTTATAAAGGCAGAGAGAGAGTAATTTGAGGCCGTCGAGTTGCGTGAGTAAAGCAGACGACTATCACGAGCTTCTTTAAGTAGTTATGGATAGAGAGAAGAGTTGATTTAGCCTCTTGCAGCAATTAATAAGTGAGCTTGCAATATAGCGTTTCCATACGGCATAACGTTCAAACCCCCTACTACCGAGCTGAACGGTATAACGAGGTTTTACTGTACCTAGATAAAAGAATAAACCGCCCCTACCAATTTAAGTTAATAACAATAATAAATAGGAAATTAAAGAAATACTGGCCTATAAACTTATAAGGGGAATACTAAAGTACCGTATAAGTTAGAAAGGATATAATCTAGACCCTACTTAGTACCCTATATGGAATTTTATAGGCAGTCCCTATAAGTTATAAGAGTTCTATAGCTATTACCCTAACAAACCTAAACCGCTAAAGTACTTAGATAAATAGATGGAATGCTAGTATAGTAAGGATAATAGGTTGCCTATAGAATATAAGGACAAGAATACCCTGTGGGGGTAATACAGATATACAAAGCCTAAAGGCAGGCTTTTTTAGAGGGGGGGTAATGTTACAGCACTAGCAAATTGCCGTTAGATCGCTGTAAACTGCCGTTATATAATAGCAAGTTGCGGTAAGTTGCCATTACGTAACTAGAAGATTATATATAACTTTAAGCGGTGTTTCCGTTCTTCTTATTTCCTTTCTTTAGCTTTAGATCCTTATTTATAGACAATCCAATTATACAGGCTTACGCGTCCCTCTTACTGTGCTTGTGCCTTAATTAACTAAGTCGCTAACAACCTTCTACCAAACCGACTAGCTATACTACTGTATTTAGTACTAGTTAAACTCCTTTTAAACCCTAGAATACCTAGATACTTAACCCTAGCATAGATACCCACGTCTATAACAATAAAGAAGACTTTACCTTTTTATACTATAACGGGACTAGCCCAGTTATAGTAGGAATGTCTTGGTGAAACACTTAATAGATAAATTCCAACGCTTTAATCAAGTTCTACTAAATTCTGCCAAGTCAACCAAATTCTGCTAAATTCTGTTAAAGTTAATTAAATTCTGCCAAATTCCGCTGACTTAATCAAATTCCACTAAATTCCACTAATATAATGGAATTTGGTTGAAACCTATTAAAATCCGCGTAGGCTTATACCCACGCGTCTGCTGCTAAGACCCTAAATATTTAGTTATAAGTTTCCTATGTTCCTTTCTCTTCTTTATATAATGTCTTATACTCTATAAGAGCTATATACCCATAGATTTAGATAGAATTTATATTATTTCTTTAAATCTTCCCTAAAGCCTCTTCGCGCCCTTATATTATGTTACGTTAAAATAATTATTATTAAAATAGCAAACGAACCCAAATCCCTTTTAATAACTATAAGTATTATAACCCTAGTCAGGGAACAGTTAACCATAATATAATAGTCCTTTATAGACGCCTTAGCTTAGCAGCAGGCTGTACTAGAAGCCCAGTACTAGCAATTAATGGAAGCACTCCGCAAAGAACTCCGTAATGTTAAGGTATTTATATTATAGACCCTAATAGCAACACTTATAAATAAGATTAAAATAACAGTATCTAAACCTAACCCGTTAAATGTAAATACTAAACTAGTAATAGTAGCTTAACTTATTGTTAGCGACTCGGTCAATCGAGGCACGAGCACGGCAAGAGGGTCGCGCAAGCCTGTACGATTGGATTGTCTATAAATAAGGATCTAAAGCTAGAGAAAGGAAAGGGGAAGAACGGAAGCACTGCTCAAAGCTATATACAATCCTCTGGTCACGTAATGGCAACTTGCCATTACATAACGGCAAGTTGCGGTAATCTGACGGCAATTTGCTGGTACTGTTTTCTACTAGCGCCGTAATATTACCCCTTCCTCCAAAAAAGCCTGCCCTTAGGCTTTGTATGTCCGTATTATGTCTATAGGGTGTTCTTATCTATATACTTAACAGGTAGCTTATTATCTTTGCTATACTAGCACTCTATCTACTTATCTAGATACTTTAGGGGTCCTGGCTTGTTAGGGTATTAGTTATAGAATTCTTTAAGCTTCTGGGGGCAACCTATAAAGTTCTAGGTAGGGTACTAGGTTAGGTCTAGATTGTAACCTTTCTATTAGACATAGTATTTTAGCGTTCCTTATACTAGTTTATAGGCTAGTATTTTATTAACTTCCCATTTGTTATTGCCATTAACTTAAATTAGCAGTGGAGGCTTATTCTTTTGTCTAGGTAGTAGGTTATTTGCAGCTTTCTATAGCTTATCTAGTAAGAAAATAGGGTAGACTTTAATTAAGTCTGGGAGTTTAACCTTGTATAAGTTGCCTTCTTTATTAAGGATCTTATATGGTCCTGCCATCTTATAGTCTAGCTTATAGCTAGGCCGTTCTATCTTCTAGTTCTTTATTATAACCCAGACCTTATTGCCTATAGTAAAGTCAGGCTCGCGCCTATGCTTATTTACCTGCTATTCTATTAATTTCTAGGCCTTCTCTAGGTTCTTATAGGCTACCGTCCATACTTCTTCTAAGCGTCTAGTATACTGCTGTGCTTCCTTATAAGATAGTTTTTCGCATATAGTCTGTGGTCCTTCTGGTCTCTCCCAGTTAAAGCTTATATAGGGTAAGTATCCTATTTCTAGCTGAATAGGTGCAAACCCTATAGAGTTATAGGGTAGGGTTGCCTGGGCGTAGTCTATTATAGGTAGTAGTTTGCTCTAGTTATCCTAAAAGTAATTAATAAAGGGCCGGAGTCTCTAGTCTAAGTATTAATTTATAATCTCCGTCTAACCATCTGTCTAGGGGTAGTATACTATAGAGAGCTTTAGCCTAATACCTAGGATTTAGGTAAACTCGTTCTAGAAGGCTAATATAAACTACGGCCTATAGTCGGATACGATAGTATCTAGTGGTCTGTAAATTTGGTAGACATAGTGGATATACAGTTAGGCCGCCTCTTTAGCATCAATATTCTTATAATAGGGGATTAAGAACGGGCGCTTACCAAAGCGGTTAACTAGGATTATAACTATATTATATCTATCGCGGTCTATAGGTAACTTATAAAAGTCTATAGAGATATGCTGCTAGGGGCGTTCTAGTATTAGGAGTAGCTTTAATAGCCCTAGGGTCTTATCTCGTGGAATTATAAACCTATAGCAGTTGTCGCAGTTCTATACATAGCGGTTAATATCTATAACTATTCCGGGCCAGTAGTAGCGGTCGCCAATAATTCTACAGGTCTTATTTTTTCTAGGGTAGGCCGTAGAGACCTAAGTATATGCTTTAGCAATAAGCTAAGTCCATAAATTTTATTCCTCTACCACTACCAGCCGTTCCTAGTGCTTAAGCAGTCCATTTTTAAGGGACTATGGGCCAGTAGCATCCTTTACCTTTTTACAGTACTCCTATAGAGAAGGGGCCGTATAGTTTGCCTATAGCAGTTTATTAATAAGGTTAAGTTCTATAGTGTTAATAGGGCACATCTTAACCTTTATAGGGTCCGTATTTAGTTCTACCTATATTTAGGGGTTAAGGTGCTCTAGTTATAGCAGCATCTAGGTCCGTAATATAATCTTTACGGCAATTTGGTTATTTAGGTCTTGTTTACGCCTTATAAGGGCATCTGCACGATTAGTTGCGCCTAGCCTATATATAATTAGGAAGTAGAACTAAGACAGGATATCCACCTAGCGTGCCTACTAGGCCGTAAGGGCCTTTATTGTTATAAAGTATTCTAAGGCCTTATGATCTAAAACCACCTTAATATGCTTAGGGGTCCCTTCTAGCTATACACGCTAGTGCTAAAAGCTAGAGATAATAGCCAGCATTTCTTTATTATAGATGTGGTAGTTTAGCTTAGCATCTATTATAGTCTTTAAATAGTATACAATAGGGTGCCATTCTCCGTCCGGTTGCTTTTAGGAAAAGACACTAGCTATTACGCTATTTAAGGTATCAGTTTCTAGCATTAAGGGCTGTTTTAGGTTAAAGTGGGCAAATAGGGGAGCCGATACTAGCCGTTTTTTAAGCTTATTAAAGGCCTGCCTATATATAGCGTTAAAGTGGAAGGGCTGGTCTTTCCTAGTAAGATGGTTAAAGGGCTAGGCGATCCTGCTATAGTTCTTAATAAAGTATTAGTAGAAGTTACAGAAACCTAAAAATAATTATACCCCCTTTATAGTCCATAGGGGTATCTACTAGTTAATTACAGCTGTTTTTTCTAGGTCTGTTTTAATTCCGTCTATACTAATAATAAACCCTAAGTACTTAGTGCGCTTAACACTAAATTCTAACTTTTTAATATTGGCCTGGAGACTAGCTTCGCGGAGTTATTATAGGACTTTATAGATATACTCCTTATATTCCAGTTCATTCTTAGAGTAAATCATAATATTATCTAGGTAGGCTGTGTAGAAGTTATTAAGGTAGTTAAAGAGTACGTTATTTATATACTGTTAGTATATAGCCGGTCCGTTAGTTAGTCTAAAAGGTAGTACTTTGCATTTATATAATCCGTAGTAGGTCTAAAATGTAGTAAGATCCTTAGATCTAGGGTTTATCCTAATTTAGTAAAAGGCCTAGCGGATATTAAGCTTTGTAAAAATCTTAGCCTTATTTATATGGGCCAGTGTTTCTTTAAGTAAGGGTAGTAGATATTGGTCTTTACAGGTTATATGGTTTAGTTTATAGTAGTTAATACAGAAACAGAGTCTACTATTTAGCTTTTTTGCAAAGAGAATAGGTAAGGTAAATGGGACTTGGCTAGGCTTAATAAAGCCCTTATTAAGGTTATTAATAAGGTACTACTTAGTAGCCTATAGCTTATTAGTAGATTGCTAGCAGAGGGGGCTATAACTAAGGGTGTTTTCTCTATTAGGCTTAATCTTAATCTTATAGTCATACGGTTAGTGAGGCGGGAGTATATTAGATGCTGCCTTAGAAAACATATCCTTAAATTCCTAGTATTAATAGAGTAGTTTCTATTCTACCAGCTCCTTATCTATAAGCTTACTTTCCCTACTAAGCTAGTTACGGGCTAGGGCTTCCTTATCTTTAATTATCCGGTCAATTTTATATAAGCTAGTTATAAAGGTAACAGTATTAGGCCGTTTTAAGTTCTGGTAAAACCCTATGGCACTAATACAGTAGATATTAACTGGTGGGAGGTTTATAGGTTTTTTTATAGATATTCTATGGACTGTATTTTATGGTAAAGAGTTTATAGCCCTCCTTAGCTTCTATTCCATTTTCTATAAATTATCCTTTTAGTCTATATATTTAGTATAGCGTTTAATATTTCTTGCTATTCTTTATAGCTGTATAGGGCCTAAGCTAGCTGGCTTATTACTAACTTCCTAGGTTTTTAGTGCCGGTGGTGCAATATTAGTAGTTTAGGGGCAGCGTAGTATATGGACCTATTGTAAATTAAGCTGTATATCTTTCTTAAAGGCCTGGTCCCTATATATGGCATCGGCCTAGTAAACAGTGTCTATCTATGGCCATATAAGATTTTCCATTATAATGCTGATTTCCTTTATAAAAGAAGGTGTTAGGGGTAGGGTTTTAGGCCAGACAAGCCGTCTACTCTATATATCAAGCTATAAGCCTAGATAGGCTAGCTATTTTCTTCCTAAAATTATATTATGGCTTCTTAGGTCTGTAATAAGAAAGGGGATATTATACTACCTTTATCCATCTACACGGAGGTAAATCCGCAAGATAGTTATAATGGGTAGTCCTATCTATCTGTTATACCCGCAAATAGGAATTAGTTTGGGCAGTTCTTTAAGGGGTGTATTTAAAAAGTTAGCCAGCTTTATAGCATACTATATATCTATTAAGGTAAAGGCATTTACTCTAGAGTCAGCTAAAGCAGAGATTAAAACTTAATATCTATTGCAGAATAAAGTATAAGGGATAGTGCAGCTTCTTCCACTAACTAGCTAACCCAGATTAATATATAACATATTAATTCCTTTTAAGCCTAGAGAGGAGTCTTGCTCTAAAGTTCCTCTTTTCTAACTCTATACTATCCTCCTAAATTAATAGGACCTTATTTGTCTTTGCCGCTATTAGGCAGTCCTTTACAAAGTAGTCTTTTTAGCTATATAAGAAGTAGGCTTCTTAATTGCTAAGGGCCTATCTATAGGGGTTATTGTATATAGGTTAAGTATTTGCCAGACCCGCTATAGGGCTAGCTGTACGGCTAGCTGCTAGGTTAATAGTAGGCGGTATAGTTAGTGCTATAGGGATTGCAGATCTTACTAGGGCGCTATGGCCCATTCTTATAGTACTTATGTTCTGGTTAGCGGAGCTTCTAGTTTTATACCGCTTAGCATGTACCTTAATTCAGCAAAGGCCCTAGTTAATAGCTAGGCACTAGTCCATAAGTTCCTTTAGCGTCTGTATAGTAGTATAAACCAGTAGTATAGCGCGCTATAGGTCTAGGGTAAGCTTATTAAAGAGGTCTGGCATTAAATCTTCCTGGGGGATTTAAGCCTATCTGGCTAGGTATAGAAAGTGGGTCTAGAAAACCGAGAAGGTCTCTATTGTTTTTATATTAAGGGCTTTATAGTTAAGGTAGGCGTTCTATATCTTATAGGGGTCCTTATAAATAGAAAACAGGTAGTTAATTATCTCTTCTCTAAAGAGGAAGGGGTCTACTAAGTCCTGGGTATATCGCGGACATAGATACATCTATGTGTCCCCGCCAGTACGGCCAAAGACATAGGCCATTTTAGCTTAGGTAGTAGGGAAGTGGTCTATATTAATATTAAGCTTGTCTTGCAGTTAAAGCTTCTAATTATTAAATATAGGGTTAGTTCTATCTGTAAGTAATAGGGGGTCTATAACCTTTATAGACCGCAATAATGCTAAGGCTATACGTTAGGCTAGGGCCTTAAGGACTATAGCAAGTCTCTAGGTGTCTAATAACTCCTTACTAGGTGTAGGGGTGTTTCTGGTTTTAAGTAGCTCTTAAAGCCATTTAATTTTAGTATTAGCTGCTGCAAGCTCTTCCTAGGGGGTTAAGACGGCGACTATTTTACTATTAGAGGTATTTATAGGTCCTACAGCAGCTTTGCCAGCTACTGTATTTCTTAGCATAGTGGTAGGGGTATTAGGTAATTTCCGGTGTTTGTTTATTTCCTAGGGGTTCTGGTCCGTGCATATCCTATTCTTAGGTTTCGCGTTCTATTTATATTCTTTTAGTTCTTAGGGGTCTATCCTGTCCTTATAGTCCTGGTAATGTCCTTAGGGTCCTATTCTATGTCCTTGTCCTGTTTATAGCCTTATAGATATTTTTAAGTTCCTTCTTAGGAAAGAAGGGTAGTGACGAGCTTTAGATAATATTAGCGACTTAGTTAATCAAGGCACAAACACAGCAAGAGGGTCGCGCAAGCCTGTATAATTGGATTGTCTATAAACAAGGATCCAAAGCTAGAGAAAGGAAAGGGGAAGAACGGAAGCACCGCTCAAAGCTATATACAATCCTCTGGTCACGTGATGGCAACTTGCCATTACGTGACGGCAAGTTGCGGCAATCTGACGGTAATTTGCCGGTACCGTTTTCCACTAGCGCCGTAACACCTATACCTATAGCAAACCTAGTACCTACTATAAAGTCTAAAAAGCTCCCTAATCCTTTAATGTTTAATAGAAACCAAAATAACCTATATCCCTTTATAACCAAGCTCCGTCTTAAACTCTTAATAAACTATAATTAATACCCTACTAAGGCTAGTAAGGTTAGCTATGGAATGTCTTGTTTAAGTAAGGACGCTATATAAACCATGGATCCATTCTTCCGTAATAGCACCTTTGTTAATTTTAAAACCTTTATCTCTCTACTAGAACAAATATATAATAACGCTAGCCGCGAATATATAGCTATTACTAAACTTAAAACCCTATAATAATAGAACCAAGATTTTACTAGCTTCTTTTTAAAAAAATTAGGCCTTATTAGTAAACTAGATTAGAATAAAGCCGCTAGAGTTGCTGCCCTTTAATAAGCTATTTTGGATAAAATTAGAGCCTAGTTAGTAGGTAGGGAACTACTAAAAAACCTATCTAAATTTGCTATAATATGTTAACAAATTAATAAGGACCTTTAATATAACAAATAGACTTATTTTTTAAAGTTAACCACACCTTATATTTAAAATACTATAAAACTGGTATATACCCTAAAGTGCAACCTGTCTCTAAAACCTAAAAGCCCTATATATAACCCTATGGACCTTAATACTGCTTAATCCTATATACTCTTAGGAACTAATAAATAAAGAACTTAAGCCACAAATAGAGAATGCTTTGGATGTGGTAAAAAGGGATATATTTAAAAGCACTGCTAAACTTACCCTTTTAAAAAGGTCTGCCGTAGTTCCCCCCGCTCCTTAAGTTGTACTTATTCCTTAAATTATACCCAATTCATAAATTGTACTTAGACGCTATAAAGTATCTCACCTTTAGTTAACTTAGAAAATAAATTATCCTAAGGCTAAGTTGCGCCTTAGGATAAAAAGTGGAAGAGTATAAGTGTCTAGGCTCTTCTAGCGCTAATATATAATATAATTCCCTTAATATACTTAGCGAAATTTAAATACTTAGAAAATAGAAGAAGGTATAAATCTTAATAGATAACGGAGCTACTAGTATAGGCTTTATTAATATAAACTATGCGAAAACTTAACACCTAAATTTAAAGAAACTTAATAAGCCCTAAGGCCTATAAGGCTTTAATAGCAAACCCTTAATATATAGCGAAATAACGCACTATGTCCTAGTAAAAATTTAAATAGGCAAATACCTTAAACACATCTCCCTATTTATAACACCCTTAAAGTAATATAAAGTTATACTTAGACATAGATGGCTAAAACGACACAACCCTTTAATTAGCTGGGTTAAAGAAATACTAAAGTTCCATACAACCTACTACTAAAGTTATTACTTAAAAAACTATTTGCCCTATAAATATATATATAACTATTTAAATTTAATATAATATAAATTACCCTTGCTATAAACCTTAAGCTAATATAATAAATCTATAACTGCTAATTATAGTAAAGAATATAAAGATGTTATGTTAAAACCTCTTAAAATTTATATAATATAGGCTGCGCCTTTTATCTTATTAGCAAAAAGATAAGATTATAAAATCTTTACTATAACTATAGAAGACATTAAGAAAGCACTAGAACTAAAATAATATCCTAATCCTTAACCTCTTATGCCTAAAGAATACTATAACTTAATTAACAAGTTTAAAAAACAATTTATAAACTAACTAGCCCCATACTAAGAGAAATATAATTTTAAAATAAAACTTAAGCCTAGTATAACATTAAAGTTTGGTCTGCTATATAGTATGTTATAAAAAGAACTGCTTATAATATAATAATACCTTAATAAGCATTTAGAAAAAGGATTTATTCGCCCTAGTTAATCTCCATTTACCTTACCTATACTATTTATTAAAAAACTAGGAGGAGGCTTAAGATTTTATATTAATTATTAAGCTCTAAATGTAATTATAATTTAAAACTAATATCCAATTCCTTTAATTTAAGAGACGCTTAACTATTTGGTAAAGGCATAGTACTTTATAAAGCTTAATATAATTACTACCGTTAATAAAATCTATATATATAAAGGAGATAAGAAGTATATAGCTTTTTATATATAATGGGGACTCTTTAAATACCTAGTAATTCTATTTAGCATAAAGAACGGTCCCAGTACGTTTTAATAATATATTAATAATATGCTTTGTGAATTCCTTAATATATTTATTACTGTATATATTAATAATATCTTAATCTACTTATCCTTACTTTCTAAATATTAGAAATATATTAGAATAGTCCTTAAACGCTTATAAGATATAGGCTTATAATGTAATATTAAGAAATATAAGTTCTACGCGTCTAAGGTTATATACTTAGGCTTAATTATATCCCGTAACGGAATTAAAATAGATCTAAAGAAAGTTGCTATAATTATAAACTAGGAAAGCCCTAGCAATATATAAGATATTTAAGGATTTCTAGGTGTCGGAATGTTAGTCATGTGACGTAGTCACGAGACCATGAAGCGAGACTAGCTAATTTGACCTTGAGCAACCCCTTACTTTGAGACAACAATTAACTACTAACTTCAACACCGCATACGTACCACTATAAGTGATATTCGTGTACGTTGATAAAGCGAGTATACTGACGCTGATTAGTAGACGTCCAGATTAGGAAATACGCAATAAGCTAGAGCTTAAGAACCGTACTGGAAACAGTATATGGATTGCCTAGCCTTGTCTATTTTAGTTAAAGGAGAAAGCTATATTACCCTTAAAGCTTAAGACCACGTATTAGCTTAACTGCTGACGCGTTAGATCGCCTAGAGAATTGTATCTTTATTTAGAGAAGATTACGACCTCCCTTAAGCTTAAGAGAATTTGTACTAGCCTTATAGCCAATACAACAGATTGCTGAGAGAATAGTAGTCTTGCTAAGAACACTTTACAGGCCCAACGGCTGTAGAGGATGTATATACCCTTACCTTAAACCTCGATCTTAACCTTAACCTTAACCTTGACTATAACCCTTGACCTTGACCTTAACCCCGACCTTAACCTTAACCTTAAACTATAACATACATAAAGACACGACAATATGGAAATTAATTGGAAGGAGAGAATCGCCAGATATGGTTATGGGATTAATATAGTAACTGCCTTAAAGGAAGACCTGGAAGAATATATAGAAATGAAAATCTACGAGTATATATATAAGAACTTTACGGATTATACATTACAGTTGCTATTCTAGGAAGAATTCGAAGGCTTTACCATTAAGGACTTTAGAAAGATACGCTCTATTACTAGAGTAAAGCTCCGTACTTACCTACTCTAAAGAGGAGTATATGTTACTATACACAGCAACAGATACCCACTTTATAAGGTTCTATATAATGCTCTTACAGAAGAGGAACCTCACGAATGGATAGATAAGGAAATTATAAGAGCTCTTAAGGAAGTCAGCCCTATAATTATAGTGGCACTATAAGAACGACTTAACTTAATATAAACAGCTCTGAAATTAAATTAAGCTATACCCCTATTAGTTATAGCCTCTTTAGTTCCTACAACCCCCCCTAGCAGCCCACTACCTACCTATATAGTGCCGACGCCTATAAACTATTAACTACCTCCACTACCTCTAACGCCTGTAATCTAGCTTATAGCTACAGCCACAATACCTAAAATGTAAATACCTACCCCTATAATACCCTAACTAGCTGTTATATCTATACCCTAGCAAACCGCACTAACCGCTACCTAATAGTAAGCCGCACCTCCCTCTACCTAAGATTAACTACTTACTCTCTTTACTTAACTCCTACAGACGCAGAATTAGCAATTATTACCTATGGTAACTGCCTCTACCCTCCCTCTAGTAACTGCCCTTACCCTACCTAGTCCTCCTCCTGCCTAGTATCTTTACCCTAGCACTACTAATACCGACCCTACTATGCACCTACCTATGTATAGCAAGGAGGCAGCCACTATTGCTAAGATCTACACAGACGACCAGAAGTATAATAGAGTGAGTAATAGCTTTAACTTTAAGTTAACTATCTTCTATAATATCTGCAAGAGAGCTGGTCTACCTCCTAAAGGCTATATAACTGTATTCCCAACCATGCTAAAGGGACTTGCTTAGGATTACTACTATAATAGCAGCCTTTTAACCAGATTATTTACTGAGGCATATAACCACATGTGTTACTTTTTTAAAGGACCAGAGTACTATTGGAGAAACCTTACTAAATAGAACGCCACCGACTTCTAAGGAATTATTAATAAAAACCCTAATAAGTAAATCTATTAGAGTTTCCAACTACTCCTTAATAAGCTCTTAAAATATCGCTACGGATTATACCTAAAGTTTTGTATAGACCTCTTCCTTACGAATAAACTAGTTACCGCTTGCTAAGGAATACTAGCATACCGTATTACCATTTCCAACCCTTCTGAAGACCTCTCCCAGTTAATTAGCAAGTTGCAATCTTCTATAGTTGTATAGGAGAAGGAATACCCTTCCTAGGCCTTAATAAGACCGTCTTAAGGAGCCTACTTTACGGATCGTATATACCGCCGTGATATCCGTAATAACTATAACCGAACCCGCTCCTATAGACAAAACACCGTTAGATCCCTAAAGGCCAAGTGCTACATTTGCTAAAAGGAGAGCTGCCGCTTATGGAAATATATAGAGGAGGAGCGGAACCGTTCTAGAAATAAGTATAAAAGACGTTTTAATAATAATAAGGGCCGTAATGGTAACTTTAAAGAACGCTTTAGACAATACACTATCTACTGTAAAGAAGACGACAATAATAAGTACAATGAGACCTTTAAAGCTCTTATGCTAGACACAGACGCTAATAAAAACACTAATAACAACAACAGCAAGGAAGAATTAGAAGACCGTAACGGCTACTACCTAATATTATTTGGGACTCTTACTATAGACGAAGTAACCTCTATAAGCGTAGAACTAGCCAATAAGGCTTACGCTTACTTACTTACTACAACCTCTACGGAACCTACTACGGAAACTGACCTATTTAACTATAACACAACAACCGCCGCTTCACGCTATACTTCTACAGTATTTATAGGAATTATGATTGATACTAGTATATTAAAGAAGTCTATAGCCGGTTACGGATAATTCTAGGCACTATAGAACGCGGACTAATCTGTAAGACTTAATACCTTAACCAAAGGATAAGTTAACGTGCAGTTTAGCATTAGAATTGCTACCTCCATTAGAACTGCGGATGTTGTTACCCCTATAGGCAAGATACAGTTTTATATTATCTATACGGATACCCCCTTCTTGCTCTGTTTAGCGAATATAGATAGACTCTAAATCTACTATAACAACCTTAGAAATGTTATTATTACTCATACTAAAAGAGTGCTAGTAGTGCGACGGTTTGGCTACCCATTTCTCTTATAGAGCTTATTACTATAGTTATATTTGTCTGAATCCTTTAACGCGAACCCATACTACTTAACAGATATAGAGCTACGGCGCCTATATTGTTAATTTGGATACCCCTTAGTTGAGAAATTATAAAAGCTACTCTACTATACTGGCCATGAAACTAATAGAATGGCTATTAAGCAACTAACCAAGTTCTGCCACTACTGTTAGAAGTTTAGCAAATTACTAGGCAGATTCCGCTTTACCCTATAAAACAACGTTAATTTTAACTATAATATCATTGTTAATATTATATATATCAGCGGATTACCTCTCCTATACGTTATTAATAAAGGAACGCGATTCCAAGCCGGTAGATAGCTATAAGACATTAGCGCTAAATACATATAGGACGTTCTATAGATGTGCTAGATTAATATCTACCTAGGGCCACTAGACCTAATTACCTACAACACCAGAAAGAACTTCATCAGTAAAGAATTTAAGCAATACGCCACCATTATAGGAATTAGTATAAAGGGAGTACCGGTTAAAGCACATAACTCTATTGGAATGGTAGAGCGCTACTATAGTCTATTATAGCGAGCCTATTAGATCATTATGACTGAAATCCCCAAGATTAATAAGGAGATGGGACTCCAAATGGCGTTTAAAGTAATTAACAATTTAGCTGGCCCCAAAGGACTAGTTCCTATACTTCTAGTCTTTAAAGCCTACCCCTGAATGGTTAAATCCAATGCACTATCCCCTACAGTTATATAACGCGCTGCCGCAATTAAAAAGGCTATGGCAAAGATATAGAAGCTACGAGCTAAATAATAGATTGCTAATACGCTAAATATGCAAAACAGACCTAATGCTAATACAATTTATAATCTCCCACTAAATTCGCCTGTTTTAGTCTGGAGAGAAGGAAACACTAGCTAAAGCGGCTATTAGGACGGGCCATTTACCTTGCTTACCATTAAGGGTAAAATATGCACCGTTAAGCTGTCTAGCGGACCTATAGCCTTTTAATTTACGGTCGTAAAACCCTACCTTTAAGCAACTAAATTGTAGGAGTAAATTGTTAGACTAGAATCGCTACCTAAACCTCTATCTAGGTTAGTCCTTTTTAAGACTGTCTTAGAGAGACCTACTAAAGCTTAGTAATAACCCCTAAAATAAGGCAGAGAATGCCCTCGCAAATACCCTCTACTTACGGCTATAACTAACACCACTATCTACCTACAGGATGATAGTTAATTTAGTACTTAATTTAGCGCCTCCTAATAGAAGAAGCTTACTGGTCTACTTAAGAAGGGAGTTTTTGAAATTATGAGACTTACGGATATACTATAAGGCGTACAACTTTTTAATTCATAATTTGTTAACGAGATTAAGAATAAGGGAACTAATAAAGCCTTTAAGAAATCCTAACTAGTTGTGCAAGCTTATAACGACTTAGAAAAGGAACTGGTTCTTACCTAATTACTAACCATTTAATAAGTTAGCTAATAACTAATTCTCTATATCGCCGCTATAAAGCTTCTATAGGCACAACTTTACCTCCGAGATATTTTACAGGCCTACATATAATTAACTACCACACTAAATTAAGAGTTCTATATATAACCTCCGCATGAGCTAATTAAGCAACTTGGGATTAACGAGGCCTTGGTTTTAAAGGTTATAAAACTACTCTACGGAGTACCGGAAGCTGGTAACTACTAGTTTAAGATATATTACTTATATCACATCTAACAGTTGTACATGGACTAGTTTATATATAACCCCTATCTCCTACAGAGCAACGAGCCCTTTGGTATTGTAGGCCTATAAACCAATAATACTCTATTCCTAGTAAATAAGACCTTTATAAACGCAGAGTAAAACGAGCTGCATAAGGCCAAGTTTATGGCTAAGGAACGGGAATAGCTTACCGTTAATACACCCATTAAGTTTAACGGTAGAGTTATTTAGCTACTAACTAATAGGAGCATTACGCTTACTTAGGAACAACAATGTATAAACCTTAGTACGATTAGCACTAAACTTGCTATAAATACGGGATTAAGAGGAGCTATAAGAACCCTAACCCCAAAGGACTAGTATATTGCCCAACGTGCTAGAGGTGCATATATTGCTTTAGTTTACTAACTAGAAGCCTTATTTAATTTATCCTTTACCACCTAAGTAATTAACCCCAATAAGGAAGACGCAAAACAGTTAAATAAGCGTCTAAACTGGCAAATTGAGAACGCTAATAGAGGCCTTAAGTTTATTAAGTTAGATATCAAAACCCTATAGCTACTGGTATTTACAGACGCGTCATTTGCTAACAACAAGGACCTTTTTTCGCAGATTGGCTACGTTATCGTACTAACTAATGCTATAAAGAAGGCCAATATTATCCATTAGAGCTCAGTTAAGTATAAAAGAGCTACTTAGAGCGTACTAACTAATGCTATAAAGAAGGCCAATATTATCCATTAGAGCTCAGTTAAGTATAAAAGAGCTACTTAGAGCGTACTAGCTTCTAAACTCTACGGTATAGCCTACGGCTTTGACATCGGCGTTGCGATTAAGTCTATAGTAGATAAGATCCTACAAATTAACCTCCTACTTATGCTTTGCACTGACTTTAAGTCCTTATATAACTGTTTAGTACGACTCGGAACCACCCAAGAAAAACGCCTAATAATTAATGTAATGTGCCTCTGGTAAGCCTACAAACAGAGACAGATTATAGAGGTGAAATGGATTAATAGAGAGGCTAATCCTACTAACGCTATAACAAAGGGAAAACCCTACACGGCTCTTTAATGGCTTATTAATACGAACCGAATTAACCTATAAGTTATAGGATGGGTTGAATAAACAAACTTAGATTTAGCTTAGCGTTATATAACTAATTATAACGGAGTGGACCCTGAATTTAACTAGCCAATTAGGATTTTCTATGCCCGGTATAGAAAATTGCTATTGGCTCGCTTATTACTAGCGCCTTGGCGGCCCTTGTGATATATTAACCTGCTACCCCTAACAATTCTTCTTCTTCTCCTTAGCTTAGCGTTTTCGTAATATAGCATTCTACAAGCTTTAGTTTAGAGGTATTTGTATAAGCCGTAATATAGGTTATATAATTACGGACCTGTAAAAGGAGCGTGGAAGCTATTGCGTATTAATTGGATCTCTAATTATTGCGTATATGCTACGAATAGTCTAGAAGTAGGCTTGGCTTTAGAGTATAGATTAGCCTTCTTTTTAGAGTTGCTCTAGTGTCGGAATGTTAGTTATGTGACGTGGTTACAAGACTATGAAGTGAGACTAGCTAATCTGACCTTGGAGCAACCCCTTACTTTAAAACAACAATTAACTACCAACTTTAACACCGCATACGTACCACTATAAGTGATATTCGTGCATGTTGATAAAGCGAGTATACCGACACTAGGATTTACAAATTTCTATTAATAATTTATTAACCACTTCTTAGAAACTGCTTAGCCGTTAATAAACCTAATAAGGAAGAATATAAAATTTAAATAGACCGCTAGATGTAAATAAGCTTTTAATAATTTAAAATATTACTTTATAACTACTTTAATTCTTACCTACTTTAACCCTAACTTTAAATATATTATTAAAATAGACTTGTTAGATTATGTACTAGGGGGAGTATTGTTATAATATAATAAGAACGGCAAGCTATGTCTAGTAGCCTTTCTCTTCTAGAAACTTGCCCCTATTAAATTAAACTATAAGATATATAATAAGGAACTACTTATAATTGTTAGATGCTTTAAATAATAGCGTCCTAAGCTTAAAGGATTATTATTCCTAATATATATATTAATAGACTATAAGAACCTATAGTACTTTATAACTATAAAACAATTAATATAGCGCCAAATTTATTAGGCTACATACCTCTTATAATTTAACTTTAAGATTATATACTAATCGGGCAAACTTAATTAGAAGCCTAATATATTAATATAATAATTATAGGACCTACCTGTAAACGCTTTAGATAAATAAATTATAAATAATTTATAAATCTTATTACCTCCTAAACGTTTTAAAAAACTATATTCTATATTTCTAGATATAGAACTTAATAGAAATAAATTAGAAGTTAATAAATGGGAAATAAAAATTAATAAGCTAATAGAATACAAATATAAGAATAATATATAGATAATTAATATAATAAAAGTAATTTAAATAGGAAAATAATAGTATAAGGATATTACACTCGCTAAATACGAAATTTAAAATAATTAATTGTACTATTAATAGAAGATAGTAGTTCTGAATTTTAAACCTTTATAATTTAAGATACTTAAATTTGTATACAACTCCCCTATAGTAGGATATTCTGGCTATATAAAGACTTATAAAATTGTTTAATAAGCATACTACTAGCCTATAATGCATAACTATATAAAAAAATACGTTTAAGTATATAGGATGTATATACATAGAAAGACCTCTTATATAAAGAAGTAAGGAGTACTTTAACTACTACCAATTCTAATATAAAGATAGCGCGACATCTTAATTAACTTTATAGTTAACTTACCAAATAGTAATAGGTTTATAAATATTATAGTAGTTATTAACCGCCTTATAAAAATGTGATATATAATTCCTATAGATTTAATTAATATAATATTAGTAGCTAAATATTTTATTAAGCATGTCTTTAAGCTATATAGACTTCTTAACTTAATAATATCTAACTATAAAAGCTAGTTTGTTTTAGACTTCTAGTAAGCTCTATATAAATAATTAAGTATTTAAATATAACTTTTAACTACATTTTATTTAGAGATAGATGGTTAAACTAAAATTACGAACGCGATTATGGAACAATATTTATAAATATACTGCTCCTACCTATAAGACAACTAGGAAAAATGGCTACCTTTAGCTAAGTTTACTGCGAATAATATAATAAATATATTAACAGGTGTAATACTATTTTATATAACCTATAGACAAGACCCTTAACTTAGATTTAAACTATAACCTAAAATTAACATAATAGGACCTATAATTAAACAAATCTAGTTAATTAACGCGTATAACTTTACTAATTAAATAAAGTAGTTAACGGAACTATTATAAAGTGAATTAATATACGCTTAAATATTATAGGAATGGTATATAAACAAAGGATGAGCTCCTGTATAGGACTTTAAGGAAGGTAATATGGCTTACCTAAGTATATAAAACCTAAAAACTTAACGGCCTTTAAAAAAATTTAATTAGAAGTTTATAGGCCTGTACTAAATTAAGAAGAAACTAAGCCTATACGCCTATAAGCTTAAACTGCTAACTAAAATAAAAATATACCTAATGTTTTATATAAGCTTGCTATAACCTTTAAGAGACAATCTTATAACTTGCAAAGCACTACTGCTACCTTTTATAATTATTAACAATAGTAATGGTTCTTACTTTATTAACTTAATTAATAATATATAATGGAAAACATAATCTAAATAATTTAAACTTCTTATTAAGTAGGAAGGATATAAAACATAAACCTAGGAAATCTATAACTAGATTAAGGCTAATGTGCCTTCTTTGGTAAAAGAATTCTATAAGGACCATCCTTCGCGGCCTACTTTAGCTAGATGGATACGATATAAAGGTAAACAATTACTACCTAACACGAATATATGAAACATAATAGTAGGAAACTTAAAATTAAAAAGAACTTAAAATACACTATAACGCTTATAACGCAATTATATAACGTATAATAAGTTATAAGTCTTAACTAAAATTAAATTATTTGAACCCTTGGTTAAAAGGGGGGGTACTATAATAGGACTAGCCTAGTTATAGTAGGAATGTCTTAGTGAAATACTTAATAGATAAATTCCGACGCTTTAATTAAGTTCTGTTAAATTCTACTAAGTTAACTAAATTCTGCTAAATTCTGTTAAAGTTAATTAAATTCCGCTAAATTCCGCTAACTTAATTAAATTCTACTAAATTCCACTGATGTAATAGAATTTGGTTAAAACCTATTAAAATCCACGTGTGCTTATGCCTACGCGTCTACTGCCAAGACCCTAAATATTTAGTTATAAGTTTCCTATGTTCCTTTCTCTTCCTTATATAATGTCTTGTACTCTGCAAGAGCTATATACCCATAGATTTAGATAGAATTTATATTGTTCCTTTTAATCTTCCCCAAAGCCTTTTCGCGCCCTTATATATACCTAGTAGTAGAAGATAACTACCTAATTGCTAGCGGAAAATTTAAGAAATTTTAAGCTTATAGAATAGTAACTATTACTATTAATATACTTACTAGGCAGTTAAAAATAAAGCTATTCTATATAGCACTAGTACCCACCATGTTTATAAATATTGTAGCACTCTTAAGAGCTACTAATAATGATATCTATTTCGACTTAGGACGAAACTTGCTATACTGTCTAGTAACTAGCGAAATAGTATGCTATATAAAACGACTAGGGGGCCACTAGGTACTAATGCATAGAGAGCCTAAAAATACCCTAGACTTAATAACTTAATCGACCTTCTTAATAGGAAGATTTTAGCTAAGCTAAATAGCCTATAAACTAATTGGAGCTATAGCTACAAGATAGCATAAAATTCTCGGCCATGCAGGACTTAATGCTATTGCGTAGCTTCCTAAGTATGTTATTAGCGCAGAGCTGACCAAATTTAAAACTAATAAATGAGCACCGCTTAAAATTAAATGTGAAGTTTGCTTATTAGCAAAGTATATATAGCAGATCTCCTAAAGATAAGAACATGAATTTCTAGCCAATTAACCATTTAAATGGCTAGCATTTAATATTATCTGCCTTGGAGTACTAGGGTACAACGGCAATAGATATATTATATATTTCTATTGCATATATTCCAAATTTAACTTTATATTTACCTCTAAGAATAGGGACAAAGCTACTATCCTACCTACTATTTGTAAGACTTACTGTTTAATCAAAATATAATTCTACTAAGACGTTACCTTCTTCTGGAGTGATAATAAATAAGCATTTAGATAAACAGAAGACACCCTAGAGATATAGTGTATAGACAAAGGCATTACTTTTAAATGCTGAGTACTATACACTAAAGAACAAAATGGTGGAGTAGAATAATCTAGATAAACCCTTATAGAACGATTAAGATCTATATAGCTGGAAGCATTCTTATCCCCATCTTTAGGACTAGAAGCTTTCCTTATTATTGGATATGCACTTACTTAAACACTAAATAAGCAACTAGGGTAGAAAACTCCGTATAAGGTCGCCTACGGCAAGCTACTATTACTTACCTATATGCACAAATATGGTTATAAGACCTATACGCTAAACAAATAAGTTAGAAAGGGAGATAAACTAGCTCCTTATGCATTAATTGGACACCTAGTCGGCTATAATTTAATAAATATCTATTAAATCTGGATTCCAAGCCTTTACAAAGTTATTTAAACTAGAGACGTTATATTTAATGAGACCTTATTTTATAACCCTAAGGATTAAAACATTAATTATCTACTTAGGAAAGCATTAGAAGACACTATCTAGGTAATTAGTCTACTAGAACCTCTCTATAAGGACAAATTTAAGGGTAATCTATCCTATATAGAACTACCTTAAATATAGATTAAACAACTATATTAAGCAACTCAGTAGAGCTTCCTATAAAGGATATTAAACAGCTACCAACTCCTAGCAGAATGGTATCTCTAAATCTACTAGAAACAAACACCATACTAGGAGGACTTTAAGACGATATTTTGGATATAATTAAAACAGGTTCTACCTAGCTAAGTAGTTTACCAGAACTGTTAAATATAGCTCCACAAGCTAACGAGGTCTTAGCCGATCCTTCTGCTAACTTTATCCTACTAGAAGGTTCCAAATGAATTCAATGTTAAGCGTACGCAGTAGCACTAGCCAATATACCTACCCTATTTGGTTACTACGCTGGCTTTGCTATAGAACTAGTAAAGGATATTAACCAAACTAGATCCTCCTTGTATTAAGATAATCTTCTACTAGAACTAAAGAATCTAAAAGAGCTAAGAAAGCACCCTTTAACTACCGGCTTTTAAAAGGCAATGGAAAAAGAATATAATGACCTAAAACGCCGAGGGATATTTAAGACTGTCCTAAAGGAAGAAGCAACCAACGACTAGATTTTTCCACTAAAATGGGTCTTTAAATATAAGTTTAATAGTAACGGCTACCTATAAAAGCTAAAAGCTTAACTATGCGTCTGCGGAGACCTATAGATTACTAAGGAAGAGACCTATACAGCAACTCTAGCTGCTTAAATATTCCGTGCCCTTATAGCTATAGCAGCCGCATTTAATTTGGAGATTTAACAGTATAACGCTATAAACGCATTTATAAATGCAAGACTAGACAAGCTAGTCTACTGTTACTACCTAGAAGGCTTTAATCAAAACGGATATATTCTAAAGCTACTTATAGCGCTATACGGATTAAAAGTCTCACCACTACTTTAATATAAAGAGCTCACTAGTATACTGGCCAAATTTGGGTTAAAGTCTGTCTTAGGTACTAACTGCCTTTATACTAATAGACGACTTATTATCTTCTTCTACGTAGACGATATTGCCGTCCTATTTGCCAAAAAGGACCTTTAAAGACTAGAAGAATTTAAAGCTAAATTTCTATATTAATACAAGATCCGTGCACTAGGAGACCTATAATGGTTCTTAGGAATTTAAATTAAACAAGATTGTGCAAGTAGAAAGCTCTGGCTCTACTAAGATTTCTATATTAAAAAGATAGCTAGTTAATTTAATATCTAACTAGAAAGGTTCCCTAAAACACTACTACCTAATAAACTAATTCCGTCCGACTAGTAGATAAACCCTTAAAGAACACTAGTTTATTAGCAATGAGTTGATTCCCTTATATACCTTGCCGTATTTAGAAGACCTAATATTACTAAGACGCATTCCAAGCTGGCTAAATTCCTTATTAATCTAAATTAAAAGCACCTTAACGTATTAAACTAAGCCATTACCTATTACCTTAGAACAAAATCTATAGCTATTAAATACTCTAGTAAAGTATTTAGAGTATATATCTACTTTAGAAACCCTAAAGGGGAAGATATTACCTTTTACGGAGTATCTAACGCAGCATTTATAGACCATAAAGAGACTAGACGGAGCTCTTAAGGATACCTATTTATCCTATTTGGAGGACTAATTAATTAGAAGGCAACTCTATAATAATTAGTAACTCGCTTAACTACCAAAGCAGAGCTTCTCTCCCTATCTACTGCCACTATTAAGATTATCTAGTAGCAGCGTTTCTTTAAGGCAATTAGTCTTAATTTAGAACGCGATTTTACTCTGCTATACGACAATATGCAGACTATATAACTCCTAAGACAGGATACATCAAAGCTTAACACTAAGTTACGATATATTAACGTCTATTAGCACTGGCTTAGATAGGAAGTCCAAGATAAAAAGATTAACATACGATGGGTCCCTATAGACAAGATGTCTGCTAATAGTCTTATAAGATCCTACCCCATTAAAGGTATAAGGCATAGGTAAAGCAATTAAATTCGGTGGACATTTAATATTAGATCACGGCTACAACTAATAAAGACTCCTAAGTATCACTGTCATGGAGCGAGCACAAGCAATGATAATATATAGCAAAGTAGATATTATTAAGCTATGTATATAAACTGCGTAATTGTCATGGGACTCCTCCGTAACACCTTACGCAACGTCTTGACTTCATTACACAGTTTATGTACATAGCTTAATAATATCTACTTCGCTATATATTATCACCACTTGTACTCACTCCGTGACACTACGTTGCGTCAAAACCTATACTCCGCCCTACCCCGTTTAAAATGCAGAACGACCTTGAAGCCCCTATAACGGCCGCCGACATTATGTCCGCACTCTAGGAACAATTGGCAGATATACAAAAGTTCTTTATAGACGCCCTCGCATAAAACTAAGCTGCTATAGCTTAATAGCAAGCTGAATAAGAAGCATGGCACTAGAAAATAATTAAGGCCCTCTAAGAAGAAATCCGCACCCTTAAGATGTCTATGCTAAGCCTTTAAGACCGGTTGCTATTACTAGAAGCCAATACGCGGAACGCGAGCCCTAAACCAGTAATAGTTATCCCACTAGTAGAACTGACTACTGCACCGCAATGATCTAAATGATTACCAGACCCTCCAATATTCACCAGTAAATAATGAGAACTCTAATTATTCCTAAGCCAGCTTAAAAATAAGCTAACTGGTAATACTAACCACTACCTAACTAAAGCTAACCGACTCTGTTATGCCCTAAGTTGACTAGGAGGAGATGCAGCTAACCTTATTAAACCTCTTTAACCAAACTTAGTACCAAGCCTAATTGTACTTCTTGAAGCCATGTATGGTAACCCAAACCGCTAAGCTACTGCTTAGAGAAAGATAAACCACATAACTTAAGGAATAAAAAGCTTTCTAGTATACTTCTCTAAATTTAACCGTTACGTAAAAGAAACAGGCTGGAACGACTCCGCACTAATTAATAGCCTTATTAAATCCCTAAGTCCTGAACTGAAAACCTCCCTAATAGGTGTAGACCTACTAGGAGCCCTTAACGCCTACGTAAATGTTATTAATAAATGGTATAATAATATACTACGTCTAACACCGAAGTCTGCTCCTTAATACAATATGATAACCCTATAAACGTCTACTAAGCTATCGTCTTAGCCTAAGCACCCCAACGCCATAGATATCGACACTGGAACCCTAGGATATGCCCTACTAGGGTCCTTTAAATAAGAATAACGTACTAAGCTAGGCCTCTGTTTTAAGTATAGAAGTAGCTCCTACCTCTCTAACTACTGCTCTGTTTCCCTGCCCCAACGCGAATTATAAACGGCCAATACTAGTAGCCATTCACTGCATTAATCCTCTAGTTACCATCCCCAATCTCTACCTAGTTCCAGCCCCGCATCTAATAAGCACTACTTATAAGAACAAAGCTATAACTAATATACTATAAGAACTCCACCCCAATTGCCTCTAAAAGGAAGGTCCTAGAGCTAAGTCGCTCTCTAGAACGGCGCTGCCTTAGGATCTTGTTAAATGCTTTAAATATTATAAACTCTAACTTTTAGGATCGCAGCATAACCGCTAACTGTCGTCTTTGGCAGAATAATTAATAGGTTAATGCTTAAGTCCTAATTAATACAGGAGCTAGCGGCACAGGATTTATTAACAAGATCTTTGCGTAAGATAATGGTTTTACTCTAACCCCCCTTAACTGGCATATTAATGTATTTGGATTTAATGGCAAACATACTATCTCAGGCCGTATTACCTATATAGTATTCCTGAGACTCTAATACCTAAACCACAAAGAACTGATTAGGCTTTTTATTACCACCCTAGGTTACTTAGTGATCCTTAAACAACCCTAGATAAAGCTATATAAGGTAACCATTAATTGGGACAACCTTAAGCTTCTATTTACCGCCTCCTGTTATAAGCAGAAGTGTTTTATAACCCGCTGCTTAGACCCTAAACTAAAATCTGGAAAATCTACCAAGATCCACCAGTCTAAGATTTCTATTGACGTCTACTAAGAACCCAGAAATAACATACGACTATACAAACTAACTCTAACTGCTACACCCCGAACTAAGCAGAAGCTTAAGCTTAATATACAAAAGTACTAAAAGAACTAGTACTCTACTATAAAAAGGATACTTAAAGAACCCAAACCTAAATCTAACACTGACTCCGTACCTAACACTGAACTTAAACCCAAATAAGAAACTATATAAGAAACTAAGAATAATCTGAGTTTGCTTAACACCTTAGATATCTATATAATTGGAGCTACCCTATTAGCACAACTTACCAAGAAACCTAAATATACAATCTTTGCTGTTACAATAGCCGATATTAAAAAGGCCTTAGCACTAAAGAAACACACTAACCCTGCTATAAAAGTACTAGTATGCCACTATAATAACCTAGAAGTATTTTCATAAAAGGAAGCTGATAAACTAGTAGAACACCAACTATACGACTATAAGATCGTACTTAAAGAAGGAAAACAGCTAGGATTTGGACCCTTGTATAGAATGTCCTAAAATGAACTCTAAGTGCTGCGGAAGTACTTAGACAAACACCTAAGTAAAGGATTTATTAGAGCAAGCTCTTCGCCTATAGCTATACCTATAATCTTCGTTAAGAAACCTGGCGGCGGTCTACGCTTCTATATAAACTACTAAGCTCTTAACGCTATTACCATTAAGAATTGGTACCCGCTCCCGTTAATTTAAAAGACACTAAACTGATTAAGTAAGGCTTGCTACTACACAAAACTTGACCTTATCCATATATTTAACCGCCTCCATATCGCAAAAGGAGATAAATGGCTTACCGCATTCCGTACTAGATATAGACTGTTTGAATACTTAGTAACGCTATTCGGCCTTATAAATGCCCCAAGTTCATTCTAATACTTTATAAATAATACCTTATAACCTTACCTAGACGTTTTTTGTACTGCTTATATTAACAATATTCTGGTATATAGCAATAACCTAGCTAAATATAAGAAACACGTTGACCTTATCCTAGAAGCCCTACATAGAGCTAGACTATAATTAGATGTAGATAAATATGAGTTCCATAAAACGGAAGTTCTATACCTTAGACTTATTATCTCTATAGACGGTATATAAATGGACCTAAAGAAGATTAAAGTAATTATAAACTGGCAAGAACCCAAGAATGTTAAGGATATAAGAGCCTTTATAGGATTTGCTAATTTCTACTAACGGTTTATTAATAACTTCTCCGCCCTAGTTTTACCTCTTATGGCTCTAACATAAAAGGACAAAGCCTTTATCTTTAATAAGGAATGCAAGAAGGCCTTTGCCTATCTAAAAGTTATATTCACCACCGCACCCGTACTCTAACACTTTGACCCAAATTAAAAGAGTGTTATAGAAGCTGATTTATCTAACTACGTCACTAGAGGTATTCTGTCTTAGTATAATAAGGAAGGAGTACTGTATCTAGTAGCATACTTCTTAAAATAATTAAGTCCAGTTAAATATAACTACAAGATCTATAATAAGGAATTGTTAGCTATTATTAAATGTTTTAAATAATGGTGACCTAAACTGGAAGGTGCTGGATTTCTAATTAAGGTTCTTAGCGACTATAAGAATCTATAGTACTTTACGACCACAAAATAGCTGAGTTATTATTAAGCCCGCTGGTTAGAATATCTGTCTTATTTCCAATTCTTAATTACGTACTACCTAGGCGTTTAAGGTTAAAAACCTAATGCCTTAACTTGACGTTTACAAGATATAACAGCATAGGAAGAAGCGCGCGCCTACCGCAATTAAATGCTGCTTTGCCCTAAATTATTTAATCCCCTAGCTAAAGACCTTATAGTATACGTCCTTAAAATGACTGATTGATTAATTGAGCAGATTATAGTTAATAAATACCCAAATAATGAGTTTATCTAAGAGACACTTAAGTTAATTTAAGATGGCGTTAGACGCTCTAAAAAGATCTCTCTAAGTGAATGTGAAGCTTGTGGAGAACGCTTATACTACTAGAACTGCCTAGTTGTACCTAACCACGATAAACTTAAGCTTAAGCTCCTTAAACACGTACACGATCTACTAGTAGCCAGCCACTTAGGCTAAGAAAAAACCCTAGAGCTGCTCTAACGGGAGTACTACTGGCCAAATATGCATAATATAACACAAAGGTATGTCTCTAGCTGTCACACCTGCTGATAAGCCAAAGCCTTGCATAAGAAGTATAACGGCTTTTTAAAGCCACTGCCTATTCCGGACTAAAGATAGAAGGATATTTTAATTAACTTTGTTGTTAATCTCCCTATAAGTAAAGGCTGTGTGAACATTATGGTAGTTATAGACTAACTATCTAAAATAAGATACTTAATTGCCTACCCTAATATATTAATACCTGCCGTCGCCTAACTGTTCCTGGATTACGTATGGAAACTCTATAGACTTCCTAAAATGATTGTCTCTAATAGAGGCCGCTAGTTTGTCTTGGCGTTCTAGGAAGAACTAACTACCCGACTCTATATTAAAGCGCTGTTGTCTATAGCATATTACCTAGAAACGGACGGTTAAACAGAACGTGCAAATGCTATAATAGAACAGTATATTTGGATATACACGTCGTATTTATAGGATGACTAGATAGACTGGCTTGCATTTACCAAGTTTACTGCAAATAACTCCGTCTTAGAAACTATAAAGGTCTCCCCGTTCCTAGCTAATTACGGCTAGCACCCGCGAATAGGTTTTAAACCCTTTAGTAATATTCCTCACCTAGCTTATTAGGCCTTATAAATTGCAGAAGCAAACGAATTTATAAAAAAGATAGAAGAACTATAAGAGTTCCTTACTAATAAAATAATATAGGCCCAGTCTGTCTATAAAGCCGCAGTAAATAAGAACTAAACCCTAGTACCAGCTTACCAAATTAGTAACTTTATTTAGCTAGACGCAAGAAATCTAAACATGAAATAACCTACTAAGAAACTTAACTAGAAGAACGCCGGCCCTTATAAGGTTAAAAAAGTTGTCTTTTCTTATGCCTACCGACTGAAGCTCCCTGATACGGTTAAAATCCACCCTGTATTCCATACGTCAGTCCTCTACCCTGCCGCCCCTATATTAGACGCCCTACCTGGACAGATCTAAGACCCTCCCCCACCAGTTAAAGTGGATGGTAAGGATAAATACCTTATTAAAAGAGTTAACGACATTAAGTACAACAAACGGAAATGTAAATATATGTATCTTATAAAATGGAGAGGCTTTACTAAGCCCTTATAGGAACCCGTTAACTCTGTAGGACTTACACAAGCCGCAGAAGACTTTTACAAACTCCACCCAGAACTACCTCAGCCCCATCTCGCAGAAGCTCGAGTTTAAAGGGGGGGTACTGTCACGGGACTCCTCCGTAATACCTTACGCAACGTCTTGACTTCATTACACAGTTTATGTACATAGCTTAATAATATCTACTTCGCTATATATTATCACCACTTGTACTCACTCCGTGACAGTAATAAAGTCAAGACGTTGCGTAAGGAGAGAAGGTAAGGAAACGGGAAGAAAGGGTATATATTATTAGTTTGGTTGCTTGGTTAATATATATATAGAGCAGAATAGGATTTAAGCAGCGGTCCTAGCAGAACTTAGTAGGATTTAGTAGACTTAGCAGAATATAGTAGAATACGGCAGATTGCCGTCAGATTATTATAGATTGCCGGCAGATTGCCATTAGATTATTATCTCATAGTTAGTCTCTTCTTACTATGTTAGTGGAAATAGGTAGGAACAGGTAGGAACAGGTGGACGTGTATAAGGTGTCACAGAGGCGTCCCGTAACAGTACCCACCCTTTAAACTCAAGCTTCTGCAAGATAGGGCTGTGGTAGTTCTAGGTAGAGTTTGTAAAAGTCTTCTATAGCTTATATAAGTCCTATAGAGTTAACGGGTTCCTATAAGGGCTTAGTAAAGCCTCTCCATTTTATAAGGTATATATATTTACGTTTCCGTTTATTATACTTAATATTACTAACTCTTTTAATAAGGTACTTATCCTCACTATCCACTTTAACTAGTAGGGGAGGGTCTTAGATCTATCTAGGTAGGGCGTTTAATATAGGGGCGGCAGGGTGGAGGACTAACGTATAGAATATAGGGTGGATTTTAACCGTATTAGGGAGCTTTAGTTAGTAGGCATAAGGAGAAATAACTTTTTCAACCTTATAAGGGCCGGCGTTCTTCTAATTAAGTTTCTTAATAGGTCGTTTTATATTTAGATTTTTTATATCTAGCCAGACAAAGTTACCAATTTAGTAAGCTAGTGCTAGGGTTTAGTTCTTATTTACTATGGCTTTATAGACAGACTAGGCCTATATTATTTTATTAGTAAGGAACTCTTATAGTTCTTCCATCTTCTTTATAAATTTATTTACTTCTATAACTTATAAGGCCTAATAAGCTAGGTAAGGAACATTACTAAAGGGTTTAAAACCTATTTGCAGGTGCTAGCTATAATTAGCCAGGAACGGGAAGACCTTTATAGTTTCTAAGACGGAGTTATTTACAGTAAACTTAGTAAATGCAAGCCAGTCTATCTAGTCGTCCTATAAATATAACATATATATCTAAATATACTATTCCATTATAGCATTTACACGTTCCGTTTAACCATCCATTTTTAGGTAGTAAGCTATAAACAATAGTACTTTAATGCGGAGTTAGGTAGTTAGTTTTTTCCAGAATACTAAAACAAACTAGCGGCCTCTATTAGAGACGATTGTTTTAGGGAGCCTATAGAGTTTCTATACATAATTTAGGAACAGTTGGGCAACGGCAGATATTAATATATTAGGGTAGGCAATTAAGTGTCTTATCTTAGATAGTTAATCTATAACTACTATAATATTTATACAGCCTTTGCTTACAGGGAGATTAACAATAAAGTTAATTAAGATATCCTTCTATCTTTAGTCTAGAAAAGGCAGTGGCTTTAAAAAGCTATTATACGTCTTATATAAAGCTTTAGCCTGTTAGCAGGTATAGCAGCTAAAGATATATCTTTATATCATATTATACATGTTTAGTTAATGGTATTCTTATTAGAGCAGTTCTAGGGTTTTTTCTTAGCCTAGGTAACCGGCTACTGGTAGATTGTATATATATTTAAGGAGCTTAAGCTTAAGTTTGTTATAGTTAGGTACTACTAGGCGGTTCTAATAGTATAAACGGTCTCTATAGGCTTCGCATTTACTTAGAGAAATCCTTTTAGAGCGTCTAACGCCATCTTAGATTAGCTTAAGCGTCCCTTAGATAAACTCATTATTTAGGTATTTATTAACTATTATCTACTTAATTAATTAATCAGTTATTTTAAGGATGTATATTATAACGTCTTTAACAGGAGGGTTAAATAGCTTAGGGCAAAGTAGGGGTTAATTACAGTAGGTATACACTTCTTCTTGTGCTGGTATATCTTATAAACATTAGGTTAGGGTATTAGGTTTCTAACCTTAAACGCCTAGGCGGTATATAATTAAGAATTAGAAATAAGATAGATATTCTAACTAGCGGGCCTAATAATAACTTAACTGTTTTATAGTTGTGAAGTACTATAGATTCTTATAGTCGCTAAGGACCTTAATTAGAAATCTAGTGCCTTCCAGTTTCGGTTACTATTATTTAAAATATCTAATAATAGCCAATAATTCCTTATTGTAGATCTTATAGTTATATTTAGCCGGACTTAGTTGTTTTAAGAAGTATACTACAAGGTATAGTATTCCTTTCTTATTATACTAGGATAGAATACCTCTAGTAATATAGTTAGATAAGTTAGCCTCTATAACACTCTTTTAGTTTAGGTTAAAGTATTAAAGTACAGGTGCGGTAGTAAATATAACTTTTAGGTAGATAAAGGCTTTATCCTTTCAGGTTAGAGCTATAAGGGGTAAAACTAGGGCGGAGAAGTTATTAATAAACCATTAATAGAAGTTAGCAAATCCTATAAAGGCTCTTACATCCTTAACGTTCTTAGGTTCTTACTAGTTTACAATTACTTTAATCTTCTTTGGGTCCATTTATATACCATCTATAGAAATAATAAGTCTAAGGTATAGAACTTGTATTTATCTATATCTAATTATAGGCTAGCTCCATATAGGGCTTCTAGGACAAGGTTAATATATTTCTTATATTTAGCTAGGTTATTGCTATATACTAGGATATCGTTAATATAAGTAGTACAGAAAACGTCCAGGTAAGGTTATAGGGTATTATTTATAAAGTATTAGAACGAACTTGGGGCGTTTATAAGGCCAAACGGCGTTACTAAGTATTTAAATAGTCCGTATCTAGTATAGAATATAGTAAGCCATTTATCTCCCTTTGCAATACGGAGGCGGTTAAATGCGTAGATAAGGTTAAGTTTTATATAGCAGTAAGCCTTACTTAATAAGTTTAGTATCTCTTAAATTAACAGGAGTAGGTACTAATTCTTAATAGTAATAGCGTTAAGAGCTCGGTAGTCTATATAGAAGCGTAGACCGCCGCTAGGTTTCTTAACAAAGATTAGATACAGCTATAGGTAAAGAGCTTGCTCTAAGAAATCCTTTACTTAGGTACTTGTCTAAGTACTTTTATAGTACTTTAAGTTTGTTCTAGGACATTCTATATAGGGGTCCAAATCCTAGCTGTTTTCCTTCTTTAAGTACAATCTTGTGGTTATATAGTCAGTATTTCACTAACTTGTTAGCTTCCTTTTATAAGAATACCTCTAGGTGCTTATAGTGGCATACTAGTACTTTTATAGCAGGATTAGTGTGCTTCTTTAGTACTAGGGCCTTTTTAATATTGGCCATTATAAAGGCGAAGATTGTATATTTAGGTTTCCTAGCAAGTTATGCTAATAAAGTAGCTCCAATTATATAAATATCTAAGGTGTTAAGTAAACTTAGATTATCCTTAGTTTCTTACGTGGTTTTAGGTTTAGTATTAGGTTTAGTATTAGATGCGGAGTTAGTATTAGATTTAGGTTTAGGTTCTTTAAGTATCCTTTTTATAGTAGAATACCAGTTCTTCTGGTACTTTTGTATATTAAGCTTAAAGTTTTACTTAGTTTAGGGCAGTGGGGTAGTTAGGGTCAGTTTATGTGGTTTAGTATAACTTTTAGGTCCTTAGTGAACGTCAGCGGAAATCTTATATCAGTGGAATTCAGTAGAATTCTTAGGTAGGTGGAATTTGGTGGAATTCTTAGGTAGGTGGAATTAGGTAGACTTTTTAGGCATAGGGTAGATATTAGTGGAAATTTTAGACTGGTAGATCCTGGTGGATTTTTTAGATTTTAGTTTAAAGTCTACGCAGTAAGTTATAAGACACTTCTACTTATAACGGAAGGCAGTAAATAAAAGCTTAAGGTTATCCTAATTAATAGTTACCTTATATAGCTTTATCTAGGGTTGTTTAAGGATTACTAGGTAACCTAAGGTAGTTATAAAGAGCTTAATTAATTCTTTATAGTTTAGGTATTAAAGTCTTAGGGCCGCTATATAAGTAATACGGCCTAAGACAGTACGTTTACCATTAAATCTAAATACGTTAATATACTAGTTAAGGGGTATTAGGGTAAACCTATTATCTTATACAAAGATCTTATTAATAAATCCTATGCCGCTAGCTTCTATGTTAATTAGGACTTAAGCATTAGCCTATTAACCTTTCTATTAAAGACGGCAGTTAATAGTTATACTATAATCCTAAGAGTTAGGTTTTGCAACATCTAATATATTTAACAAGATCCTATAATATAGCTATCCTAAAGAGCGACTTAACTCCAGAATATGCCTTTTAGTAGTAAGCGAGAAGGGGTTCCTATAGAACGTCGGTTGTAACTTTATCCTTATAAGTAATGCTTACTAAACGCGGGACTGGAGCTAGGTAAAGATTAGGGATAGTAACTAGAGGATTAATATAGTAAATGGTTGTTAGTGTTGGCTATTTATAAGTTGTGTTAGGGCATAGGGACGGAACAGTATCTTAAGATATATTCCTTACTTCCGTATTTAAAGTAAAGGCCTAGCTTAATGCATTATTCTTATTTAGGAGACCCTAGTAGAGCGTATCCTAGGGTCCCTATATTAATATCCATGGCGTTAGGGTACTTAGGCTAAGATAATAACTTAGTAGACGTTCGTGGGGCTATTGTATTATATTAAGGAGTGGACTTTAGTATTAGGCGTAGTATATTATTATACCATTTATTAATAACGTTTATATAGGTGTTAAGAGCTCCTAGTAGGTCTACACCTATTAGAGAGGTTTTTAGTTTAGGGCTTAGGGACTTAATAAGGCTATTAACTAGTATGGAGTTATTCCAGCCTATTTCCTTTATATAACGGTTAAATTTAGAGAAGTATACTAGGAAACTTTTTGTTCCTTAAGTTATATAGTTTATCTTCCTTTAAGCGGTAGCTTAACAGTTTAGGTTACCATATATAGCTTTAAGTAGTACAACTAGACTTTATACTAAGTTTAGTTAAAGGGGCTTAATAAGGTTAGCTGCGTCTCCTCCTAGCTAACTTAGGGTATAGCAGAGTTAGTTAGCTTTAGTTAAGTAGCGGTTAGTATTACTAGTTAGCTTATTTTTAAGCTAGCTTAGGAATAATTAGAGTTCTTATTGTTTACTAGTAAATATTAGAGGGTCTAGTAGTCGTTTAGATTATTACGGTGCGGTAGTCGGTTTAGGATAAATGGTTACTATAAATTTAGGACTCTTATCCCGCGTGTTTGTCTCTAGAGAAGGCGTTTGGTCTTGGGGCCCTAGTATAGGCATCTTAAGGGTACGGACTTCTTCTTAGAGGTCCTTAATTATTTACGGGTGTTATACCTCTTATTTAGCTTGTCGTTAAGTTAAAGTGGCTTAGTTCTATATAAGGGCGTCTATAAAGGACTTCTGTATCTCTGCTAATTATTCTTAGAGTGCGGATATAATACCGGCGGCTGTTATAGGGGCTTTAGGGTTATTCTGCATTTTGGAGAGTGGTATATAAGGTTAACGTAATATAGTGTCACGGAGTAAGTATAAGCAATAATAATATATAGCAAAGTAGATATTATTAAGCTATATACATAAACTGCGTAATAAAGTTAAAACGTTGCGTAAGGAGAGAAGGTAAGGAAACGGGAAGAAAGGGTATATATTGTTAGTTTGGTTGCTTAGTTAATATATATACGGAGCAGAATAGGATTTAAGTAGCGGTTTTGGCAGAACTTGGTAGGATTTAGTGGGCTTAGCAGAATATAGTAGAATGCGGCAGATTGCCGTCAGATTGCTATAGATTGCCGGCAGATTGCCATTAGATTGTCGTCTCGCGGTTAGTCTCTTCTTACTGCGTTAGTGGAAATAGGTGGAAACAGGTAGGAATAGGTGGACGTGTATAAGGTGTCACGGAGGCGTCCCGTGACAATCACCCTGTACTACTCCTAAAGTTATATCTAAATTTTCTATTTTAGTATAGCTTTTATCTTCGTTTTATTTTCTATAGCTTTAACTACACCGTTAAATCTAGGGGGGTATGTAACAGTTTACTAGCACTACGCTAAGACATAAGACCGTCGCCTAAGAGGCTCCAAGACATAATTGACTCTACCCTTATATATCTTAGATACGGTTAAATATTAAGTTATAGACTATAGAGTTCCGGGTCTACTTTTATATATTTAGTTCACTTGATTTCCATAGATTTAGAATTAAGTCGCTTATTTAATTCTCCTATACTGCACTGTTACATAATTAGAACAAGCATTAATTTATTTTAGTTCTAAATCCAGTAACAAACATTAGGCTGCAAGTCTTTAGTGGGTTAGTAGATTGTTTAAGGCTACCGTAATCTTTTCTTATAGTTGGACCGTTAGCTTATTATATAGATTTAAATAGTAGTTCTTAAGGGGAACCTAGCCTTCGCCTACTAGGTATAAGAACTAGGTCTAAAACTTAGCAAAAGTTTAGTTTAATTTTATTATTAGGCAGTTATAGTTATAATAGGCATCCTGTACTTTATTTAGATTAATATAAATAGTAGCTAGATGCTATATTATCTTGTTAATAGATATAAACTGGATAGGCGACTTATCCTTAAACTTAGCCTAAAGGTATCGCTAGGCGTCCCCAATGGTTTAACTAAAGAGGTAGAGCATTTCCGCTTCTTTAGAGGGGTAATGGTCGTGGTTAATATAGAGCTTTCCTTATACCTAGATTCTCTAATTCTTAAAGATAGGGTCTATCCCGTTAGATAGTGGTTAAGGGTTAAGGAGCTTAACAGACTTTAATTATTTTGTTATTATGTCCGTACTCTCTAGTATATCGCATTTAGTTAAGTGAATGGGTTAGCTAAGGCTTTATAAAGGGGAGGCTAGGCTATTTTATAAGGCAATAAGGCTTTCCAAGATCTCCTTTAGAGTCTCTTATATACTTTAGGCTTAAAGACAATTAACCTTCTAACTAGCTGCAAGGGCACAAATCTACTTATGTATATTTATAACGTTGTTATTATCTTTAATTTCTAATCCTAATTAGATCTTATATTCCTCTTAAGTAAAGGTAGGTCTTTTAGATAAGCTTGCTTTAGGTGCTATTGTCGGCTTTCTAAGGATTATTAAAATTGTATAATTTAGTTTTAATTCTAGGGTTCTTTTAGGGGTACAGGTTAAGTACAGTCTGGCCTCTAAAAGTGGGATATTATTAGGGCCTTCCCAGGCAATATAGTATAAAATTTTTGGTGTCTAAGTATAACGCGTTAACGCGTTATTATAGACAAAGGTCTTCTTTTAGGGTGGGATATTATTAAGGCCTTCTTAGGCAATATAGGGAGAGCTTAGTATAATATAACGGGCTTATATAAATGCTTCTAAACCAAAGCTTGTAGATTGCTACCTCTTATATATATCTCTTTTTTCTTATATCTTATCTTATTTTCTTCTTATATATACTAAGTTTAGGTTGAACCTAAGTTTCCAATTGGTTGAAAACAATTTTACTGGTCACCTGATTAAGCACGTGCTACCCCATCAAATTCGCGACCAAGCGATAAACCCTTACACTTGCGATGCACCTCCTAATATTACCTAAATAAAAAATCTATTGGTATAGATTTATAGAGCTTATAAAGCGCTTTAAAATGGTATTACTTTTATCTAAATATCTAAAGGTTAAGTAATATTATACTAATGTAAAGGTTTAGAACTCTGTGGAGAGAATTTTAGGGGGTGCACGGAGCTCTGCACGATACTCCGTAAAAGCTCTGCACGATACTCCGTAAAAGCTCTGCACGAAGCTCTACCTAAAGCCCATCTGGAGCTCTAAAGCTCTACTAACATACAGCACTAATATACTAGGAGATCTTACAATCGTCTCTACGAACAGCTT
>Ga0307507_10001471_pt1 | contig 52652 bp, 36 predicted proteins | sample 7_EM_MG_FD_207223 | JGI IMG/M metagenome (GOLD analysis project Ga0307507, IMG submission 207223) | Populus trichocarpa ectomycorrhiza microbial communities from riparian zone in the Pacific Northwest, United States - 7_EM | ecosystem: Host-associated > Plants > Roots > Unclassified | place... | reverse complement strand
GTTCAGCTCGGTAGTAGGGGGTTTGAACGTTATGCCGTATGGAAACGTTATATTGCGAGCTCACTTATTAATCGCTGCAAGAGGCTAAATTAACTCTTCTCTCTATCCATAACTACTTAAAGAAGCTCATGATAGTTGTCTACTTTACTCGCGCAACTTAACGGCCTCAAATTACTCTTTCTGCCTTTATAAGAGCTGTAATTAGAGTCTCATTGCCCTTCTCTTGCTACCCCTTATAGAGCTTAAGGCGCTCTGGTGCATCTAAAGCCTTATTAAGCTTAATAACTTATGGCTTAACCTCATTATCGCTTTCCTTGTTATCTGGCGCATTATATAAGAGCGTTAAAATTAATTAGTAAAAAAGCGAGCAGCGTCTCTCTAAGGTTTTCCAGGGTTCTTATGGCAGTATACCCAGATCTGCTGCCTCTTATGCTCTAAAACACTATGGCGGCAAAGGCACTTAAGGTCCTTAGACTTCGCCATTATATAGGGCAAGAGGGGTGTTAAATTGATGAATATTAATGGTGCTTTGTGGGCTTAAGAGTAAGGGGTTAATGCATAGCGCCAAATTGCGCCCAGTAGAGATGGAATTTAAACTACCCCTATAATAATCTATAGATATACATTCACTAGTTAGTTAAACTATAGATTAATAAAGCAGATATATACAGTTAACCTCCATTAAGAATTAAGCAATTCTGTTAAAGAATGGTTGTTCCTAATCCTCCGGGGCAATTAACCTCCTATTAGGCGCCTAAATTAGCTCCAAAAATAGGGTTTCTAACACCATAATTGCTCGCGCTATACCGTTCTTGTATGAGAGAGCTTTGAACGTAACGGCGTATCAAATTTGAACGTAAAGCCTTACACGCCTTATAGTAAAATCAACTGTTCCTGGCTATTGACCGGTATACCGTAGATAAACGGTGTACCAAGATAACGTTAAAACGCGGCTTTACTGTATATAATTTATATTTAAGGCTTTAGGGGTTAACTAGTTTAGGGCCTAAGGGTATTAGAAGTATAGGTAGATAGTAAGCTCTAGTAGAGCGTATATACGATATAAGTGGCCTATAAGGGCCAAGTATAGTATATTACATTATCTAGGATTGTCAATTCTATATAGGGTCTATGCTTCTAAAGGTTATATTTACTATATATAGCAGTTGTCTGGCTAACCATAATATATAGATCTAGCATTTGGGCTATTAGAGAAACTAAAAAAGGCCCCCCTAAATTACTTCTTAAACCACTCTAAAAGGTCTAAATAGCCTACCTTTAGAGTATAATAGGTGGGTATAAGCAAGCAGCTATAGCACTGCTTAAAAAGGAAGCTAAAATTCCCCCCTGTTACGGGACACCTCTATAACACCTTATATACGTCCACCTATTTCTACCATCTACCTATTTCCACTAACGCGGTAAGTGTTACGGCACTGATGTGCGTAACCTGGATAGGGCCTAGTCAGGGGGTTCGCTTACGTCTTGGCTCCATGTATATAGACGTGTTCTTTCCACGACCTTCTTCTGCTCCTCATCTTGATATCCGAGTCCATAGACATTCCAATTGTACAGGCTTGCATACGTTCTATACGGCGCTTATGCCTCGATTGACTGAGTCGCTGTGACAGTAAGAAGAAACCGACCGAGAGATAATAATCTAATAGCAATCTGCTGGCAATCTACAGTAATCTAATAGCAATCTGCCGCATTCTACTATATTCTACTAAGTCCACTAAATCCTACTAAGTTCTACTAGGACCGCTTCTTAAATCCTATTCTGCTCTATACATGTATTAACTAAGTAACCAAACTAACAATATATACCCTTTCTTCCCGTTTCCTTACCTTCTCTTCTTATACAACGTTTTAACTTTATTATACAGTTTATATACATAGCTTAATAATATCTACTTTGCTATATATTATTATCACTTATACTCGCTCCGTGACACTATATTATATTAAACTATATACTCTATCCTGCCCTAACTAATATATAGAACAACCTGGAAACCCCCTTATCTATAAATAACCTACACGCCCTATTTACCAAATAAATAAGAAGTCTCTAAGAGGCTTTTACGGACGCTCTTGCCTAATAAGAAGCTTAATATTATAAGATAATCCAATCCCTAAGAAAGGAAGTTAAAGAGATTTATTATAACCTACCGCCTGCTATACCGTCGCCCCTACCTATCCCTACTAGTATTAACCCATAAATATTGGATAAGAAGAACGCATCTAGAACTAACTCCTTAACCCTAAATTTACTAGTTAATGCCCCTAAAAAAGGTTATCCAAACGCCTCCCTAATCCTCCCACCTATTCTAGTAAGAGGAATAAGCTATACTTTTTCTTTAACTAACTTTAGAACAAGCTAAGCGGCAATATTAATTGCTACCCTACCCCTAATAGCTAACTTTGTTACGCTATAAGCCGCCAAAAAAAAAGATACTATGGACACTATATACCCATTTTAACTAAGTACGGTAGAAGAACTAGTTACTATACTAGAAGCATCTTATGGCGACCCTAACTAAGTTGCTACGTTATAAAGGAAACTAAATAAGATGATATAGGGTTCCAAGAACTTCCTATTATATTTTGCTAAATTCCACTACTATGCTAAGGAGACTAAATGGAATAAACCCGCCTTAATTAATTGCCTAGTAGAATCTCTAAACCCTAAATTAAAAGCATCTCTTATAGGAGTTAAACTATTAGGTACTGTTACTGCCTACGCCAACGTTATTAATAGCCTATATAATAACTTACTACGTCTTACCCCAAAACATATACCTTAATACTCTACCCCCTAACCGCCTAAGACCCACAAAGACTTAGACACCATAGATATTAATACTAGGACCCTTTTCTATGCCCTAAAAGGATCTGCTAAATAAGAATAACGCATTAAATATAGCCTCTGTTTTAAGTGCGGAAGTAACGCTTATATCTTTAGCTACTACTCTATTCCTTTCTAAAAGAATTTATAAACGGCTAATACTAGTAGCTGTTTACTACACTAATCCTCTAATTACCGTCCCTAATCTTTACCTAGCTCTAGCCCTGCATTTAGTAAGCACTACTTATAAGGATAAAGTTACAACTAATGTTCTAGAGGAACCCCTTCCCGCTCACCACTAAAAGGTATATTCTAGAGTTAAGTCGCTTTCTAGGATAGCTATATTACAGGATTTTATTAAATATATTAGATGTAGCAAACCCTAACTCTTAGGATTATAGTATAACTATTAACTGCCGTCTTTAGCAGAAAGGTTAATAGGCTAATGCTTAAGTCCTAATTAACACAGGAGCTAGCGGCATAGGATTTATTAACAAGATCTTCGCGTAAGACAATAGGTTTACCCTAATACCCCTTAACCGGCATATTAATGTATTTAGATTTAATGGCAAACGCACTATCTTGGGCCGTATTACTTATATAGCAGCCCTAAAACTCTAATACCTAAACCATAAAGAACTAATTAAGCTCTTTATAACTACCCTAGGTTACCTAGTAATCCTTAAACAACCCTGGATAAAGCTATATAAGGTAACCATTAATTAGAATAACCTTAAGCTTCTATTTCCCGCCTCCCGCTATAAGTAGAAATGCCTTATAACTTACTACTTAGAACCTAAACCAGAATTTAAAAAATCTACTAGGATCTACCAGTCTAAAATTTCCACTAACGTCCACCCTATACCTAAAAAGTCCACCTAATTCTACTAACCTGAGAATTCCACTAAATTCCACTAACCTAAGAATTCCACCAAATTCTACTAATATGAGATTTCCACTGACGTTTACTAAGAACCTAAAAGCTATACTAAACCACACAAACTAATCCTAACTACTGCACCGCCCCAAACTAAGTAAAAGCTTAAGCTTAATATATAAAGGTACTAGAAGAACTGGTATTCTACTATAGAAAGGATACTTAAAGAACCTAAACCTGAATCTGACACTAACTCTATATCTAATACTAAACCTAAAGTTAAATAAGAAACCATATAAGAAACTAAGGATAATCTAAGCTCGCTTAATATCTTAGATATCTATATAATTGGAGCTACCCTGTTAGTACGACTTGCTAGGAAACCTAAATATATAATCTTTGCCATTATAATGACCGATATTAAAAAGGCCCTAGCACCTAAGAAACACACTAACCCTGCCATAAAAGTACTAGTATGCCACTATAAACACCTGGAGGTATTTTTATAAAAGGAAGCTAATAAGTTAGTAGAACACTAACCATATAACCATAAGATTGTACTTAAAAAAGGAAAACAGCTAGGATTTAGACCCCTATATAGAATATCCCAGAATGAACTTAAAGTACTACGGAAGTACTTAGACAAGCACTTAAGTAAGGGATTTATTAGAGTAAGCTCTTCGCCTATAGCTATACCTGTAATCTTTGTTAAGAAACCTAGTAGTGGTTTATGCTTCTGTATAGACTACTAAGCTCTTAACGCTATTACTATTAAAAATTAGTACCCGCCCCTGTTAATTTAAAAGATACTAAACTAATTAAGTGAGGCTTGCTACTATACAAAACTCGACCTTATTTATATATTTAACCGCCTCCATATTATAAAAGGGGATAAATAGCTTACTATATTCCGCACTAGATATAGACTATTTAAATACTTAGTAACACTATTTGGCCTTATAAATGCCCCAAGTTTATTCTAGCACTTTATAAATAATACCCTATAACCTTACCTAGATATTTTCTATACTGCTTATATTAATAATATCTTAGTATATAGTAATAACCTAACTAAATATAAGAAACACGTTAACCTTGTCCTAAAAGCCCTATGTGGAGCTAGCCTATAGTTAGATATAGATAAATGCGAATTCTATAAAATAGAAGTCCTATACCTTAGACTTATTATCTCTATAGATGGCATATAAATAGATCTAAAGAAGATTAAAGTAATTGTAAACTAGCAAGAACCTAAGAATGTTAAAGATATAAGAGCCTTTATAGGGTTTGCTAACTTCTACTAACGGTTTATTAACAACTTCTCCGCTCTGGTTTTACCCCTTATAGCTCTAACCTAAAAGGATAAAGCCTTTATCTTTGATAAGGAATATAAGAAAGCCTTTACTTATCTAAAAATTATATTTACTACCGCACCTATACTCTAACACTTTAACCTAAACTAAAAAAGTGTTATAGAAGCTGATTTATCTAACTACATTACTAGAGGCATTCTGTCTTAATATAATAAAGGAGTACTACACCCTATAGCATACTTCTTAAAATAACTAAGTCTAGCTAAATGTAACTACGAGATCTATAATAAGGAATTATTAGCCATTATTAAATATTTTAAATAATGGCAACCTAAACTAGAAGGGGCTAAATTTCTAATTAAGGTCCTTAGCGTCTATAAAAACCTTTAGTACTTTATAACTATAAAATAGCTAAGCCACCGTTAGGCCCGCTAGTTAAAATACCTATTTTATTTTTAGTTCTTAATTATATACTACCTAGGAGTTCTAGGTTAGAAGCCTAATGCCCTAACCTAATATTTACAAGATATATTAGCATAGGAAGAAGCGCATACCTACCACAGCCAAACCCTACTTCGCCCTAAATTATTTAATCCCCTAGCTAAAGACCTTATGGTATACGTCCTTAAAATAACTAATTAATTAATTAAATAGATTATAATTAATAAATACCTAAGTAACAAGTTTATCCAAGAGATACTTAAGCTAATTTAAAATGGCGTTAGACGCTCTAAAAAGATCTCTTTAAGTAAATATAAAGCTTGTAGAGACTGCTTATACTACTAAAACCGCCTAGTTATATAACGGAGCCTTGTAGTAAGACTACGGTGGACTCGTTAATGGGCTAGGTGTGTAGGTAAACAAGAAGTCAACAACGTAATAACAACTAGTGGAGTGGTTGCCTAACAGATTAACTCTAATTATATTCTAAGATTTACTATAAAGAGAGAACTATCTAGGTAGGGACTGTGGTCCTTTAAATACACAACTGTACGCCTAAGAAATCCCTTCGCTCTATAAGGTATGTGTACTCTATCTACTCTATCCCATAGATTACATAGATTACACAGATTACATAGATTACGTTATATAACCTTAGCTACTATTCCTCGTTATATAGTTCTACCGGATCCATCCTAAACCATGCCTATATTAACCAACTAGCTTCCTCTAACTCTTCTCTAAGTAGTTATAATATTATACTTAAGGCGTCCGTAGTACCATCTTCCTCCTTTTTATCTTCGTCCTTAAAGATTCCTAACATCTCTAAGTCGTCTACTAGAGGTATAATGTCCGTTTAATTAATTTGGTTAATATCCTTACTTATTATACCTTCTAAGGTTTCTAAGCCTTCGGCCTCTTCTTCTACAGTTTATTAGTCTCGTACCGTTACTGCAATACTATCTCTTAATAAGATTATGCCGTCTCCGTGTTCTTATTGTGCGAAAGAGGGGTTAGTTTGCGTTGTGTTAGCGAGTCCTTTGTCTTAGCAACCCTCCTCTTACTTAGAGTGCACTAAATTAAACATCCAATCATCCTGCGACGTTTGCTCTATTTCTAACGCTAAGTGTGCGCGTTCTATAACTCTTAACAGTCTATAAATTCCCTAAGTAACTTGTTATAGGGTCTTGTGTTTAATCTGCCGCTGTGAAGCTTAATGGTAAGCTTGCGAGTGCCTTAAATAAGATCGGTTGTCTTTAGAACGAGGATTACGCTCGCGCTAAACGGGTAAGAGATAAGGAGCGTTATGCCCTCGAAGCCTATGCCTCTGCTTATGCTTAACTGCTTTGTCTTAAAAAGGTTTATAAGAAGGTCTATTTTAAGGACTAGAAACTTGTTTAATAGGGTTTAGACGAGCTTAGTAATGAGAGAGTAACGTCCTCTAAAAAGGAAACAACTCTAAGTAACGTAGTAGTTGCTCTTCCTAGGTCCCCCTTAAGTGACTTATTCTTTAGCGATCCCTTCTTATTAATACTACCTAACCTATCCTCTTTTAATACTTCTATACCTTTCCTATAGTGTTCTCTAGGTTACTTAGTAGTTCCTAGGTAGTCTTACTATAGCCTATCCACTTTATTTTATACTATGTTTTACTATCTACGTCCTTGTGACTAATAACCTTTAAAACCTACTATTTGTCTTCCTTTTGTCTTCTATACGTGTCTGCCTTATAGACTGGTGGCTTAACATTCCTATATACTGGCTCTAGTATTATAACGTGCCGTATAGGGTAGATTTTTATTTTTGCTGGTAAGTTAAGTCTATATATAACTTTTAAGATCTTTATCTTAACTATAAATGGTCCTAGTCTAATATAGTCTAACTTCTTACTTAGTCGTTAACTTTTAAAAATTTTGTGTAGTAGCTACACTTTATCTCCCTCCTTAAGATCTGGTCCTTTAAATCTCCTAGCGTTATAGTACTTTTTTATTCTTTCTTGCACTAGTTTAGCTGTTTCCTTAAGGTAATTATAAAGACTTATTAATGTCTCCATTCTTTCTTTAGCTGTGCTACTCGTTTTCTTTACCTATTATGGTGTTAACAACGTTCTTGGCTTATATCTATAATTTGCCTTAAATAGTAATGTTCCCGTTCCTTCTTATAGTGTTGCATTATATATAAACTATATAACTAGTAATAACAATACCCAATTATTTTGTGTATAATTAATATAATGCCTTAGATACTGTTCTAGTGTCTAATTTAGTCTTTCTATTTAACTGTCTATTTGCGGGTAATATGCAGTTAATATTGCTGCTTAAACCCCCTATTCTGCTAAGAATACTTCCTAGAATGCTACTACGAATCTTAGATCTCTGTCTAATATAATCTTTATTAGTGCTCCGTGTCTTATAAATACTTCTTTAATATAGATTCTAGCCACATCTTCTGCGGATATTTCTTCTATATACGCTATAAAGTAACCCTACTTAGTTAACTTGTCTACTATTACTAAGATTGTGTTGTAATCTTGTCCCGTAATAGGATCTCTTAACTTTAGTAACTTAACAATAAAGTCCCATAATATAACCTCCTATGGCCTTTCTAGTATTTTAACAGGTTGTAGCCCTCTATATAGCTTATGCCTTATTAGTTTATTTCTTTGGCAATCTAGATATTCCTTTATAACTTATCTCGCTAGTCCCTAGATTCCTTAAATAATATACTCCTCTTAAAGTCTTAACACTAAGCCTATAGCTCCGTTATGTCCTTATGTTATTCCTTTATAAAACTCTTTTATAAATTCTTCTGCTATTGTCTTTAGAACATAGGTTACTTCCCTATTCTTATATTACTCTGACTTTAGATCCTCTGCCTATGCTTTTTAGATCTTTTATATCTAATTTACTCTTTAGTAATTCGTGAACCTGACTTTCTTTAGTTGTTGTGATTTTTGGATAATTGTACCTAATTACTCTATCTTGATTTTTTTGCAGTAAAGCCCCTAACGGCTTCTTATTGTTCTATAATTCCGCTTTTCTACTTAAAGTATCTACTTATGCGTTGTCTGTACCCTTGGTATGCTGGATTTTAAAATAATATTCTATAAGTATTTCCACCCATCTAACCTGTCTTTAATTTAGTTCCTTTATTATTAGGAACCCTATAAGGTTCTTATAGTCCATTTTAACTATAAATAGTTTCTCTGCGCCTTGTAAGAATGCTCTCTATTCCTTAAGTACTGCTACTATACCCAATAACTCCTTGTTGTAGGTGTTATAGTTTAACTCTAGTGGTGTTATTTTTTAACTATAGTACGCTACTGGGTGCTATATGTCCTAATGCTTCTGTAGCAAATATGCTCCTAATGTAAAGTTTAATGTATCTATCTTAACTACCGTTTCTAGTTGCGGTTAGTAGATTTTAAGGACTAGTTCCTAGGTAAATAACTCCTTAAGTTCCTTAAATAACTTCTTTTGCTTATTTCCCTATACCTATAGTTCCTCTTTCTTTGTTAACCTTGTGAATGGCTTAATACTCTTTAACCATTGTGCTATAAACCTCCTATAGTAGTTGCAAAACCCTAGGAATAATCTTAACTGTATAACGTTCTCCAGTTCTTACTAACTTACTATAGCTTTGACTTTCTTTGGGTCCATGCTGATTTTTCCTAGTTTAATAATAAATCTAACAGAATTGGTCTTTCTAGTAAAGGACTCGCATTTCTTAATTGCTACTGGTATCTTTTCTTCTTATAGTCTCTCTAAGACCCATTTAATATGCTTTCTATATTCTTCCTTACTCGCTAAGTAGATAATAATATTGTTAAGATATACTATAATAAACTCATCTAGGTGTTCTCCTAATACGCTATTAATTTGCTTCTAGAACATTGCTGGTGCGTTTATAAGCCCGAATTATATAACTAATAGTTTATACAGTCCTTTCTTTAACCTAAAGGCTGCCTTCTATTTGTCGCCTTCCTTAATTCTGATCTAATAGTACGCCTACCTTAGATCTATCTTAGTAAAGATCTTTATATTGCCTATCCTATCTTAGATTTCGCTGATTAGGGGTAAAGGATACCTATTCTTTCTGGTGATGCTGTTTAACTGTCTGTAGTTAATACACATCCTAAGTTTTCCGTTTTTCTTTAGGATGAACAGTACTAGATATCCCGCTAATGATTGCGATAGTCTAATATATCCCTTTTATAAGTTCTCCTGGACAAACTCCTTAAGCGCTACTAACTCGGTTTTAGTAAGCTTATAGATTGGAAAGAACTTTGGACTAGTTCCCAGTTCTAATTCTATTTTATAGTCCTATACTATATACTCTAATAGCTTTTTACTTTCTGGTGACTATAGTCTTTTGCCATACTTGTGGTATCTCTTTAGTATATAACTTAAGCCTTGCTTAGTCTCTTTATATATCGCTCCAACTTAGTACCATACCAACTTGGTTTGCTGTTGTATTTTGCATTATTAAGTATTCCTAATATTAACCTGACCTGTAACCTAATTGATCTTTAGATTGTATTCCTATAACTAAGGCATTCCTAATATCGCCTTATCCTTTCCTAATGGTAGAATATTAAAAGACATCTTAGCCTGTCTTCCTTTAATAGTTAGCTAAATAGGTCCTATTTTAAGATTAATAATGCCTTCTCTATAGGCTATCTAATCTCCTAAGATTATTGTTAGCGGATATAGGTATTCCTTTTATCTATATGGTAACCCTATCCTTTTTACTGCTGCTAGTAATATATAGTTCCTGGTTACTCTACTATCTATTAATACTTTAAACTGCTGATCTTGCTACTGGACTTATAGGTTTAGGTATCAACCTTAAATTCCTTTAAGGGTCTGAGGCTTTACTACTAGTTCCCTCTGGTTCCGTGGGCCTCCCCTTTTCCTAACTATTAGCTACTAGATTCTATTTATACTTAGTTCTCCTTAAGCCAATACTTAGTTCGTTTCTTTTCCTCTATATGCTATAAATAAGTGTTCTCTAGATAATTCCACTACTATTGTCCGTCTAGGTATTCTTCCATAAGGAATCTTCCTGGTTAAAGTATTAGGTCCCCTTAACTTTATACTTCTACTAGGTGCTATCTATATATATACTTGGCATCTCTGTACTTCTTTTTATCCGGTGCCTAATATATTCTAGTTGGATACTTCCGGTTCTTATCTTTTAGTGCTCTATACATGTTGTATATGTTATCCATATAAGCTATCCACGATAGTATATAATACACTAAGTGACCTAGGTTAACTCTTGGTTTATCTTCGTCCCTAAGTTTAAACCTCTATCTAGCCGATCTAACTATTGGTCTCTTATTTGCGGGTACTAAGACTTATTACTTACTTCTCTAGTCCCTAGATCCTTCTTCTAGGTTCCTTAATGTTATAATTAACGCTCCTTTAATGTAACTTATGCGTTTTTCTATAATAGGTTGGTCTTAAACCACTTTTTTGTCTAGCTATATATAGAAATCTTCCCATTTATTATTGTGTTGTTACCTATACCACTTTCTATATAACTGGTTTAGTGTATATAGTCTATCTATAAGAAAGTACCTTATTATTACTACGTTGTGACATCCTTTAGTATGTCTTTCTTTAAATCTAGTTGGAATCCCTAGATCCTCTTCTTGCTCTAGTTTATTTAACCACTTCGCTCTAGGCATCTCTGCCTTAGGCCTATTAGTAATTCTTTGTATAGGTACTCTATCCCTTATACGTCCTAGTATAGCTAATCTCTTATCTAGCTTCTATTCTTGCTATGAAATAATTCTTTACCTAAATTTATCTATAGTTTCTTATTTTCTGCGTCTTGCAGCCAGGTCCTTAAAGTCGTCTTACTTCTTAACTCTAGTATCAACTTTTTAATTTTTAGGTTGAACGCCGTGTCCACCTAGGATTAACGTTCTTACTTATTCCCTAAACTTATAGTTTTTAAACTTGCGTCCTGTACTTATTTATTTATCTTTAAACTAAGTCGCTACCCTTTCCCATCGGTTTTCATCCATGGTGGGTCCTTAGGTATATCTTATCTCGTCTTAAGAATCTTAAGCGTCTCTTATCTCTTCTTAAGAATCTTAAGCCTATAGCTTTTTGCCTTTATTAAGTGGTAAGCTAGCACTAGTAGTTATCTACTTGCTTAATCTTTCTTAGATATTGCTCCTTCTGTTTTACAAAGCAATAGATTCTGTATCCAATGGTGTTATAGTACCCATTACTAATCCGCGTTCTATGGTGGCTTTAGTCTCTACTTCTATTGCGTTATTAAGATTTAAGCGCTCCTAGTTAGCCTCTTTTTCTTTATTATTGCTGTTAATTAATAAATACTCTAACTCTATTGTCATAGTTGCTAATCTTTGTCCGTATATTACTGTAACGTCTTAATCTAGCTTATAGAGTTAATTCTATTCTTTATCTAACTCTCTAGTTCCTTTAAGTTTTCTTAACTCTAGCTCTTATAGCCAATAGCTTGCGCCATACTTAGCGTCCTTATAAATTTAGCATATGTTGTTATAATAAAACGCGAAGTGTCTAATCAAATACTTCTTGGTCCTGCGTAATATACTTATATCCGCGCTATCGTACTCTAATAACCTAGTGCCCTTTACCACATAGCTACTCTAACTACTCCTGCAGTCTCTGGTAAAATAACCTTTCTTTCTATAATTTATGCAAGCTCCTTCTTTAAACCATTCTTCTTATTATAGAGTCCGCCTAAACGTCTTCTATTACTAAGATCCCTAGTTTAGCCTCTGCTCCTTAGTCCTACAATTACTTAATCCTTAACCTCTAGGTTTCTATAGTCTCTTATTCTATTATCTAGATTCTTTAGTACTATTTAGGTCCATTAGCTCTCTGCCATTCTATAGTTTCTAACTTTAGCTTTATTAATGCGTGCTCTGCGCCTTATACAACTATAGAACTCTATCTTGCCCTTTTTTAGCTTGTTCCCTTTAATAGATCCTATTATTAATCTTTATTAACTAATCTATTAACTCTTATAGAGTGTCCGCATCTTTTATTAGAATAATTACATTCTGGACTTTAGCCTTAAGTCCTTGTTTATACTATGCCATAAGCGCCTTGTCATTCTACTTAACCTGTGTTATAAGTATCTGAAACTGTGTTGTATACTTAATTACTAAAGTTCGCTGTACTAAGTTTTAAAGCTTCTGTTTTGCTATAGTTGCTACTTCCGGGTCTCTAAACACCTATATTAGTCTCTCTACAAACCCGTTCTAACTGGTAAATATATACTATACTTCTTAATTAGTAGTTGTTATTCCATTAACTTAGATTTTAGTAAGGTAAAGTTTAAACTACTTAAGTGCTCTTCCTATTAAGAACAGTCCTATATACGCCACTTAGTCCACGGGTATTGCCAACTTTGCTCCCTTTTATATAACCTTAAAGTGCATTTACGTTAGGAACCCTTTAAGTTTTAACTTCTCTCCTAAGAATTGTTTAATAGACGGTAACTTAACCTTAGCTGCTCCAATCCCATTAATACGTTCTTTAAGTATCCTATTATTATCTATTAATTAATTAACCATTTCTTGTAACTAACCTATTATGACTAGCTGCAAATCTGTATCCTTTATACTGGTGTCTCCTGACCCTAAGGTCGTAGCTGCCGTAGACTGGGTTGTGACTGGTGCTTTAGGTAGCATGTTGTTTGACTTTGTTAATACTGTAACTAGGTAGTAAATGTGTAATGGAGCCTTATAGTAAGACTACGGTGGACTTGTTAATGGGCTAGGTATATAGGTAAATAAGAAGTTAATAACGTAATAATAACCAGTGGAGTGGTTGCCTAATAGATTAACTCTAATTATATTTTAAGATTTACTATAAAGAGAGAACTATCTGGGTAGGGACTGTGGTCCTTTAAATATACAACCGTATGCCTAAGAAATCCCTTCGCTCCGTAAGGTATATATGCTCTATCTACTCTATTCTATAGATTATACAGATTACATAAATTACACAGATCACGTCACGTACCTCGGCTACCATTTCTCGTCACATGGTTCCACCGGATCCATCCTGGACCGTGCCTGTATCAACTAACTAGCTTTCTCCGACTCTTCTCCAAGTAGTTGTAACATCGTACTTAAGGCGTCCGTAATAAGTTATACCTAACTATAATAAACTTAAGCTTAAGCTTCTTAAACATGTATACGACCTACCAGTAGCTGGCTACCTAGGCTATAAAAAAACCCTAGAACTACTCTAACGGGAGTACTACTAGCTAAACATATATAATATAATATGAAGGTATATCTCTAGCTGCTATATCTACTAACGAGCTAAAGCTTTATATAAGACGTACAACGGCTTTCTAAAGCCACTGCCTGTTCCGGACCGAAGATAAAAGGATATCTTAATTAACTTTATTGTTAATCTCTCCATAAGTAAAGGCTGTATAAATATTATGGTAGTTATAGACTAACTATTTAAGATAAGACACTTAATTGCCTGCCCTAATATATTAATACCTACCATTACCCAACTGTTTCTAGATTACGTATAAAAACTTTATAAACTCCCTAAAACAATTATCTCTAATAAAGGTAGATAGTTTATCTTAGTGTTTTAAAAAGAACTGACTACCTAACTCCGCATTAAAACACTAATATCTATAACATATTACCTAGAAATAGATGGTTAAATAGAACGTATAAATGCTATAATAGAACAGTATATTTAGATATACATGTCATATTTATAGGACGACTGGATAGACTGGCTTGCATTTACTAAGTTTACTATAAATAACTCTATCTTAAAAACTATAAAGGTCTCCCTGTTCTTGGCTAATTATAGCTAGTACCTGCAAATAGGTTTTAAATCCTTTAGTAATATTCCTTGCCTAGCTTATTAGGCCTTATAAGTTGCAGAAGTAAATAAATTTATAAAGAAGATGGAAGAACTATAAGAGTTCCTTATTAACAAAATAATATAGGCCCAATCTGTCTATAAAGCTGTAGTAAATAAAAACCAAACCCCAGCACTGGCCTATTAAATTAGTAACTTTATCTAGCTAGATATAAGAAATCTAAACATAAAATGACCTACTAAAAAACTTAATTGGAAGAACGCCGGCCCTTATAAGGTTAAAAAAGTTATCTTTCCTTATGCCTACTAACTAAAGCTCCCTAATACGGTTAAAATCCACCTTATATTCTATACGTCAGTCCTCCGCCCTACCGCCCTTATATTAGATACCCTGCCTAAACAGATCTAAGACCCTCCCCCACTAGTTAAAGTGGATAGTAAGGATAAGTATAATAGTGCAAGTGTGGGAATTGACTAAGCAACTTAATTGTAAATCTATGGAAATCAAGTGAACTAAATACATGAAAGTAGACCCGGAACTCCGTAGTCTATGACTCAATATTTGACCGTATCCGAGACATACGAGGGTAGCGTTGATTATGTCTCGGAGCCTTTTAGGCGACGATCTTGTGTCTTAGCGTAGTGCTGGTGAACTGTTACAATAAGTACCTTATTAAAAGAGTTAATAATATTAAGTATAACAAATAAAAACGCAAATATATGTACCTTATAAAATAGAGAGGCTTTACTAAGCCCTCTTGGGAACCCGTTAACTCTACAGGACTTATATAAGCCGCAGAAAACTTTTATAAACTCTACCTAGAACTACCACAGCCCTACCTTGCAGAAACTTAAGTTTAAAGGGGGGGTACTATTATAGGACATCTCCGTAATACCTTATACACATCTACCTGTTTCTACTGTTTACCTATTTCCACCAACGCGGCAAGAAGAAACTAACCGCAAGATGACAATCTAATAGCAATCTGCCGGTAATCTACAGCAATCTAACAGCAATCTACTGCATTCTGCTATATTTTACCAAGTCCACCAAATCCTGCTAAGTTCTGCTAGGACCGCTCCTTAAATCCTATTCTGCTCCGTGTATATATTAACTAAGCAACTAAACTAACAATATATACCTTTTCTTCCCGTTTCCTTACCTTCTCTCCTTACGCAATGTCTTGACTTTATCATACAGTTTATGTACGTAGCTTAATAATATCTACTTTGCTATATATTATCGTCGCTTATACTCACTCCATGACACCCCCCTATAACTATATATTAAAGCCGCTATAATATAAAGGGCGTAAGATAAACGCAACTCTAATATTATAAAGTATATTTAGACACGCCTAAATAAACTATAGAGGGACCCTAGGGTGCCACATAGGAGAATAAACCAATAACCCTAAAGTAGGGAAGATATACTAGAAAAATAGGTAGAGAAAGTAGAAGAAGAATAGTATGGTATTAGGGCCTAGGCCTAGGCCTAGATAGAGGAGGAAGGGAAACGTATAAGAGCTAGTAAAGATAATAGTAAGGGAGAGAAAGGAGCTAAAGTAGAGTATAAAAGAACACTAGGAAACTATCTACTATAATATAGTACCGGCTAGACTAGCGCTGGAGAGATATATAGGAGTTAAAGGTCTAAAAGCTAACTTAGGTAAGAGGAACCTAAGCTATAGTATGGTTAACGCTATAGGGAATAAATACCTAAGGGCTCTAAGAAGGCCTAATAAAGGCAGAAAATATAATAGCAATACTCTTAAGGACAGGGATAATAGGACTAAAAAATTAGCTCTACTAGGTAGGTGTCCTAATAGGTAGCCTAAGGTGCGAATATAGCTAGCTAAGACAGATACCAAAATATATAATACTGTTATGCCCCTTATATACTAGCCAAGAAGCAATACTCTTAGTAGCTAGCACAGAGAACTATAATATACTACTCTTAATATAAAAAGGCCTTAAGGCGGCCACCTAGTAGCTTATTAGCCAAAATATGCTAGACTAGTTCTAGATTGTAAAGGAAATAGTAATAGAAGGCAAAGGGGCAAGTAGTAGGCGCCTCTTAATAGCTCTATAGTGGTAGAGTAAAGTATATAATACTAGCGCGTCTATAGGTTTGTTACGGCAGTAGTGGTTCCTAAGAAGGTTAAAGGGTAAGGTAGTAAAGCACTATAGGTAACTTATAGGCAACCTATAGGCAACCTATAGGCAAGTCCTAAAAGGCAGGGAGATAGATTATAGGGTTTTCTTAATTGGAGTTTTCTCCCTATATGTATATAAGGAGTAGTCCGCGTAGGCCTAATAAGGATCTAAATTGGATATTAAGCAATAAATAATAATAATAAAATATAAAGGAATTAATCCATACTAGTTAACCTTATTAATTTATTTATTTATATACCTAGCCTATTAATAAGCCTACTATAATATTACCTATAAGACTTTGTTATATATTTACTACTATAGTTATAGTAGATAGTTAATAAGATACTACATAAGACGTAACCTATAACGTTATTGTAGGTAATAGTGCCAAGTAACACGTAAGATACTAGTATCTCTTAACCCATTGATTTAGGTCCTATGGTTATTAATAAGGGGCTAGCTAATTAAAGAACCTGGTTTAATGCAAGTACCTAATTAAATTTAGTAGCGAATTCTCTAAGGACTCCCCATGACGTTTTGGTTTTTATAAACTTAACTAATACCACCTCGCTAGCTAGGTGGCTGCCAGTATAGTATATAGCCTAGCAAGGAACCTAGAAAATTATAATATATTTACTACTTATTTTTATAAGGCCCTCGCCGTACTATAATTCCATTGGCCTTATTGTAGGCCCTTATAACTTTATGTATATCTATCTCTTTGCGCTTCTAGGCCTTAATTACCTTATTAGCAGCCCTTTTCTTAAGCTTCTTTAGCTTCTCTTATATATTCTATAATACTAAGAGTTTAGAATTCTCTATAGTATTACGCCTATTTTATATATAAAGTACGCCTCCTATTTAAAGTAACTGCCAAGTATCCTTTTATATATTTTTATGCTTCTGCGCTATAGTATTAGTGTATAATAAGTCTCTATATATAGCCCCAGCTGCAACCGCAATTGCTAGGCTACTATATATAAACTTTTTATATAGAATATACTACGTATCCTCGTCCTCCTCCTAATCTAATAGATTAGCTAGTACTGTAAGCGTACGCGTATAAGCTAGTGTCTCTAAAAGGTAATTTTCTATAGAACCTATATTTATAGGCGTTGTTGCCTATAGTAATAGCTTTTAAATTTAGCTAAGTATAATAGCGGGATTAAAAGGAATTAGCCCTAATTTTGCCTAGGCGCCTAGGACTATACTTCTCTTAAATATATTAAGGCGAACTTTATATAGAGCTTATAAAAACTCTATTTTATTAATCTATATAGCTATTTTAAAAGGCCCTAGCTATAGCTTGCCTGTACTAGTACTTATATAGCTAGAAAACTATAATATTAAGAGGCTGGCAGATATGCGTTATATATAAAATTATAGCAAATAAGATAATTAGATAGTTGTTATAAAACTATATAAATTGCCTAGTAAAATAGCTAGTGTGGCTATCTAGAATAAGGAGTTAATTTTTACTAATTTAGCGCTTCTTAGACTGTTTAAAGTAAATAGCCTACTTTAATAGTAGCTAATTATTAATATATGCAGTATCGCTTACTCCTAGTAAGTAATTACCTCGCAGCTTATCTATTTATATACACTAGCGCTTTTATATAGTTTTACCTACTAGAATAATAAGCGGAGGCCCTATAACTCTATTACCAAAAATTACCTCTATAACTATAGCTAATTTGTGGCTGGTATCCTTTACAGTAGTAATTTAAAAGGCCTTTAAAGCTATAATTACCTTCTCTTTCTTACCTGCACCTAGGCGTATACCTATTTTATTATAATTATATATCTCTCCCACTATAATTTTATAAAGCCCCACTATGCGATTATAGTCCTTATACTAGCCTAATAGCGCTATTAGGTTTTTTACTGCCTGTCTTTCTAGCTTTTTAGGATTCTTAGTACGTAGACTAAATTTAAGGTGGCGCTTAAGGAATCTATTAGTCTAATAGCTGCTATAGAGTAGTGGTTTTTCTAGGCCGGTGCAACGTAATCTGAGTATATAATTATACTCCTACTTAAGCTCCTAAACTGTTGCATACGTTTTAAGCGCGTTATAGCAATACAGCTATATTAGAAGGCCCTTCTCCTTATATAGAGTAAGTAGTAGGTTATAAGCTGGTAGTCTAGGCTATATAAGGAGTCTATTAATATAATTCTTAACGCGGTTATATTTGGTATAGAAATAGCGCGTAGCAGCAGTAATAGAAGGAAACTTATTGGCTATATAGGCAGCAAAGGCCTTTTAGACCCTAACCTTATCTTTAAGAGGATTAGAAGTTATAGTTGTAGTATAATTATTACAGTTTAAAGTTAAAATTGTTTTCTAGGTTCCTTACTAGGCTGTATATTATACTGGCAGCTACCTAGCTAGCAAGGTATTATTGGTTGAGTTTACAAAAACCAAAACGTTATAGGTAATGGGTTAACGTAGTCTATAAGCAAGTGGCCAGTATAAGCATATGGCCACCCTAATAAACTTAACAAAAAACTAAAAAATTGTTCTTTAATATTTTTAACAACGGCCTAATAATAAATTATAAAAATTTATAATTAGACTCTTATACGTACTTTAAGACCTCTATTAAAGTTTTAAAGTAATTTAATAAGTGGGTTTTAAGATATAATAATTAGGCTTAAATTTAAAAGCTAAATCTTAATATATTAATAATGGGTAAACTAATTACTCTAAAACTCTAATAGAGGTCTTAAAGTAAGTTTAAGAGTCTAATTATAAATTTTTATAATTTATTATTAGGCCGTTGTTAAAATATTAAAGAACGATTTTTTGGTTTTTTGGTGAGTTTGTTAGGGTAGCCACATGCTTATGCTGGCCACTTGCTTGTGGACTACGTTAAGGGATAGGAGGAACTAGTAATACCGATTTATAAGTAGTTACTATGAGAGAACTAAGGGCATTTATAGATTAAGTAGATAATAATTACCAAGGTAGCGAGCTGTTAGCTAACTGTAGTCTTATAGCTAACTGACTTACGTTATCAGCCTCTTGGCAGCGAAGCTGCCAGCGTCGCTAGCTCTTGGACACTCTGTGCGGCCGAGTCTCTTGCATGGGTATGTAGAGGGTTTGTAAAACTACTAGCGGAGTTGAAGACCGCGAGCATGAGTCGGAATTTATCTATGCTTATGGCGAATTGAATACCACTGTGGATAAGATTGGTTTCCTAGGACGACCAAAAGTTGAGAGGTAAGAGAAGGATTTACTTGGACGGAGTGAATGCTTAATTTATCAAACGGTGCTACATGAAACCCACCAGCACGACTGTTTGCAACGACGTAACTATGCAGCCAGACAAGTCTCCTGTAAATATCGGGGATGATATGGCCACGACCAAACATAGATAACTTCTCCGTGGGGTCCGATTATTGGAGTTGAATATCCGTGCCATATGGAATAAGACTTGAAAGAAACCAGAACTTTATTTTGAAAGTGGCCTTGGAATGAGTAGAGCTACTTTCCGTTCTATTCTCGCGGCACGCTCACTAAGTGACCATCTCGGGTCAGACTTCTCAGCCCCAATCTTTTGACCTCATCATACCTAATTCCAATCTTTGAAATCGAGCCCATCAAGGTGATCCTTTCACTCTCGTCCTTGCTCTCATCCAAATCGCGGTGTGTTCCAGCTCCTAAATACTGAAATATTCGCCTCACATCCATAACCTCAACCCAGCTTAGCCTTCGCAGCAGCCTGTGCGGCTTCTACAGTCCCCATCAAGTCAGCGCATTTCATAAATAGAACAATCCTAACCCACCTCTCCTCGTCGCATCCTCCAGCAACGCTGTATCAACTGCAGCACCCGGCAAATGCACGTAGCGCACCACACTTCCTCGAATAAACACGTTCTTTACCGAGCTCTGCCAGAATCTCCACATTAGTCAACATTCTCACGCTTCCTTCCTAACCAATTCGCTCCTTCTTCCTTCCTCCTACGTATATTGTGCCCTCGCCCCGCTCACCAGATGTGGGTATTTCAGCTCCTCAACGACGCTAACGTCATCGAGCTTGATATTCAGGAACTGGTCGACGCTCTTTAGGGTCCCACGGATCGAGATGTCATTTTTCAGCTCCACGGTTACTTCGTGGTCCACAAGCGTTTTGAAGAAGCTGTGAGAAAATCATAGACATTAACAGAGGTTCTCGCGCGTGTGGAAAATTATTAGTGTGGGGAAATGGCCTTGTGCACGGGCACAATGGGGATGGCGACGTACCTGAAGAACAGCATCTTCGGCAGGCGAGAGGGTGAGAAGTCGTGAAGGGAGCTTTGGAGTCTATGCGATGGTGAATGCGGGTCGAAGTGAGGTGGGAGGCGTGATCACGTGCAGGAAACCATAAATTAAGAGAAGCCGGAGTACCAAATCCGAGTCAAGCTGTGATAGATTCAATTAAAGCACAATGCAGAGAATTGATCAGATTGAGTCAATTTGTATTCAACTATAAAAGAGACGATTGCTTCGGTGGTATCAATCTACTAAGGAACAGAGGAAACGCCAATGATTGTTCCACCAAAACACCAGACCAAAACACCAGACCAAAACACCAAACCGCCGTTGGCCCTGCGTCACGCATAATACATCACGCATTACCTTCATAGCGGCTTGCTCGCCCAGCCTTTCAGGTACCTCCACCCAGCACCGTCCTTGGCTCCCTCTTCTAACACCTGCACTACACCCTCCAACAGCTTCTCATCCTCCTTGCCCATCTCTATTTGCAACTTCAGCATCCACTTTTCCCATTCCCACGTACCGACCATTCCGGTCAACATCGCCGCATCCACAGTTGCGCCCATCACTTCTGGCACGGCTACCTCCACCTGGCCATCCGGGCCAATACTCTTCTCCTCTTTATTCATTTCAACTCCTACAGGCAGGGTATCTTTCCAGTTCGCCGCAGGCTTGCCCATTGGCAGAATCATCCACGACCGCCGCATATCATGAAAGCCAGCTTTCCTAAGCCGCGGGATGAATGATTTCGTGGACTGAGCGTCGTAGCCTCGTGTCTTGAGGTTGAAGCCAAACTCGACGCTCATTGCCTGCGCCTGCCGGCCTGCGTGGACGATGTCGGCGTCGAGCAGGGAGAAGTCGAGGAAGCCGCCGGGCTTGAGGCAGCGGTAGCATTCCTTCAAGCAAAGGTCGTACTCGTCCAGCGCGCGGCCGACGGGCTTGTCGGTCTTCAGGAACGCGTACAGGGTTCGTGCGGAGACCACGTCGAAATGGCCTGAGGGGAATGGCAGCGTCCAGAGGTTTGGAACTGGCATGTGCTTGTGGTTCTCGGGCCCTGCGACGTTGACCGTTATGTCTGACCCCGCGGGATAGACTGTGATTACAGTTGCGTTCCTGTAATCGCGAGATATTTGCCATGCCCAGTCACAGGCAGTTCGGCCGGCCACATCTAGAATTCGTGCGTTTCGCTTGCGTGAGATAGCCTGCGATGCTTTTCGGCTGAGCAACTTGCCGCCATTCAATATCTTCAGCGCCTGGAGAACCCATAAGGATGGTAGAATTTGATCGAGTGCTTGTCGTTCAGTCTGAGCACGAGCGATGCGCTCTTTTAGCACTGTCGGATCGTCTGTGTAGAACGACGAGACAGGGCGTGGCGGAGATGGCCGCACTGGGTTAGTGAGCTCAAACTTGCCCAGGAGTTGCTTTCGGTGTGTTTGTGCCATGCACCGCCGCTGGATGTGCATTGCTTCTGCTCGCGTCATTCGGTGAATGAACGCATCGCCTTTTCTGCTACGGCGGAGGAGATGATCAAAACCTTCAATGTAAGTAGTGATGATTTTCGGCTTGTCATCTTCTTCTAGCTTGGGGGAGTCTAGGGCGTCCTGAATGAACCTGACGGTTTTCTTTGATGACTTGTCAAGTGAACTCCCTCGGCTGTGGCTCGGCTGTGATATTTTATCCGAACTCATATCATTCATCTCCTTTAGAGCTGCAAGAAGCTCGTCTTGCTCAGTTAGCCAGTCAGAAGTGCGGTCGAGGTTTGCACATGCCAGTTTCTCCAGTTGTTCCGTGTACTTTTCGTTGTACTGGAAGATGGATTTGCTAGGATTAATTTCCTTGACTTCTACGACATCCGCAAAACTTTCATCATCTCCAGTGAGTACAACAGGCTTAGAAGTTGGAAGCCCATCAGTGAAATTGTCAAGCATTGATCTAGCAAGCGTCACGGACTGCTCGATAATATTGTCTGCAGGGCCAACCCAAGGAACTCCATAAAATCTTTCGGCGATACTCGTGGATGGGATCACCTGCTCAGGGTTGCGAATAGACCAGGTATGACGAGCAGATGCACCAAGAGAAGAAAAGAATCCACCCGGAGACGGTATCGATAGGGCTGAAACTGGTTCACTTCCCCAATCAACGTTCGGTTCCACGGGCGTAACAGTCATGTCAACGTTAAGCAAAAGATGAGGGCGCATAACCTCCTCCATCTCGCCTTCCGGTATCTCGATCAACTGGGTAACCTCAGATTGTTGTTGCTCCTCCTCTGAAGAGAGATGTTGGAGTGTCTCAAACGCCTGAGGGTGTAGTTGCACTGGTGGTACCCAGTCCTGGGTTGAGCTGGATCGTGTCATCACCTCAGGGGTAGACGGACAACTTAGATGCTCCATCTCCTCGGAACTCATGCTGCCATCTAGAGATGGTGTTGCACTGGATGCAGGTACCTGGAGGTTGCGTGCCACGAGCAATGATAAAGCATTTGACGTCGGCGAAAGTATTTGACTGGGTGTTGGAGGCACGGGTGACATTGCACTTTTCTGGAGCTTCTCAATGGTAGGCCAGGCTGAGGGCGACGGGATGATGATGGAGGGATATCGACTTGGTCGAGTACTGGACCCATCGATTTTCTTGACCGAATCGGAGCACGTTAGAGGTACTTCCTCTAACTCATCATCTGTAATATCGTACAAGTCGTCGAATTCGCTATCAGTACGACTCTCCCTCTGACTGGCTGAGCTGTAGTAATCCTCTGGAGTCGGTGGGGAAGGGGTGTTCTGCGGTGGCGATTTGGTAGTAACATTAGTAACTTTCGGGATTTGAAAGTCTTCGCTATGGACTGGAGAAAGCATAGCAGCTTTGGGAGAAAGGGTTGAGGCGGTTGAGGTGGCCGAATATCTTGACGTGAAATAGTATCGCGGCACCATCGACTCATTTTCAATTATTGTATTAAGTGGGTGTCTCTGAACCAGCGGAGACGAAGGACTATAGATTGAAGAAAGAATAGAGGGTGCATCCATATTGGCTGAGGTGAGCTTCCCCTCGTGCTATTAAAAGTGTGGGTACTTGGAAATCCGAGCAGGTAGGAGAGGTTGGGATGGTGCTATAAACGGGCAAGAGGAAGCGGAATAAATTAATGGGCAATAACCCGGGGCCGATCAACGGTCCTAGAAATAGAGGATATAGGGAATGCTTCGATCAACGAAGACTTTTGGAGGGTGGAGGAAACGTACGCACGGCAAAAACGAAGAGAACAGCTCAAGACCAAACGCAGAAGCGAGGCACGGATGGCCGAGGGTTTAAATTCGTGAAGAATGACAGAGTGAGTGCTGTGGCGTCCCGATGGCTCGACGCGAGCGGTTCTACATAGTGGAAACACTGCAGCAAAGGCGGTTGGACTAGAGGCTCTAGGGAGATGATGGGGGCTTCGGATGGGCCACGACATGTCGGCCTGCTTTCTGCACACCTGGTTGGACGGAACAAATATCGAAGCCGACAAGCTTCGGCGACGCGCTGTCTGTTTTGGTAGAACGGGCGCATCCGGTGGAGTGGTGCCGCCCGAGAGGGGGAAGGGAGGGTTGGGTAGAGGGCGTGGAAGCGCTGAGGTGCGCTATTTTCAGCGCCTCGAAAAAGCCACCCCCGCCAATCACAGGGCGACAACCTCTGTTTGTATCACTCTCACCAAAACGACCTGCCCGGCATTAAATACTGAGGCCTGTAAGGAGAACCGTCCGCGCGTGGTCGTTTCGATTTGCACTACTCCGTCTCAGCCCGCACGGCGAGACTTTGCAATCGCTATATGGTCTTGAGAGAACCGCACCGTGAGCTGTTTCGGCATTCTAAATGCATTGCAAAAACGACACGCTTCTGAGACGACAGAGGCGGTGCTACGAATGGAATACGGTTGCTGGAGATACGTAGCAGAAAGGCGCAGCAAACCAGGTCTCATGACAGAAATGGAACCGCAGGGTTGGAGAATGGGAAGCAGAATCGTATGGAGACCGACCGAAGAGAGGTCAATGATGTGGCAGAAGCCTCGAAGCTGCCCTGCCAAGTCCATGTGAGGGATGCCGTGGATGCTGTGCATCTGAAAGCCCCGCCAGAGCCGCCAACCACCGACATCACAACACCAGGTTATTATCGTAACTGCCCGTTGACGAAATTTTTCTTCAGCCCCTTCTAGGCCCATTGACTTCGCTTCTAAGATTCGCTCTGCCCCAATTGTGACCCAAGCGACCTCCTTCTCATCTATTAACCCCGCCGCGTGATCACAATGTCCCCTCCAGCCATCATTGCGCCCTCAATCCTATCTGCCGACTTCGCTGTCCTCGGGAAAGAATGTTCGGACGCAATGGGCCAAGGGGCCGACTGGCTTCATGTATGATACCCTTGCGTGCATGCGCATGACAGTCACAATTGACATTATTGGGAAGATCGATATTATGGATGGCCATTTCGTGCCCAACATGACTTTCGGAGCGCCCGTAGTTACTAAGATTCGCCCACACGTGGAGCGCCCAGCTGGCGCCTACGGAAGGGGTACATTTGACTGCCACATGATGATAGCAGAGGTAAATAACCATTTTCAGGCACAATGGTGATTCAAAAAGGTTCCACCACCCGAGCGCGCGTTATCGATATTATCACCTGCATTACCGCCCATTCATCACAACACTCATTTTACTATCTACTTTCTCGCTCGCTAGCCCACCGCCTTCAATATATCCAAAGGATCTGCCCGGCTAACACTCATGTTTTGTGTCGTGCCATAGCCAAAAAGATGGGTCCGAGACTTCCAAAAAGCTGGCTGCGACCTGTACTGCTTCCATTACGAAGCTGCAATCTCCACAGCTGCTGACACACCTTCGGGCGCCTCATCGTCCCAGACCTCCCCGAAAGAACTTATAAGGTTTATACATGAGCTTGGCATGCAAGCAGGCATCGCAATAAAACCGAAAACGTCGGTTGATGTGCTATGGGATATACTCGAGGGCCCAGTGGAGGCAGAAAGACCTGATGTAAGTCTAACAGCCCCACGTTAAATGTGTGACTGGGTGCAATGTGTGGAGAATAGGGGAAACATCCCCGCATCGGATTGACTCTGGGCATGCCTCCTGGGGATAAGCCGCAGGAGGCTCTCACGATGGGCACGACGTGGGCGCGTCGAGGTGGCGGCGCTTATGGCTTTGGGATTCTAGACAACACAACGTCGAACGTGACTGTTCACATAGTTCGGCCACTGTTGCGTGCTCCCCACCGCGTTGTCCATCATTTACCAAATTGCCCCGCCTCTGCTTCAGGTTTCATATGACACTCCAAAGCTTTGTGCTATCATTCTTTTCCTACCTCACGTCACGAAGATATTACCATTTAATAACTAATTGTTTTCTAGATGGTCCTTATAATGACTGTCGAGCCAGGCTTTGGCGGACAATCCTTCATGGCCTCCGAACTCCCTAAAGTCTCCGCTCTACGCGCTAAATACCCTGAACTCCACATCGAGGTCGACGGCGGACTGTCAGGCAAGACGATCGACCAGGCTGCCGATGCTGGTGCCAACGTCATCGTAGCGGGCAGTGCTGTTTTTGGAGCGAAAGATCCAGCCGAGGTTATTGCGAAGCTAAGGGAGGCCGTTGAGAAAAGGAGAGGAAAGCTATAAAGAGGTAAGAAGATAATTACTTCGGTCAAGGTTTATATGATGATATGACGGTAGATTTGACGTGAGATGAGAGATGAAATCTTGTACAGACATAGCATGAAAAGGCCAGACGTCAAATTATAGAACCAGTTGCCTCAGTTTCCAACTCATATTCTTTAATAAGCGACTTGCAGAATACTTTGGCGATTCTTACCCTATCTTTGGGTCAATTTTTGTACAGTACCGGAGCCCAGCAGGTGCATTTCGCCATTCTACGCAGCAAAGCCCCCTGGGCACAAGTCAACAACTTCCTTCGCCGTCCTTGTCGACTCTTCATCTCTTTCTCAATTATCCTTGCATGATAGCCAGTGTCTTACACAATGCAGACCCTCGCAAAAGCCATCATTACCCTTTTAAGATCCTTTAAGCCACATTGAGAATAGAGTTCTCACCTGCTATCCCAATTGATGACGGCAGGCCGTCTCAGTTGCACAGTAATAACCTTAAACAGCCGTATATATGCCTTTGCTGAGAACAAGGCCCCCTAGCTTAGATTGACTTTCTTTCGGCTTCCGATCCTTGTTGCATTTGCTGCATGTCAGCACCAAGGTACCCGTGCCCAAATTATCCGGACCCTCATTGTCGGAAGTAGCACTCTATATAGAGATTACCGAGAAACAAACCAACAAGTTCAAAGTGAGGGAAATGGACGTTGATATCATTGTGTATAGTCACTGCAAGTGAAGTAAGCTCTCAATGGATGGCTGAGAGCGAACAACGACATATCCAATACCCAACCAATAATACGGACTCTATAAGTACGGATCTAATTTGAATTTGGGGCTATGCTCTCCTTTAAACCATCGAGGAGTTGCCTCGTCTCTATTTGAGTGTTGGCTATCCAACACTGAAAATGTGCGGGCTGAACCACGAACTTGTACAGTGCTTACACATATCAGACAGTACTTATTCTCGCTCTCAAACCCCAGGAGCATCTAGATCATTTTCAATATAATCCAAGACCAACATTCAATGGATACTGACATAATTGAAGCACAGCCATAAACACGAGAAGCTTGGGTGTGGCGCAGCAATGAAGCGTATATGAGCCAGCACACTCGAGAGCACCCAAGACGACAAAAATTCCAGCCTCGGAGCATTTCGTGAACAGAACATAATAAATGGGATTGACATAATATTAATATCTAGTGCTTGCCAGTGATTGGTATCTCTCACCTTCGCGCTAGCTACGGTAAACTAAGCGACCAACGCGCTCTCATGTGCCTTCGTGATAAGTCAACTTCTTAGCAGGGCTTCTCCACTTCTCCCCACAAACGAATCTTCTCTCGCTAGATACGCCTTCTACCAAGGATTCCCAGCTATGTAAATATATTCTAATGTTCCGCAACCCCCGCCAAAACTCCACACTTCCTCCCCACTCCAAACTGACCCATCAGTGGGTCGTCCGCCCTCGCCACCACCCTCTCTTCCTATCCTCAACCCACCCTCAGTAGCTCCAATGGCCATAAAAGCGTCCTCGGTCAAGGCCCCTGCTGCCAGGCCTGCGGCTACGCCCTCTAAACCGCGCCAGACCACTCTTGTTCCTCGTAGTGGAGCGAGGAAATCTTCAACTAACGGTTTTGCAAGTCATAGCAAAGCGAAGCCGAAGCCGAATGGGAGCATTCTGAGCTTCTTCAAGAAGTCGGAGGAGAGCGATAGCGCGGGTTTATTCCTGGAAGAGAGAGTGTCACGACGCAGTACGAGGGATGCTGAGGCCGCTGTTGAGCTAGTGGGTTGGGAGGATGATTTTCAGGGTGGGGATATGGCAGAGAAAGAGGGCAGTGAACAAGAGCGGTTCAATGAGAATGGAGGAAGTGTGAAGAGGCAGAAGATTAGTAAGGATGCTATTGGGAGGGCTTGTACGCCGCCTCCGACAGATATTAGTGAGAATGGTGCCCAGAAAATGGAATCCACAGTTGGGAAAGCCATCAAGGTTCCAAGGAGGGTCGGGCCGTTCGTAGATGACTCGGACACTGAGGACGAGGAGCCTACACCTACAGAAAATCAAAGGTCACATTTCAAGCTAGAGAAGCCACCTAAAGACGGCCCTACATCCGGCAACGACGAAGATTTCACGGCACCTCGAGACGAGATAACTAATTCAGAAAACCCGCAGAGCGATCTTAAGCCGCCACTGGTAAAAATTGAGTCGACAAACGCCTCTCTCGAGAACGATTTTGATGGTTTCCAAGACTTAGAAGACGAGGATTTACCTGAGGGTGAAGAGTGCGATGAGAGGCGATGGATGGAAGAGCAAAGGAGACTTGAAATGGCCGAAGGTGGATTTGAAGGTGACACAGATGACTTCAATGATGTGTCCGTCTCTAAGTTGGAGGACCGAATTGAAGACGCAGCCTCCTTTAAAGAATCCGAAGCGCCTTCATGTCCGATATGCAGCGCCAGTCTAGCTAGTGCCTCAGACCAGGATGCCTCAGTTCATGTCAACGCCTGTCTGGATGGCAACCCAGTGCCCTTGCCTGAGCGCACAGCTTCCGATAGAGAAGTTTTTGTAAAAGTTGAAAACAGCAAACGATTTCAACGGCCAATACGCCCACCCAAGTCTGGCCAACAGAACCCACTCATGCTGGGCAATGCAAACACAGAGCCCAAGTCAGCTTTCTCCAAGCTAATGGCTAGTCATGCCGAGGATGCAGCTTGGGCAACAGCTGCAGCTGCTGAATCAGCTGGGAGAGGGAAACCTTCATATCAACGGACCTGCCCCTTTTACAAGATCCTACCTGGCTTCTTTATATGTGTCGATGCTTTCCGTTACGGTGCTGTGAAAGGCTGCCAGGCGTACTTCCTCAGCCATTTTCATAGCGATCATTACATTGGTCTCACAGCATCATGGTGCCATGGCCCCATTTATTGCAGTCGAGTGACAGCAAATCTTGTTCGGCAACAGCTGCGAGTTGATCCCAAATGGGTCGTAGATCTTGAGTTTGAGAAAAACACTGAAGTCCCGGGGACAGAAGGTGTATGTGTCACGATGATACCGGCAAATCATTGTCCAGGTAGCTCGCTTTTCCTATTCGAGAAGGCCATTAGGAAAGGCCAATATCCGAAGTCTCAGCGTATCTTACATTGCGGTGATTTCAGAGCCTGTCGAGCACATGCAGAACATCCTTTACTTCGACCGGATGTTTTGGACGCGGTGGGTGGGAAGATTGGACAACAAAAACTCGATGTCTGCTATCTGGATACTACTTACTTAAATCCGAGATATGCCTTCCCAGCACAAGAAGAGGTCATTCAAGCCTGTGTAGACATGTGTGTGAGTCTCAATAAACCACAAGCGGACGATAACGATGGATGGGCACAGATGAAACGCGAGCGAGCTGGAGAAGGCATGGTCAAATTCGTACGAAGAGAATCCGAAGTCGAGCAAGAAGACGGGCACGAAGATGTCAACTCTATGAAAGTCAAGACTGAATCCAACACCACGAAAGCCCGTGGTCGTCTCCTAGTCGTCGTAGGCACCTATAGCATCGGTAAGGAACGCATGTGCTTAGGCATTGCACGCGCCCTCAAGAGCAAAATATATGCTCCCGCAGGCAAACAGCGCATTTGCGCGTGCCTCGAGGACCCCGAACTCGACGCCCTCTTGACAAATGATCCCCGCGAAGCCCAAGTCCACATGACGCCGCTCTTCGAGATACGTGCCGAGACATTAGACGATTACCTTAACAGCTATCGCGACCGCTTCTCCCGCGCTGTGGGTTTTCGTCCCTCTGGATGGAATTACCGCCCGCCCAACAGTCACTTCGTTGAGAACCCGTCCGTGCAAACGGTCTTGCACTCTCAGAATTGGAAGAGCACCTACACAATGCGGGAACTAGTGCCCCAGCGGGGCAGCACAAGCCGCTGCAGCTGCTTTGGCGTACCATATAGCGAGCACAGTAGTTTTCGAGAGCTGACTATGTTTTGCTGTGCGCTGAGAATTGATAAGATCATCCCGACAGTTAATGTAGGCAGCGCGAAGAGCAGGGAGAAGATGAAGGCTTGGTGCGAGAAATGGACAGCGGAAAAGAAGAAAAATGGTCTCTTTAGACTGGAAGACGGTGGGGCCAGTTGGTAATAAGAGACGCCAGGTGGCTTCCTCGTGCCGTTAGGGGTACTTACTTATTAAACACTATTACTAGTTTCTAGACCAGGAGAGATGGATGTGAAACCCTTCACTATCCCTGATAGCTTTGCCTATGCTGAATTTGGTTCATCGTACTGCTAATGGATCGGATGAAAGCGTACTGTACATACACCCCACCATCTAAATGCTGAGAGTTAAACTGCTTCTGTGTCCCTTACACCGATGACGGATTTTGGTGTTGCTCGCACGGGCCATAATTTTGAGGCACTCAACGGTGCAAGGGATAATCCATTTTCCATGGTTTAGAGAAGAGTCTGCCGCCGTCATTACAGGATGTCTACGTACTGGGGGAAAGACGTGTGATTAGAGCAAGGCAGTCTATCGTCAATTCAAGTTAGCACCTGGGAAGGGCGTAGTATTTACTTTTGCGTAACATTTTTTAGAATTTTCCCCCGGCTCAGCTAAAACCATCTTTTTTAAATACCTCACAGTTGAGAGACAGAGGGAATTCGCAGGTATATAATCAAGTGCTCATGTTCTGCTTCATCAGCGAAACTCTCGGGCTGCCTTTTTAGGTTAGGCCAGTGTCTAATCGGACCGTTTGACTTGACACACTAGACGACAATCACTTATATACCCTCTCTATCTACCGCAATGCTTTTGAGACCTCGTATCTCTCTACTCAGACTTACCAGTACGTGGGGAAACCCACTTGCTGTTCGATTAGTCTCACCACCGTCCAGCAATCTCTCCACACCTCACCTCAACCAACCACCGTAACAACCAGTCTTCGAGCCTTAAAGCAATCCACAAACCCGCCACAGCCCAGCAATTGAGGCACATCTACACCCCCTCCCCCACTCTCAATATGTACGCCAACGCAAACTCCACCACCAACCGCGCCCACCCAGCGGCATCCACCTCTCGCAACATGTGGGAATCTCCCGGTCCTGCAGCCTTTGACCTCCGCAGCGACGTCGTAACCACACCCACCTCCGCCATGCTAACCGCAATATCGCAAACCACACTCCTCGATGACGTCTTCCTCGAAGACCCGACCACCGCCTCCCTCGAGAGCCTCATCAGCTCGCTAACCGGACACCCCGCAGCCCTGCTCGTGCTCTCCGGCACCATGGGCAACCAAGTCGCGCTGCGCACGCATCTCAGCGCGCCGCCGCACGCCGTGCTGTGCGATGCGCGCTCGCACATCATCCAGTACGAGGCGGGCGGCGTGGCGAGCCTGTGCGGGGCGCTGGTGCAGGCGGTCGTCCCTGCGAATGGGAAGTACATCACGGCAGAGGAGGTGCAGCGGCATGCGGTGGTGTCGGAGGACGTGCATGCGTGTCCAACGCGAGTGGTTTCGCTAGAGAACACACTGAACGGGACGATTATGCCGCTAGCCGAGGTGAGAGAGATTGCGGCGTGGGCGCGTGAGCATGGGATTATTGTGCATATGGATGGTGCGAGGTTGTGGGAGGCTGTGGCCGCGGGGTCGGGGTTGCTGGAGGAGTATTGTCGGGAGGTGGATAGTTTGAGTTTGTGCTTTAGCAAGGGGCTTGGGGCACCAATTGGGAGTATTATTGTTGGCAGTGAGAAGTTTATTAAGAGAGCGAGATGGATCCGGAAGAGCATTGGAGGGGGACTGAGACAAGCGGGAGTTGTTGCTGCACCGGCGAGGGTGGCAGTGGAAGAGACGTATCTGGGCGGAAAGCTGAAGCAGAGCCATCTCAATGCGAAGAGAATAGCTAAAATCTGGCAGGATTTAGGAGGGAAGATGATGTATCCGGTTGATACGAATATGGTGTGGCTGGATCTTTCGCCGCATGGTGTGCAGACGAACGATTTCATCACGCTGGCAGAGAAGTATGGCTTGAGGATCAATGGAGAGCGGTTGGTTGTGCATTATCAGATATCCGACGAGGCCATAGCAAGGCTGGAGCAGCTATTCATAGAGGTGCTGAAAGGGGCGGCAGGAAATGCAAAGAAAAGGAAGGCGGAGATCGATTCGGGGAATATCGAATAAGCCTGCTACTGACGGTGTGGATGGATGGAGCTACGTCAACAGCAGATTTATCCCTATTTTGGCCGATATACTATTAAAGCCTCGAATCACCGATGAGATAATCGCAGTTTGTGACCGTACAGTACGCATGGCTGACGAAATCTTCTAGTTTCCTGAAGTGAAAAGTTGTAAAGGTACATCTCACGAACCTCAGTTTCAATAGAGCAGATTGAATACCCTAGGAGTAGTATTTTGTCTATTATCGCCTCTAGCTACCCAGGAAGCATCATCAGTTACCCCTAATCTAGGGGTAAGGGGAATTTATGACAGAGTATTATGCGCCATAGAGTGTGCCAGCACTGAACTAGTAATCCCCTAAATTGATCGCAGTTGTTGTATGTAGGACCATTGCCATCTCGGGTAAATAGGAGCGATAAGGTAAAGGTCGTGTACGCGGTCCACTTTTGTAAGGCCAACTAGAGAGCTTTTTGACTGAAACCTATCACTTCAATGTCAAGTCTCAGCCTTTCTATCCTATTCATATCCACCCATGATTTTCCGAGTTTTATTTCCATAGAGGATATTCACTCTTCGCTTGTTAGCTCAACTAACTGACTTCTACATATAGCGGAATTTCTCCAGCATGACTCCAATTACTCACCGACAGCTAAGCCTTAGCGTTAAGGGCATAGAGGTACTCATTGAGGAATTCCGGACCGATATGTAGAATGAAACCAGGCCGAAAACAGCTCAGCAAATTTAGTATGAGTTCATGAGTATACGAGTAAAAACAAGAAATCACTAGCATATAGGGAGCAGATACAATTAAGCATGAGAGAACCATCAAGCAGGATACGAGCAAAATTGAGCAGTACAGGCGGCCTAAACATCATGATATACTCAGAAAGTCCTTAAGGGTCTTGGAGAATAGAGAATGAATCTATAATTGTAATCTGTCATGGTTCAATTCCTTTTTAGGTTTGGTGGGTACTAAACATCTGCTTTCGGGCGTCACTTAACCTAGCTAGCCGCAGCTTTTAAGATCTACCGTTCTGCGGCTCGCAACAATGCTCGTAGCTTGCCATTAGCTCTACAGTAGGAGCCTCAGTTATTTTCGGATCCAATAGGTTTAACTCCATTCCTTCTAGGATTCCTCTTCGTCCGCCTCTCTCCGTGTGGGCTCCTTTTTCGGGCTCTTGTGCAGAGCCATTTACCAGCCTCTATCTCTGTATTTATGATCTAGTATATTACCTAAAACTTTTTACCATCTTGTGGTTTCTCTGCAGGAGCCTGGCTGGGATAACGAAGAGAACTTCTTAATTTGTCGGGATAATAATACAAGGTTCGTCCTCAACCCCTAAATTCATCTTCTACAAGTAGTGATTCGCTTCGAGATGGGGGCTGCTATAGAGTTCTGACTCACCATTTCCGGTGAAAGGACCCTCTGGGGCCACTGAAAGGTACGCACCTATGTGCAATAAATGCAGGCCCACACTGGTGAAGCGATCCCCGACCATCTACTAGATGACGAATCTTTACTCTGCACGTTGTTTCCTCAAATGCATAGTTTTATGTCACGCTGATACCTATCCGTGGCCTTTTTATGAGGCGATATTCTGCTATGATGTTCTGCAGAATAATGGCTACGAGTTTATTGGAAAGACTTAAGTACATGGAATTATGAGTGGGAGGCACTGCGGGGATCTTAATCAGGACGATGCGAAACGGATTAACATTTACTAGCATATGACAACACGAAATAGATAAGCAAGGCCGATAATTGGACTCCTATCCGTACAACACATGATTATAAGGAACGGAGTGTCTAAAGTGTAAAAATACAAACACAAGGTCGCGTTGTTGCAACGCTAATTCTATGTAGCCGGGAAAGCCGCCGTTATTTTTAAAATTAGAAACTTCAGGTGTGCTCTTCGATAGAACATATAGTTAAGGCTCACCTAGGTGTTAGTTCATAGGTGCAAAGAATTCTAAAGGCTGCCGCAGAATTTTATTTTAATAATGGAGGCGCAAGTTCCTGGACATTGGAGTTATTGTGTAAATGTAATCGACTATTTGCGGGTGTCTTCTTCGATATCAGTCCGGCTTTGGAGTGTTAAACTACAAGATCTTCTTGGAGGCTGGAAGTATGTTCAGAAAGCCAGCGAGCGTGGTGTTGAGATTGGGTACGTACTTTACAATATTCCGCTACGCCAACCCCAGGCCCTTAAGCGAGACGTGGAGCTGTATCATCACCCAGCCATTGGGAAACTCAACACCATACCAATCGCCATGCAATCGCTACGGAGAAGCGCAGTAGCCTCTGCACGGAAAGCCCGCTCCTCACTGCCCCGGCAGCCGCGGCGCTACGCCCACGATGCCCATGACCACGGGCACCACGAGCCCGTGAACGAGTCGTTCGGGGTATGTCATCCCCCCTCCAACCTCCCCATCACCGCTCCAATCCTAGAAAGCTACCAATTGAAGCGGGTAACTGACTTTCTGAGGATTGCAGAAAGGATTCTTCATATCGGTTGCTGCGATCCCCGCCGCGTACGCGCTGTACAAATTCTCTCGCATGAACACGGACGAGAAGCCATGGTTCACGCGCCTCATCGATTCATACTCCGACTTAAAGGCTACGTGGGCCGACAGGAACGATTTACATACGAGGGCGATTGAGCAGGCGGCTTCTGATAGGAATCTATTTCAGAATTCGAAGCCGAACTATCATGCCGAGTTGCGGTTCCCAGAGTATGTATATGCACTATATTTATGACGTGAACATTGACGGAATGGCTGTGTGGGAGCTGGAAGTTCCGGTCGGATATAGTTAATTTAATGGCAATGGAATGCTGACGTATTGGTACTTACAGGATGATGAATGTCGGATCACCATACAACGTCCCAGCCGGCAGTAGTGTGAACCTAGACAAGGTGATCGCAAAATATGAAAAGGAACACTACGAGGATCAGGCGAAGAAATTGAAACAGTTAAGGGATGGGACACTACCAGCAGAGTAGCCGTTTGAGAAGCCGGCAAAGAACCTTCCGAATCCGTGAGGTTCAAAGAACGTGTGCTATAGAAGAGCTTTTGGTGGTCTGTACATATCTTGTTAAATGATATCCACTGTCAGTGCCGGAATTATTTCTACGGTCCAGGTTTGAACTTGAATACGGCCCCTGTTCGTTGTGGTATGATGTCGAAGGTAGAACCAGCAATCCAGCAGATTATCCAATACTAGCAAGAAGTACATTTCCCTAAATCTGCAGTGTTGCGTGTTTAACACCCTGTCTTCCCTATTTGGAAATTTTTTTTTTCTCGCAGCAGATTGGTTGTCTCCTCTATCTAGGTATCCGACCCGTATGTACCTCAAACCGCTCGCGCATTGACAACTGCTATACGGATAGTTTCTCTCCTTAAATTATCAAGTAAACTCTTGGCACGCTCATCATACACCGCTTAAGAACCCTAGTCACCCCTCATGTTCATGACGCTCCCTACTAAAACTGGTGGTCTAGTACCGACACTTCCGTTGGGCCCAGCAGTATACATCACGAATAACTATACCCCCTTTTTTTAGGAAGACGTTGCCACGGACTGTGAACCCTGCTAATTTGGGTGTGACGTTATCAAAGCTTTGCCACGCGATGCGGACTCGTTAAACATCAGCAGGAGCGAGTGGACAGCCCAACGGTAAACACAAGGGATCACAAAAGCGCCAAAAGTAAGGGTATGGTAAAGAGCTTGGACGAATGTGTGCTCTATCATGGCTTGGAATGATAGCCAATGAAACATAAACCGAATCTAGTGCGGAGATAGCCATCTCAACGCAATAAATCTCAAAAACAAAAGCCTCGCCAAAATACCCGAAGAAAGAAGAATCAACAGTTGAATCCACCCAGTAAAGAGCCATATCCCTACCTGCTAATAGCCTAACCGCCTATCTGCATCCCCCCTTGCCCGAACTTAGTCTTGTCTGCCAATCCTAAACGTTCATATTCCTGCTTCCTGCGCTCCTTCTCCCTCTCCTTCTCCCGCAAACGATCGAATTCAGCCTCGGAGGAGGGTAGAGCGTCTTTGTCCTTGCTCCCTGAGAGTTTGTCCTTTACTTTGTCGATGGCGCTCATGATGGGCGACCTTGACGAAGACATGGCCGCTCTGAGGAGGTTGAATTTCAGCATCGGCGGAAGGGGCTGGAGATTGAAGGGTGTAGTGGGCCTACTTTGATTTCTGCTGTTCTATTGATACGGATTCGAAAGATGTGCGAGAGGATTCGAGGTCCTTGACTTTTAATGATGCGACGTGTTTCGAGTTTTTAAATTTTGAGACTTTGGATTTTGAAATAAAGGATGAGACTGTGCCGATGGGCTGACCGGTTATGTCCCGTGGGAATCCTGCGAAGCTGCCTGGCATGGTTTATATCTTTACTGGTGTGGTGAATGATGTAGTTGCTTGGGAAATGGTCAGGGGTCTGAATGCTCGAACACAACTAAAGTGCTCAGGTATACGTAGGGTTTATCGTCGTGTCTGCAGTGTGATGGTAGAGGGAGTACGTATTGTCCTTGTGACCTTGTCTATCGCAATGAAATCTTGGGCAAGATAAATGCGAGGTATACGAATCAGTTATCTTAATTAGATAGGGAGCTTAACGCGTGATGGATAGAGATCTTCGTGCTAGTGATGCAGCATTGTTGCCTGTCCTTAGGCACCTTTAAGTCCGCGTAAGGAGACTTGCAACACCATTACACGGCAACAATTTTAGATCATGAGGCATACAATACTCCGAGGACTGACCGGTCAGGTAGGCTGTGTCGTTACTCATACTTGCATTAGCCATCGGTAATTTGCCAAAGGAAGTTTATGCCTGTCGGGGTAAAAATTCCTTTTTGGACTCCATCTCGGATGCGTCTGTGAGAGTTTGTTCATGCTGTACGCGTGCTGGCTTCAGCCTTGAAAGCCTTGCCGTTGCCCGGTAATAATGCTTGCTAAGTTGGTGCCGCCCTTTGTCCCATGCTTATTTGCAAAAGGCCAAGGGCAGTGGGGAACATCCTCCAGGCCGGAATCCCTCCCGGGAATACGAATAGGCGATAATATCAGATTGATTGTCGAAAATGAATCCTGCGAGGCGTTAGATGACTCGACCCATCGATATCCTCGAGAAAGCAGTGTTGACACGGCGGTGCTGAGGGTGTGATACGCGAGCAAGCCGGCCTTGCTCTTGGATGCATATATGCAGGCCATGCCTGACAGCAATGGAGTCATCATAGGGCTGCGCCAGTCAAAGCACCTCAGCATGATATCCAAGCCATCGCATTAGAGCCATTCAATGGCCTAGTGACTCAGAGACTGTACGAAATCTCCTACAATTACTGTAAAGGTTCGGTGTACACACTATTCCGGTATGCCATGCGGAATGACCCTGTAAGGCTAAATTTCAAATGCTGAGAACGAGAATCTGCTATACCGTGCCGTCGGCGAAGCCGTAAATTGATTCTATCGTACTTGTATTCGTAAGAAGAGTTGTCTGGTAAAGAAGTGAATGTAGGAATCTGCATCCATTTCATCATGTAATCAATCTCCTATTCTTTTTGGCGTCGCCTATCGCTTCGCCGTCTTACTGGGTTGCATATTCATGCTCCTTCTATTTTCTTCTTGACTGAACCGAACCACACCCACCACCACCTTTCAACCGCCATCATACCATGTCAAACAACTGCTTCCCTCTCTTTCTCACCTTTCTCATCAAATGGCGGTCATGGCAACAGCTCTCAGGAGTCACGAGTAAGCGACAGTGTCTCCGGAAGGCATCCTGCCTCTTTCTCATACTACTCCTCATCACTTCTCCTCCCTCATTCTCACCGTCTTGCTCATTGCAGCATTTCTGTAGTCGTCTTCCCAGCACAACTCACAAGCTCTTCCGTTGAAGGCACAACTCGCTGCCACCTTCGACTTACCCATGAGCGCCTGAATTCCAAACAAAAAAGCTATATTTTCAAGCTAGCTTATGATATTGTAGATTCCATGATGGAGATTAGGAAAGCCTATGCTTTCTAATTGCGAGCATTCGAAGGATGTCTTGAAGACTTAACCTCTCGGATTATTCTAACACTCCTAATTCTTTCTCTTTTGGATCTCGGCCAGTCTACTAGTCTTTCGTACTTACGTTTAATAGAACCGCCTCCAAGCTACCTTTGATAGATTCGGTCCACACTCAAACCTTCCTTTTGTTTGAGTTGCGGAATTTTTTCGAAAATTTCCAGCTCTTTCTTACTCTGTCATTACCTGGAAAAGTCTTCCACACAAGCACACCCGGACGCTCACTCTCTAGAAAAGTTTTCAGGGTCATCTATCAGTCCAGCATGTATTTACCACATCCATCATGTGTATTACTGGTCCCGAGGATCCAAGAGTCATTATTTGCTAGAGGTTCAGTCAATCTTACCACGTTCTCACGCCATCAAGGCTTAGGCGATATACCTTGGTTTGAAATAAGATCGGAATAATATGTCTGGAGACTGAACCGTGAAGGTTTTAGCAGATTATGATAAAGAAAGAGTAACAGAGTGTTGGGGGAACACATGCCCACAGCAGATATCAGGGCCTGGAAACGCGATACCACCAATAATCGCAAAATGGGAGAGGCTTGGGTTCGCTGTTAAGGGGGGCCAAATCGCCGAGAACAGGTCCGGCTGGGAAGAACTGAGCCTTGAAAGCATACTATATTCTCTTATGGGGTAGAAAAACCTGTCAAATGGCTAGTATCGCGATTGACATTGTCTTTCTTCTTCCTCTTTACCGTTGGAGTATCTCGCTCTCAATGGTCTTGTCTCGGTATAAAAGTGTATCATGCGTGGGTGCGGTACACGCCGGTGAGTAAAGCACGCGGAGTCGATCATCATAACACTAATCCGGTCAAAAGAACGGTGGATAGGCAATAGTTGAGGGGGTTTGCTGCGCATACAGTGGATTCTTTGACTTGCTTGATGCCTGCAGACTTCGGTCAATGCCAACAGTGGCGAGATGCCGACATATCTACCGCGTGCTAGCGCTCTCTGAGCCACACTAAGAGATGTTGAATAACACCTAGTTTATTGTCGGGCGCACTGAATTGTAAATTTTGGCGGAGGTCCGCACTCGATTCCAAAACAATCCAGTTCGACATCTCCATCTTGGTGCCTGTGCAGCTGGTGTTTAGCATCGTCCTGAAAAGTAACGATGAGAATCGAGCTAATTAGCTAGGTGGGCTTGAAACGGTCGAAGAGGACCCTAAAGTTTCTGGCTCACTGCATCATTGACGCAAGATAAGCATCTTGAATTGTAATTCCAATTTGTTGAGCGACTTCCCATATAGGCAAAAGCAATTCCTGATCTCAAATAAGCCGAATTTTCTCATGAGGAGTTGTATTCTAAAGTGTTCCTGAAGCAAAGGTGACGTAAGGCGGAGAGTTGGTCCTTGCGGATTCTAGTGAAGTGCTGGCTGTAATTTGGCGATGTTGGAGATTGTCGGAGAGGAAGGAGGTTTTGGTAAGGTGGAATGGCCATCACACAGCAACGAAAACCAACTTTTACATATACAGGCAAAGGAACACGACTGCATTTTCCTTGATGCACTGGCATGTTTGGCGGGCAGACTGATGAAGAATTGGAAGCCTTCAACGCACAATAACAAAGCAAGCAAGGCGGAAAGGTACACCAAGAAAGAGAGTTATTAGCAGGTCAGTCTATCTGCCTGCACCATACCTAAAGCAAACCACAAGAAGCCAGCAAATATCCATTCCGTATAATGCGCTAGTCCCAACGCACAGTAAGATTCCCCGGCAGTGCCTATTCACTCTTTTCCTATAATACAAGTCCCATCTATCCCAAATCGTTAAATTCATCGCTCATACGCCAGTTCAAGGACCGGTTCTAGATGATTTTACGCTAAGAACCCACTTCATCTTGTCCGACGTTTGTTTTATAGCTTCACAAAGCTCATCTGCTGCCGCTTCTTTCGTAGGTATAGCAACCCGCATCCGCGCAGCCTCTTCCATTAACCCTTCCAAGCCTCTGTCGTGCTCCTTTTTGTATGAGACCAGAAGATCCTTCATAGAGTCCTCGGCTTTGAACGCTCTTGCGCACTCCTGGGCAAGCTGCTCGCCCACAATAGCCTGCTGTCGAATCTTCTTAGCAGCTTCCGCGTGCTGATTCTTTAATTCCTCCAGCTGTCTGCTCATCTCCCGCACCTTCCACTGGTAGCTTTCCTCGATTCTTTTAAATCCATCACGGGCTGCCTCGGCGTGTGTTTCGGCCTGCTGTTGGAGGGCAACGGCTCTGGCGACCTCTCTTTGGGCCTCCGATCGCGTCTCTCCCAAAATCCTGCTCATCTCCGCCTCTCTCTGCTCTGCCGCGATCCGCCGCCGTTGTTCCGCCTCCAACGAGGCCTTCAGCTCCTCCAGTTTTCTGTCTTTGCGCTCGATGGCACGGGCGTTGGTATCGGTGAGCATCTGCAGATGCTGGTTCTCAGTCCTGGCCTCTTCGGCCATCGCCTTTGCAGTATCGAGGCGCTTCGACGCCTCTTCGCGCGCCAGCTTCTCCGCCGTGATCTCTCGGCGCAGGCGGTCATTCTCGGCGGTGACTTTGTCGATGAACTGGGACGTCTTGGTGTTTTGCGAGTGCGGAATCGGCGTGCGCCACGGCGATGGGCTCTGGGGGCCTTCGGCAGGCGACCCGGAAGCGCTATCGACGGGCAATGGGCCCGAGACGTTACGTGGAGAGGTGTGCATAGTTGAGAAGCTGCCAGGCGGAGGAGTGGTGGAGAATGAGACGTTGAGAACGGCTTCCTGGGACCATAGTCCATTCATATCATATCTTCCGTAGTCGGGGAGGGCGAGTTGCGGTGGAGCTGCTCCAACCAGGAGTTAGCATGGGAAGCAGCGACGATTAAATTGCGCAACGGAATCCGGGGGCAGCAGTAGTTTGGCGGAGTGATGGAGCAAAAGAGAAGGATGACATTGTTTTGCTGGCTCACGGGAAACCGACGCTAAAATAGGAAATCTTACCGTGGGACTCCGTGTCCATCCCTTTCCACTTTGAACTCCGAAACATATCTGATTGGTTGTGCGTGTATGGTTTTGATTCTTCGGGTATAGGCTTGTTTGGCGTTACCGGGTGAACATAACCATATCGGTTGCTGGGGTTCATTCTTGATACCGTTTTTTTCAACATTTTTGCTTATGTAATAACAATGACCTTCGAGTTCACTTCTGAAGCCGCTGCGGATCTGTGAAACTTAATTGAAGGACTTTAGAAAGATTTTGTGGAAATTCCTATGCGACCTGCTGCGAAGGCTGAATATCTCCTCCAGCTTGTGACGGTGTTATGGTTCCAAGTGTTGCACAATAGCCAATATTTCCCAATGAGTGCGAAAGTTGAAAGAGTCTAAAGCAAGTGCTTCAGGAGGAGTTAATTTGCTTTCAGAGGAAATTGATTTCTCTGTTGTCCGCTCTAGGATGATTGTTATTGTTGATTTTGTGAATTCCCAAAGGTCCCTGTTGGGTCGCCTTGATAAACTTCATTCAACACAAGGTAAATCAGACTTCAACGGTGCCCTGAGAACACTTTCGTCTGATCACATTCGAGGCCCTTGAGACGGCTATCAGGATAGCTTTAATGCTGGATCCATTAGAGCAATTTTACGCCATTGGAAGACTTGTCCTGATTATTGAGGCAAAAAAAAAAATGAGTGGCGAAATCAGTCTTGCGTTAAAATCGATGAAAAAAATTCAATTACCCGACAGATAGTGATAGTTATCTCTTATTTATACTTGCAGATTTCTGATCGGCATTCAAGCAAGAATTCTGATAAAACATCTGGGCATTCAAGCGCCCAGATGGCCACCAAAAACCAACCATAAGTTTACACACCGTAAAAAAAACAGTACCGCATCATGCAGGGGCCTCCAAAAAAAAAACCACCAGTCTCAGAAGAGCGTCAGATACGTCCGGTGGCTGCCGCTGGCGAGTACCAGGGCATCGCGTGGCGGCAGCCCTGCAAGACACGGCTGTCGTGTTTACCTGGCAACCAAGGCCTGATTGCGCCTGCATCTACCCTCAGATAAAAGGCATAAGGTACAAACCGTCACAAAGTACCTAAGTTATTCACGCTGCGTTGAGCGCCTCGGGAGAGTTTTTGTTATTCTTCAGAGCAGCCGGCGACCCCCTGGTCTGGAAGGTATGCAGGTGTAAGCAGCATTGCAGCTGAGCGACTCATGAAACGGGGGTGTTTCAGGATAGAGAGTGTAGTGGTGACATCAGCAGTTCCCCTGTTTGGTGTTTATTGACGCGGGAGGCTAGAAGTAGGGTCTTTACATGCTCTTTGTTCGGGAGTAGAGTACAGTCACCAAAGATTATGCGCGCGTCTTTTTTGAGAAGTTGTCAAGGCGGTTGTTGTGAGTTTATTGGTACCTTACCTATGATGTATTTCACCACCTACAGGTAGCTTTTTCCCGCTGCTGTGTTTAGCGCCGGCCAATATGTAGCTAGACAAGGGTTAAAAAAAGCGTCCCAATGCTGTAGCTAATTGGAGTAAAGGGTGCGCTTTTTACACAAAAAGCCCCCTGTAGACTAACCACTAGCTGCTGCCGCTGTAATCCGGAGTAAGGAAGATTGATACGGAGAGTTATTAGATGGACAGCTCTAATATGGCTGTAATGCCGCGAGTGTCGAGGCTTAATGACGTACCCTATTCGGACCTGGAGATGTAATATGTAGGCTGGTAGAGAACAACCCGAGAGAACAGTTGTCCGTAACACAGCCTCAATTCCTAAATTTTTCTTAAATTTAACCAAAAGCCATCAATGCGGATAACAAAATATGTATGCAGTAGCCAGGGGAAGGGAGCATCATAGCACAACAGCAACAACAGTGAAGACGTATAAAAAGGGGGCAACCGGGTATTCATTCAATCCCACAAAGCCACAAACAGCACTCACCGCTCTCACACCCATATATGCACGTAGGATCCGGAAACAGCTCAGAAGTAAAGGCAAATAAAAGTAACATAGGTAAGCTAAGGGGCACCCTCCCATATCAATCCAACAGCCCACACGCTCCCAGGATCACGGAAAAGGAAAACCACCCCACCGCTCCCCGCAGACTCCAAACACCGCAGGTCCCCCTTCCCGTCCCTCCAGCCCTAGGCCTCAAGTTTGCCAATTTTTTCCTTTGCAGCCGCAGCTCTACTGCTCGTCCTCGAAGAAATTTAAAATGGCCTTGACGCCCATCGGGCCCAGCCCATGCGGCGGGTAGCAGACGTAGACCGGATCCTCTCGTGCGCCTAGCTTCTCTCTAAACTCTGTCTTGTTCGTGAGCTTCAGCTCCGACGCGATGGCCTGGTACGCGCGACTCAGCACCTTGACGCGCGTGCCCTTGAGGTTGTGGCCGGGGGTGAACCTGGCGCTGGCGCCGCCGCCGAACGTGACGGTGGTCGCGCCGCCGGCCGCGATGACTTTGAGCGCGTGCGTGACGATCAGCTCGATGGAGCCTGAGGGCGCCCCCGGGAAGTCCAGCGAGTACTTGACCTGCCAGCCGTGGTCCGGGCTCAGCTGCGCCATGGAGACGAACGCGCAGATGGTGCCGTCCTGCGCCGTCGCGTAGTGGTACTGCCGGTGCTCCATGTCCTGCCACGGGTGGATGTCCGTCAGGTGCACTTGCCGCCCTTTGCGGTTCGCCAGCCAGTCCTTGACGCGCGCGTCGATCTTCTCCTTGATGTCGTCCGGGATGGGCGTGCCGAGCGCGATGTCGTGCACTTTGACGCCTTCGCGCTCAGCGTGCCGCACTTTGCGCTGCACTTCGCTGTCGTGCAGGGCGTGGTTGGCGACGGGGTCGACACGCTGCTCAGCTACGACGGAGAAGGTTCGCCAGTTGAATTTTGTGGCGAGGACCTCTTCGACAGGGCCGCCGACGAGGAGCCAGAGCGGCTTGAGGCCGCGCTCTTTCTTGACGTGTTTGAGGTAGCTGGTGATGGTCTTGAGATATTGAGTTTGGTGGCAAAGGGGGTCTCCAACTGTGATGGCGAAGCCGTCTTGAGGGACAAAACCGACTGCAGCGCCAGTGAACTCGTCTCGCCATACCTCCGTGCGTTCTTCGAGCCAGGAAGTATTGGAAGCGTCTCCGTAGTTTGCAATAAGTTTTTCGATTGGCTGGAAGTCTATCTTCGCCGCTGCACGATCTTGGCCTTCCCAAGGTGGATGCATCGTGCTTGCTTCTGGATGTCTGAGCTGCTTAACTGGCTCTCTTGCCGGCAAGCTCTTGGGATCTCGTGGGAACATAGAAGCGTGCCGAATGTTTCCAAGGTTGAGAAGAAGCATGAGAATACGTTCAAGACCAATACCACCGCCGCCGTGTGGAGGGGCACCCCATTGGAAGCCCTGAATGTACTCTTCCATGGACATCGGATCTATCTTCAGCCTCTCCATCTTCTCCAGCAGCATGTCGGCATCGTGGATACGTTGCCCACCACTGAGAATTTCCTGGCCTCGCAGGAAGATATCGAACGAGTTTGTGATTTCTGGGTTCTCCGGATCGGGCATAGCATAGAATGGTCTAGCGGAAACTGGGAATTTGTCGAGGACGTAGTAGTCGGTCCCGTACTTCTCCTTAATTACTCTGCCGAGCTGTACCTCGTCCGTCGTGCCGAGATCCTCGTTTTCTGGAAGTGGATTACCATGCTCATCCCTCCAGCCGGATTCATTCAATAGACGAACTGCTTCTGCAAATGGTATAATGGGCGTCTGGTCTAGCCAAACTAGGTCTTCATGAGGAAATTGACGTTTCACAGCTTCTATCTCGTGCCGATACTTGTCGTAGATGCCTTGGAAAATGGCCTTGAACGTCCTATCTAAGACGCGAAGAATTTCGTGGTAATGCTCATCAATGGCCATTTCAATATCCAGACCGGTATACTCCGTCAAATGCCGATAAGTGTTGCTATTCTCTGCTCGGAAGACAGCGCCGATCTCGTACACTCTACCAAAGTCTGCTGAAATACACATTTGCTTAGCTAATTGAGGACTCTGGGCTAGGAATGCACCTCGCCCAAAATAATCCAGCTTGAATACGCTGGCACCTGATTCGGTGGCACCGCCTTGTAATTTAGGGGTGTGTATTTCAATGAAGCCTTGAGTGTCAAGATATCCACGGAAGAGGTTGCAGATACCAGACTGGATCCGGAAGATGCTTTGAGAAGTCGTCGTGCGCAGGTCCAGAACGCGGTTTGTCAGACGAGTCCTATCCGAAATCTTGACGCGGGTATGACCCTCTTTGTGTCCTTCTTCATGCAGTTCCTCGTCGATATCCTTTTGCGAAACTTCCGCTTCGTAAACGTTGAACGGCAAATTCTCAGTGAGTTTTGCCTCGACGTGCAGCTCATGTACCGATATTTCCACATCGTGTATCGAAGCCCCGAGGACAGAGCCCTGCTTCGCCTTTGGCTCTTGCACTATGCCCTTCACCAGAACCATAGTTTCGGGGTCGAGATGTTCCGCCCAGTAGAGCATGTGGAGCGAGATGTCACCATGTTCCACAAGAACGCCTTGGATTGTGATAGTCTGCTGACGGAAGATGAAGAAGACGAACTTGGAGCTCATCTTGCGTAGGTGATGTATGCGCGCCCTAAAGAGGACCTCCTTCCCAACATCTGCGACACCCAAGTCCGTTAAGTGAGCCCGCTGCTCCGGCTTCCACTCGCCGGCATATTTGTTGACGGGGAAGACACCATATCGTGCCTTTGCCTCAGGAGACAGCTCCTGCTCTGCGCGCTCTTCCATTTCTTTCCGCTTCTTCTGCGATGCCTCCTCGCGCTCACGGATCTCCTTCCTCCGCGCCTCTTCTGCAACCTGCTTCTCATGCTTCTTCAATTGGTTGCGGGACATGAGCTCGCCATCCCGATTGAGCGGAACCGCCTCGCTTGACGATGAGTCGTCATCGCCAAAGTGGAACTTCTCCTTCACGAGTCGGATGGGACTGTGGGTGGCACTGCGGTCGGAGCGATGACCGAATGTGCCACTGTTGCGCGCTGGGCTGTCTGTCCTGCGACTGAAAATGCCGCTGCTACGAGGGCTCTCCGGAAAGGTGGCACTGTAGCGCACGAAGGTGCCTGAATTGCGAGGCGAGGCCTGTGGAGAGTTACCGTTTAGCTTGGGGCTTTTCAGCCTGGGGCTTGTGATTTTCTCGTCATCACTGGTGGGGTTGCTGTCGGTACCAGTCCTGAGCTTGTTGAGGGCTTTCTTTAGCGAGGACATGGTGAAAGAGTCCCGCCAAGAGGGGGGACTGAAGAATGTAAATAGTGCGGTGCTTCTGGTGTTGGGAGGGGTCTGGAGATAGTACAGGAGCAGGTCGGTAATCAGAGAGCTTGTGACAGCGAGAGTGACTTTTGGTCGCGCTCAGCGGAAGGAAACCGCGGCTTCAACAAGTGATGTAATAATTCATCGGCGCTCGATCAAAAATAGCCACCGCACAGCAAGGGTGATCCGCAAACTGACCCAGGCAAGTCTCGTACTTAGCGAAGCTTGGGACTAAGCTTCCGCTTTGTTGCCTGGTAGCGGAGCAGGTTTGTTGTAGCTCGTTGCAAGCGCTCCAGCGCGTTGAGCGGCCTCCACCCCTCTTCAAATATCTCCCAGAACCCAATTGCCTTGACCTGGGCCCCCAAAGACGCCCAAGTGGCTGTCCACTACCGGCCCCATCTTGTGACAATGGCCCACCGGCTGCATAACGCTATCACCAACTGATCCATCTGCTCTGCTTATGCATCCGCGCCTTTCCGCTGCACCTCTGCTATTCGGATCTGATTTCTTCCCGGCTTGCGTTGGTAAGGTGTAATCAGTAAAGCTTTTGCTTGGCTGCAGTCACCTCCGCGAATCCCTGAGCGCCGAACGAGCGACACAGCGCGAGACAGGGCGACTTTTAGAGTAGCATAGCGCCGATTAAGCTTGTAGCGCCGATGACTGATACCTATGCCGCTCTCTACCTATCTAATCCTTCACGTTTCCAAGCAGCAAACCTGGTCATGAACACATGGCAGGGTTTTCATGCACCCGATTACAAAGATTCCCGCCACGTTCTTGTTATATTCCCAGCCTTAATCATCAGGCCCAGCAGAAGAGTCAATGCCATTCAATGCGAAACAGGTGCTTCTGTCAGTCCTTCACGTATGAACACATCGCGATCGTCTAGCGGCGCAGATCCCTCATGAGACTTTAGCGTCATATCTAGTCATCTTCACGGGAATTTCAAGAATGCCGTTCTCAATAATAGTACTTGACATCATCTGAGCTGAGCGACCCAAATCCTCCCCAATTCTGAAATTCATCGGCAAATTTGACTGCTGCTTTGAGATAGTAGTTCGATCCATCGCCCCAAGTTTGTGCTGCTTCTTTCATAGCTCGACACGCTGTCAGTCAGTTAGTCAAGCATTGAACTATTAACAGATATACAAGAAATACCTTTCACGTAGTGCGCGTCCAACGAATGCTTCGAATTCAGTGCTTTGTCTACCACGAATTTCCAGTCCCGCCCTTTCAGATCATATTCATTGATTTTCTCCATCTTGATTTCCGGGCGTAATTGTGCAATGTAAACGGCCACCGTAAAGAGCCACCACTGTCGAACCAGAGCCACATGAAATTGGGTAGGAATGATGGGTAGTAATATCCGGACGGCATGTGAGCTTGTTAACAGATGAATAAGGAAGAAGTCGAAGTTCTCGTTCCTAGGATGGTGTGTTGCGACCAGCAGTGCCACCGCCGTTTTCTGTGATTCCTCAAACTGCTCTTTTGGATTCGGTAGACCCCAAGCATTCCAGTATTCCATCACTATGTCTTCATGCTCGGCGAAAAGCTTGTCGAGGTTGTCCAATCCTTGGTGGTCAAATAGCCCATCAAGCCGCTTGTCCTGTCCCACTTTGCGCAATATATCGAGAGGCGAGGATGAGCTAAAGGTCGACGGTTTGGTGTAAGAAGGGTCGTCTAGGTATTTGTGAAGGAAGTTGTAGAAGCATGTGGACAACGCTAGCGCCTCAATGGCGACGGTTCGGGAATCCAGCTCATAGGCGTATCCAAGATGTATGAGCGGATGGCCAACTGTATTCTTATCAATATTCCAATCTGTCTGTAAGAATAACTACACAGCTTACGTCCTGAAATAAGACTATTGATTAGAGGCTCCTTTCCTTCGAAGAGGTAATCGTTCAGAAGCTGTTTCCAGTTGTATCTTTTCGAGACAAGCTGGTCTTCGAAGAAGTCGACGAATGCACGCTGGTACCTTTATTCGCGTTACTATTGGATCAAACGTAGGCGGAGGTTAAGGATACGCACTCTCTCTTTCCTAGGAAGTCCCTCCAGTCGTCTTTGGACACCTCTCCCGGAGAATCACGCCATGGCTCAAGCTGTTCTGACTCTTTGTCGTAGATGTCATTTAGGTGCTCCGGTGTGCTTCCAAAGATGTATGCCGAGCCTAGAATCTAGGCATTTTGCTTAGCAGGCTCCGGAGAAACGCTTCGAAGGTGACATACGTGAACTGAATGGTTATGAAACCGAAGATTGTGGTATATTATCGAATAATTGACATGGTTAGCCTTGATTAGATGCTTCAGCGTTCGCGGTCTCTTCTCTGCGGCAGTCTCGACACCGTGTATTTCAACGGACGGTAGCTCAATGGCAGGAAGATTGCTAGGCCGTGAGCAAAATCCAGGGATCTTAAAGGAAAAAGAAGGGAACATTATGAAACAAGCATATGAAGGTAAGTTTCATGGAAAGCTTCGCCGGAAACTACGGGGACTATGATGGTCTTATGACCCAGCAGAAGTATCGAGCTTTACCTAATCTGAAGGCGGTCAGCGACAGCTTCTGGGAAGTAGTGCTCATATGATCCATTAAATGTTTAAATTGAGTACCTCAGCAACGGGGAATTATATAAATAACGTTGTACTGCTGGAGCTAGGTTTGCAGCTTGTCATCCATCCCCATCCAGTGTGGACAGTTTATTGAAGCTGTTTTGGTGTTCCGAAGTGCTACATACACCAAGCACACAATTTCTACGCTCCCAACTCTTAAACCACAAAGTTGTCTGAATGACAGAAGCAGAAGGATATATTGGGCCTATGCAACCACATTTTCTGCCCCATTGCGCCGTCGCATAGACAAACGAAAGCCAACATAGATCCTAGAATTGCCACATGTCCCAAAACCAGTGGGACTTCGAACGTAATCTCCTTTAATACTCACCCTCCTCGGCACCCTCCTCGAGAGTGTCACTAGCAACTTCCTCGTAGTCCTTCTCCAAAGCTGCCAGATCCTCACGTGCCTCGGAGAACTCACCTTCCTCCATGCCTTCACCAACGTACCAGTGAACAAAGGCACGCTTGGAATACATGAGGTCGAACTTGTGGTCAAGACGGGACCACGCTTCGGCAATTGCGGTGGTGTTGCTAAGCATGGAAACGCTTCGATCCACAGCCGCGAGTTCGCTGCCGGGAACGCTGATGGGCCTGCAAACGGAATTAGATAGATTCACAGATAATAAGAGAATATCAAAACTAACTTTGTGTAGTTTATGCCCAACTTGAAGCCAGTAGGACACCACTCTACGAGGTTAAATGAAGCCTTGGCTTTCAGGGCAGCGGCGGCGGCCGTGCAGTCACGAGGAACGATGTCTCCGCGGTACAAAAGAGCGACAGCCATGTACTTTCCGTTGCGGGGATCGCAGACAACCATCTGGTTATTGGGCTCAAAGCCTGCAAGGATTAGTTCTTGTTCCTTGGAGTATTGTGTTTTTAGAGCGGTAGCGTGTAAGGGACAGGATTTCGACTAAATATCAGGCCTTTTGAGAGTTACTCACATTGGAAGGTCAGGTCGGAGACCTTGAAGCTCTCATGGGAGCTCTTCTTGCTTGAGATGACTGGAGCGTAGCTGATGAGTGGGTAGTGAATGCGTGGGTAGGGAACCAAGTTGGTCTGGAACTCATTCAAATCCACATTAAGCGCACCGTCGAAACGGAGACTAGAAGTGATCGAGCTGACAACTTGAGCAATCAAGCGATTTAGATGTTCGTAGTTCGGGCGAGGGATGTCCAAGCTGCGGCGGCAGATGTCATAGACAGCCTCGTTGTCCACCAAGAATGTACAGTCTGAGTTTTCGATGGTGCTGTGGGTAGACAGCACCGCATTATAAGGCTCGACTACCGACGTCGAGACACGTGGTGCCGGGTAGACAGCAAATTCGAGTTTGCATTTCTTGCCATAGTCGGTTGAAAGGCGCTCGAGAAGAAGAGCGCCGAAGCCTGAGCCGGTGCCGCCACCAAAGGAGTGGAAAATTAGGAAGCCTTGGAGGGAGGAGCAGTTGTCTATGATTTGTCAATATATTGAAGCTAGATAGACGTTAGAGGTCCTCACCAGCGACACGGCGGATGCGGTCAATGACGCTATCAACCATCTCCTTTCCAATGGTATAGTGGCCACGAGCATCTGAAGTCAAACCATCAGCTTATTTTGTGTTTGGCCATTCCTCTTCAATACCCACAGTTGTTAGCAGCATCTTCCTTGCCACTGATGAGGAGCTCGGGATGGAAGAGTTGGCGATATGTTCCCGTCCGGATCTCGTCAATTGGCTGCGGAGTATGATTAGAGTGTCTCCTTTGAGAGAATCTCCTAATACGAAGATACGCACTGATGGATCCAGATCAACGAAGATGGATCGGGGAACATATTTTCCGCTACCGGTCTCTGTGAAGAAGGTCTCGAAAGAGCCGCCTTCGGCAGCGTCCTTGGCCTCAGGATCAGGGCGACCATCAGCCTTCAGGCCATGCTCGAGAAGGTACCTGCATAACAAGTCAGAACCTAAAATGTTGCCTCTTCTAAAGAGATGTGCTATTTGAAGGAGAAATTGGTTTCCTTACAGTTCCCAGGCACTGTTACCGAGTTGGGTACCGGCCTGGCCAATATGGAGGTGGCAGATCTATGTAGAGTCAATATTGATTAGCTTCCGCTTTTCCAATGCAAGTAGGGGGTTGGTGGAATGCTAGTTCTGTGAAGAGGAAGACTGCAAACGCGTGTGAAAACGCGGTCCTAAACATACCTCTCCTCTCATTATGGGCTTTTAGCAAGTTATTTTGCGGATTGAACAAGGAAGTTGTCGAAATCGAAGTTGTTGGGAGGTGCGTGTCTTGCAACAATCTGGCGGTCTGGGAGAATGGTGGGGTGGGAAGCGGGAATCTGTTTACGGTTTGGTGAACGCCAAAAACCTCGCTAAGATAGCGCGCCATGCTTGGGCCAACGCATTTTCAGGGGTCCAAAGGGACTGGGACATCCCAGAAATTTCGTCCAGGACTGAAGCTCCTGCGGGAATTGAGAGAACTCATCAAGGGCTTACGCCTTTATTGTCGTTAAGATGCTCTTTAAGCTTGACCGTTCACACTGTTAATATCGATCACACTACCTGCAATGCCTCGTCAAAAGTGTCCGTGCACCCACACCAAATTTTTTTACCCTCTACTTTTTTAACCCTACTTTTTAACCATGCCACGTCGTGCGCTAGCTCCAATTAACGGGAATCTTCCTCGTAGGAAGGAGTTGACTCGTTATAAAAGAGGAGTAGTTTTAGGATTTGCTGAAGCAGGAGTTACAGCTCCCTAAATTGTGACCCAATTAAGCCTGCTAAAATCGACCGTACCAGAAACCATGTCTAAAGCACCTTAACGCCCATAAGGTATATCTACATCTCGAATTAGACGTCCTCCGAAATATATAGTTTGAGACGAACGTAAGACTTTAAGGATAGTTCGTATAAAGCCTAGGATTATATATAGGGAGCTCGGCTTTAAGCTGAGCCTTCCCGTAAGCTAGAGCACGTTGTATTAAATATTACGTAAATACTATATGTTGGAATCACGGTGGGGGGGGGGTTTTTCGTTTCAATTGATTTCTTCTTGTTCTTTCCTTCTACTTCTACAGGTGGAATTTGATGGATCTCCTGAGCTCGCTTAGCTCACGTGGTTAACCCAATTGGTTACAAGCAACTGTGTCTACTATATTACAGAACCTTATTCAGACACTGGCAACAACTAGAAAATAAGAGA
>Ga0307507_10001470_pt1 | contig 52682 bp, 17 predicted proteins | sample 7_EM_MG_FD_207223 | JGI IMG/M metagenome (GOLD analysis project Ga0307507, IMG submission 207223) | Populus trichocarpa ectomycorrhiza microbial communities from riparian zone in the Pacific Northwest, United States - 7_EM | ecosystem: Host-associated > Plants > Roots > Unclassified | place... | reverse complement strand
TGCCCGTAGTATATAGTCTCCACGATCCCAGAGGCCTTACCTCCTCAAGGATTCGTCTCTCTCACCAATCTATCCTGTTCCACAATCGTGTCCTTATAGCCCCCTGTCTACAAAGTCCCCTCACAATTGGGGCCGAGTATAGCAGGGCCAGATTACGGAAACCCGCGGAGTAACATACCCGTTAGATATCTAGTGAGCGGCAGGAACGCACCTTTTTCCATTGGTGTATCTTTTCAACGTCCTACATGCTGTTTTGGGCATCAAGATCTCGCGATATACCGACTCCTCCGGCCGTTTATTGGTCGCGCGGCGCTAAAATCTTACGCAAACGATGGAGGTGATCCAAACGAATGAAGTCTCTAGTTAGAGATTCGTAATCACATGCGGAGATAGGGACTTCAGCTGGGTTTGGTACGGAAGCCAGTTTGCGTAAAGCGAGCTAGGAAGACTGATATTGACCAGTATTTCCCGAGCGCGGCATTTTGTCAAATTACTCATTTCAAAGGGATAAAGAGAATTGGGCACGTAGAGTGAATGCATGCCCATCTACTACTTAACTGCAGTAGAACAATTGAGGCTGTGCTGAGGGTTCATACTATTCACCGTATCCCAAGGACTGGAACCGGCCGATTTATGCTGCGACTGAGCTGCAGGTTTTAAAATTATTATGGTGTCGATAGAAACTATCTTTCGCGCGAGGCCGATGAAGGGGCCAGGGCTCTAGAGGGGTGGCCTCGGCAATAGGATATTCAAGCTGTTAATTCTAGAATGCCTTAGTTGAGTCTTTAAATCGTTTGTATACTTCCGAGAGCTATTTTTGAAAAACTTTGCACAATTGTGCCAAGATGCTGTGGTCCTCATGTAATGCAACCCCATGCGAGGCCCATCGTCTCACCTATCCAATGGCCGTTACTGAGAAGAAATCCTATGAGGATTTTTCAAAAGTCACACCAGCCCAGGAGTATATTGTCGGCTGTTCGGCCAAGTCAAAACCGAGAACTCGGGATGTGGTTGTATTGGGGGGCCGCCACGCGATCATAATTTCTTGGTGTGTGAATGACAAGCCAGCGATCGGCGATAAACGGCGCAGAGCAAAGAATTCAAAACAGGGATGGATGAAGACGTGTAGACAGGGCGCTCGCGCGAGGTTTGCATGGTGCAGGAGTATTCGGAACAAAGTAACACTCGGCTGAGTGGAGAGGGAAGCGTCGCGGTATGGTAATGTAACAGGGTCGCAAGGAGTCGGCAGGTAATAGCGCATAAGCCGAGCGGAATAATTGCGACACGCTCGATCTCATGATGGGCGTTGAAATTTCTCTCTTGGGTAGGAAATATGCGAGCGCGGCAGCCGCCAGCGGCTTGACCCACGCCCTTGAAACCAGCTTAGCCTTGATGTTACGCTGCCAGCCTCCCGCCCTTGGCAGAGAAGCTTAGCACTTCAGCCAGAGGTCCCGCATAAGCAAGCCTGAAATCCTCCAAGTGTTCGACAATCCATTCCTCACTCGTTACAGGCCCGCTACTGGGTTGGAGTAGCTAGCCTGCAGAAGAGAATTGCGAAGTGCGGGGAAGAAAAAACGTTGCGGGAAGGCTTAAAAGCCTCGCTGCGACGCCCGAACTCGTGGGAGGACGCCACTTACGTGCACCCAAAAGCCTTAGCTCTGACGTTCCAGCAACCGACTTCCACGATGCTTCATGCCCAAATGCCTGTCGTGCCTAGAGTATGCAAGTAACCCGGCTTAGAGTCCCTATTGGTGGTACTCTAGGCGATCAGCTTGCTGTATGCTACTGTTGTCTCTAGTGGTCCCATGGCATGACCTCATCTTGTGTAAATGCCTCCTAGGCAGATCAAAGGACAGTTGCCTTTTCTTTCAGCTCAAGGTTTTGATTTCAGTTGCTGGAAGCTTTAAGGGAGCCCGCCCCACCCCTCAACCACGCTTAGAATCACAACCATAATTGAAAAAAATCATGGCGGTTGGTAACATCTATCTCATCGCGGCCATCGCCATTATTGGCGGTGGTCTATTTGGTTTCGATATTTCGTCCATGTCTGCTATGTGAGTTCGCTAACGCAGCATCATCGCCAAGACATTTTACTAAATTCATCAAAGCATTTCTGGCAGCCCCTATCGTTGCTACTTTAATCAAGGTGGCTTGAACCCTGATGGATCATGTCCGGGTCCTGATTCTAGCGTTCAAGGCGGTATCACCGCGTCCATGGCTGGTGGTAGTTGGCTTGGCGCTCTCATCTCGGGTTTTGTCACCGACCTCCTGGGGCGAAAGAAAGCGATTATGATCGGCGCAATTATCTGGTGCATTGGATGTATTATCGTCTCTGCGTCTCAGGATATTGCCATGCTCATTGTTGGTCGCATTATCAACGGTCTGTGCGTCGGAATCTGCTCAGCGCAGGTCCCTGTCTATATATCCGAATTGGCACCACCACGACTTCGAGGAAGACTCGTAGGAGCTCAGCAATGGGCGATCACGTGGGGTATCATGATAATGTTCTATGCAAGGGCCCCGTTTCATTGAATTCTACAGTCCAGAAAACACAGGAAGCCCATATGAGACACCCCCTTTTCTTCCCCCTTCCACCCTTCCTCGCTCACTTCACACACAACACCTGCAGGAACACAGTTCTAACAGCGTAACAGATATCCTACGGATGCTCTTTTATTAATGGAACTGCTGCTTTCCGTATCCCATGGGCGCTCCAAGCTATTCCAGCAATTATCCTTTTTTTCGGCATGATGCCTCTTCCGGAGTCGCCACGTTGGCTCGCTCGCAAAGACCGCTGGGAGGAGTGCAAGAACGTTCTTGTCCTTGTTCTTGGGAAGGGTGATCCTCACAATAAGCTTGTCGAGGACGAATTCGCTGAAATTCAGGCCTACTGCGAATTCGAGCGCCAGAACGCCGATGTCACCTATTTAGAGCTGCTGAAGCCACACATGATTAACAGAACTCACATTGGCGTCTTCACCCAGATTTGGTCGCAATTGACAGGCATGAATGTTATGATGTACTATATTACTTGTTCGTTCCCCACTCCATGATCACACTCCTCTTAATGGTACTAAGGATAGCCTCCAGACGTTTTCACGATGGCCGGACTGTCAGGCAACAATCTACTCGTTTCCTCGTCTATCCAGTACGTTATTAACGTTTGCATGACCATCCCAGCACTTCTTTGGGTCGATCGTTGGGGACGTCGTCCAACCCTCCTTGTAGGCGCCGCCTTGATGATGACCTGGCTCTTTGCCAACGCCGGAATCCTTGCCACCTATGGCTCTCCTGCACCAAAAGGAGGCGTGGGCGGCATTCCCGAAGCATCATGGCAAGTTAGTGGCCCGGCCTCTAAGGCTGTCATCGCATGCTCCTACCTCTTTGTTGCTTCCTTCGCTCCGACATGGGGCCCAGTATCTTGGATCTATCCACCCGAGCTGTACCCGCTCCGTGTCCGTGGCAAGGCCGTCGCGCTTTCCACCTCTGCCAACTGGGCCATCAACTTTGCTCTGGGCTATTTCGTGCCTCCAGCCTTTGAAAACATTAAATGGAAGACCTATGTTCTATTCGGTGTCTTCTGCATCGCAATGTTCATCCACGTCTTCTTCATGTTCCCCGAAACTGCCGGCAAGCACCTCGAAGAGGTCGAGGATATGTTCACCGACCCCAGTGGGCCAAAGAACATCGGCAGATTAGCGTGGAAGACGCGCGTCGGCGAGCATTCTGCGCGTAAGGACGAGCTGGTGGAGAAGATGCGGCGGGCGAGCCATGCTAAGGAGCGCCCAGAGCACGTCGATCAGGTGATGGGGAAGCGGGTATGAATGTGTTTATACTCCTAATTTGACGTTGTAATGGCAGAATGGGCGACAGTATCTAGCGGCTGTAAGTGGAAGCGAATATAAGGGTTAGATGGATGTGTTGCGATTGCTCATACTTATCTTCCCCCCTTTGACCTGTCGGGATGAATAAACGATTACTAAAATTGAAGTCATAAGTGCATCTTTTTGTGACAAACTCTGGTGCGGCCTGCACGAGCTCCGGTGTTCCAGTGTGCGCGCAATCTAATTTCACTTTCTTGCACACTAAAAAACTCTAAGTTTAACTCTTACAATTAAGCTTAAAAATTACCTTTCTTGTAAATGCACACCCCCTTTTGTAAGTGCACAGTCTCTACGTTGGATGGTGCATACTTAACTAGTTTCTAGCGGAATTGGATGTGGTGTGTCGCGCGAACATGGGGGGACACCGGAACCTGTGCAGGATGCACGATTCAAGATGGCTTTGCTAACCGAGTGTGATTCATGATTCACCCTTAAAGTCGCCTACAGCTTGCATGAGCTCCAGCTTCTTTCGCTAACAATTAGTCAAGTGCACCATCCAGCGTAGACTCTGTGCACTTATAAAAAAGGCTGTGCACTCGCAAAAGAGGTAAAGTCTCTAAATTTTAAGCTTAATTGTAAGAGTTAAACTTGAAATTCTCTAGTGTGCAAGAAAGCGAAATTGGGTGTGTTGCGCGCGCACACTGGGGGGGGAGATGCCGAAGCTCGTACAAGCTGTATGCGTCCGGGACACCCCTAGGCACTATTACCGGTGTGCTTTGCCGCCAACCTGCAGTACACCTTCCTTGCTGATAGACCGAAAAGGATTTTGGCAGGAAACTTGTGCTCCTAAGGCTAATTTGAAGCTTGAATATAGCAATACAGTTACAAATTATCAAGATACTCCAAAGTCGATAATGTCATGTTTGTAACCGCTGTTTCTCCTCCAGCGCCTCACTGCGCCAACTCGTCTCAGTGTCAGTGTCGGCTGCGTTGCCCGTAACCTCAGGTAGCCACGATTTATGCTGACTTCCATCCCAGGAGGGCCCCGAACACAAGTGTGGTGCTCTGAGGGTGGTACTGCAGACCTCCTTTTATCAGATGTCGCTTGTTTTGTCACCCTAGCTCACAAGGCTTGAGTGGCCAGAGCTGTCAGAATCCTTCCCCACAACATAAGCGACTGAAAGTTTAGCGACTGAAAGTTTCTCGACTGCCGAACTCCAACTTCATCGTCTCTACTTCTCATGTTGCTGGACTCCTTAGACTCTTTATCCTCCAACTGCGTTTTGATTCAAAACGAAAGCTAGAAGAATGATCGCTTTTAGCGTTCTGCTTCGGCTGTGCCTGCAGACGTTTCCTAAAGCTTTGTGCCGGTTGTGTCACAAGCTTCTTTACGCCACTATTGACGGCTCCTATCGCGAGCAGTCTAGCGGCTAGCCACATCCTCTTACAAGAGCAACGGCTGACTATTTTAGGTCATTTTATAGGCGTTACCCAACGTCAGCCCCTCGTAGACACGAGGTTCGGAAATTGGACGGTTTATCGTCTTGGTCCCTGTATGTAGGTAGGCCCTCTATAAGGTCAAGGTGAACTCGTCCATCTCGGATTCTTTTCGACATACACTCTCTGCATTGTGCTTCTACTGTGGTCTTCCTAGTCACTCATTATTTCCTTTTTGTTATTCTTTACGCCTTGCCTATAGTAAATCGGTCTTTTCCAATATGCGCAGCATAATCTCTCTTTTGGCTCTCACGGCTCTCGCTCATGCTGCTCCGCGACCCCAGCAAATTGAGTATGAAATTATTGGGTCTTCACTCCAACCAAAACGTGACGGATGCACGCCTCAGCCGACTACGCCAAATACCTATAATGTTGATCTCTCATCCGCCAATGCCTTCAGAAATGATGGCAGCATTTGCAATGTTTCTATGGCCGCACAGACTCCCTCGGGTTATCTTCAGACCTTCATGGAGCTATACGCGGCGACGAGCACATATGCGTACATGGGATACACGAGTGTGGACACCTACTCCCCATCGCAATGTTCAGCCCAATGCGACTCTATTGATGGCTGTACCTCATTCAACATATGTATATTCACCTTACCTGGCGCCTTTCCTTTCCTAATTTAGCTAACTTACTCCCTCTAGTCTTCGAACGTGACCCAACCCTTGACCCCTCCACTGGCTGCACCAACCCGAATGCAACTGCAAACATAAAATGCTCTTTCTGGGGCATTCCCATCGATGCCACCTCAGCCACAAACAAAGGCCAGTTCCGCTCAAGCTTCGAAGTTGCTATCGCTGGCTCCAACGGTTATGTGAAAAACGGTTATGTGGAACTTAACCCGGGCACTGCACCAAACTATGTCGGACCCTCTTATCTCGCCAACGCTGCCATCAACGCACCGCTTGATTGCAACAACCAAAACTCATTCCTTGGCAGCCGCACTTTCAACACGGGTGCCTTCGACGAACGCCTGTGTTCCGCAGCATGCGACGACACCACAGCCTATAATGCCCGACACCCACCGGCTTATGGAGCCCCGTTGAAGTGTGTCTTCTTCAATACCTATATGCTGTCCAAGAACGGTGTGCCGTACCAGCAGCAGTGTGCTATGTATACACAGGCGTGGAATAACACATATGCAACTAACACGGGATATACGAGCGGAAGCAATGTGTATACGATCAGGTACAGCTCCACGTACTACAACCCATCGTACCCTTGCCATCCAATCTGTGCGGTTGCAAGCCCTTCCTTAAGTTCAGCCACAGCTGCGGTTGCTACCTCAACTGTTTCGAGCACGCTGTCAACGAGCACAGTCACGTCATCAACCACAGTCGCGCCATACGGCACAGTAGCGTCATCATGGACCACAGTCGATCAAAGCTCAGCTACTCCTTTTGCTCCCTGATCCTTGCAAGGCGGTGAACTGAGCTGAATGCATGGGGGATTGTATTCGCATATCCTAACTAGGCGAGATTTCTGCGATGCGCATCATTCTCAGACACCTGTATATATTCTCTATAAGCTAGGATACTCTGCGCATAAGTAATGGATACTCATGTGCCCATATAGTCTTCCTTATACTTGCATAAATTCTTATTGATCTAAATGAATTTAATCACATCTTTCATCACTTGTTGACGTGCGAAACGGTCAATACGTATGATCTCTAAATTTTTCAAGCGCTGATGAACTTGCAAGGCGGCCAAAGTTTCACTTCTCTATAGGAGGACAATTTAGGGAGTACTTAAAGACGCTATAGTAAAGGGATATAGAGCGCGAAAAAGAGTAGTTCGCTAATAAGGGTAGAGACACTCTTTTTAACGGCTATACTAAGGATAAGTGTGAGGGGACTTTGTAGATAGGGGGCTATAAGGCACGATTGTGGAATAGGATAGATTGGTGAGAGAGACGAATCCTTGAGGAGGTAAGGCCTCTGGGATTGTGGAGACTATATACTACGGGCACGTGCCTCCGGCACGTGCCCGGCGACCATCTAAGGGCGTCCGGAGGTTGTCCTAAGGGCAGCCTAAGGTGACCGCAATAATATCCCTTATATTGCCCCCCCCCCCCCTTCTTACGGTTGGCCCCTAATTGCCATTACCTTATGGTAGGGAGATTATAAGGGCTTGTCCTAGAAGGGGTTCGGAGAGATATTAGGGAGATATTAATATACCGCTGTATATTATCTATCTATCCAACCCCTACTTTAAACTCCTAAAAAACCTTAATAAGGAAAAAATATAACTAGAGAAAAGATGTAAGGATTATTAGGAGACCTATTAGAAGCCTACTAGAAGTATACTAGTAACTACCTAGGCTAATATAGGGATTTTTATATAACTTTATTTCTAAGCCTTTATACTGGTCTATAATTAATTATAAATATTATAGGTAATTTGGTATTCTAATATAGTTCTATAAAACCTTTTTATATAGGATTTAATATATAGAGCCTTAGCTTGCCGCTGTTTAAGATTTAGTATATATACTTTTAAATCTAGTATAACAGGACTAGCCCAGTTACAGTAGGAATGTCTCGGTAAAACACTTGACAGATAAATTCCGACGCTTTGATTAATTTAATCAAATTCTACTGAAATCCGTCAAAGACCGCGTGCGTATATGCGCACGCATCGACTACCGAAACCCCTAACTGTTTAATTATAAGATTCTTTCGTTATTCCTTTCTCTTCTTTACGCAATGTCTTATACTCTACAAGAGCTATATACCCTTAGATTTAGATAGAATTTATATTATTCCTTTAAATCTTCCCTAAAGTCTCTTCGCGCCCTTATATTATATTATATTAAAATAACTACTATTAAAATAGCAAACGAACCTAAATCCCTTTTAATAACTATAAGTATTATATCCCTAGTTAGGGAACAGTTAACCATAATATAACAGTCCTTTATAGATGCCTTAGCTTAGTAATAAGCTGCACTAAAAGCCTAGTATTAGCAATTAATAGAAACACTCCACAAAGAACTATACAGTCCTTTGCGAAATATCGTGGACTCGGGCCGGAGTAAGCCCGCGCACCACCCACCACCAAATTTTGTATGGAAATTAATGGAATTGATTATTTCTACCCACTCACACTACTACAATGGGCCGGCGCCTCCCAATTGAGGTTATAAACTAAATAAAACTTCGTCTTGACCTTAATGAGGATGTACCTAAAATAGCAGCAGCCTTGAAGCTCTCAAAGATGACTATTTACAAGCTCCAATTGAATTGGGACCTCTGGGGTCAGCCGTATACTCCACCTAGTGTTAAATTAGGTAGACCGAGCGCTCTACTAGAGTATTAAAAGCTGGTAAGTAGTCTTGGCATAGTGTTGAGGTTTGCTGACGTTCCTACTGCATAGAGACTGCTTGAGTACCTTAGCGACAGGCCTACTACCTACCTTGACGAGATGCAAGACTTCCTCTTTAACGAATTCGATATCCAAACCTCTATATACACCATTCGCCGTGTTCTTGAGGCCGCTTAGTGGTCTAGAAAGATAGTCTCTAAGCATGCCGCCCAGTAGAGTATACCCCTCCGCACTACCTGGTAGGGCAGGCAGAAATAATGGCTTGCTAACTAGCTTGTCTTCCTTAACGAATTAGCTTTAAATAAAAGGACTAGTGATCGAAAACGGGGCTGGTCGTTAAGAGGGATAGACTGTGAGGTGTTAATACCATATAAAAGATCTGAACGATGGAGCATACTACCGGCGTTAACGCTTAAGGGCTATATAAGCTATCTTATCTTCCAAGGAGCTTTTACTAGCAAGCTTTTTAAAGATTTTGTGGAGTACTAGGTGCTACCAAATTGTACGCCATACCTAGGGCCGCGTTCGATTATTATATTAGATAATGCATCTATCCATAAATTAGCACGACTTTAAGAGCTCTATAAGCGGGCGGGTGTTATACTTAAATTCCTACCACTATACTCACCAGATTTTAATCCAATTGAGGCAACGTTTAAGGATTTAAAAACTTGGATAAGGAGGAACTACACGCTGGCGTCTAAGTTTGAGAGCTTTGATAGATTTTTAGAGTTTGCAATTAGTCAAGCTTGTGGAGTATATATAGAGGCACATTTTAAGAAGGCTGGCTATATAGTAGATTAAAGCTTTCTATAATATATTCCTCTACTCGCGATAGGCTGTCCTCTGGTGTTTAAACTCTGCTACCTTCTCTCTAATCCGCGGCAGCGTACCAACTAGAAACCCATACTCCTTCTAGAGTTCTATTGTTATATCCTTTGGAGATCTTATCCTATTAATATCCCAATTATCCGCCATTAAAGTATGCTTAATTGGCTATAGGATACTCTTCTAGCGCTTACTAGAGTGGCTTAGCTGAGCTATTAGCCAGTTAAAGAACTGTAAAAGAATCTCACAGTGGTCTATTTCCAAACGCACTAGGCTTAAATTAGGAGGTGGCTTAATGCTAAAAGGAGGTAGAGGTTAAGGTAGAGGTTAACCTAGCTGCTGCTGATAATCTAGACACTATATTACTTGCAACTCTCTAATAGTAATTAGCTGAACTAGGTCCTTAACTTGGTCTGCTAGTAAGTTATCCTTAGCCTCTAGTTCCTTATTCTTTAGGAGCTGCCGCCTCATCTTCCAAGCTAATAGCTGGCAAACAATATTCTGTAACGGCTCCTTAACCGTTAAAACGTCGCTTTGGATCTCTCTACTCCACCATTAAAGAATATAAGCGTTAACGGGATAGTGATGCTTAACACAATCAGCTTTACCTTAACGCCTATTCTGCCAGCAGGTACCTCCTTTGTTCGAGCAGTATGAATTAACGCAAGGCTATCTGCTTGCTAGAGCGGGGACCCTATTTCCAGCAGCTTCCTTAGCGGCGATAATATTTAGGAGATTGGCCTCTTAGATCTAGGTGGTAGTTCGTCTACCAGATCTTACTATTTAACTAGAGAGAGGCGCTAGTGATAGTACTAATATTTCTAGAGGCCGTTCCTCAGTTAAGTATAAGGTAAGATCTAAGTATAATAACTTTATCGGATGCTGCTTACGGAGGTCCCTTAATAGCTTAAGTACTCAATAGAGGTCGGTGCGATTGTTAACCTTATAAAGGAAGTTATTAGCCTTTAATTGCCTCTTATATAAGGCAGCCGCTTTAAGGCGATTAACGTTAAAGATCCATGGTAAGCACCTTATAATTATACTATCGCGCCAGCGCTCAATTGAGCTATAAAGGAGGTTCTCAGTGTCGTACTTTAAAGACATCGCACCAGGTAAGGCCTCCCTTCCAGATACTACCTTCCAACGACTCATAAAGCTGACAGGAACTGGTGGCAGCAACGTTCGATCCTCCTCCTCCTCCTCCTCCTCCTTCTCCTCCTCCTCCTCCTTCTCCTCGTCCTTCTCCTCCTCCTCGTCCTCCTCCCCCTCGTCCTCGTCCTCGTCCTCCTCGTCCTCCTCGTCGTTATTCTCCTCCTCGTCGTTATTCTCCTCCTCTATAGTATCCGGCTGTGCTAATAACGGCGGCGACGAGTGTATAAATAACGGTAACGGTGGCTGCAGCGCTAGCGGCGGCGTACGACGCCGTGCTGGGCGACGCTGCGTCTTTTTTAGAGCTCTCTTGGAGGCCCGCGGCGGCGGTAAGGTGTTGGATAATATACGTTTACGTCTCTGGCGCTTATTGGCACGAGCTAATACGCGTACAGCCGAATCCATAGGTAAACAACAACTACTCTATACAAATTGTCTAATCCGGTTAGACTAGAGCACGATTTTGGGTAGCGACAGCGAGGTTTAAAGGCGTGGGTAGGTAAGAATAATTAATTCCATCGATTTCCATACAAAGTTTGGTGGTGGGTGGTGCGCGGGCTTACTCCGGCCCGAGTCCACGATATTTCGCAAAGGACTGTAAGGGATATTATTGCGGTCACCTTGGGTTGCCCTTAGGACAACCCCTAGACACCCCTTAAATATTCGTCAGTTACGTGCCGGAGGCACATGCCTGTAGTATATAGTCTCTATAATCCCAGAGGCCTTACCTCCTTAAGGATTTGTCTCTCTTACCAATCTATTCTATTTTATAATTGTGTCCTTATAGCCCCCTGTCTACAAAGTGCCCTTATATTTAAATCCTTCCTACTCTATTTGGAAGGGTAGCTAGCTTTAAGGACTAAATTATTTATTTATATTTTTTGTTTATATTTACTGTCCTCTCTTAAAATCTTGCGACGACCTAAATAGAAACTCTATAAATACCTTATAGAAAGCCGTCGCGCTAAGGCAGGAAGGTCCCTTTAATAGTAAGAGATTATAATAATACAAACCTCTAGGTAAGATGGCTAAATAAGCCCTAACACCTAAATGCACTAAAAGCTTAAAGACTCTCATATACCTATAGTTACCAGTAACGCTAAAGAAAACGCAAACACCCTTTATAATGGTTACAACACTGCTAAAAAGTAACTAGAACCCCTCTAGCCCTACTTAGGCTAATTAGAAGATTAAGCGCTAGAGATAACCCTAAGATCTTCCCCTAAATTAAAAATGCCAGAGGAATATACTAATATGCCTAACTAGGGACCTAACTGGAACCCTCCCAGAAGACTACCAGCCTATAATTAGCATAGTAGCAATATATAGACTGCTTATAAGCTAAGTAGGCCTACCCCTTTAAGTAATCTAACCTAACTACTAACTTAAGACTTAAGCCTTATAAGGAAACCCGCATTAGCTATTAGTACTAATACTACCTTTATAGCTAGAGCTTCACTAGGCCTAAGGCTAGAAAGTTAAGAGACCTATACTAATTTTCTCTAAAGAGGATATTAGGAAGCTGCTATAAGGCTCTTAGAAGCTATATAGGAAGGAGCCACTAATAAATGTATTAGAAACCTTTAGGGGCGGGTCTAGATCTAGTAGAGCTTAATTTAGTCTAGATAAAATCTTTTATAACCTAGCCAAGGCTAAGGGCTTCCTAAGGGCTACTTAGTATTTACCTAAGGAGGTATGGAAGACTTAGAGAGGTATCTATATAGTAAATAGAAAAAGGATATAGACTAACTAGCTAAGGCCTTAGGTAGCCTAGAACTCTGCTATAGACCTAACGCCCAATAGTTAGACGACTGGGTTTATAAAGTAGATAACTTCTTTAAGATGCTAATAATATAAGACGATACTAAAGAGCGTACTTAATAGATAATCAGTAAAATTAAAGATTAATCCCTAAACTAGATTGCACTTAATTAGCTTAATAAAGAGCAAATTACTATATATCCGTAGCTATAAACCTTTTTAAAGAAATAGACTTAAGATCTATATATTATATAATATAATAATGCAGAACTATTCTAGAATAGGATATAGCTTAACCGCTATAATTTCCGCTAGTTTAAAAACTTTATAGAAACTTATGCTTAATTAATAGATTTAGAGCCCTTTAAAAACAAGGATAGTAGTATCTATAAAAAGGAGAAGATTGGATTTATCTGGGCTAGAATTAAGCTAGTAATTTATGATAAAATAAAGCGCGTAGGAGCCCTATTGCGGATTACTATATATACGGATTTTAAACAAGCGGTTTTAAACGCTAAGGATATAGTAAGGAACTAGACCTCTTTTAGTAAGAAGCTGGGGGGTAACTAAAAGCGTGGGCACTCTAGTAGTAATATAGGGCAGACTTAAGCTCTAAAGAAGCCGTTCTTAAAGAGAAATCTAGAATAGTTAAAGTTTGGGATCTTAAGTAATAGGAAAGACTCCTAGGGCTAACCTAATACCTATCTGGCACCCTTATAGGGATACTCTAAAAAGTTAAAAGAAAACTTCTCTAGAGGTAAACCTAATTGGAAAAATAAGTAGGGTGATAACCGTACTAATAATCTAAAAAAAGAAAAGCCCTAGTTATAGAACTCTATTAGCTGTAACTAGGGTAAGATATAGAAGGAAAGACTCTTTATATTGCTATTAAGCTAGAAATAGTACTCCCTATAGGCGCGGTACGTTAGTTCTAAGTACTATATAATAGTGGCGCCGAAATTAATCTTATATAATATAATTTAGTAAAAGAGTATAAGCTTATTCTATTGCTAAAGTGGCAGAAACCTATTATAAGGTTCTTAAATAAGTATTAAATTAAACTATATAGTGCCTATAAGCTTATAGTGTTAGTGGCCGATATACATAACTATACTAAGGTGGTTGGCCCGCAACCCTTTTAGGTGGCTAACTTTATAGGCTATAACCTTATTCTTAGATACCCTTAGCTTATAGAAGTAGATTTTAAGATACGCTTTAAGACAGGAGCCTTTAAAGGGTGGAATAATAAAGAATTAGAAGGGTGTATTTTACTAATAAGCTTAAAAAATATCTTAGAGGATATAGCTCTAGGAGAAATAGTATACGCTCTATACCTAAAGGAGTATTAGATTTAACCCCTGTTCTATAGTAAAATAGGTATAAAGCTTAGTATAGGCAATAACCCTTTTATAATAGATACCTTATGGGGAAATACTGGATAGGTTATGGAGATATTATAGGGAGGCGGTAATCTTAAAGATTTTATAAGATACTTTTACCGCTATAGGCTACTTTAGCTTAAGTAATACGTAGAGAGTATACTATAATACCTTAAATAATATGTTAAAGAGTTCCCTACCCTCCACTAGCTACCACATAAAATTGTTTAATATATAGTGGTAACTATATATAAATAGCTACTATAGCGCGTAATGCTGCCTATAAGCGTTTTAAGGGACCTCTGGGACCCACCTAATAATAATATAGAGGACAAACGTGACCCTAATTTATTAAATATTCTAATAGGCCTAAGGGACTTACTAAAGGTATTTTTGGGTAGGTAAGCTAAAGTTCTTTAGCAGAACTTAGAATACAATTATACAATTAATTTAGAAGAAGGTAAATAACTACTAAACCTTTCTATTTATAACCTCTCTTATAAAGAGCTTAAGATCCTATAGGAGTACCTTAATGGCTTACTGGAAAAGGGATGGATACGGCCTAGTAAGTCGCTAGTAGGCGCGCTAATTCTCTTTATCCCAAAACTAGATGGAACTATAAGGCTATATATAGACTATTGCGGTTTTAATAAGATTATAATTAAGAACCATTACCTACTACTACTAGTTAGTGAAATGCTGGATTAACTATCTAGGATAAAGATCTTTATAAAGCTGGATTTATAAGATGCCTATTATAGGCTCCGCATTAAAGAAGGGGATAAGTAGAAGACTGCTTTTAAAACCTAATATAGCCACTTTAAGTATCTAGCAATGCCCTTTAGGCTAGCTAATACGCCTATAATATTCTAATTATATATTTATAGAGCCTTAGGGGGACTAGTTAACCGTATATATATTATCTATCTAAATAATATTCTAATCTACTTAGAAGATAAGGATTAGTATAAGTAATACATCTACGAAGTACTGGAACGCTTAGATAATTAGGGCCTCTATACCAAGGTATTAAAGTATGTCTTTAATACTAAGCAGGTTAAATTCCTGGGTTATATTATAACGCCTATAGATATAGTTATAGACCTAGTATAGGTGTAGATAATTTAAAAGTATCTGGAGCTAGAGAGCTACTAGGATGTTTAAGTGTTCCTAGGCTTTGCTAATTTCTATAGGCGCTTTATTTATAACTACTTAGACATTACCTAACACCTATTTAACTATATTGTTAAAGCTTTCTAAGACCCGGCCTAGGAAGTAAAAAGCTTAAAGGTGAGAAGGAAGAAAACTAAAAAGGGACTAATTAAATAGTATAAACTATAGATATGGCCTAAAAAGGTATAGGAAGCCTTTTAAGAACTACACGTAAAGTTTATAGAAGCTCTACTATTGCGGAATTTTAACCTAAATTAGCTACTAATAATGGTTACTAATATATTAAATTTTGCCCTTATTGGTATCCTACTGTAACCTAATAGGTATTTAGACGCTACCTAGCTCTACTAAAGGCCGGTAGCATTCTATAGCAGAAAATTCTAGAGACCTAAAGTTAGGTATTATACCCATAATAAGGAACAGCTAGCTATAGTTAACTGCTTTAAATAGTGGCGGTACTACCTTAAGCACGCAAGCTATACTACTTATATACTCTTAGATTATTATAATTTACGCTACTTTATAACTATAAAGGAGCTTATACTTTAATAAGCTAAATAGGCAGAAAAGCTTATGTAATTTAACTTTAAGATTAAATATAGGCTAGGGGAAAACAACCCTGCTAATAGACTATTATAATAGCTAGACTATACTAAAGGCTTTAAAACAGGAGAAGGAAAATAGATAATAAATATCTTACTCCCTATATTATAGAATAAGCTCTAGGTATAAGATGCTTAAGTACCTATAGCTCTATATACTAAGTCTTAGGTGGTGCAAACCCTATTAGCTTTTACTAATATTCTAGCTAGTACCCGGTCTGTGGCTAATAAGGGTCTAAATATACCTAGATAGGAAGTCCCTAATATAAGTGCGGAACCTAGTAATACGCCACTAATTACTAAGCTATCCCCTTAAACTAATAGTAAAGCTAAAGAGTAATTAGAACTTAGAGCTCTATAAAGACTAAAGAACTTTAACCTTATAGCGGCCTTCTTAATATATATACACTAAGAAGTTATAAGATCTATAGTACTATCTAGTCTTATACTTGGAGTAGTATAAGGTAAAATAGCTTTTACCTAGAAACCATCTAACAGATCTTATTTATAAGGTATAATGGAGGGACGCCTCCTATACTATCTTTAATATAGAAGTAGACTGGAAACGTGATGGAAAGGAAGCTACTAGGCGGTACTATTAGGAACTAGACCTAATGGGCCTACAGCGTAGATATGGTAAGGTTTAGGTACTATAAGAAGCAAATCTATAATAGAAAATTCTTATAAGGAATTACGATAATCCTTTAGGCGGCCACTATAGTTAAGCTAAAACAGTGGAATTACTTTAACGTAAATACTACTGGCTAAAGCTTAAGCAGGAAGTAAAGGAGTATATTAGCTATTATAAAAAGTGTTAAGTATAAAAAATCCAAAGGTATAAGCTATAGGGTTTACTTAAATTAGTCCCCCGTACTAGTAAGCTATGGCGATATTATACTATAGACTTTATTACGGATCTCCCGCCCTTAAAAGATGGGTAAGAATAAATATACAATTTGGTTCTAGTACTTATTAATAGGTTTTTAAAGTATGTCCAATACCTTCCTGTTAATAAGATAATTAATATATAAGCGCTTGCAAACTTAATTAAGGAGAAATACTTTCTTAAAGTAGATTAACTATACTCTATTATTACTAATAGGGACAACGTCTTTATAAGCCAGTACTGGTTAAATCTATGCTTCCATTTAAAGATAGACTACTACTATAGTATGGCTTTCTATTTATAGATAGATAGGTAAATAGAACGCCAGAACTGGGAACTAGAGTCTTATCTGTAAATATATTTAAACTACTAGTAAGATAATTAGTATAAGCTACTTCTATACGCGGAGTACGCTTATAACTTAAAGTAATATTTATTATATTAGTTTGCACTAATCCAGATTGCCTATAGCGTCTAACTATTAGGATTTAATAGTATACCTAACAATTACTGGCTAAGGCTGTATAATTAATTATAAAATCCTATTGGGAAGTTTAAGGACATTTACTAGAGAGTATAAGGGTACCTTAAGAAATGGGAGGAGTAATAGAAGTATGTAAAGTAGAGCCTATAAGATGCGCAAGAGCAGTAGAGATTTTAGTATAACCGTAAATACTAGAACAAGCATTTTAGTGTAGACGATAAGGTTCTATTATGTTTAATAAATATTAAGACCTGTTAACTATTAAAGAAGCTTAATATAAGATACTGAGGTCCCTTTTAAATTAAGGAATGAATTAGTAAGCTAGCCTACTATCTTTAGCTACTCCTATTTATAGCCTATATATATCTAATATTTTATATAAATCTACTAAAGCTATGGCATAGACTACTACTAAAAAAGAACTTCTGTCTAGGCCTAATTAAACACCCTAAAGTGGTGGGTGAGCGGTATAAGGTTAAAGCTATACTATGCCATAAGTCTATTAAGAATAAGCTTTAATAAGAAGTTAAATAGCTAGGCTAGCCCGCTAAGGACTCTATATAGGAACTAGAGAATTACCTTAATTATTATAAAGATATTCTAAAAGAATATTAGGACTAAGGTCCGTAATCTATAAATCGCAGAAAGCGCTCTAATACTATAACGTTATCGTAACCTATAAAGAAAGCTCATAGTAGGCTAAGAGAGGCCCTAAAGAGTAAATAGGTTAAATTGGATATAGAACAGACAAGCTTTAGAAACTATAAGGATTAATTAGGGCTATAGCCTAAGGCAGGATAGATCCTTAGCCTTTTTATATATATAGCATAGAATTAATAGGGTATTTTGCTAGAATTTCATTCTTATTTATTAGTCTATATTAGGAATAGTGTTCCTATACCTTTCTAAATGCCTTATAAGGCCTTCCTGATTGCTACTATATATAAGAATTAATCCTAAATGCCCAAATTAAAAGCTACTATGCTTTATCTCTAGGTGTAGGATTAGTATCTATTAGCCTATTAAGTGATGGCTAACGGGAATAAGATCTAGATCCCTTAGTAGGAGTATAGGTAGGCATAAAAATAGGGGTAGGCTGATAAGGTATAGATAGAGTAGAGATCCTTAAACGCTTAATACTAATATTAGGCCTAAACCAGTACTAATAAAGTTCTTAAGGTGTAAGCTTATAGTTAATAAAGATATGCTTAAGTCTAGAATAAATAGAGATGTTAGCTGGCTAGTAAAGTCTAAAACTACTAAGACCTTATTATGGTAACCGTTAGTTACCTATCTACTAGGTACCTAAAGGGTAACCTACCTAATACTGCATTATATTATGCTCTTTAGAAACTTAATATATATATATAAACATCTTTTTATAGTAGATAATAACCTTCTTTTTATTACCCCTATCCTTTACCTTATCCTTAGTATACTAACCTTGCTCCCTTATTAGGCGTTACTGGCTAGCTTGCTATAAATTATAGGCGGTATAAATGGCTATAGTATAGTCTTAAATTTAACCTAAATGCTTAGTATTGGCGCTGGAATAAGAGAGAGCCTAGGTAATATAGTAGTTAAGAATATTAAAGGATTGTTGCTACTTAGGCCTAGGCTATATTAAAGCTTAAAGTTAGCAACAGAAACCTATTAAGGATAGAAAATCTTACCTTAACATAACTGCCGCTTTTGGTACGCATATATTAATTATAAGAACTAAAGGTGTTGGACCTTATATAGTGGGTCTTATTATAAACATCTAGAATCTTCTTATTAGACTTCTGGTCTTTTAAAGACGTATATATAAAGTTATTTAAGTAGGACTAGCACTAGTTGCAGGTTAGTAGAGGTTGGGGTCCTATATATAGCAGTAGGGCTAGAATACGCTATAGAATTAGCTTAGAAGAGCAGTTAGTAGAAGAACAAAAATGTATATTAAATTAATAATAGAAAAAAGAAAATCTTAATAATATATTAAAGATATGTCTAAATTTAGATAAAGGTTAATAATGGGAAGTAAGGTGTCTCTATACTTTACCTTTTAATACCCTTTTGGTAAATAGCCGTAACCTTGCCGATATAACTCTGTTATAATAGCGTAATTTAGAAGGAAGGAAACACGCGTATAAGCTATTTAGCTATTACTTCCTTATAAAAAATAATTATGTGGCCGGGGAAGGCAATTAAGACATTAATTACAGATATATATAGGTTAAATTATACCTAAACAATATTATAGTATTAAAGAATAACGTTATAGACGTTTTTAACAAATTGTATAATAGCTAGAGACGCTATTGCAAAGTATCCCTTCTATTTACTAAGTAGTAGAGCTACGCTAAATATATAGTATAGGACTAACGAGAAAGGATTATAGATTAATATCTTAAAAGCCAAAGATGACGGCAAGCCAAGACTCTATACGTTAAATCCTATATTAAAAGGTTTTACGGAACTATACTAGAACACTAAATTGCCTATAATATTTATGATTGATTATAGACTGGCATAAAGGCTTAGAAATAGAGTTGTATAAAAATCCTTTTAGCCTAGGTAGTTACTAGCATGCTTTTAGTACGCTTTTAATAGGTCTCCTAGCAATCCTTATATCTTTTCTCTAGTTATGTTTTTTCCTTATTAAGGTTTTTAGGAGTTTAAAGTAGGGGTTAGATAGATAGATGATATATAATAGCATACCAATATCTTTCTAAACCCCTTTTAGGACGAGCCCTTATAATCTCCCTACTGTAAGGTAATAGCAATTAGGGGCCAACCGCAAGAAGGGGAGGAGGCAATGTAAGGGATATTATTGCGGTTACCTTGGGTTGCCCTTAGGATAACCCCTAGACACCCCTTGGATATCTATTAGTTATATACTAAAGGCACGTACCTATAGCATATAGTCTCCACAATCCCAGAGGCCTTACCTCCTTAAGGATTTGTCTCTCTTACCAATCTATCCTATTCTATAATCGTGTCCTTATAGCCCTCTATTTATAAAGTCCCCTTATAAGAACTCTATAATACTAAGGCATATATATTAGAGACCCTAATAGTAATACCTATAAATAAAATTAAAATAATGGTATTTAAACTTAACCTATTAAGTGCGAACACTAAACTAGTAATGGTAGCTTAACCTATATATAATAAACCTAGTACCTATTATAAAATCTAAAAAGCTTCCTAATTCTACAATATTTAATAAAAATTAAAATAACTTATATCTCTTTATAACTAAGCTCCATCTTAAACTTTTAATAAACTTTAACTAATACCCTACTAAAAGTTGGCAAGGTTAGCTATAAAATGTCTTATTTAAGTAAGGACGCTATATAAACTATAGATCCATTCTTCTATAATGGCACCTTTATTAATTTTAAAATCTTTATTTCCCTATTAAAACAAACGTATAATAATACTAGCTGTAAATATATAGCTATTACTAAACTTAAAAACCTATAATAACGGAACCAAGACTTTACTAGCTTCTTTTTAGAATTTTTAGGCCTAATTAGCGAATTAGGTTAAAATAAAGCTACTAGAGTTGCTGCTCTTTAATAAGCTATTTTAGATAAAATTAGAGCCTAGTTAGTAAGTAGGGAACCGCTAAAAAACCTATCTAAATTTGCTATAATATATTAACAAATTAATAAGGACCTTTAATATAATAAACTGACTTATTCTTTAAAGTTAACTATACTTTATATTTAAAATACTATAAAACTGGTATATACCCTAAAGCGCAATCCGTCTCTAAAACCTAAAAGCCCTATATATAACCCTATAGACCTTAATACCGCTTAATCCTATATATCCTTAGGAACTAATAAACAAAGAACTTAAGCTATAAATAGAGAATGCTTTAGATATTGTTGGTCACACAGAGTGACTCACCAATAACGACTACTCGAGTAGGTTATAGTGATGTTGGTTGATAAAGCTTGTTGATTGGAATAGGGGAGGGCGAGGAGCTTAAGGCTCCTCGCCACGCTAGTGCCGCGGCTACACGTAACCACACGTAATATATTCCTAATACTGGCAACTCTTCTTTTGTGGTTGCCATCTACATATAAAATACCGCTTGACTAGCGTAACAAGTATTAATCCTCCTCACTTACTATTGCCACTGCAATATATAACGGCTTGTATAAATGCTTTTAAACTAAAACTTGCGGATTGTTATCTAATGAAGATACTAAGCTAAGGAAAAGAAGAAGAAGAATAATTATTAGGGAGTGGTAGGTAGATATGTCGCGAGGGCCGCTAAGGCGCTAGTAGTAAGTAAATTAATGGCAATTTTCTATCCCGGGGATGGAAAATCCTGATTGGTTGTTTAGAGTTAGGGTGGATATTATATTAAGGGCGCCAAGGCGCTAAGCGTAAGCAAGCCAATAGCGATTTTCCATACCGGGTATAGAAAATCCTAATTAGCTGGCTAAAACCAGTATCCGCAGATTGCAGTAGAACTTGGTAGATAGTTGTGGTGGAACTTGGTGAACAGTTACGGTAGAATTCTACTCCCTTTTAACCTAACCTTTAACTCGTATATAGAGAACGTTCGTGTTAACAAACGTTTCTAGAGCCTTGTTTAGGTTTGCCTTTGTTATTATATCTGCTAGGTTATCTTGGCCATTAATCTATTAAATCTTAAAGAGTTCTTGTTGTTTATAAGATTGCCAAAGTGCCATAATATTGATTATAAGGTGCTTCTCCTTTGTGGTACTAAGCTTAACTAAACACTTATAGAGGGAATATAAGTCGGTACACACAATTATAGGGATAGCGGGAAGTTCAAGTTAATCTATAATTATTTTTAGGGTAGTTCTAATTGCAATTACTATGTTAACTCCGCCAACCATTCTATATATCTCTAACGCTAGAATGCTTTGAGTAACGCGCTTACTCTTAGTTAAGCTCTAATAGATAAGATTGCCGTGGATTATAAAGTCATTCTCTCTAGTAGATTTGTTTGTGATAATAATCTCATATCCTAGCTAGGAGCTAAAATCTTTGTTATTTATAAACGATCTATTAATAAATACAAAGAGCTTAACGGTGGGAAGATTAATAGGTATATAGAGTAGTCCCCAATCGAGATGGTTTATTTGCTAGGAAAGACGCTTATTTAGGGCAAGAACGTTATCCTTAGTTAGTTTCTGGTGTTGGGCGGTAATAGAGAGATCGAATAAAGCCTTAGGTTAACAGATAGAAGCAACATAAGCTCCGCGAGCGCGTTGCTCCACGTATCCTTATTTTGGAGAGTTAACGTTAATAACGTCGATCTTCTTGCCTTAACCCTTCTGGTATAAAGCAATAGAATCCTTATTTAGGGAGAGGATGCATCTATTAAAAAGTAATAGTATTGTTAAATTAAGCTTTTCCTTTAGCTTTGCTATGAGATTTGCCTTTACTAGCTTATCTTCTTTAAGAGCTAAGAATTGGTTGTCTCCTAAGATAATTATATTATTAGTTTACATGCCGACGATTCCAAATGGGGTTCCCGTGGTTGTAATAAGGAAGCATGGATTAAATATAGAAGTAGTTATTAAAAGTTTCTCTTTGTGGTGCTTGCTATAGGTAGCCCACTAATGAGTTCCTGCCTCTGTGATTCTATATAATGGCTTGAGCACAACCATAATCATATCTTCGGGATATTAGTGGCGAATTTGCTCTAGAAGGTATGCCAGTATTAAGCGCTAAAGGCGCGTCTCTGATTGGGTATAGGCCTGAGTGATATCTCTTAAATAAACCGCCATTCTATTCTTTATTAGGGAGGGAGCTAGCGTAACAATAACTCGCTAACTAGCTCGTTAAATTATAGGGGATTGCGTAAGAATTACTTCCTTGCCGTTATTGTTATAACCTTAAATAACCAGTCTCGACTTCTTAAATAGGGTGTTAATGGCTTTACCTTTAATTTTATTAACTATTTTTAACTTAAAGATGCGAACTCTATTGAACTTAGCAGGGTTATATTTCTTGAATTTAAAGACTCCTCTTATAATAAGACTGTTGATCTCCTGCTTATCAGATACTTAGAAAGGGGCTCCTGGAGTTATAATATGGCCTTCCTTTTAGAGTTGTTTTGCGAGCTCAAAGTCCGCCTTCTCTTTAGCTGTCATAAAGGCCATTAACAACTCAACTCTACTCTTAATAGCGGCAACGAATTGCTCTTTGAAATTAATAAGATATTGGCGATTTCGTAATCCTTTTAGGCGACCTCTACCGCGTCATGGTTACGGCGTATCTGCTATAATTGTATTAGAATCGTGGTTGCCTTCTAGAGCTTGTTAATTATGGCTCTCCTTTAGGGCATCTTCTGTGGCATCCTACAAAGGTTCAGAACTATTATCTTTGTAGTAAGGCTTAATAACAGTTAAACGGAATTGAGTGGGTCCGTAAGGCATTTAAATAGTGCAAGTTTGACTATTAATTGTAATAAGTTAATATGGGCCTAACCACCCTCCCTTTTTACGCCATACGCGTACCTTAGACTGGAGTGGCAGATTAAGCGTAGTTAAGGTGTTTAGGCTATTTCTTATTCCTAGTGCGTCGTTGACCTAACGTGTGGCGTAGAGACATTAGACCTCCTTTATTGCCTTGCGAATAGCCTCAGCTCGTTGCACAATAGAGGGAGATGGTAGAGAATTGTTAGTTATTTAAGGGTAGGCGCCAAAGACTAGTAGCGTAGGTACGAGTCTATCTGGGCCAGTGGAATTGTTAACAGCTTTAACAGCTATTTATAAGGTAAGTTCTTTGCTAGCGTTCTCTAGTTCCAAAGAGATAATCTCATATACGCGGCGTAATAGCGCATGATATTGTTCTACTTTTCCAACGCTATTATGTGCCTTAACAGGGACTTCCTTGACCTTAATTGCCATTGCCTTTATCTATTATTAAAACTCTATAGATGAAAAGTTCTTTCCTATATTATAGATGATTTGATTAGGGGGTCCTAGGTAGATATTAATCTAGCATAATTAAAGGGTATCCTATGCGTTTCTAGCTAATATATCCTTTAAGAAGCGTGCGGCTTGGAAGGAGGTTGAGAAGTTAATAACTTAGAGTACTGGCTTGCCGCTAAGATATATAACGTTAACGATAATACAGAAGTTAAAGTCGTAGTTATCTTTAAGGGTGAACTTGAATTGGCCAGGGGACTTCTAGTTTATTTGGCAGTGATAGTAGTACTTTATAAGATGCTTAATTGCCTTAACCTCGACTTTATGGCCTGCCCGCTGAAGAACCCTAAGTAATTGGTGAACGGATGGGTAGCTAAAACAATAGTGTAGTTAACGTAACTCTAACTTAGTTAAATGGCTTTAAGCAATACTCTTTTCTAGTTAATAAAGGAGCAACTAGGGGTGACCCTATTTGCGTATAACGGGCACCTAATTATCTCCCTAAACAAGTACATTCTTGAGGTTATTAAGCTTAACGCCTAATTTGTCCATATCTCTAATGCAAAATAGAAATGGGGTATTTATGGGAATAATATGGAAAGTAATGCACCCTAAGGGGGTTCGGACCCTAATTGTGCTAAGAGAGATCGCAGTACCCTTGCCAAAACGAATTGTGTGTTGGCCTGCCATTAAATAGTCGATCTAAACAGAGCTATTAAGCTACTAAAGAGCTCGAACTTGAGGTTCTCCTGCTATAGATACTCCTGCGGCTCCAGTATCTGGCATAATACTATAGAAGACGTTCGCCGAGTATCTGTTGTTAAAGGAGAATATAGAACTCTCCTTTAGCTTATTAAAGATGTCTAACTTTGTGATAGTATGGAGCGTAGATTGGTTATTAAGAACAGTAATAGTTTGTGTGCCATCTACCTTACTATACTTAGTAAAGTATTGGTTGGGAGAGTAGTTCTTAATTTCCATATCTATAAGAAGCTGTTCGGCCTTGTTAACCTTACCCTTAAGATCTTCTTCGCCTTTATATTGAACCAGGAAGCTTTGGAAGTAGGCTATAGTAACCTTATAATTTCTAACGTTTCGTGCACTCTGGCGAAACTTATTATATGCCTCCTTTTATCTGTTAAGAGGGTGCCTAGTTAACTAGCAATTTGGCTTCTTACAAACATAGCATTTCTTCTGTTAATTGTTTTAAGATAAACCTCCACAAGGACCTCCACGGTTGCTTTGTGGTTGACGTTAATTATACCCTCTACCGTATCCCCTACCCCGGCCACTATATGTTCGATCAGTCCAGTTATGATCATGTTAGTCGGTCGGGTCGATCAAAGTAGGTTAGGGTTAGGCGTTGAATTACTATACTTCTTAAGAGCGTAAAGCGGTGCCAATAGAGGATCTTAATTAAGCATACACTCCTTTATAAGTATTTGCAGGATTAAAGAGAGTAAGATTATATTCTTTAACGCCTTAGTATACGCTAATGACTTAATCGCGTAGGCTGAAATCCTCTTAATATAATTTGGATAAACCACGCTGAATCGTCTAAAGTTAATTAAAGAGCTTTTAAAGATAATTAAGCCGAGGGATACCTGGGTTTGTAGTAATAATCCTTAGGAAAGTAGTCTCTCTCCATTCTAATATATACTGCTGCTTGTTCTCTTCTGTTTCGAAGTGGCATCTTAACTTATATATTATGCGGTTGAAATCATATCCTTTTCCTGCCAAACGATCATAATAGAAGGTACTAGCTTAACCCTTAAGCATAACGGAATAGGTATTGTGGTATTAATTAGACTCTATTCCTACCTTCTAGTAATAGTTATAGAAGATATATAGTTTTGAATTAAGAATATTATATAATTCCCCTCTAAACTTCTTCTCCTGATCCGAATAGAGCTTCGCAAGCTCTGTAAGCAATTTTGAACTGCCTCCAATTTGAGATTGAGATGGAGGAGGTGGGGGTTGCATTGCAGGCTGCAGTGGGGACGTAGGTCTGGTCGGTGGAGTCCAAAGGTCGTTAAATCGCGAAGTAATGGGATCCTGTGCCTGCTCTCATTAGGGTGTAGTATCTGACGTTAAGGTTATGGGTTAAATTGGATACAGAGGAGTTGAAGGTGGAGGTAGGTTCGTCTCTAGAGGTGTATTGCTTAGGTTCTATTATAAGTTGAGCTTCCTTATAGTGCGTAGTTAGTGCTTAATCTCTTATGGAGTCTATTTATGTTCTTCTTTTACGTTAATAACCTGCTCCTAAATATTGTCTCTAATAGTACCCCCGTTCTTAGGGACAAATACTCCATTCTTTTAAAGGAAGTTACGGAAGTCCCGTATAATATCCTTGTTTACGGGGGCCTATATTTCCTTTGTCCATTTAATAAAGTCCTCCTTTATACATTCCTATAGCGCGGTATCGTTGTATTTACTATCCTTGTAATATGCTATACGGTATAATAAAAATCCATTTAAGTCTTGTTTATTAGCGTTTGCAAGGTTAATTATGGCTTTGTTCTATGTCTTTGGGTTAATGTCTTCCTTATACTTCTTCGGGTAGGTTAACGCCATAGTAGGTGTAGAATTGACGGGGTGTCGTACGTTGAAGGTAGGTAGGATTTTCGGTTTTGTAGGATCTCGTAGGTTTGCTATTAAGAGGTAGGCAATTCGAGATGTTGTTTGACGCGTTTTGGACGTCGTTTGACGCATTTTGGACGTTAACTTGGGACCCTAGGTTTAGTGACACTTCTAACCTAAAGTACTTAACCAAATCTTCGTAAACGCGGTTGTTCTATATAATAGACGCAACTTGGTATCTCCTAGTACTTAGTAACACTTCTATTACTAGTTTTCCGTAAGTCTAAGGTAGCACAGTATCGCCGGGATCCATTCCATATGAGCGCATATGGCACCCCTATATGAGACTGTCTCTTCTGTTCGAAAACCTAGCTGCTCTATAGTTAACTGTGTATTTAACCACTGATCAGTGTTGGTTATATAGGGTGACTCACCAATAACGACTACTCGAGTAGGTTACAGTGATGTTGGTTAATAAAGCTTATTGATTGGAATAGGGGAGGGCGAGGAGCTTAAGGCTCCTCGCCACGCTAGTGCCGCGGCTATACGTAACCACACGTGATATATTCCCAACAGATATAGTAAAAAAAGATTTATTTAAAAGCATTACCAAACTCACTCCTTTAAAAAGGTCTGCTGTAGTTTCTCCTATTTCTTAAATTATATCCATTCCTTAAGTTATACTTATTCCTTAAATTATAACGTGTTCCACCACCGAGTCGGACACACCACCGAGTTGGACACTTTAAAATACACCAAAAACCCTAAATTTTACTTTTAAATATCTCAACCACTACTTAATAATATTTTCTAAAAATTTAAATATAAGCTTGTATATGCCTATTTTAGTATATATTATAATATTAGAGCGTATAGCTTAATAGTTATTATAATATAGAGTTTAGGGGCTAAAAATAGAGATGTTTCTAAATATCTTAACAACTACTAAACTTTATACTCTAATATTATAATAGGCACTCGCATAGATATATAGAAGCTTATATTTAAATTTTTAGAAAATATTATTAAGTAGTGGTTGAGATATTTAAAAGTAAAATTTAGGGTTTTTGGTGTATTTTGAAGTGTTTGACTTGGTGGTGTGTCCGACTCGGTGGTGGAACACGTTACCCACTCTATAAATTATACTTAAACGCTATAAAGCATCTTACCTTTAGTTAACTTAAAAAACAAATCGTTCTAAGGCTAAGTTACGCCTTAAGATAAAAGATGAAAGAGTATAAGTGTCTAGGCTCTTTTAGCGCTAATACACAACATAACTCCCTTAATATACTTAGTAAAATTTAAATACTTAGTAAATAGAAGAAAGTATAAATCCTTATAGGCAGCGAAGCTACTAGTATAGGCATTATTAATACAAACTATACAAAAACCTAACGTCTAAATTTAAAGAAACTTAATAAGCCCTAAGGCCTGCGAGGCTTTAATGGCAAACCCTTAATATATAGCAAACTAATGCACTACGCTTTTGTAAAATTATAAATAGGCAAATATCTTAAATATATTTCCCTATTTATAACACCCTTAAAGCATTATAAGATAATACTTAGATATAGATAGCTAAAACAACACTAAAGTTCCATATAACCTACTACTAAAGTTATTACTTAAAAAACTATTTACCCTATAAATATATATATAACTATTTAAATTAATATAATATAAATTGCACTTACTATAAACCTTAAGCCAATATAATAAATCTATAACTGCTAATTATGGTAAAGAATGCGAAGATATTTTATTAAAACCTCTTAAAATTTATATAATATAAGCCGCGCCTTTTATCTTGTTAGCAAAAAGACAAGATTATAAATTTTTTGCTATAACTATAGAAGATATTAAGAAAGCATTAGAACCAAAATAATATTCTAATCCTTAACCTTTTATACCTAAAAAGTACCATAATCTAATCAATAAGTTTAAAAAATAATTTATAGACTTACTAGCCCCATACTAAGATAAGCATAATTTTAAGATAGATCTTAAGCCTAGTATAACACTAAAGTTTAGTCCACTATATAGTATATTATAAGAGGAACTACTTATAATGCGATAATACCTTAACAAGCATCTAGAAAAAGGATCTATTCGCCTTAATTAATCTCTATTTGCCTTATCTATATTATTTGTTAAAAAGCTAAAAGAAGGCTTAAGATTCTATATTAATTATTAAGCTCTAAACATAATTATAATTTAAAACTAATATCCAATTCCCTTAATTTAAGAGACGCTTAACTATTTAGTAAAGGTATAGTACTTTATAAAGCTTAATATAGTTACTGCCTTTAATAAAATCCGTATATATAAAGGAGATAAGAAGTATATAGCTTTTTACATATAATAGGGACTCTTTAAATACTTAGTAATGCCATTTAGCATAAAAAATGGTCTTAGTATATTTTAGTAATATATTAATAATACGCTTTGTAAATTCCTTAATATATTTATTACCGCGTATATTAATAATATCTTAATCTACTTATTCTTGCTCTTAGAACATTAAAAATATATTAGAATGGTCCTTGAACGCCTATAAAATGCGGGCCTATAATATAATATTAAGAAATGCAAGTTCTACGCGTCTAAGGTTACATACTTAGGCTTAATTATATCCTATAATAGAATTAAAATAGACCTTAAAAAAGTTGCTGTAATTATAAATTAAAAAAGCCCTAGCAATATATAAAACACTTAAGGATTTCTAGGATTTATTAATTTTTATTATTAATTTATTAACTACTTTTTAGAAATTGCCTAGCTATTAGTAAACCTAATAAGAAAGAATATAAAATTTAAATAGACTGCTAGATATAGATAAGCTTTTAATAACTTAAAATATTGCTTTATAACTACTTTAATTCTTATTTACTTTAACCCTAACCTTAAATATACTATTAAAACAGACTTATCTAATTATGTGCTAGGGGGAGTGTTATTACAATATAATAAGAATGGTAAGCTATATCCAGTAGCCTTTCTCTCCTAGAAACATGCCCCTATTAATTTAAACTATAAAATATATAATAAGGAACTGCTTGCAATTATTAGATACTTTAAATAATGCCGTCCTAAGCTTAAAGGATTGTTATTTCTAATACGCGTATTAACGGACTATAAGAATCTATAGTACTTTATAAATATAAAGCAATTAACACAGCGCTAAATTTATTAGGCCAAATACCTCTTATAATTTAACTTTAAGATTATATACTAACTAGGCAAACTTAATTAAAAGCCTAATATATTAATATAATAATTATAAGACCTACCTGCGAATGCTTTAGATAAACGGATTATAAACCAATTATAGATTTTACTACCCCCTAAATATTTTAAAAAACTATACCCTATATTCTTAAATATAGAACTTAATAGAAATAAATTAGAAATTAATAAACAGGAAATAGAAATTAATAAGCTAATAGAATATAAATATAAGGATAATATATGGATAATAGATGTAATAAAAGCAATTTAAATAGGAAAATAATAGTATGGGGATATTACACTCGCTAAATATAAAATATAAAATAATTAATTATACTATTAATAGAAGATGGTAGTTCCAAATTCCAAACCTTTATAATTTAAAATACTTAAATTTATATATAACTCCCTTATAGTAGGGCATCCTAGCTATATAAAGATCTATAAGATTATTTAACAAGTATACTACTAGCCTATAATGCACGACTATATATAAAAAATATGTTTAAGTATATAGGATATGCGTATATGGAAAGACCTCTTATATAAAGAAGTAAGGCAGTTTTGGGTCGCAAAGGAAATGGCAATAGAAGGCAAAGGGGCGAGTACCAGGCGCCCCCTGATGACTCTACAGTAGTAGAGTCAAGTCCGCGATACTAGCGCGTCCGTAGGCTTGTTACGGCAGCAGTGGTTCCCAAGGAGGTCAAAAAGTAAGGTAGTAGAGCACCACAGGTGACTCGTAGGCGCTATGTAGGCGAGTCCCAAAGGCGGGGAGATGGATTACGGGGTTTTCTCATATAGAGTTTTCTCCCCATATGTATATAAGGAGTAGTCCGCGTGGGCCCAATAGGGATCCAAATCGGACGTTAAGCAATGAATTATTATTATAAAGAAGTAAGGAGTACTTTAACTACTACTAATTCTAATGCAAAGATGGCGCGATATCTTAATTAACTTTATAGTTAACTTGCCTAATAGTAATAGGTTTATAAATATTATAGTAGTTATTAACCGCCTTATAAAAATGCGATATATAATTCCTATAGACTTAATTAATATAATATTAGTAGCCAAATATTTCGTTAAGCATGTCTTTAAGCTATATAGACTTTCTAACTTAATAATATCTAACTATAAAAGCTAGTTTATTTTAGACTTTTAGTAAGCTTTATATAAACAATTAAGTATTTAAATATAACTTTTAATTATATTTTATCTAGAGATAAATAGCTAAACTAAAATTATAAATATAATTATTATGACGGTGCTAGAGCGCGTTACCTACTACATTGCCATTTCCTAGGCAATTTGCGGCAATTTACCGTTTTATAGGCAACTTGCCGTTTTCTAGGCAATCTGCCAAATTCTACTATATTCTGCCAAGTTACTATTAGCTTACTTACTACTAGCGCCTAGACAACCCCTTTATATCTTATTAGTCTCTACCAGTCTTCTTCTCCTCCTTAGCTTAGTATTCTTATATAGTAGTAATCTATAAGCTTTGGTTTAGAAGCATTTATATAAGCCCATTATATTATACTAAGCTCTCCCTATATTACCTGGGAAGGCCTTAATAATATCCCACCCTAAAAAGAAGACCTTTATCTGTAATAACGTGTTAACACATTATACTTAGACACTAAAACTTATACTACCACGCCTGGGAAGGCCCTAACAATATCCCACTTTTAGAGGTTAGACTGTCCTTAACCTACACCCCTAAAAGAACCCCAGAATTAAATTATACAATTCTAATAAACCTTAGGAAGCTGATGATGGCACCTAAAGTAAGCTTATTTAAAAGACCTGCCTCTACCTAAGAGGAACACAAGATCCAATTAGGATTAGAAATTAAAGATAATAACGACGTTATAGGTGTATATGAGCAGATTTGTGCTCTTGTAGCTAATTAGAAGGTTAATTGTCTTTAAGCCTAAAGTATATAAGAGACTCTAAAGGAGATCCTAGAAAGCCTTACTACCTTATAAAATAGCCTAGCCTCTCCTTTACGAAGCCTTAGTTAACCCATTTGCTTAACTAAATGTAATGCCCTAGAGAGTACGGACACAATAATAAAGTAATTAAAATATGCCAAGCTCCTTAACCCCCTACTATTATTAAATAGCGTAGACCCAATTTTTAAGAACTAGAGAATCTAGGTACGAGGAAAGCTTTATATTAACTATAACTATTTCCCATCTAAAGAAGCTAAAATGCTCTACCTCTTCAGTTAAACCATTAGGGACGCTTAGTAATACCTCTAGGCCAAGTTTAAGGATAAGTTACCTATTTGGTTTATATCTACTAATAAGATAATATAGCATCTAGCTACTATCTATATTAATCCAAATAAAGTACAGGATGCCTATTATAACTATAATTGCCTAATAATAAAATTAAACTAATCCTTTACTAAGTTCTAGACTTAATTCTTATACCTAGCAGGTGAAGGCTAGGTTCCCCCTAAGAACTACTATTTAGATCTATACAATAAGCTAACGGTCTAACTATAAGAGAAGATTGTGGTAGCTTTAAACAACCTACTAACCTACTAAAGACTTGCAGCCTAATATTTGTTGCTAGATTTAAAACTAAAATAAATTAACGCCCGTTCTAATTGACCAAAGCGGCCCTATAGCAACCGTAACCTATCTACTACACTAATAGGAGCTGGCGTTGGAAGATAAACCATGACCACCCTTATATTAAAAGCGGTTATAACCGTCTACCTATAAGCTTCGCCTAACCTACCACGTACTATACCTTTAGCTAACGCTCGCCATAACACCCTAATTAACCCTACCATAGTTATATGCTTTAATTGTGGAAAGGATAGTTATTATACCTTATCCTATCTAGAGCCAAAGGATACGGGTAATATTAAGGAGATAGAGGAAGAAGAAATATCTAATAAGTTAAGAAAAAAAGAACCCTAGGGAAAGACTCTCCCCTAGGGTACCCTATTGATCTTAAAGAGATCAATTTAAGTTAGCTAATAGGTGGAAAATACTTTATGGTTCTATATACAGTATCTTAAAATAGATATAAAGTTAATATAACTGCCCTTATTAATACTGGAGTAAATAGCTTTACCTTTATAAACACTGCTTATATAAATAACGTTGCTAAATTCTTAAATATAAATACTACCCAACTAAAGAAGCCTATTTAAGTAAAAGGCTATAATGGCCAAGCTAGTAGGCTAGTTACCTATATCCTAAAGCTATATATTGCTATTAATAGATAATACTAGTTTGGTATCCTCTTCTATATCCTAGACCTAGGTTCCTATAATATAATCCTTAGTTAAAAATAAATGTCCTACTTTAATATTTGGCTAAATATTTAATAAAGATAGTTTGTCTTGTTACGGACAGCTTAAGTACGATGTTACGACTACTTGGAGAAGAGTTAGAGGAAGCTAGTTGGTTAATATAGGCACGGTCTAGGATAGAGCCGGTGGAACTATATAACGAGGAATAGTAACCGAGGTCACGTGGTTAATCTGTAATCTATAGGATTAGAGGAACGTGGGATCTATAAACAGATTAATGGATTAATGGATTAACGGATTAATAGAGCGAAGGGATTTCTTAGGAGTATGGTTGTGTATTTAAAGGACCATAGTCCCTACCTAGATAGTTCTCTCTTTATAGTGAATCTTAGAATATAATTGGAGTTAATCTATTAGGCAACTACTCCACTAGTTATTATTACGTTGTTAACACTGTTCTTACCTATATACCCAGCCTAATAATAGGACCCACTGTAGTTCCTGCTACAAGGTTCCGTTACACATTCACTACTAAGGTTATGGTATTAAACAAGATCGAACAACATACCACCTAAAGCACTAGTCACGACGACGTCGACGGCAGCCACGACCTTAGGGTTAGGAGATACTAGTATAGCGGACACGGATTCTCAAGTGGTTACGCGAAGTTAGTTATAGGAAATGGTTAATTGCTTATAGGATAATAGCAGGCTACTTAAAGAACGCATTAATGGAATTGGAGTAGTAAAGGTTAAGTTATCTTTAATTGAATAGTTCTTAGGGGAGAAGTTAAAGCTTAAAGGGTTTCTTACGCAGATATATTTTAAGGTTATGCAGGAAGGAGCGAAGTTAGTAACACCTATGGATTAGGTAGCGTACGCAGGACTATTCTTGTTAGGAAGAGCTCTAGAGTGGTTTAAGTCTTACCTTATAGAGATATAAGCAAATGGTGTAATAACTACTAACCCGGACGTACGGTATGTGTTTGCAAGTTGGAACGAATTTATAGAACGGTTAACGCAAATATTTAGAGACCCTAAAGCAACTATAATAGCGGAACGGAAACTTTAGAACTTAGTACAACACACTTTAGTAATTAAGTATATAACGCAGTTTTAAATACTAGCCACGCAGGTTAAGTGGAATGATAGGGCGCTTATAGCATAGTATAAGTAAGGACTTAAGGCTAAAGTCTAGGACGTAATTATCCTAATAGAAGATGCGGATACTCTAAGAGAGTTAATAGACTAGTTAATAAAGATTAATAATAGGATCTATTAAAGGGAATAAGCTAAGAAAGGGCAAGACAGAGTTCTATAGTTATATAAGGCGCAGAGTACGCAACGACAGATATAGAGTTAAAAACCATGGAATGGCGCAGAGCTAATAGATCTAAGTGGTACTAAAGAAACCTAAAGGTAGGAAAAGAAACTATAGAAACCTAGAGGTTAAGGATCTAGTGATTAAAGAACCTAGGAGCAGAGGCTAAACCAGGGATTTTAGTAGTAGAAGACGTTTAGGCGGACTCCACAACAAGAAAAATGGTTTAAAGATAGGGCTTGTATAAATTACGGAAAATAAGGTTATTTCGCTAGAGACTGTAAAGGTGGTTAAAGTAATTACGTAGTAAAGGAAACCAGGCCAGCAGACGGCACGTATATACAGAGGGATAATGGTGCACTATGAGGAATAAAAGAGTGTTTAATTAATAGTTTCGCGTTTTATTATAATAATATATACCGAATTTATAAGGATACCAAGTACGGCGCAAGCCATTGGCTATAGGAGCTAGTATTATCTAAGTTTAGAGGAACCAACGAACTAGCTTATAGATTAGATATTAAAGACAATAAATTTAATATAAGCGAAGCATTTACTAATAATAAGGCAATAAAGGTAGCTTACTAGGAGCATACAGACCTTAGAGAAGTTGAAATAGAAGTAGAGACTAAGACTATTACTAAATAAGGTTTAATAACGGATGTTATAATACTATTAGATACAATTTCCATTGCTTTATAAGATAAAAGGAGTAATGTTTAAAAGAAACTAAGTAAGTAAACAACTACTAGTGCTAGCTCATTACTTAATAAAGGTAAAAGGCCATAGGCTTAAGATTCTTAAGAAGAGATATAAGAAGCTTAAGATTCTTAAGACAAGATAAGACATACCTAAGAACCTATAACGGATGAAAACCGATGGGAAAGGGCAGCTACTTAGTTTATAGACAAACAAATAAGTATAGGACGCAAGTTCAAGAACTACAAGTTTGGGGAATAAATAAGAATATTAGTAATCCTAGGTAAACGTAGTATTTAGCCTAAAGATTAAATAGTTAATACCCAGATTAAGAAGTAAGATAACTATAAAGATCCAGCTATAAGACGCAGAAAACAAGAAACTATGGATAAGTTTAGGATAAGAATTATTATATAGTAAGAGCAAAAGCTAGATAAGAGGTTAGCTATACCAGGTTATATAAGGGACAGAGTACCCGTATAAAGAGTTATTAATAGGCTAAGTGCAGGGACACCTAGGGTAAAATGGTTAAAAGAACTAGAATAAGAAGAGGATCTAGATATCCTAACCAGATTTAAAGAAAGATATACTAAAGGATGTTATAACGCAGTAATAATAAGGTACTTTCTAATAGATAGACCATACACACTAAACTAGTTTTATGGAAAGTGGTATAGGCAACAACACAATAATAAATAGGAATATTTTTATATATAGCTAAATAAAAAAGTTGTCTAAGACTAACCTATTACGGAGAAACGTATAAGTTATATTAAAGGAGTATTGATTATAATGTTAAGGAACCTAGAAGAGGGATCTAGGGACTAGAGAAGTAAATAATAAATCTTAGTACCCGTAATAGAGATACTAGTGGTTAGGTTAACTAGGTATAGGTTTAAACTTAAGGATAAAGACGAATTAAGAGTTAACCTAAATCACCTAGCGTATTATACACTATCGTGGATAGCTTGTGTGGATAATATGTGTAATATATATAGAGCACTAAAAGACAAAAACTAGAAGTATCTAGTAAGGATATACTGGGCACCTAAGGAAAGGCAATTTAGGAACGTTAAGTATATATATAGATAGCACCTAGTAAAAGTATAAAGTTAAGGGGACTTAATACTTTAACCAGGAAGATTCCTTATGGAAGAATGCCTAGACGGATAATAGTAGTAGGAGTGCCTAAAAAACACTTATCTATAGTATATAGAGGAAAAGAAACAAACTAAGTATTGGCTAAAATTAGACTAAGTATAAGTAAGATCTAGCAGCCAAGAGTTAGGAAAAGGGGAGGTGTATAAAACCAGAGGGAACTAGTATTAGAGCCTTAAACCCTTAAAGGAATTTAAGGATAACACCTAAATTTATAAGTTAAATGGTAAGATTAGTAGTTCGAAGCGTTAATAAATAGTGGAGTAATAAGGAACCACGTATTACCAAAAGCAGTGGAAAGGATAGGGTTACTATATAGATAGAAGGAACACCTATATCTACTTATAACAATTTTAGGAGATCAGATAGCCTATAAAGAAGGCATTATTAATCTCAAAACAGGACCTATTTAGTTAACTATTAAAGGGAGACTAGTAAGAATGTCTTTTAATATCCTACTATTAGGACAGGACGAGGCGATACTAGGAATGCCTTAGTTATAAAAGTATAATCCAAAAATTGATTAGGTTACAGGTTAGGTCGATATTAAGAATACTTAATGGCGCAAAAAGCGACAGTAAATCAAGTTGGTATAGTACCAAGTTGGAGCGACATACAAAGAGACTAAGCGAGGCTTAAGTTATATACCAAAGAGATACCATAAGTATGGTAAGAAGTTATAGTTACCAGAAAGTAAGAAGCTGTTAGAGTATACAGCATAGAACTACAAGATAGAGTTAGAAAAAGGAATAAATCTAAAGTTCTTTCTAATCTATAAGCTTACTAAAACAGAGTTAATAGCGCTTAAGGAGTTTATCTAGGAGAACTTATGTAAGGGATATATTAGACTATTATAGTCGTTAGTAGGATATCCAGTACTATTTATCCTAAAGAAAAACGGAAAACTTAGGATGTGCATAGACTATAGATAGTTAAACAGTATTACTAGGAAGGATAGGTATCCTTTACCCTTAATTAGCAAAATCTAAGACAGGATAGGCAACGCAAAAATCTTTATAAAAATAGATTTAAGGTGGGCGTACCATTAAATTAGGATTAAGGAAGGTAATAAATAGAAGGCAGCCTTTAGGTTAAAGGAAGGACTATACAAGCTATTAGTTATGCAGTTTAGGCTTATAAACGCACTAGCAATATTCTAGAAGCGAATTAATAGTGTATTAGGAGAACACCTAGATAAGTTTGTTATGGTATATCTTAACAACATTATTATCTACTTAGAAAGTAAGGAAGAACATAGAGAACACGTCAAATAGGTTTTAAAGAGACTATAGGAAGAACAGATACCAGTAGCAGTTAAGAAATACAAGTTCTTTATAAGGAAAACTGATTTTGTAGGATTTATTATTAAACTAGGGAAAATTAGTATAGACTTAAAGAAAGTCGAAGCTATAGTAAGTTGGCAAGAACTAGAGAATGTTATATAGTTAAGGTCGTTTCTAGGGTTTTGTAACTACTATAGGAGGTTTATAGTATAATAGTTAAAATGCATTAAGCCGTTCACAAGGCTAACAAAGAAGGAGGAACCATGGGTTTAGGGTAGTAAGTAAAAGAAGCTGTTCTAGGAACTTAAAGAGTTGTTTACCTAAGAGCCAGTCCTCAAGATCTATCAACCAAAGTTAGAAACGGTTGTTGAGATAGACGCATTAGACTTTATACTAGGAGTATGTTTACTATAGAAGCACTAGGACGTATGGCATCCAGTAGCGTACTATAGTTGGAAAATAACACTACTAGAGTTAAACTAAAACATCTACAATAAGGAGTTGTTAGGTATAGTTATAGCACTTAAAAAATGGAGAGTATTCTTATAAGGCACAGAGAAACCATTTATGGTTAAGATAGACTATAAGAACCTTATAGGATTCCTAACAACAAAGGAACTCAACTAAAGACAGGTTAGATGGGCGGAAATGCTTACAGAATACTATTTCGAGATTTAGTATACTAAGGGTATAGACAATATATAAGCAGATGCTTTAAGCAGAAAAGCTAAACTACAAAATAATAAAAAGCTATTAGGAGCTTTATTGCGAAAAGATTAAAACGGATTAATTAGGTATAATTACCCAAAAATTATAGTAACTAAGGAAAGTTAAATCCATAAATTACTAGAAAGTAATTAGATATAGAAGATCTAAAAAGTACAGGTAGAGGATCTAGACTTAGAGCAATACAAAAATTGAGAAGCAACATATATGCCTAAGTCTATTACAGAAGAATTTATTAAGGAATTCCATAAGGGAATAATATAAGGATATAACGGAGCTATAGGCTTAGTGTTAAGACTTTAAAAGGAGTATATTATTTAAGGAATCTAGGGACTAGCAAGATAAGTTATAAAGGAATATCTAGATTGCCAAAGGAATAAACCAACAAGGTATAAGCTATATGGAGGGCTACAACCTGTTAAAATACCAGAAAGACTATGGGAGGTTATATTATAGGACTTTATTATCAAGTTACTAAAGTTAAAAGATCCTATTATAGGACAAGATCACGACGTGATTTTAGTAATAGTGGATAAGCTAATAAAGTAGGGATACTTTATAGCATGCACTAAAGAGATATTAGTAGAAGATGTCGCTAGAATCTATATAAAAGAAGTGTTTATAAGATATAGAGCACTAAATAAGATTATATTGGATAGAGATCTAAGATTCATAGTAGCATTTTAGGAAGTGTTTTTGGCAGAATAGGGAGTTCGCGTAGTAACCTCTACAGCATATTATCCGCAAACGGACGGATAAACGGAAAGACTAAACTAGACACTAGAACAGTATCTAAGGCATTATATTAATTACGCACAGAATAATTAGGTATTGTTGTTACCAGTTATATAGTTTGCATACAATACAACACCACAAGAAGAAATGGGGATATTACCATTTAAGGCGAATTATGGGTATAAGCCAAGAACGTCATTATCGCCACACTAAGCAAAGAAAACGAGTAGCACAGCTAAACAAAGAATGGAGACGTTAATAAATCTTTATATAAACTTTACAGAAACAGCCAAACTAGTATAATAAAGGATAAAAAGGTACTATAATGCTAAGAGATCTAAGGGACCAGATCTTAAGGAGGGAGATAAAGTGTAGCTACTACATAAAAATTTTAAGAGTCGACAATTAAGTAAGAAGTTAGACTATATTAGACTAGGACCTTTTAAAATTACGTAAAGAATTTTATTAATTATATATAAGTTAAACCTACTAGCCAAAATAAAGATCTACCCTATATAATATATCGCGATGCTAGAACTAGCATATGGAGATATTAAGCTACTAGTTTATAAGGCAGACACGTATAGAGGATAAGAGGAAGACAAATAGCAAGTTTTAAAGATTATTAGTTACGAGGATGTGGATAACAAAACGTAGTATAAAGTAAAGTGGATAGGCTATAGTAAGACTACCTAGAAACCACTAAACAACCTAGAGAACGCTATAGGAAAGGTACAGGAGTATTAAAAGAGAGTAGGTTAGGCAACAGTAATAAGGAAGAATCGCAAAAAAATAAGTCACCTAAGGGGGACCTAAGAGGAGCACCTACTAAGCTACTTAGAGTTGTTTCTCTTACTAGTAAATACAAGTCCGCCTTAGCCTCCTCCGCTTCCAGCTTACGGAGACCCTACTTAACTAGGCGAAACTCCTTAGAATAAACCTTCTTACGCACCTTCTTAAGATGGGTTAGCCGAGCGAAGGCAGTCTGTTGAAGTTTAAACACGCAAGCAGATGCTTCTAACGCACGGCGTTAAGCCTCTAGCAACAGGGCTGATTCCTTAGCAGAACAATAAAGTTTATTATAGGCGGCTACAAGCAAGCTCTTAAGCCTTTTGGCCTTAGATTAAATACAAGACCCTATAACAAGTTACTTAGGGAACGTAAAGACTATTAAGAGTTATAGGACGCGTATACTTAGCGTTAGATACAGAGCGAACGTCATAGAGTAATTAAACGTTTAACTTAGTGCACTTGGCATAGGAGGATGGTTAGCAACTAGAGGGAGCTGTAATTGCAATGTACACCAACTTCTTATCGGCGTAACAGGAATAGGAAGGCATGGCCTTACCTAAAGAAAGAATCTTAAGTACTACACAATTGCGACGATCGGTAGAAGAAGAAGAAGAAGCTTTAGGTATAATAAGTAAGGATATTAACTAGACTAATTAAACGGACATTACACCTCTAGTAGACGACTTAGAGATATTAGGAATCTTCAAGAACAAAGATAAAGAGAAGGGAGATAGTGTTACGGACAGCTTAAGTACAATGTTACAACTACTTAGAGAAGAGTTGGAGGAAGCTAGTTAGTTAATACAGGCACGGTCTAGGATAGAGCCAGTGGAACTATATAATAAGGAATGGTAACTAAGGTTACGTAGTTAATCTATAATCTATAGGATTAGGGGAACGTGGGATCTATAAACAGATTAACAGATTAATAGATTAACGGATTAACAGAGTAAAGGGATTTCTTAGGAGTATAGTTGTGTATTTAAAGGACCATAGTCCCTACCTAGATAGTTCTCTCTTCGTAGTGAATCTCAGAATACAATTAGAGTTAATCTATTGGGCAACCACTCCACCAGTTATTATTACGTTGTTGATACTGTTCTTACCTACATACCCAGCCTAATAATAGGACCCACCGTAGTTCCTGCTATAAGGTTCCGTTACATGTCTAGCCGGAGAATAGACTAAAGTTACCCTCCTTTATTAGAGAAATCCGCACCAACTGCAAGACATTAGCCGCGAAAGTTGACCCTATCTATTAGTAAGATGTTAGGGACCGCGACCTAGCCTTTACCTAAGAAGATGCCCGCCGCGAGGCCGGTAGAAACTCTATACTAATAAGGATACTCCCCTAAAGAACTAATTCTAAGAAAGACTCTACTTACGGAAGTAGAACGGACGGTAATATAGACAACTTCTAAATTACGGAGATCCGGCTAATAGGGAAGAGAATATACTAATAAGATATAGAGGATAACCTTTAGAAGATATAATAAGAGCTAAAAGGAGTAAAGATAACGCTAATACGCTAAAGGCCTCTAAGGCCATAAACACCCCTACTATTATATGACCTCCCTATAGTAGACATCGCGGTAATTAGCGCTATAGGTTTCCACTTTAATATATATTAAAAGAATAACAAGGTCTTTATAACCAGCTTATATAAAATTAACTGGATTATTAATAAGAGGGAAGAAGGGCTAGTAGAGGAAACTAACAAGGAGCTAGTTAAGCGCCTCCTCCCTATATACCTCTTAGACTATAGAGACGCGTTCTTAAAAGCAGCTTTAGATATATTGCCCCCCTACTAAACCTATAATTATAAGATTTAACTAGAGGCCAATAACTCTCTAGACTATAGCCCCCTTTATTAATAAACTATAGAGGAACTAAAAGCAACTAAGTAATACTTAATTAATAACCTCTATAAGGGGTTTATTAAGCTAAGTTAGGCCCCTTTTACTTCCCCTATTCTATTTATAAAGAAACCTAATAAAGGCCTTCGTTTCTATATTGACTATTAGAAACTAAATACCATTACTTAGAAAAATCGCTACCCTTTCCCCCTAATTAATAAGACCCTTATACATTTAAGCCAAGCCAAAGTCTTTACTAAGCTTAATGTCCACCAAGCTTTCTACTAAATTAGGATAGACCCTATATTAAAAAACTTAATAACGTTCTATACCTACTATAGTTCTTATAAATATAAAGTCCTTCCTTTTAGATTAACGAATGGGCTAGCTACGTACTAACAGTATATAAATAATATTCTTTTTAACTACCTTGACAAATTCTACATGGTATACCTAGACAATATTCTTATATACTCAAATAATAAACTTAAGCACTAAATTTACGTTAAGAAGGTCCTAGAGAGGCTGCGGAATATAGGTCTATAAGTTAATATTAAGAAATATAAATTTAGAGTAAAACGAACAAAGTACCTTAGGTTTATTGTTAGTATAGAAGGAATTAAAGTTAACCCTAAGAAGGTTAAGGTAATCCATAACTGGAACCCCCTTTATACTATAAAAGGAATCCAGTCCTTTCTAGGCTTCTGTAACTTCTACCGTCGTTTTATCCATAACTATAGAGTTGTGGCTAAGCCTCTTATACAACTAACAAAAAACGACACGTCTTTTATTTTTAACAATAACTATATAGAAGCCTTTAAGGAACTAAAGGACCGTCTTATCTCCTCCCTAATTCTCTGTTACTATAACCTAGACCTTAAATTAATGCTGGAAATAGACGCCTCTAATAGAGTAGTGGTGGGGGTTCTTTTATAGTTATACCTAAATAGCGACTGGTACCCTATTGCGTTCTTCTTAAAAACAATAGCCTTAGCGGAGTATAACTATAAGGCGTACAATAAGGAGATGCTAGCTATTGTATAATTATTGTCCTAGTAGCGCGTAGAGCTTAGAAGCATAGACTCTTAGATTAAAGTTTATACTAACTATAAAGCCCTTAAGTATTTTATAATAACAAAGCAGCTTACCGGTTAATAGGCCTGGTGGGCTAAAATACTCTCTTAATTCTTCTTTATAATTATATACTGCCCTAGTAGATAAAATTCTAAAGCTAATGCTCTTACCTAGAGAGAATAGGACGTGGAACTATAAGATAAGCTAAAAGCTTAGCACTGGACACGTGCCCTCCTCCGTCCTAAATAGCTTAACCTATATATCCTTAAGGAACTAAGCTTCAAGCGGAATAAGCTAGCACCTATAGAAGGAGAGATCCTAGATAAACTAATAGGACTAATTAATTATATCTTAATCGCGAGCCGTATAGCTAAATCCCTAAAGGCCCTCCGCGATTAAGCTATAAAAGGTGACTTTAATTTAGAAATAGAAGACGGACTGCTCTTATACTAAGAACGGCTTATAGTTCTAGATGTTGATAACCTATAAACGGAGCTAATCTGTAAAGCCTACTATTAAGTCTCTATGGTACACCCTGGTTAAGACAAGACCTACTAACTACTAGCACCTTACTACTACTAGTGGGGACTTGTATCTAATATAGAACGATTTATTAGAAATCATTATGCTTGTAAATAGGTAGATACCCCTAGGGATTAAACCCCTGGATGGTTATAACTACTACCAGTTCCTAAACGCCCTTAGTAGTATATTATAATAGACTTTAAATTATTCTTAAAGGATAAATATGGCCTTTATAGTAGTTAACTGACTAAGTAAGTAAGCCATTTCCCTTCCTTGCTTTAAGACTATAACCGCAAAAGATATGGCCCGCATATATATTAGTAATATTTACCGGATCTATAGCGCTCCTAAGTTAATTATCTTTAACCGTAGACCTTAATTTATATTAGACTTCTAGGATGAATTCTACCGCATCCTTAGAATTAAGATTAAACTCTCTACTATATTTTATTTTTAGACCAATGGTTAAACTAAGATTATAAACTAATACCTTAACTAGCAACTTTGTCTCTTTGTTAATTACTACCAAGACAACTAATTAGAACTACTACCTATAATAGACTATATATAGCTTACGCTCCCTTATAATAGTATAGGAATATTGCTATTTAAGTTACTCTATAGATACAAGCCACGAATATCCTTTAATTGGAATAGACCTATAGGACCTATAACGGCCCGTAAACGCCTCAGCTATAAAGAGGCCCAGATATTCGCTAAGAGAATATATAGAGCCTAGGAGACTGCCTAAGCAATTATAAAAAAGGTATAAGAGAAGAAAGAGGCCGATGTAAACTAATATTGTTATAAGGTAGACTTCCGCGTAAGAGATAAGGTATAGGTATTAATAAAGAACTGGAAGACCTAGAGGCCGAGCCACAAGCTAGACCACTAAATGGCTAGCCCCTACGAGATCCTTAAAAAGGTAGGGCACTTTTTTAAAGTTAAGCTACTAGAGTTAATGAAGATCCACCCTATCTTCTCTCTAGACCGACTACAGAAGGCTATAGACAACCCATTACCTAGACAGTATAATAACCCCCAACCACTAATTTAGATTGCAGAGGACGAAGAATAGGAAGTTAAAGAGATCTTAGCAGTTAAGAAGGACCGAGGTACCTTAAAATACCGTGTAAGCTGGGTAGGTTATAATGAAGATCTAAAATAGTACCCCGTATCTAATTTTAAGTACTCTCCCTATAAGCTATAAGATTTCTACCTAGCCTACCTAGACCTCCCCGGACCACCACGCAAATTAGATAGCTGGATTAAATGCTAGGAAGAGGGGTTAGATAACTACAATAACTTAAATAACAATAAAGAACTTAGACAAAGCCTAAGGGCAGGCTTTTTTAAAAGGGAGGGGTAATGTGACAGTGCTAGAGCGTGTTATCTACTACATTGCCGTTTCCTAGGCAATTTGCGGCAATTTGCCGTTTTATAGGCAACTTGCTATTTTCTAGGCATTCTGCCAAATTCTGCCAAATTCTGCCAAGTTGCTATTAGCTCGCTTACTACTAGCGCCTAGACGACCCCTTTGTATCTTGCCAGTCTCTACTAGTCTTCTTCTCCTCCTTAGCTTAGTATTCTTGTATGGTAGTAATCTACAAGCTTTGGTTCAGAAGCATTTATACGAGCCTATTATAATTATAGAATAATACTTATAAATATACTGCTTCTACCTGTAAGACAACTAGGAAAAATAGCTACCTTTAGCTAAGTTTACTGCGAATAATATAATAAATATATTAATAGGCGTAACACTGTTCTACACGACCTATAGATAAAACCCTTAACTTAGATTTAAGCTATAACCTAATATTAACATAATAGGACCCACAATTAAATAGATCTAGTTAATTAATATATATAACTTTGCTAATTAAATAAAGCAGTTAATGGAACTATTATAAAGTAAATTAATATACACTTAAACGTTATAGGAATAGCATATAAATAAAGGATAAGCTCCTATATAGGACTTTAAGGAAGGTAATATAGTTTACCTAAATATATAAAACCTAAAGACTTAACGGCCCTTAAAGAAACTTAATTAAAAGTTTATAGGCCTATACTAAATTAAAAAAAAACTAAGCCTATATACCTATAAGCTTAAACTGCTAACTAAAATAAAAATATACCTAAAGTTTTATATAAGCTTATTGCAACCTTTAAAAGATAATCCTATAACTTGCGAAGTGCTACTACTACCTCCTATAATTGTAAACAATGGCAATAATTTGTACTTTATTAACTTAATTAATAATATATAATAGAAAACATAATCTAAACAATTTAAACTTCTTATTAAGTGGAAAGGATATAAGATATAAACCTAGGAAACCTATAAATAGATTAAGGCTAACGCGCCTTCCCTAGTAAAAGAATTCTATAAAGACCATCCTTTGCGGCCTACTTTAGCTAGATAGACGTAATATAAAGGCAAATAAATGCCATCTAATATAAATACACGAAATATAATAGTAGGAAACTTAAAATTAAAAAGAACTTAAAATATATTATAATATTTATAACACAGTTATATAATACATAAGATATTAAGAAACTTTAACCGGCAGTTAAAGTTGTCTAATTAGTTAGATTTGCCTTGCTAAGACCTACTATAAAGATATTAGTTCTGCTTACTACCTTAACTAAGCTAATAGTAATTTTCTATCCCAGGGATAGAAAATTCTAATTAGTTTATTTAATAATTAGAACTGGCAGAACGCTATACTACTACTACTACTACTACTACTAACGCAAATATATAAAAACGCGATAAGTAATAAGTCTTAACTAAAATTAAATTATTTGGACCTTTGGCTAAAGGGGGGGTACTATAACGGGACTAGCCTAGTTATAGTAGGAATGTCTTAGTAAAACACTTAACAGATAAATTCCGACGCTTTAATTAATTTAATTTAATTCTACCAAAATCCGTTAAAGACCGCGTGCGTATATACGCACGCATTAACTACTAAAACCCCTAACTGTTTAATTATAAGATTCTTTTATTATTCCTTTCTCTTCTTTACGCAGCGTCTTATACTCTGCAAGAGCTATATACCCTTAGATTTAGATAGAATTTATATTATTCCTTTAAATCTTCCTTAAAGTCTCTTTGTGCCCTCACATCTAGTAGTCCTATACTATATTTTTAGCGTAGCTCTACTGCTAGTAAATAGGAGGGACACTTTGTAATAGCATCTTTAGCTATTATATGGTTGTTAAAAACGTCTATAACGTTGTTCTTTAATACTGTAGTATTGTTTTAGGTTTAATTTAACCTATATATGTCTGTAATTGACGTCTTAATTGCCTTCCCTGGCCGCATAATTAGTTTTTGTAGGGAAGTGATGGCTAAATAGCTTATAAGGTACTCTATAAGCAAGCGGCCCACCTAAGCGAGCGGCCTACCTTAAAACTCACCAAAAATTGGAAAAATCGCACCTTAGTATCTTGACAACCACATAATAATAAATTCTAATAATTTAGATTTAGGCTTTCATATATACTCTATAGCTTCTATTAAAGTTATATAGTAAATGGTTTAGTAGTTTTTAAGATATAGCAATTTGGGGGCCAAATGAGGCCAAATTGCCGTATCTTAAAAACTACTAAACTATTTACTATATAACTTTAATAGAAGCTATAGAGTATATATGAAAGCCTAAATCTAAATTATTAGAATTTATTATTATGTGGTTGTCAAGATACTAAGGTGCGATTTTTCTAATTTTTGGTGAGTTTTTAAGGTGGGCCACTCGCTTAGGTGGGCCGCTCGCTTATAGAATACGTTACGCATATTTCCTTCCTTTTAAATTGCGCTATTATAACGGAGTAATATTGGTAAGGTTATGGCTATTTACTAAAAGGGTATTGGAGTTATATTGGTAAGGTTACGGCTATTTACTAAAAAGGTATTAGAAGGTAAAGTATAGAGATATATTACTTATTAAGCTGCTCCTTTTCCTTAACACCTTACTTTCCATTATTAACCTTTGTCCAATTTTAGACGTATTTTTAATATATTATTAAAAATTTCTTCTTTTCTATTATTAATTTAATATACCTCTTTATTCTCCTACTAACTGCTCTTTTAAGCTAATTCTATGTTATATTTTAGCCCTACCGCTATATATAGAACCTTAACCTCCACTAATCCACAATTAGTGCTAGTCCTGCTTAAATAATTTTGCCTATACATCCTTAAAAGACTAGAAGTCTAATAAGAAGATTTTAGATGCTTATAATAAGACCTACTATATAAGGTCTAATACCTTTAGTCCTTATAATTAATATATACATACTAAGAGTGGCAGTTGCGTTAAGGTAAGCTTTTCTATCCTTAATAGGTTTCTATTACTAACTTTAGGCTTTAATATAGCCTAGGCCTAAGTGGCGATAATCCTTTGATATTCTTAACTACTATATTACCTAGGCTCTCTCTTATTCTAGTACTAATGCTAAATATTTAAGTTGAATTTAAAACTATACTATAGCTATTTACACTACCTATAATTTCTTGTAAGCTAGCTAGTAATGCCTAATAAGGGGTTAGTATACTAAGGATAGGATAAAGGATAGAGGTAATAAAAAGAAGGTTACCGTTTACTATATAAAGAAGTTCGCGTAAGTATATTAAGTTTTAAAAAAGCATAATATAATATGGTATTAGGTAGGTTACCCTTTAGGTACCTAGCGGATAGGTAACTAATAGTTACTATAGTAAGGTCTTAGTGGTTCTAGGCTTTACCAGCTAGCCAACGTCTCTATTTATTCTAGGCTTAAGCGTGTCTTTATTAACTATAAGCTTACGCCTTAGAAACTTTATTAGTACTAATTTGGGCCTAATATTAGTGTTAAGTATTTAAGAATTTCTGCTCTATCTATACCTTATTAACTTACTCCTATTTTTATACCTGCCTATACTCTTATTAAGGGATCTAGATCTTATTCCTATTAGCCATTACTTAATAGGCTAATAGATACTAATCCTGCTCTTAAGGATAAGGCATAGTGGCTTTTAATTTAGGTATTTGGGATTATTCTTATATATAGTAGTAATTAAGGATTCTTAACTGGTGTTTAGAAAGGCCTTATAAGGCATTTAGGAAGGTATAAGAATACTATTCTTAATATAGACTAATATAGACTAATAAATAGAAATGCAATTCTAGCAAAATACCCTATTAATTCTATGCTATATATATAAAAAGGCCAAGGACCTGTCCTACCTTAGGCCGTAGCCCTAATTAATCCTTATGGTTTCTGGAGCCTATCTATTCTGTATCTAATTTAACCTATTTCTTGCTCTTTACGCAAGTCTTCTTTATAGGCTGCGATAATACTATAGTATTAGAGCGCTTTCTGCGCTTTGCAGATTGCGGACCTTAGTCCTAATATTCTTTTAGAATATCTTTATAATAATTAAGGTAATCCTCTGGTTTCTATATAGAGTCCTTAGCGGGCCATTCTAGCCATTTAACTTTATATTAAAGCTTATTCTTAATAGACTTATAGCGTAGTATAGCTTTAACCTTATACCGCTCGCCTACCACTTTAGGGTGTTTAATTAGGCCTAGACAGAAGTTCTTTTTTAGTGGTGGTCTATACCATAGCTTTAGTAGGTTTATATAAAACACTAAATATATATAGGCTATAGATAGGGGTAGCTAGAGACAGTAGGCTAGCTTACTAATTTATTCCTTAACTTAGAAGGGACCTCGGTATCTTATATTAAGCTTCTTTAATAGCTAATAGGTCTTAATATTTGTTCAATATAATAGAACCTTGTCGCCTACTCTAAAATGCTTATTCTAGTATTTATAGTTATACTAGAGTCTCTACTACTCTTAGGCATCTTATAGGCTCTACTTTATATACTTCTATTACTCTTCCTATTCCTAGAGATATCCTTATACTCTCCAGTAGATGTCTTTAAACTTCCCGGTAGGATCCTATAATTAATTATATAGCCTTAGCCAGTAATTACTATATATACTATTAAACCTAAATAGTTAGACGCTATAGGCAATCTAGATTAGTATATACTTATATAATACATATTACTTTAAATCATAAGCGTACTCTATATATAGAAGTAGCTTATACCAGTTGTCTTACTAGTAATTTAAATACATTTATAAGTAAGACTTTAGTTTTTAGTTCTAGCATTCTATTTACCCATCTATTTATAGATAGAAAGCTATACTATAATAGTGGTCTATCTTTAAATAAAAGTATAGATCTAACTAGTACTGGCTTATAAAGACGCTGCCCCTATTAGTAATAATAGAGTGCGGCTAATCTACTTTAAGAAAGTATTTCTCCTTAATTAGGCTGGTAAGCGCTTATATATTAATTATCTTATTAATAGAAAGGTATTAGATATACTTTAAAAACCTATTAATAAGTACCAGGACTAAATTATATATTTATCCTTGCTTATTCTTTAATAGTGGAAGATCCGTAATAAAATCTATAGCATAATATTGCTATAATTTGCTAGTAGGAGGAACTAATTTAAGTAGACCCCATAGCTTGTGCCTTTAGATTTTATATACTTAACACTTCTTATAATGGCTAATGTAATCCTTTACTTCCTACTTAAGTCTTAGTTAATAGTATTTACGCTAAAGTAATTCTACTATCTTGGCTTAATGTAACAGGCGCTCCTAAAAGGTACATATTAGATAAGATAGATAAAGGTTTTACTAATGTCCTACTAATGTCCCAGAGGAGACATGGTTAGACAGACAAGGGTTAAAGGGTTTTACTAGTGTCTCAGAAGGATTATATAGGGAGCTAGTTCTCCTCTAGAGAAGAATTAGCAATTAGTCTTTAAATAGAAGAGTTCAGAAAGCATTTATCCTTTAATACGTAAAGCTTATTTTACCTTTAACTTACCTTCTACTTACCTAAGACTCTCATTCTATACTGTTAATTAGATAATTATACATTCTAGTTAGACTAGCCTCTTACAATTCTAATCGCTCACAATCCTTTATAGAAGGAACGTACGGCTATTAATTAATAATGACGGGCCATACCTCCTTACCTCCCAAAACAACGCCTTTACTATAAGAGGCTGACAGAGTCTCCCCGGAGGAGCATATCCCCTTTACTTATAAAGGAGTAGACCAGGAAGCCACGGCTAGTCCATCTAACCTTCTAAGACCCTTAAGAACGATCACCACTGGGGAGTTATTAAAGTGGTTGCTACGCGAGACCCTATAAAAGATAAAGGAGTTGGAGATATAATTAAGACAAGCATATTAAGACTACTAAGGACAATTAGGAGAAGTATAGACACCCTAGACACAAAGCAGACTTAAAGGGGTAACGCCACACTACGCTATAACATTAGAAAAACCCAAATTCCGTATAAAGGAACCTAATAAGTATAATAGTGATAGTCTTCGGAACTATAATTGTTTTATTTGTTAATGCAAAACCAAGTTTTAGCTAGACCTAAAATGTTACTCTAATAAGTATAATTAGACACTAATTGCTTCTACCTTCCTGTGTAGTACTGTTAAAAGTTTATAGACACACTATAAGAAGAAACTTACCACACCCCTTAAATTTAGCAAACTTAAGTCCCAGTTAGTTAATTAAATCCAAAACCCTACTAATTAAGGGATGGATTATAACCAGTAATATTATAACGCTAAACAGTAAAAAGGCCAGAGTGTAGTCTAGTTTATAAACTACTTAGAAGAACTAGAAGATAATATACCCTACTTAGACCTATGGGATAACACTATATAACTTCACTAGCTACTTGCTAAGTTACAACCTAAGATTCGACAGGCCATATAGGAGAAGGGCGAAATTCCTACCTCCTAAAAAAAGCTTATCTCTAAAGCTACTTGGATTAAGAACACTAAAAGAGACTATCTAGGGAAGTAAAAGGAATAAGACACTAATAATAAAGAGCGTAGAACTAGACCTAGCTTTAACAAAAGGGGTAGATTCCAACTTAACCACTCTACAGAAGGACAATATAAGTAGGCTTTATAACCCTAGAGCACACTAGTTAACCCCAGAATAATAATAGGCAGAAACTATAGAACTAAGAGTTATATAGCTATTATCACTACGGCAAGAAAGGCCATATACAGCGCTTCTACCAGCAGAAGAAGTAAGAGGATACTTAATTAGGAAAAGAGAGAGCCTAGTAGATCTTTACTTCCTTATACTAGGCCAGCAAGAGAAGGAGGGAGTAAGCTACCACATGGTCATTCCTGTCTCTATTTAAGTTAATAATAAATAAGTAACGCAAGACTACCTTATAGACAGCGGCGCAACCATAGGGTTTATTTCTTAATTACTAGTAAAAGAATTGGATTTAGACCTTAGTAGCTTATAGGTATACACCATTTAAAGTATTAAAGGCTACTAGATTTTGTACTACAGGGAACAAACTTTTTCTATGGCCAGCTAGGTGTCACGGCACTAACCTGACGCGTTGTTATGGCTACGCGTATGCATGAGCACGGACCTGACCCCTGAGCAACACGTATATATACCTGCCTCGTCTCCTGTACATAGATCCTCACACGACATCGTTTGTCAATGATACACAGTCACAGTTACCTCGTTGACCCTCTGCACGTACTGTGACACTAGGACTGCAATAGTCTATAGGACACACAGGAGATGCACTTCTACGCCACAGAAATTAAGGGGTATAACCTTATTTTAGGATACCTATAGCTTTACCAAGTCAATCTAGATATTAATTGGCCTTCTGCCTTATATTAACACTAGAAGTCTTAACTGCGCATTATAGTTAAAGATTAAGAGACTTTCTTAAGCCATATATAAGAAGAAGGGTGGGCATATACTATATATACTACTCTTAACCCCAAGAGTGGGGATGTAGAGTATTTATTTTTAGATATCTGGCTATGCGCAGTTAAGAAACTAGAGATTCTATAGGAATATATAGACCTAAAGAATATTACTAATAAGGAAGCTGCGCATACCTTATTTAACCCTATATTAGTAAAGCATAAGATAAACATAAGAGATAAGAAACCTCCTTTTAGACTACTATATAACCTATTAGAAAATAAGCTAGTAGTATTGTATTAGTATATAGTAGACAATCTTTAAAGAGAATAGATTTGGCCTTCTATAAGCCAGGCAGGGGCACTAATTATATTTATACCTAAGAAGGACAAGACCCTTCGCCTCTATATTAACTATTAGGCGCTAAACAAGATTACTATAAAGAATTACTACCTACTACCCTTAATAGGGGAGCTTATTGATAGGCTGTTAGGCATAAAGATATTTATAAAATTAGACCTAAAAGATATATACCATCAAATTTGGATTAAAGCCGGCAATAAGTAGAAAACGGCGTTCCAAATATAGTACGGCCACTTTAAGTACCTAGTAATGCCATTTAGGCTTACCAACGCACTAGTAACATTTCAGGCCTATATTAATAAGGCATTATTAGGCCTGTTAGATATAATATATATAGTCTAACGTGTTCCACCACCGAGTCGGACACACCACCGAGTCGGACACTTCAAAATACACCAAAAACCCTAAATTTTACTTTTAAATATCTCAACCACTACTTAATAA
>Ga0307507_10001469_pt1 | contig 52721 bp, 39 predicted proteins | sample 7_EM_MG_FD_207223 | JGI IMG/M metagenome (GOLD analysis project Ga0307507, IMG submission 207223) | Populus trichocarpa ectomycorrhiza microbial communities from riparian zone in the Pacific Northwest, United States - 7_EM | ecosystem: Host-associated > Plants > Roots > Unclassified | place... | reverse complement strand
TTTAGTGGTATTATAATGATATCCTATAAAATAGTGTACACACGGCTATAACGCCACTAAAACTAGCAGGGAGGGCGGTTGGCCCGCTCAGGTTGCCCCCTTGTATCTTTAGGAGACCTAACGAACGATTTTCTATACCTGCATGCCTATAGGCAGTAATTAAAGCAGAAGGGGGACCTACTAGGTAGTAGAGGACGGTGGAAAGCTTGGAAGATTAGGGGCTTAGAGGAGACATTTAGACACTTATTTGATTACTAAGCGTTAATTTTAACACTTATTTGGCTACTGTGACTTCAGAAATATTCGTATATAGGCAATCTGGCATACAATCATTGATTTTAAAAAGCTTCATCTATTTTTGATATTGAGGTATTATGAAGCTCGCTGCCAAGACGGGGAACCTCATACTAATCCGTATGAGGGTCTCCGCCCGAGAGGCGTCACTAGTAAGACGCTAACCACCGGATGCGCCGGGACGCTGTACGGTAAAGCATACCGTTGCCGATCTGGTGGAGTTCCGGATCAGAAAGTCGCCAGATTAACCGAACGGACACCTCCAGATCAACTCGGTTCTGAAGCCTCCAGATTCAATCTGGAGCTGCAACCGAACGCGCCCTAAAAATCTAAGTAAATACACCTCTCGTCAATTCCGGTGGGTAGCGCAGCCACGTCTGCGCGGCCTTTTTTTGGGGAAGTTTCGGTATTTTTGTTGCTTAAGGGAAAGTTAATAAAACACTCTAACCACCGGACGCGCCTGGGTGCTGTAGATTGAGCAACAAAAAATGCGTGCGCAAGTGATATGGATTGGGCACACACGGGTTTACATCCTAAGAACGCCTCCTTTGCATTTACCGCCATTATTTTATCGTAGCCATCCTCTGCCGTCCCATGGGTCCGCAACGGTCGTACATGGGTGCTCTCAACCGAGATGCCAGCATTATTGACATTAACATCTAACCTGCCAAACTCTTTGGCACAAGTCGCCACCGCTCGCTCCGCATCTTCTGCTTTAGTGAGATCTGCGCAGACGAAGATGCATCTCCCACCGTAAGTCTCTCGGAGCGCTTCATGGGTTGGAGTGCCGGTTGCGATGCGGTTGTGAAAGGAGTCGGCTTTGCCCCGTGGTAAGAGAAGGGTACAGATCGACGCAACAAATTGTGACCCCTCCTGGGCATATAACGTGGGTCACCGGGTTATGACGGTCCACCCAGTTATGACGGAAATCTGCCGATTTGCAGTAGGAAACCGCTTTTCCTAATTAGAAATGCGGCCGTTTGGCAGTATTTTGGTGTTTCGTCATAACTGGGTGGACCGTCATTGCGTCCATCTGTTATTGATAAAGATTTAGCTAATCAGATCGATAGGATCAAATTGCCGTAAGGTGTTCCGCACGGACTATCTACCAGATGGACGCTGGCGGGTTAAGGGATAGGCAGGTGGTCCGCGTTCATATTGGCGATAGGCGATGGGCTCTATGTGAAGTGGAAGAACTCCTCGATCGTCTTTACCCCTGGGGTCCAAGCCGTTGGCAAAGTGTTACTATCGCTTTCTTCTATCACAGCCCAAGTGCCCGAAACACCGCACGACTCATGTAGTGATTCAACGAGCCACGCGCCATTTTAGTGGCACGGGGGAAGAATTGATGGCACGCATCTCGTTGCCTTGGTGGGTAAGACTTGGCTACGTACTACACCGCTTCCTGCTCTGCATACTAATTTAGCTGCACATGTAGCGAGATTAGGTGTGTACCGCGCGTGCACACTGGGGGGAGAAACCGAAGCTGGTACAGGTTATACCTCCATGCGAAATACGAAGTTAATATATGTTAATTAAATCTATGTAGATAATACGCGTACTTTCAGTTCTGGTGTTTTAGTGTTCTGCACATGGTCCAACTTTCGCAGGGGATACACTTTTTCTCGCATTTGATTTTCAGATTTGAGGTCACTGCCTTGTAGATCCGTGCGATCCTCCTAGTAGCGCTAATCAAAATGCGTAGATTTATACCTAAAAAATAGTAAAGAATGCGCCAGGATGGTGTAATACGAGCGACGTCTTGTATTGTCATGGATGGGCTATGGCTGCTCTGGCCGAGGTGCGCTCAACGGCTCTTTACTGTATGCTTTACGATTCATTTTCTTGGACTACCCCTCCTTTCTCCTTTCCCCTCTGCTTTTCCTATGGCTTTCTGGTGTCTTGGAGGGCTTGAAAGACTCAATAGTCCTTCCAGAATCTGACAGATGATTCTGTCTCTCTTTTTTTCTCATTTTTTTCGCCAAAATTCGTTTCAATGGAGGATAGAGGTCATCAGATTCTTGCAGTTAATATTTTGTTTCTTGTTCTATCATGGGTGACAATAAGCCTTCGAGTGTATGTTCGGGCGGGAATGCTTAAATCCTTCGGTATGGACGACTGGGCAATGGTTGTAACTGTGGTAAGTTTAATTTATATTCCGATTTTATTATGCACTCGCGCTCTTTCCGTGCTGTATTGTATCTTGGGGAAAGTCCGTCTCAGCTCAGGCCACTAACTATTTGCCTGAATAGCTTCTGTTCACAGCCTTTTTGTCCTGTCAACTTGGAGGAGTTGTGCATGGCGCAGGTCGACATATCTGGGACCTCGAGCCCCAAAATGCCGAGAAAGCCCTTCGAGTTCGTTTCTCCACACCCCCGGCACGAATCCCCATAATATTGACCGTCCCTTAGTTCTGGTATCTCGCCGAGCTGTTTTACGTCCTCAGCAACTGTATGCTGAAAATCGCACTTGGCGTCTTCCTTCTCCGCGTAGCTTTAAAGAAGGCCCACGTTTGGGTCATCCGCCTGCTGATGCTTGGAACGTTCGTCTTTGGAACCAGCTATTTCTTCCTCATGCTTTTCCAGTGTAGTCCTATCTCCCAGTTCTGGACGGTGTCCCCAGGTTCTCCGAAATGTATGAACCCAAAGATTATTACTCGTACGACGTACGTTGCAGCGGGAGTTACAGCAGTCGCCGATTGGACCTTTGGAATACTGCCTTTCTTCATTGTGTGGGACTTGAAGATGGCCCGGAAGGCGAAGTTTATGGTAGCGGGGATTCTCGCGTTTGCGGCGATGTAAGCTAAGGTCACTTCTCGATCGGAGTGGTGCTTGAACTGACTTCCTGGTGCAGCGGGAGTACTGCGACCATTATTCGTATCCCTTCTATTCACGGCTTAGGTGAGACATCTGATTTTTTGTGTAAGTTCTCCTCTTTACTCCTGGATTCCTATCCTGAGAACGTGTGCTTCCTAAGTATCTCCCGTTTATCCTCTTTAGATTTCGTGTTTCTCTGCTTCCTTCGCTTCCTGCCTCCTAAACATTTATATTCAATAGGGACCACCGTCGATGTTACCATCTGGTCAACTGTGGAGCCGGGAATTGGTATCATTGCCGGTTGCGCTGTGACCTTCCGACCGCTACTCCAGGCCATCCGATGGAGAATAGGCCTAAGCTCTTCACGACCTGCTTCGATGCCGCTGCAACGTTCCAGCAAGGCCGAGAAACGCCAAAGTCGATTCGGCTACCATCGCGGCTACGGCCCGGAAGAATTGCGCCCGGACAACGCTTGGACGGTCACAACGGCGACAGGACCGCAGAGGAGTCGGCGAGACCGATCGAGTAGTGAGGAAAGAATGGTTGGAAAGGGTATCAATAAAGAGGTGATGTTCGAGTACTCGGCAGAAGTAAGCGGAGGGGTGTAGATTAATTATGGACTAATACAGAATCTTCACCGTATGTATATATGACGATGCTGCAAATGGTAGATTCACTTTCCTCCACCAAGTTCATGAATACCCCTTTCTTCCTTCAAGCCGCCTATCTTCTCCCAGTACGATTTTCGAACGGATTAGCTCGTCGATTGGATTCTTGGAGTTTTCATTACAGCTCCAGCAGTCTGAACTGCTCATCGAGAACAGTGCTACAAGCCTACTGCAGAAGCCAACACCAACGCCACATTAGTGATCAAGCTTGCAATAACCGCGAATCGTTTTCTATTGGATTCTTGGAATATTATTGCTTGATCAACTCAAACTCTACGCTCAGATCTCGGACACCACGCCTGCGGATATCAGCGTCACATCACAAGCAAAATCAGATACTGATAGGCCCACAACAATAGCAATCAAGCTCACAGAACAGGACGCATTCACTGCTAATTCTTCACATTATTAATCACTTATTCTGGCCCCTGGGACGTTCTAGCTCAAGTTCGTATTGTCTATCATCAACTATTTGATTGGCCCACTCCTTATTCACCTCAGCGGTTCACAACAACTCTACGCGTCTCATTTCCATTCTCTTATCACCTTCTGCTCTCATTCATCGCCACTCTCAGACTCATCAACATGAAGCTTCATCTATACCTGGTTTATCTACACGCAGAACCGAAGCAGCAATGGACAGTAGCCAAACTTCATCCTTGTTCCATTCCACGGTAGACGATGAATCATCCGAAGCGTCGGAGCGCAGAAATCTGCCACAAGAAACCGTACTGGAAGACTACTTCAATACTCCATCCCCAACGCGTGTCCTACAAGACGACCAAGACGAGGCACCAGAACTCTTCACTTCACCCGTCGAGACCGTCGAAGACTACTTCCTGCCCGAAGCATTGCAGCCCTCCTCAATCTACAGCTTAGTCACCAGCCACATGCTGCAAGAACACATGACCGACGTCACCGGCGTTCCCAGCTCTCACGGCATCAGAACCGCAGTCAGCCTGCCGCCCCCCGGCTTCACCCCGTCCCTCTTGCTCTCGTCCCTCACACCGTCCATCACGCGGTACTGGAACCTCTACCACCGCATCAACGCGCTGCTCCGCGCCATCGGCCGCTTCCACAGCAGCAAAGGCAGCTTCACGCGGACGACGCACCCGGGGTGCTGGCAGGCGGCGCCACTGGCAGACCGGCGCGCACACAGCTACGCCGCCGCCGACGCCGCGATCAACCACGCCGCGCACTCCGGACGGCGCACCACGAGCGCAGACCTGCTGCTCTTCGCTGAGCTGAGAGAGCTGAGCTGGGCGATGCTGCGGCAGATCGAGGTCGCGAGGGGCGTCACGCTGCGGGACTGGGCCTGGGGCGCCGTGGGGCTGGCCGCCGGCTGGGTTGGCGTAAGGCCCCTTTATACCTGCACCCCCTTCATCCCACCACTTCCCTCCACCCTCGGCTTCCTGACCTATCCATTTCCGCACTGTTTTCCTTCGCGTTGTCTGGGACTGTGGTGCGCCGTATGCTGATGCTTTGCACTCGGCATAGCCCCCAACCCACTTCTTGGAGAACCGCAAGCAGCGCCTCCTCGGCTGCATGCGCGCCTGGGACGTCGCCGACGACTGGTGTCCCAAGACGCCGCGCCGCGAGGCGTATCGCACGGGGACGGTGCTCATGCTCCATCTCTGCGCGAACAGGCAGCACGTGCGCTCCCTGTTCGCCGTGGACGTGGTCGCGGCGTGGTTGCGGAGGGCGGGGAGGGCGGAGGTGGAGAAGAAGGAGGAAGAGAAGGAGGAGGGGAAGGAGGGGAAGGAGGGCGCAGTGGCGACGTTGGGAGGTGGGGGCTGGGCAGTAGCCCTTCCGGTTACCCGGAAGGACTACTTGGTCGAGTATGCGGCCGCGGTGCCGCTGCCTGCTTAGGTTGTCGGAGAACTCTGGGGGCCTTGGAATAGGGGGGTTGGTTCTCGGATCCTGGATTGGAGTTTTTTGTCTGCGACACTGTTCCTGAGAGGGCGATTAGCATAGCATGGATATCTAGGCACTTTTATATAGATTTCCGGTGGTTTGGGATAATTGCGTGGAATGGGAATGAAAACTGTTTTGTTATACAAAATAAATCTATTCAGTGATTTCCACCAAGTTTCCCCGCGCCTCTAAATGCAAACAACACGACTATGAACGCTGTAATTGCGAAGCTGAAATTGAGCCATTCAGCGGCTCGTAATCCTGACAATAGTGAGGCATCACCAATCTTAATAACCTCAGCGCTTCCAACGCTCGACACCGCTGTGCCCTTTTTACGAGCGATGACAGCAGTCTCCACGGCAGTGCCGATTGCAAGCCCAATGGCACGACCGACCTGGCCGACGCCGTTAATTAAGGCACCACCGAGTGCCTGGTCTTCTTGAGGGAGGGAGTGAGCCGTAAAGAGCGTTAGGGATGAATAAAGGGTGTCTGCGCCAAATACGGCTAGACACATGGCAGGGAAGCCGTAGGCCCAATAGGTCGTATGCGGCGGAATAGGGACAGCGAAAAGAAGAGAGGCAAGCCCGACACAAGTAGTACCAAACATTAGAATATAATTGCCACGGACACGGCTGAGAATGTTAGCGGTTACGAAAGTGACGAGAACTGCAAGTTGGTTAGCCGGGTAGGAATGTTAAGAGGTATGTAGAGGACTTACTCCCACATACGCCCGTTGGAATAAATCGAAGCGTCGTTTGTATAACGCTGAGGCCGAGATAATCTTGATAACTGTAGTCTTATTAGAAACTTGAAGAGCAACAACTAGGGATAGGGCTTACAAGTATGTAGCAAAGATAAGGTAATTATTGAAAGAGGCAAAAAATAATGCCATGGTAATCATAGCAGCAGAAAATTTCATGTTGTTCCATATCGACACTTTCATCAAAGGCCTCCGAGTGGTCTTGTTCTCCAGATACCACTGCCACAAGATGAAGAGTGCTATAAGCAGAATGGAGATGACAATGAGCACTGGCACCCATGGCGTACTCCAACCTACCACGTTGCCTTCAGTCAGAGCAAACATAAGGGCGAGTAAGCCAATCGTAATAAGCGTTCCACCAATCCAATCCACAGCAGCCTTTACGCTGGTTGTCGAGCTACTTTGGATTGAAGGTACTGGGATAATAAAGTAACCTGCGATTGTAACGGACGCCGCAAGGATGGCAAGTATCCAGAAGATCCATTTCCAGGTAACGTATTGGCCAATGACACCACCCTGGAGAATGTAAGCACAATTACGCATGATATTCAATTATACTAACCAGCAGGTTGCCGAAAATGGATCCCATTGGAGCTCCAGCGCCTATAGCATGTTAGAACTTATGAATGGAAATTTTACCACGTCAACACACCATAGCAGGAAAATGCGTAGTTCTTTGCCTTGCCTGGAGCAAATGTGACCCCAAGAATGCCAATGGCTGTTGGGACATTCGCCGCCGCACCGAGTCCCTGAAGGCCTCTAAGAACATCGAAACCAATCTCGTTGTTCACAAACGGAATAACAATTGTGGTTGCGGTAACCCAAGCAGAGCCCCATATGAATATAAAGCGTTTCCCGTATACATCTGCCAGTCTTCCCCAGAGTAACTATAAAGTATCAGAACCGCAATTGGCAGACAGTTTAGCAGTAAGCGCGTACGAGGAAGCATCCAAAGGCCAGAGAGTAGGCGGAGACGATCCATTGCTGGCGGCTGTCTGGTATGCCGAGATCTTCACCGATGGTAGGGAGGACGATGACAGCGGCTTGTACTCCGAGCGTCTATACAATTCTTAGCATTCTGTCTGTTTATGGGTTGATGGCATACTTGCGTTGAGGAATGCTGCTCCTGTCACCGTAATGACAAGCGCAATGAGTCTAGCTTTTGAAAACGCTGGCTTTTGAGGCACATCCTGCTCCAACCCGGCCTCATTCTCCTCATCCTCAGGTGTCTGCAGGTGCTGAGACTGGACGATACCCGTTTCTGTGTCCAATACCTTGGCGGAGCGTACAGGTTTCTTCTCTTCAATGTCCATTTCCAGCTCATGGCTTGAAGCTGAATTGATCTTGTAGAGGGCAACTAGGGCAATCGCTGCCTCCAGAATATTTATCCCCGAGTGGATTACTCTGACTACGCCATGAGAATAAAGTTGGGGGTCCGGGACCGGTCTTCGGAGACCTGATTAATGGGGCGGGGGCTTTCCGCTTCGCTCTAGACGCTATCTGCGCCATGCCGATTCGATCGTCAACAGAAGGCATCGAAAGATACTGGTAAGGGATGCTCAATAGAAAATGGCATTAGCAATATGTGGGATGACGATGAGTGAGGATGGCGATGAAGAAGGTTTGTCGCAAATCTCGGGGTCCGAAAGCCCCGCCCTTTGGCTATTAACGTTACACGAATTCTGTTGGTACTAAATCGACCTCGAGCAGAGTATACTTTGATAGATACGGGTGCGAATTTCACTGTCTCGGACTCATTATTCTGTATTGCTTCTGCATGTCTCCATAATTATTCCAATTATTTCCTGGAACGGATACGGATAATTGATAGGGTCAAAAATGCCCACTACACTGGACCAGAACCGTCCATCGCCCCTTCTAACCTTTACGGAGTAAACACGCGCGGGGAGGCCTACACCGACGCTGCTATTGCAGCCAACTGTGCATAGTTTCTCGACTTCGCCGCCGACACCTGAGGTCACAGCTGCCCTGCAAAGCATAGCGGTTTAGCGCACTTGAGTAGCTCGACTTTACAGACAGCACGGCAGTCGAGAGCGCCCAGCCAAGAACACCGGAAGTGGTGTTCGTTGCGAATGTGGTTCCGTCTGTCAAGAGGCAGCCCTCGCACAAGAAGGTGTAGGAGTAGTGTGTCGGGTTGGCGTAGGTGCCTTTCGCGATGGGTGTCATGGAGAACGCGCCTGCGAGCTCGGGCGGGCTGCTGTAGCTAATGCGTAGGATGTTAATGGAAGTGTAAGCGGATTATGGGTGTGCGACTACGCGTCTGGCTTTCCGGAAGGAGGAAACTAGTTGGTTCCCATTCGGCCATGCGACCACGAGAAGTTTACCAATCATGCCGCTGCCGAGCTATGCGCTGGCCCATCCACTGCCTTTGAAGTCGGATGTGGGCGTCTCAAGGAGCGCTATGCCAAAAGTGCATCAGAGATTGGTCCATGTAAGCTTGGAATGTGATGCGGACTTGGAGTCGGTGTATGTTAACGTCGTCTGGGCCGATGCTGTGACAGCCAACGCAAAAGGTAGAAGTACCGATAACTTCATTGTGAGAAAGTTTAGAAAAAAAATCTTAGATATCGGGATATTTGCGATATAAACGCAAAAGACGCTAAGGACAGAATATTGTCGGGTTATCCGATGATCGAAAGGTGTAATGGACCCCATACAGACATTCGGCGCTAGCCTTATAACTTGAGCAGAGTACAAATTGTCCGTTTCCGGCATGAATACCTATCTCCGGGAAAAATTCAGAGAATACTATTTCTGTCACGGTTCCATATGTCCTGCATCCGATAAATGTGATCCGGATCGATTATATGAGAGCGAATTGGATGGCTTGGGGTGTGCCGGGTATGTGCCAGCTGATAATACAGATACTATGAACATTGCACGGATGGTTAGTGTTGTGTATAAGTTGCGCATAAACAACAGATATCAGAGCCTCTTTAAATAAAATGTTTTTGCAGGATGTTGAAACGGAATGACGTCTAGAGCTGAGTGAGTGGTGGTTGTGGCGTTGCTAGGGTATGGAACGAAATAAGTGTCCCGAGCACATCAAAATTTAGCCTACCTCAAATCAAAAGTCACGAATTCAAACAGCTGGACATAGAATAGAGTGAATAGCCTTCCGTTCTTGCCGTATCACAGTCAATGTCCAACAAGAAAGAGATATAAGTCTACTGTATCAAATAACTTGAAATAGACTCTGCAGGTCATGTAAGCGAGCCGAATTAAGGCAGCATTTGTAGTGCTCACCGGCCCTTCTTGTCCAGTATATCTAAATGGAAGTGAGCCTGTTAGTATCTTGAGAAACCTATCCCCTGGATGAGTTCACTTAAAGCTCGATGGATTTCAACTTGTGGACAACTTCCTTGGTGTACTCTCTTTGTAGTTTCAACCCAGTTTCAGCGCTCCTCTCGTCGTCATTCTCTTCAATCCCAAACCCTTCATGGCCCTGAATGCACCTCCTAACAACGGCGTGATATTTCTTGCCGACTGTCTCAAGAACTTGAGCGAGGTATGTCGAGTCTGGATCAAGAAGTTTGGAACGTATTCCGCGAGATTCTTTAAGGGGAAGTTTGGTCACATCCCCAAAACCCATTATCTCGCCGAGAGATTTCCAATTAGCAATTTCAAGCAGGATCAAGCCTAAGCTGTAAATGTCGTACGTCTTACGCGAATTTTTCTCCTGGGGTTCCGCTCTTTGAATGCCCGGCCAGCGGTAGAGATCCCATTGAGGCTTTGGCTTCGAACACTCCGATGTTCCCTCGTTGTCCGGGCGGGAGTACTCAAAACCAGACACTATTGGTGCCGCAAGTTCAAACTCGTTCTGGCCAAGGAAAAATATGATGTTCTCGCTGCGCAGTGCTTTGTGTATCCAATTAACTGCGTGCAAGTACAAAACGCATGCTGCAATTCTAGACGCCAGGGCAATTCTATCTGTTAAGGATGGTCTAGGCATATTGGCGAACAGCCATAGAAGGGATCTTGGCTCGGCATTCTCCGTCGCACTCCCTGGGATTTTAAACACCCAGCCAAATCGCCTTGAAGTGGAATCGTCGAAATAGCCAAAGCAATGGGGTGTGCAGAAATCGTCTGGTTTCGGAGCTGCCAACAGCGCTGCAAGCTCCGCCGTCCGCCGCAACGTGTTTGGATGTATTTTCAGGTCATGCGAATCATCACCTTGAACGTGCTCCATGGTATATTGTTTCCACTCGATCCAGACTCTCCTGAGAGGGCAACCCGGTTTAACATATGTGGCTTTGGTCCAAGCCTGGAGGGAGTTCTCACGCAGGTACTTAAGCTGCTGAGCTTTTATGCATGTGCTGTCAGGGTTTTCGCCATTCTGGCTGAGCGGAGCATTCAGATTCTTTAACCTGGCCAGCTCTGTGAGGATTTGATCATTGCGTTGTTGGTAACGTGCACCAGAAGGATTTTTTTCTGCATCCTGGCTTCCGAACAGTACAGCAGCAATCATGAGGCTCTTAAGCTCGCTCACCGAACCGCGCACTTGCACCATCTCCAAGTAAGTCTTCTTGGTAGTGTCCAGTAATGTCTGTATTTGATGACCCCCCATCAGCCCATGCAAGTGAGCGACAAGCTCGTGGAGGCGTTCAAGAAGTGTCCTAAAGTTGCTTTCATCAACCACGGCCCATACAATACGATTTGGATGCTTCATCATCGCACCCAGCTTTCTAGAGGCGGTAATAAATTTAGTCACATCCCATGGATGCGGCCTTTTCGTCTTTGTCCGTTCATATAACAGCGTCATTGAAGAGACTTCTTTTCCGAGATCTACGGTGGCAGCACGGCTTCCAGCTTGATCTTGTTCTTCTTTATTTCCATAAGGTTTCAACTCCTTGTACCGTCCGTTCAACTCAGCGAAAGATTCGAGCAGGAACCGGATCTCTGACAGTATAGAAGCCATAACAAGCTGATCAGCCCCCAGGATCGACGAGATTTTCGAGCCCTCCTCATTCTCGATCAATCCGGCAACCTTTCCCCACACAAGTAGATTGTTATACTCCATAATCAATCGAAGGCGTAGGGCCGCACACGTCTCGGGCATCTTCACTGCGGCCACTAGGAAATTAAATCCTTGATTGATTAGATCATTGTCAGTGCACTGCTAGGGTAAGACCAAGTCACTACCTACGTACCTTGGACACATCCATCGAAGACTTGGATGGCCAGAGATACCGCGCCCAGGGCGACACCCGCAACGGAGAGAGGATCCATTGCTAGTCGCGCTGCAAGGCATGAATGTTCTAATTCAACGCTCACAAAAAGAAGTCGAGCTGGATACGTAGAATGTGTAAATTAGAGGTATGGATTGGTGCCAGCAAACATTATCTGGGGAAAGCCTGAGGCAAAAAGGGCACCGTAAGGCTTCATATCAGCACCTCAGCCTTATATCAGCACCTCAGCCTTATATCAGCACCTCAGCCTTATATCAGCACCTCAGCCTTGTTGCTACCTACAGCAAGGCGCGACTACATGTGCGAGATTTAGCGTACTGTTTGCCTACTTTCTAAAACCATATGTAGCTTAGGCATTTCTCAGGATGTAGTTGCAATTGTATCAAGCAGGTTCACAGCTCGAATTACAATACAATACACGAGCAGACTGGATAGTTAGGATACTTCATTTCAGTTGATAAGGGCTTCCTCATTGAGAACACTCAAGGAGAGAACTGTCGAATTGCTAAGCAAAATTTTTGAAGTGGTAGGTTGAATAAAAGCGAACTCTCGGGCTTGGTTTCTTCGTATTGGTAGTGAGTTCTGCGCATCTCGTAGTTAGCGTGCAGGAGGGCTTTTCATGTGCCAAATCTTCATTTGGTGGCTTACAGATGACTTACTCTAATTGGCTGGGTTATTTCTACCCAGCATATCAGGTGGGTAGCGGTAGGCTGGCTACTAAATTTTCTTCGGGCGCAATTTGGTGGGGTCGCAAACATTGCTATTGGTGAGATGTCATTAAGGCCCGGACATGGCCGTGAGTTCGGTTTTAAGGCTTGCTAGTGGAAGCCACGCAACCGTGTTGGAAAGTTGGAGTCTGTTGGATATTCCTGAAAGATCTAGTCGCGAACGTCCCTATTGGCTAGTAGTAGTAACTAGTCGCGTATCAGCCTCAGTGCACAGACTAATTGCCTGGCAGTCCACGCATGCAGACGCTTAGGTTAGGAATCGGTCTTGCTATTGAAAACAAGGGGCGCAAAGGCGGGAGGCCCAGCTGACCGACCCCCGATAGCCAGAGTTGGATATCACCCGCAGCTCTTCTTGCTGTAGTGTGGCAACTGTGTTTCCCGGCTTCATCCCACTCCCAAGGAGCGATATACGTTGTTCTGGTGCTGTTGTCGCAATGGCGCAGGTTCGACATTCGTCAGCAGAAATCCTTGCACCCTTACCGGTGAACACTCCCAAAAGCCCAAAGCCCTCTAAACGAACTAGTGTAAGGTTCTCGAGTGATACTCCTCAAAATACAGAGCCTCAGTTACCTTGCTTGAGTTTACCCCCTTCAAGATTTAGACGGGATAATGGCACCGCTGTGAGAAAGGGCATTGATGACCGGCAAACACCACCAACCCAAGTGGACAAGCGCAATCCATGGGCCCGGAAACTCATTCTCACCCTTGGTGAACCACCGCTTTGCCCCGTTATTGAGTGTATTGCTGCTAACTAGGAGTAGATGGGGGAGGTCTTCGAGGATATTCATCTCTTCTTATTTTACGCGACTTAATGAACAAAGTTGCGACCCTCGAACGGAAATACAACGCCCCGTCTACATCCACCGCAGACCCACTGCGAACGAGCTTAACACATATGGGCATCGAGGGAGGCTCTAACCCTACCGACAATATATTTGAAAATTCTCTGGAGAAGACGACAGAATACCTCCTTTGCCATTATTTTGATTATGTGGCAGGGACAAGCACTGGGGGGTGAGAGCATTTCAATTCTTTGTTGACCTCAACTCACTGTTGACCTACTACCATAGGCTTATAGCCATGATGCTCGGTCGTTTGAGGATGAGCGTGGACAAATGTTTAAGTGAGTTTACAAAACTTCGCGGAAGAGACTTAGATAAAGGCCCTGTATCAACCCATTATTACGCTCTGCCGAAGAAAAATAGAACCTGGCCAAGTGCAGCCTACGAAAAAGCGTTTGAGAACCTATTCGATTCCCACATCGCGAAAAGTACAGATGCAAACTACGACAAACGGGAGTTTAAATCCGACCCCGGAAGATGCAAAACGTGAGAAAAGCACTCTTTTTATTTATACCAAATTTGCAAACATGATGCTAACTCTTCCAAATACGAATACTAATATGTTCCAGAATTGTCTTCTCTTTTCAGATGCGCAACGGTACAGGTTCGCCGTATCTGTTCCGATCGTATGACCATCAAGGAACGAGCGTTAGTCCTTTCGAACGCAACCCTGGAGATGCCGATGATTTCACGATTGCGGAGGTTGCAAAGGCAATATCTGCTCCGCCTGTGTTCAAACCAATTGAACTCAGGGAAGGTCGTTACCTGGATGGTAGTAGGTCCCTTCGCAATCCGACGTGGGAGGTTTTCAACGAGATCGCAACTTTGCCTTCTCGGGGGAAGGTGGCTGTGGACTTACTGCTAAGCCTAGGAACCGGAGATAAAAGGGTAATAGTAACGGATATAATCTGGAAGCTTGGATTGTGGTCGGCAGACAAGGCCCTTCTTAAATCGAGCAAATCGAGCAAACCTTCAGATAGCGTCCATGAAAGAATGCTACAGCTAGAGAAAGATGAACAGTTTCTATATCAGCGACTGACTGTACCAAAAATCCCAGGTGGCTATTTCTTTGAGGAAAGTGGACGTAAGCGTCGTAATCTCCTTAAAGAAATCGAAAAGGTCACGGAAGAATATCTTAGGAATAAAGACGTCCAGGAAATACTATGCGAATGTGCCAACACTCTAGTACAACGAAGGAGAGCCCGGGCCGAAACTAGTCGTTGGGAAGCATTTGCAATGGGCACTCGCTATCGATGCATGGAGACGAAAACCAAATGTTCCAAAGAAGAAACCCGTTTCCTTGACCGCGAGGAGCTGCTTGATCATTTAGTAAAGGATCATAACCTGCCTCCGCCGGACCCGATCTCCTTTCAGAGGATTGAAGACCTACTTGACCAAGGTCGAGTACAGTCCTAAAATTCTAGAGACATTAAGCCACGGTTTGCTTGAATAGCTTTCTGTGTCCCATAGCCTTGACTCGATATGCTGGCAAGGACGTGCGATTTGAGGTAATTCCTCATGTGGTGTCCGCATTAAGTCAGTCCAACATATTGTCCAACATGGACTTCTTTGTGACTAAGATGGTGATGGTATCTGTAACGTTCCACTTAAAGTTATTTGGCGCTCAGCCTGGGCCTGATCGATCTGTTCGCGCTGATGATTCCTTGATTTCGCCGAGGACGTGGATATAGCTAATATCACCAATCAAACATCGCAGGAATATACGCCACCCAAGCTTCTTTAGGTCGATTACGGAGTGCTCTTGGCCAGCGATCTTAACTTTCACGAAACGCCGAAAGGGTTTGAAGCGAACTCTAGTTGTTTTGAAGCCTAGCGACTCTTTATAAGCTACGAAAACAGAATAGTGTGGTGTTAAGGCTTACCTTTGATGTCCTCAAAGCGTTCTATGGTCGTCTTGGTATTTAGAGGGTCGTAGAATATAACTGTGGCGTAAATTTTTTGAGACTTGGGACGGCGCTTATCAGGTTTCTCTTTTTCTCGGCTGTTTGTAGTGGGTTGAATTTTGTCTTGCGTTTCTCCGCTCTCCGCTGGGCCCGCATTGGGCGACGGAACCGGCGGACTCTGATTAGGCGTGGGCGTTTTCTGCTCTGGGGGTCTCCAAGCACAGGAGCGGCATGGTTTCGAGTACATCGCCCCGAATTTCTCACACAAAAACTGAGCGCTGGGGCGGCGTTCCCGCTCCTTGGCCATCATGTTTTCGATAACAGGTAGAATATTGATAAGAGATGTGATCATCTCTTGCCGTTCTGCATCTACTTCCTCGCCATCTGCATCATTATTCGAACCGTGTTTAGCTCGGAGAACGTCCATCCAGCCAGGTATTTTGGAGAGAGTCATGGCGTATATAGTATCATTTCTGGCGTCTGTTAGATGAGAATATAAATCGTCAAGGGGCACCTCCAGACTGATAGTGACAATTTCCAGGAAGACACAACCAAGAGAGAAGATGTCAGCGCTATAGTTTCTGTTCTCTTCATCGAGTGCTTCCGGGCAAGCGTATTTCTCAGTCTTCTCGGTAAAGCCAGAGGTGTCTACTTCCTCGGGTGAAGCATATCTATGTGCGATGCCAAAGTCCGTCAAAAGCGGAGAATTAAAATGGTCGACGACAATATTTGCTGGTTTTATGTCTTTGTGCTTGATTCCAACGGCTGTTGCTTGCAGGTATCGAACAGCTTCTGATAGACACCCGAAGAATCGATACAAGTGTTTGATTTTCTGTCGGCTCTCTGGGCTTAGGCAAGCTCGTGGCATTCCCGACTCAATTTGACTAACTTCCGCAAGCTCTTGGGATATAGGCCTCATGTATTCGTCCAGGTTGCATTTGGCAGGAGGGTACATGATAATACCGAGTTTCTCCGCCGACTCGTATGACGCAACATATGAGACAATATGGCAGTGCTCAATATCCTCCATATTTCTGACTTCTTCAAGTGCTTCAGTTACGGGTCTTTCGAAGGCGGGGCAACTCAAGACTTTGACAGCGAGCCGGTGTTTGTACGTTTCGTAAATTGCGGGCGGCGCGACACATTCCCATACCATTGCTTTTCTAGAACTACCCAAATTTTCCCGCCAAACCATCGGAAATATAGATCTCATCCCCTGAGGGGGAAGGCAAACATGGCGCGATCCCGTTGACTTATATTCCCAATTTGGGAGTACTTCCGCCAACGACTTGAGGTAGCCATCCCATTTGAATTTATCTTTCTCGTTGTTGCTGAGGAAATTTTCCATCGGAACCAGCTCCCAATCATCATTCTGTGGAGACTCGTCGTTCATCGCTTTTGAGGTTCCAGTGGCCAGTGCAACACATGTGAAAGGTGACGCAGGTTGATACTGCTGCAGGATGAGCTTTTGGGCTGGCTGCGATTGCACCCTGTGAAAGCCCCAGTGCACTATCGTTGGAACCGATCTCTACTAGATTGGAAGGGGGGTCTTTGCTAGGTAGCGTACAATGATTTAGCTTTATTCGTGCGTCCGTCATAGAATGAGCAGGTATGCTCGGTTCGGGCATTAGAGGGAGGCCAACAGGATAGAGAAATTACCTGCCTTAACTTTCTGAAAGCGCGCCTGAACACTGCAACCCCGGAGAACGTACTTCTTCAGATGGTCGTATAAAACGGCTCGCGCGCCTCATGGTCGTGCCTGGAGTGATGCAGATTCTAAGAAGCCGCAAGCATGTTGTTTGCAGACAAGCAGTAAAAACCTACTCCACTTTGGACCATCGGTGTCAGCCCGGAGGCGCGCTTAGACCCCCGAGGCGGAGTGCAGTGCTTCGAGGCTGAGTCCATCTCCAGCACATTCGAGAAAGAAGTGAAAGAAGAAACCAATTCTTGAGCAAATGACTGCCTCATAAGTCTGAGGTTCAAAAAAGAAAATGTTCCAGTTACTTTCCGGAAAGCCATGGCTCATGCGCCAGTCAGGTAAGATTGGCCCCTGATTCGATTAGGCGTCCCGAACTGCCGATACGTACCTTGAGACTCCCTGCCGCCTGATGTAATCGTTCTTCTCACGTATTGGCTCTACTTTCTTTTCCTATGCCTTGACTTTTTCGTGGAGCTTATTTGTCTCTTTTCTTCTTCAATGAGCCAGCTCAGAGTCTGGATCTCGAATGCCCATTAACATCCATTGTCAACCTTAAATGATACCAAGTGTCAAGGTTTGATTGTCCATACGCAAGAGAGATAGGCTGACGCTAAGAAAAAATACCCAAAGCTAGACGAAAGAAAGCAGAAATAGTCTAAGAACAGCGCAGAAATATGAGACTACCATCTGATGTCCCGCTCGCTCGTTTTACAACAACTGCATCTAATCCAACACGGTGCGGCTGTTGATTCTTAAATTCCATTCGCTTGATCTTAATCTCTCGTTTAGAGAGTTCCAAGGACGCTATGATATCCGGAAGGCCAGACTGACCTTTTTATGAGTTATGGGAAGGTAACCATGTACCGCAGCCTGTATGTTGCCTTTGTCGCACAAACGAGAAACGTCAGTATCCACTCAGTGCGAAGGAGCCCGAAATTAGGTCTTTTGACTGTAAGAAGCCCGCAAGATTGCCTTCTGACCCTTTGACTCATGAGCTGCGATCGTGAACTCAACCTACGAAATGGATCGGGGAGAGCTCCCTTATCTACCAAGAGATTTACCGAGTGCGACCCTTTCACTCGCCACATGTTTCATTCCTTCGTCAGTGCTCACCCTGGAAGACAGGCCATCCCTTGTACAACATGGTATTTACAGTACCCCTCTATGCCGGAAATCTGGCCGCGCGAGAATCTGATAAACTGCGAGAGCCAGCTCGTCTCCAAGCGCTGATGAATGCCTGTTTGACCCTACACATTATTCTTTAGAGCGCGCCTTAATTCGTAGAATAGGAAATAGAGTTTTAGTTATTCTGAGGTGCTTCCTGAGCTTCCCAGATACAATCTAGAAGGAAAATTGTAGCCCTGTGGCTATGGGATGTTCCTAGTAAACCCAAGCGCCTGGATACGTGGAAGAGACTAATTGGATCAGGCGTCCAATCCAACATTTCTTGTTTATCCTTTGGTGAACACCAGAGCGCCCATTCAGAGCACCCATTCGGAGCACCCATTTCGTTCCTAATTCAGCCTTCAAGTGCACGGGTGGCGTTAGGATGGAAGTTAGCTTACAAGGGGCTTGTTAGAAAAGAATCAAAAAGCGCATTAGACTAACTCCGTTGTTTTGGTCGCGTGTGTTTCCAAGGCAGCATCGAATAGTGTTAGAATAATTACTTCTTGCTTGTTTCTTGCTACAGCTGCTAATTTAGCAGCCCGCTATGTGGTTGGAGGCCATGATGACAACTATACATAAGACTAGAGTAAGTCATTGCTACACAAGATATCGACGAAAACATCCCGAACACAACTACAATCAAATTTCCTCACTCTTTTTCCGTCTATTAATAACTATATCACAACTATTTAGAACCCAAGGCTGAGAGGCGACCGTATAGTTAATCGAGGAAACGAAAACAAACTCAAACCAATCCTAAAATTTTCGCCTCCCGACCGCCTTGGCCCATTACATAGTCACTTAGCAGGAGGCAATGCCGATCCTGCACCGCCCATGCCCCCGGACTGGAATCGCCGCTTCGAAAAACAAGTCGCACCGCTCTGTGACTTGCTATGCGAAGCCTTCTCATGTCCAGCAGCGACGGCAGACTTTGAACTACTTCCATTCTCAAGTCGGACAACGGAAACAACTTGCGGATTGGAAGCGAGAGCATCAACGGGACCGCCATCTTTATTCAACGGATGTTTTTGCTGGTGACGAGTGGCATGAACTTGAGCTTGGTACAGGCAAGCGTCTTTGCTGCTGGTATTCGGGTTAGAAGCGTTGACTGAGAGTTCAGGCGGCTGGAGAGTGGTGTCGGAGAGAGCATGCACTGAGGCCATGAGCCCAGAACCAAAACGCTGTTTGGGGTGCTTTTGGTCATCCATTGTTTCGTGCAACATAGTCTGCTGTGCGTTTCTCCACGTATCTTCCAGTAATGTTCTAGTAGGGCCTTGGGTTGGAAAGGTCGTCGTAGTGGAGCTAATAACAGGCGAAGTCGAAGATTTCTGCAAAGAACCTTGTGCAACCGGGCGTTTCGGAGGTGCAGGTGGCGGCTGCGGAGCGGTTGGGTTCTGAGGAAAGTACATGTTGTACTTTGGAGCCAGATTTGGGATATAAGGTTGTGATGCCGAATTGGAATCTGGTTGACGTTCGGTATAACGCCTAGAAAAGATGTTCCCCGAAGTATCATCCCTTTGTCCCAATCCACGCTCCTGCAGGAACTAGTGAAATGCCATGGCTTGTTGTGGGACAGAACCGTAATATACAGAACATGCAGGCAATTGTTCTTTACTTTCGTCGAACTGTAGTGATATGAGATCGGATTCCTCGGGAAGTGAGCTTTCGGATGCCTCCATTGCCTTCAAATGTGTAGAAAGACGCGGCATGCGACGTTGATTCTCGATAGTCATTTGACCAGTCGTTACATGAGGCGAGAGTAGACTAGTCAGTGATGTCGGATTTAGAACTCTCAGAGGAACTAGGCGAAGAAAATGTATGTAAGACAGGAATGTCTCCTGGCTTACGAGAGCTCCAATTCACAAAAGGTTTCTGCTTTACGGCTGGTGCTGGGCCAGCTGAGGAATAGGTGTAGAGACTTCGGGTGAGGCAGGAAGTGCTCTAGATGGTGGTTGTGAAAAAGAAACCTTAAGCTTTCTCAGTATGCCCTCCTCTTTACTTGGATCTGAGCCCGCATCAGATTCTCCATCATCTGAATGAATAGCATTCATTCTTCGCTGCATCCAAGTAGGGCCACGAGCGATAGTGGAAGATGAGGCTACACCAAGCTTGACAGCATATTTTTCCTTCCACCACCTGGGCTCGCTAATGAATCCGATCTTCTTGAGCGTCTCTAGATCTGGCATCTCGTGCTTATAGAGGCAGCCTTGCTGTGTATAATCACATTCGCCCGTGCGAATCCAATACGTACAATACACCTTCTTTTCTTGTTCCGGTTCGGCTCCCGACGGTGGGAGAGGGCGGCGGGGAACGTAGCCGATGCGGGCAGTAACAGGATCAGAAGCAGCTTTCGCATCCATAACATACTTTCGGGTAAAACTTAGTAAATGCCAGCAGATTAAATATAACGCGAATAACCTACTAGAGATGGTTGCTGCGGCTTAGGTGGGCCAGGATGTGTCATTGAGGCCTCCAGCCTAGGCGTATTGGGCTGATAGGGAAAGGTTGTTCCTAGAACAGGAGTATTTGGGGTTGCAGTAGAGCGGAATTTGCGAATCATTGCATCAGGTGCCCGAAATCTGCTTTGCGCCTGTGGCGCACACGGAATAACTAGATGGGCCAAACCGCTTTCGACGTTAAAGACGGTGGTTGTGGGGGGAAACCCTCCAAGGTACTCCATTCCCCGAACTTCTCCAAGAGTTAGACTGCGGGAAACGCCCTGAAGCCGAATTCCTTCAGGGAGTTCGTCCGCTGCAATAAGAGGAACCATAACTCCATTGCCGCGAGAGATAAACCAACAAGGGTGTAAGGTTTTGAGGGGCATGCTTTGGCGATTGGGTGGAGGAGAGAGAGATGTTGATCGCAAAAAATCAAGCATCTTTAGAGTGCTGAAGGGTCTCAAGTGATGAGCTTTTTATGGGTAACTATACCAAACCCGAGGAACTAAATGGCAAACAATGACAAGATTGATAGGAAGGTAGAAGTGAAAGCATTGCATAGATAAATACCTGGAGGTGATGGAGAATGAACCAGTCTTGAATTACTTGGTAGGTCGCTAAGGCTGAGACAAACTTATCTCTGCCACCGATTCATCCAAAACTGAATGATAGAAAGAAACCACAGCGCGGGTAAGAGAATGCAGGCGCAAGCCTGAAGAGCCAACGCGGGCGTTTGACTCAATCACATGAATCGAACTGACAAAGAACGGTTTTGTATGCAACTCTCCGTGATGGAAACAGGCCCAGCGAAAAAGATGAATGTTGTAAGAGGCAAGCAAGCCCTGATGCGTTTGACTGGCAAACTAGAGGTAACTTAGACGTTTCAGCCTGTTTTTAACGGAAGAATCCTAGTGGATTCGTAAAGTGGCGCCGCAACGGGCACTTGCATAATCACATGGGATTGATTGGCCAAGCAAAATCAGGAATCCTAGTCTTCCATATATCAAACTAGATTCGCGAAGCATCCCGGCCCGATCGCGAGGCTTAAAGTACAGATGCAAATCTTAGTTTGAAGAGAGCACTGCTCTTCCGCTGGTTGTAGACTACGCCCGGTAGAACACACTGGATATCCTACTCTGGAGCCTTGTGCAAAGAAAACAGCGAAAAGGAATCTGTACAACACCAGGACTAGGGTTGATGGTGAGTAGTTATGTCCCAGACTCTGCACTTAGAACAGCCCACAGCTCAGAGTTCGACTTCATGTAGCGTTGCGCGTAACTTGTAATAGTGTGGGTTTCAGTAGCATGTTCCATGATCGTTCAGTGGGATCAAAACCCCATGCTCTTAGCTAGTCGGGCGACATCGAAAACTTCAAAATTTCTGAGACCATTCTGACGCTGTTCTGTAAGAACTCGTGGTTGCTTCTGCGGCTTTACCCGTCTCCTGCGATTCTCCTTCCAGGAAAAAACCCACTCCACAATAGCGCCGCCGTAGAATGCTAAAAATATTGCGAAGCCAACTGTACCGACGGTGAGAGAGCCCGATACAATCCAAAAGAGACTCTGAGTACTAGTCATGTTTCGAATGTCGTACACATTCATACCGAAGAAACTGGACACGAATGATAGAGGAAGGAAGATGATAGTGACAATGGTAAAGACTAAAATGGCTTTTCCGTGATCTTCTAGCCGGATGTTGACGAGTTGGATAGTACGGTTGATTAGTGAGTTGCTGTTATCTCGGAGGTCGCATAAATCAACATATTCGCGCTGGAGGTTTTCCAAGAGTTGTGAAATTGGATCGGAAAGTGTGGAAAGGGAGTACTGCCTGTAAGTCGCTCGGTCGGGGTGCGGTAGAGATTCACTTGCGTGGTGACGATAGGATTTGTTGGAGCCGTGTGATTGCCCCCTTCCCCTTCCAGAAGTTCCATTAAAAGCAGCTTGAAGATTCGTTATTAGGCTGATTTGTTGATCCATAATCTGGATTATAATGTTCAGTTCTTCTTGAACTTGAAGAAGATCCATTACGAGCTTCGTGCTAGGGCTTCTGTGCAGCCTATATTGTAGATGGCTGAGGTAGCTTGCATATCTATCGGAGAGACAGAGCGTGATATCCGTCCAAAAACTTCGATGTAGCATACCTAACGCACCACTCAACGCTGTGATGACATGTATGGATGAGGTGTAATCTTGATTTTCTGCGGATAAAAGGAATGAGTTTCGGATCCCCCGAAAAGACACTTCCATGATTCTAGAAGCCAGCTGTAGAGGGGGCCAGCGCGATTTCCAGCTTTGGTTGCTGGAGAACGTTACGACGTGGCGGGAATCGATTACCAAAACCCACAGCTCATCCACGTTAAGGCTCGACGGATAGTGGCCGTACCAACGCCGCACCTTTAGGTCTAGTGAGCGGTCTGTCTGCCATGGTTTGTGCTTTGTGAAAACCTGGACAGAGTTAGTAGTTGCGTTTATTCTAGAAGCGTGTCCCAGAGACCCACCTGCATCGACTCGCGGTCGCTAGTATCTTCAAGTCGGTAGAAATGCTGTAAGATTGACCTGATCATATGAGACGAACTTCTGCTGGACTGATACCCTTCTCGCGGGTCGATCTGAAAGCGAAGTGGAGGTGGATCGCCTTCAACGCTCCAGTCCAGAAAGGGAACGCTGAGTAGCATAGGCGTATCTTCGCTCCCTTTCGCGTCAGCATCTCTATCACCGAGAACTTGGAAGAATGGTGCAAAATATCTTCCGTGCTTCGAAAATCGTTCATTTTGGTAAATGCAATGTTCCAATTGCTGAAGTGATAAGACAGTATCAGAAGGACTTTTGCTCCAATCCGAAAGTCCTAGTAGGCACTAAAGAACGCGTTAATCGAACAGCTAGCGGATACATCCATGGTTGCTTACCCCTTGTAAATAGTCTGAGAACTTGCTTGAAATATGTCTACAGAGTTAGATGGATTATGATTCCCGATTTAAGGAAGCAACTTACATCCATCTACATTTATGATGGTCTGGCGGGTCGAGGATGGTTTCTTGCACTCTGCGACTACGTAGACAATTCATCCATCCGTATTCGGCAGCAAGAGTTTTCAACTGATTTTGCTCACTCCGATTCTTGGTCGCTTCTTCAATGCGCATGGTGTTAACAAGCTGATCCCTATTTTCTAGGTCCGGCAATAGCGTTGAGGAGTAAACCTCCTTGATCTTCAACATTGGACCAACATTCGCTTTCCCTCCTTCCAGTCGGATGTCGTGTACTTGAAGTTGGGCTGGGGAGAGACGCCGGTTACGCCAATACGTATCAGCCTGCCAGTCAACCTGAAGTGGAGACCCTTTTCCTTGCTCCATACTTATTCGTCTTCTTACATGTCGTGAATAATGAGATGAGAGCAAGCAACGCAGCCACAGGAAGTCGTGAGCTGAGCAGGACTCGTTTAGGTATGCGCCCCTGACAGTCTAGGTGGCTTTTTGCTAAGCGCATTACTGATTGTTCATCTCTGTCCATTTTTGCCTATTTGTTATTTAGTAGAATATGGTGTGCAATGATTTATATACAGGCCGAGATGCTCTCGAATATATTGTGGTACTACCCAGTTCACCTTTCCAGATGTACTGGACCACTCCCATCAGCCGCGAGTCGTGGCGTGCAGCCTTCCCAGGTTGCCCCGGCCCAGCTACAGCCTCCGCATTTCTAACGACATTGTACCAATTCAACCTCAACAACTGCTTGCTATCTCTACATCCGGCGCTCAAGCTCACATCCAAGCTTCGTATTCACATTTGCACAACATTTACACACCAGTGAAACCATATTGCCCTCTCGAGAGCCAACCTATTCCAGTTACTCGGCATCAACCATCACCATGGCTAAGTAAACAACATCTTCTCACCCCTCCTAAGTTCTTTCCAAGCTCACATTCCTAGTCATCCAATTCATCCCGCAACTGTTCACTTTCCTATCACCTTCATAACCCTCACTGGCCTCCTCGACATGTTCCACGCTGCTGCTTCCAGCCCTGCCACGGCTCCCCTCATCCAATCCGCCCTAAAGTCTCTCAACGTACAAGTGTACCTCAACGCTATCCCTCTGTTCTCCTACTACACTACCGTTCTCGCTCTCATCACTGCCATCCCTGCCATCGTCACCGGTGGTATGGAGTTGATGCCACTGATCCAGCGCGATGGCCTGAACACACCCAAAGCGAGAACTGGAGTGGCCCACGCCATGCTTAACGACCTCGGCGTGCTTGCGTTGGCATACAATTGGTGGACAAGAAGAGCCATGAATGACTTTGCACCCAGCACAACCAACTTGGCGATCAGTGTTGCGTTGGCGCTTCCTGCATCTTCCTTCGCGGCATACCTGGGTGGTAGCTTGGTATATGAATACGGTATGGGTGTCGGCAGAGCAAGTGCTAAGGCCAAAGACAAGAAGGGGCAGTGAGGTTTGATGACCGAGATGGAGCTGCGTTTCGTCGGAGAATAATGGGTGGTGGACCGTTATGATCACAATAGCGATCTACTCGATGCTTGTGGAGAAGCTCTGCTTTATTCCATTGAATAAAAGTTTTTGATACATTTAATATAAAAAAAAAATTCTGGATTATTGTCTGGCAAACCGGTGTTATCCGATCCTTTCCATCTCAATAGAGAATTGAGGACCAGTACTTGACTAGGGCGACGTGCTGCATTACGAATTTGGCCAGTACAGGAAATAATACATTAATGCATCCCTTCCATCACGGGGTATCTCTCTAGATTTGTCGCTTTATGATGTTGGGGGTCGCCGGAAGGATGATTACAGACTGGAGACTTCGTGGTTAGAGAGAGTGACTGCACGAGAGAGATTGACATCTGCTTCAAAGACTTTTCTTATCAAACCCCTCAGAAGCACGATAACAGAACACTCACCTTCCAGATCCATCATGGCCTATTTGATGACTAGCACTGTATGCCCATGCTATGTGCTCTTGCAATGCATCTCAATTATGATTTAAGCGTGCTATTTTCAATACTTTGATTAAAATCTTATCAGCAGGACCTGAAGTCTGTGGGAGGATCTGGGAGGAATTTGGATTATTTGATCCTAGGGAAATACTTCGTATCTCTCTACATGACTCGCCGTCGAACTATTCCTGGTCGGCGGATCAAAATGCGGGTTTTACTCTTATCAAATACGAGCCTCCTGCCTAACTGATCAAACAGAGCACACGAATCTGCCGGCTCTGCCGGTCTCATTCAAGCTCCAGGCACTAGCCGTTGGACTACTGACAACTACTGTTAGCAAAATGTAAATCCAAACCTTATCGAGAAGGCTGTGGGGTAAAATGTGATTCTTCTGAAATGTCCCGTCGTACGAGCTTTAAAGCTATTTAGATGGCTTCAAATCTCGTTTGTTCAATCTTGCACCCTAAGAAGAAGAGCCAAAATTCCTAGTCATGGCTGCCATCGATGCCTTAGTCGCATTTGTTCTTGCTTATCTAGTACGCTTTGCTTGTGCTGCTTTTTCCTCCGCCGGTTCTACTGTCATCCTTAATGATATTTATTACTACATTCCTCCTGATGTGATCACTATGCTACCTCTGACCAAAGGCTTGTCCACTGCTCTTAGCTCAGGTGGTTTTATACCTCTCACAGCTACTAGCACCTCCGTACCTGGGTTTGGCGCTTTAGATCTCTCTGCCTTAGTATCGAACTTCTCTACTATAGATGATGTATTCCAAAATGGCTTCCTTGAAGGTACGAAATTCTTTTTTCTCTTGGCCACCCAATTGCTTAGTACGCTCTTGCTATCGATATTTTATTCCCTTGAAACTCTACCAAGAGTCACAGCAATCGAACCAGTTTTTCTATTTCTATTGGAGCCGGTAGATCCGATCAAGTGATCCGATACATCTTTGCTCATTCAAAGAAGATTGCCGAACTTGTTGGAAAGGCGATTTATAGTATTCTTGTAAAATGTAATGCAGCAGCCCATCCAACACATGTGCTTGAACTCTGTAATTCATCAGCGACCCTAGCTTTTGGACTGTTTCACAAGCTTACGGAAATTAGCGCTATATGTACAATATACCGGACCTGCGGCCCTCGGGCCCGGCCAAATCTGCTCTCCCTATCTTAACAACTCTAATATGGTCATTATCAGTTCCCACACACAGAAATTCACAATACCTCCCGGACCGTACTTTGTGACCCCAAGTGGCGCTGTCCACCAAGCGTACAGGCTATATTCCGATTTTGAGGGTGCGTTCAGCGAGACAGTCATCTCCAACCCCGAAGGTGTATTTTCAGTCCTTTCGGCTGGTGTTGTAGGCCAGTCACTCGCAGTTGCTGTTCCTTCTCGACTCTACTTTACTAAGACAGCTGAAAAGCCATTAGCTGGTGTCCGCCTTGGGGTAAAAGATATCTACGATATTGCGGGGTTGAGGACAAGCAACGGAAACCGCGCATGGTATTGGTTCTATCCACCAGCAAACGCAACAGCCACTCCAGTACAGCATTTGATAGATGCGGGTGCCGTGGTAGTGGGGAAGATGATAACGAGCCAATTCGCCAACGGTGAAACTGCTACAGCCGATTGGGTTGACTATCATGAACCTTTCAATCCACGTGGAGACGGCTATCAAGATACATCATCTTCATCCTCGGGGCCTGGTGCTGGAGAAGGGGCTTACCCGTGGCTTGATATTACGCTAGGGTCCGATACTGGAGGAAGTATTCGTGGTCCCAGCCAAGTCCAAGGACTCTTCGGGAATCGACCTTCGCATGGACTAGTCCCGTTGACTCACGTTATGCCTCTGGCTCCAGAACTTGACACATCTGGATTTCTCACTCGTGATCCTGTTCTCTGGACTGAAGCTGCCAAGGCCTTGTACAAAGAAAACATTACCATCTCCTCGTCATATCCGTCGAAGATTTTAACCTTTGGATTCCCTACGTCCGCTGACTCTGTTGCTGATGGACTTATACTCGATTTTCTGGCAAATTTAACCGACTTCCTTCATGCAAATGTAACTCCCTTCAACTTCACTACGGCATGGGCGGCCGATAAGCCTTCTGCTCCACCCATCAATACATTATTGAATATCACATACCCCTTGCTCATTGCCAAAGAGCAAATCCGACTGGTCCGCGACCCCTTCTACGCTGATTATGCCGCGGCGCACGATGGACGTCGCCCTTTCATTGACCCCGCGCCTTTGATCCGTTGGTCGTTTGGGGACAATTCATCCGAGACCATAGAGGACGCTGTTGCTAATAAGACGGAGTTTATGAGCTGGTTCAACACCACTGTGCTCGTACCGGATGCGGAGACCTGCTCTAGTAGCCTACTGCTTTACGTTGGAAGCGATGCGGAGACTGTTTATCGCAACGTGTATCGGAGCGCGCCAAGTGTGCCGTATGGGTTCTCAAGTGGTAGAGTCAGTGTTTTCAGCGGGGCTCCGGATTTTGTTGTTCCGAGTAAGTCATTCATTTCCCATTGTCTTAGTATCGTTGAATAGCCTACAATCTTGTAAAATGTCGGTAGTGCTGATGAAAGCTTCTGCCGTAGTCGGCCAAGCTCCGTATAACTCAACTATTACGCAACACGTCGAGTATCTCCCTGTCACCATTGATTTCATGGCTGCGAAGGGATGTGATGGGATGCTGTTTTCACTGATTGAGGATTTACTGAAAGCTGGACTCGTTCAGGTAAGCCAAACAGGGATGAGCAGCGTAAACGGCGGAGAGATTCTGCTTAAGAAGAGGTAAAAATTGGTTCAGTGAGAAAAAATTCGTTTCTATTCGGAAATGGGCAGCTCAGCGTGCTAGGCTTTTCTAAGGCTTCTAATCACACAATTAGTGTTTTCGGTCTGCAGCTTAATCATTTCCAAACACTAGAGCGTGCATATGCTTATAGCTAGAAACTTATCTAATGAAAATTTCTCGTTAAAATTGTGAAAGGGCTTTCTGGAGTTTGTTCGGTTGCATTAAAATTGTACTGTCTGGCCACAATCCACTAAATTACAACGTGCGGCATCAACGGCCCAATCATACACTCTGAATTGAAGGTCAATAAAAGTCTGTATATATAAATGGCGGGAGGCATTGAGGTGTCATAGAGAGATATTTCTGAGTGTATTGTAGGGAGACAAACCGCAATGAGGTTCTGTTAAATCCCCTTGGTCCGTGCTCGAACGAGACCTTTAACACTTAGCGCGTCAACATCAGCGTGCCTTTCTAGGGTACCTTATTTCTTTCCTCTCTACACTTCCTTCACCTCCCTCACGCCCAAATTTTCGTCGCGACGTGACGTCCACTGTCACCCAATACCTGCTGCTATTACGACCGCCATCAGAATCACGATCGAACATCAATTCTATCTTGAATTTACCCCAGATTAAAGATCGTATAGCCCGTTTGGGCAGCATGGCGCCCTCGCGCACTCGCAACATGGATTCAGAAGGCCCTTCGACCGCAGACGTCTCTATGAATGAAGACACGGAGATTACCGACCATAATGGTGCCCCAAATGGCATCACCAAGTTCTCAGTAAGTCCACAGCTACGCATACAGGCCACTACCGAGCCCCTCTGTGGCACATATTCGCCATACACCCTTTGCGCCGAGTGATGCAATCAGGCTAATCTCTTATAATTCAGTACTATCAAGACACGCCGGACTACACGGTACGCTTCCTTCTATACAGTTCGTGCCGCCGTAAAGGCTGAGCTAATCGAAATCACACAGGACTCCGACACTAATCCCAATACCACAGCCAGCAGTGTAGCAGGCGATGCAGCACAAGGAGATGGACGTAAACGTCGATCTGAAGCCTTCCAGATGCGGAAGAACATCTTTGGAAAGAAGCACGACCGCTTGGGCGAGTCAAAGGTTAGGCTGCCAAACTAACCTCGCGCTCTCCGCACATTCGCCAACTCCATGATGCTAACTTATACAATTCAAATATAGGAGGACGACTCAATCAGGCGTTTCCGTTACCTGCTTGGCCTCACAGACCTGTTCCGCCACTTCATCGACACCAATCCTAACCCGCGCATCAAGGAGATTATGGCCGAAATCGACCGACAGAACGCGGAAGACGACGCGAAAGCGAAGAGCAACAAGACTAGGAGGGGTGGCGCTGCAGCAGAGCGACGTCGCCGGACTGAACAGGAAGAAGACGCGGAGCTGATCAGAGAGGAGAAGCGAGGTGGTCACAACGAGACCGTCTTTCGGGAGTCTCCAGGTTTTATCAAGAATGGACAGATGCGAGATTACCAGGTTCAAGGTCTCAACTGGCTCATCTCTCTTCATGAGAACGGTATCTCCGGTATACTGGCAGACGAGATGGGGCTTGGCAAGACACTTCAAACCATTTCCTTTCTCGGCTACCTGCGCTTTATCGCGCAAATTACAGGACCACATCTGGTCGTCGTGCCAAAATCTACTCTGGATAACTGGAAGCGCGAGTTTGGCAAATGGATTCCGGAAATCAATGTCCTGGTGCTGCAGGGTGCCAAGGATGAGCGCGCAACGCTCATTAATGAGAGGCTTGTCGATGAGAAATTCGATGTGTGCATCACAAGTTACGAGATGATCCTTCGCGAGAAGTCGCATCTCAAGAAGTTTGCGTGGGAGTACATTATCATTGATGAAGCTCATCGTATCAAGAACGAAGAATCCTCTCTGGCACAAATCATCCGCCTTTTCAACTCCCGGAACCGTCTTCTTATCACTGGTACCCCTCTCCAGAACAATCTCCATGAGCTTTGGGCTCTTCTCAACTTCTTACTTCCGGATGTTTTTGGTGACTCTGAGGCATTTGATCAGTGGTTTTCAAGTCAGGACGAAGACTCCGACACGGTCGTTCAGCAGCTCCACAAGGTGCTTCGCCCCTTCTTGCTACGCCGTGTGAAGAGTGATGTGGAAAAGTCTCTTTTGCCAAAGAAGGAAATGAATCTCTACATCGGAATGTCTGATATGCAGGTCAAATGGTACAAGAAAATCCTTGAGAAAGATATTGACGCTGTCAATGGAGCCGGTGGTAAGAAAGAGTCAAAGACCCGTCTGCTCAACATAGTCATGCAGCTTCGGAAATGCTGCAACCATCCGTACCTGTTCGAGGGTGCTGAGCCAGGCCCACCTTATACTACTGATGAGCATTTGGTCAACAATGCCGCAAAGATGGTTATGCTTGACAAACTTTTGAAGCGTCTAAAGAATCAGGGGAGTCGAGTTCTCATCTTCTCCCAGATGAGTCGTCTACTTGATATTCTCGAGGATTACTCTGTCATGAGGGGCTACCAGTACTGCCGCATTGATGGTTCTACTGCTCACGAGGACCGTATCGCAGCCATCGATGACTACAACAAGGAGGGCTCTGAGAAATTCTTGTTCTTGCTCACGACTCGCGCTGGTGGTCTGGGCATCAACTTGACAAGCGCTGACATCGTCATTCTCTTCGACAGCGATTGGAACCCGCAAGCCGATCTTCAGGCTATGGATCGTGCTCATCGTATTGGTCAAACTAAGCAAGTTATTGTGTTCCGATTTGTCACCGAGAATGCGATCGAAGAGAAAGTTTTGGAGCGTGCAGCCCAGAAACTGCGCCTCGATCAACTTGTTATCCAACAAGGTCGCGCTCAACAACCGGTTAAGAACGCAGCTTCCAAAGATGAACTTCTTAATATGATTCAGCACGGTGCTGAGAAGGTGTTCCAATCGCAAGGAGGCGTTGGAACTGTTGGTGGCCAGACAGAGCTCACAGACGATGACATTGACGCGATTCTTAAGCGTGGCGAAGAGCGTACTGCGGAGCTCAATGCGAAGTACGAGAAGCTCGGTATCGATGATCTGCAGAAGTTTACTTCGGACTCTGCCTATGAGTGGAACGGCGAAAACTTCCAGCCTCGTAAGAAGGACATTGGTATCAACTGGATCAACCCTGCCAAGCGTGAGCGGAAAGAGATCGGATACTCCATGGACAAGTACTATCGTCAAGCTCTGATGACTGGTGGTCGAACTGCAGATACCAAGCCGAGAATTCCACGGGCGCCAAAACAAATCCACATACACGACTATCAGTTCTTCCCGCCTCGGCTCGCTGAACTACAGGATAAGGAGACTGCCTACTACCGCAAGGAGAATAACATCAAGGCTCCTTTGCCGGAAGGCACCGAAGAAGACCTGGAGGCTCGTATTGCCGAGCAAGAACTTGATCAAAAGGAGATCGACAACGCTGAGCCTTTGACGGACCAGGAGCAAGAAGAGAAAGCTGCACTCATTGAGAAGGGTTTCCCAGAGTGGAACCGTCGTGATTTCCAGCAGTTTCTCAATGGTTCTGCCAAGTACGGCCGCGACAATTACGAAGGTATTTCGGAAGAAGTCGATGGCAAGAACGCTCAAGAGATTGCCGCCTATGCCAAGGTATTCTGGAAGAAGTACAAGTCCATTGAGAACTACCAGAAGTATGTTGGCATTATCGAAGAAGGCGAGGCGCGGACCCGCAAACTTGAGGAGAACCGTAGATTGCTCAAGAAGAAGATGGGGAAGTACCGAGTTCCACTACAGCAGCTCAAGATCAACTATACTGTTTCCACGACGAATAAGAAGGTCTACACTGAAGAGGAAGATCGCTTCTTGCTCATCATGATGGACAAGTATGGAATCGAAAGTGAAGGTATCTACGAGAAGATTCGGGATGAAATTCGCGAATCGCCTCTCTTCCGCTTCGATTGGTTCTTCCTGAGCCGCACGCCCCAGGAGATTAGCAGGCGATGCACGACCCTTCTGACAACTGTGATCAAGGAGTTTGAGTCCGAGGCTAAGGATGGCAAAGTCCCTACCAAGTCAGGTAAGAGGGCGATTGAAGAAGATGAATCGGAGGAAGAGGAAGAGGCTCCGATCAAGAAGAAGCCCAAAAACGGCGTCAAGGTATGTATTCTCACTGAAATTTCTATGGCCCAAATTACGGCTAAATCAGGCGCAGAATAAGCAACTCGACACTGTGAAAGCCAACAAGGTGACTTCGACATCGACATCGAGAGCGACTAGTGTTGCATCAAATGGCTCAGCGTCGGGCCCAAAGACTAAGGGCAAGGGTAGGAAGAAGTGATGACTTGTCTACTGGAACTCTCTATTTGTTCTCTAGTGTGCTTCTATTAGTGGCGTTTGATGTGACTAGAGAGGAATGCTGAAAGGCGGCTATAGCTCTTTTCGGAACTTGGGGTGAAGCCTAGGCGGGCATGGCTTGCATGCGGCACGGTGTCTGTCTTCCTGGGAACGGTATATTTGATTGTGTCTGGTTGATTATTCGAGGAGCTTCGAGTATGGGGACACTACATTTACGAGACGTCGCATACTCTCACGGTGGAGGACAGACTAATTGATGTAGTCCCAATTCCAATCGTGTTGTATTCAAATTGAACATTTCTGGCTCCCGACGTGACATAGCACTGATGCTCAAATCTACAAAGCACGATTCCGTTTGTTTTAATTCGCCAAGCTGCTGACTACGGTATTTTCGATGACGCCCACCGATGACGATGTGTGCGTGTAGGAGAGCGAGTGAGCGTTTCCTCCCAACGAAGGTGACAGCCAACTAAATCTCCACCAAAATTCTCTACCTAGATTCTTATGACCTTCTATTCGCTCTGACGTATTTGCCCTTTCTACCCTTTGCACATAAAATTAAATACAAGCGTACTAAGCCTAACCGATTCTCAATTACGACCCTCCCCGATCCAACTTTCCCGAACCTTCTACGGAGCTTCACTCTGGCCTGAAACAGTGTCCAGATCAACGCAGGCCCAAATTGCCTCTCTCATACCTTAGGCCTCGCAAAGTCCACACACTAGCCCTTCAATATGAGCAACGGCGCAGTCGCCCTGAACGACGACGACCTAATGGAGCCGACGCTCCAATCAATCCTAGACCAAAAGACGCTCCGCTGGATATTCGTTGGAGGCAAAGGCGGCGTGGGCAAAACAACAACCTCATGCTCCCTCGCGATTCAGCTTGCCAAGCACCGCAAATCCGTGCTGCTAATATCCACGGACCCGGCCCACAACCTCAGCGACGCGTTCAACCAGAAGTTCGGCAAGGATGCGAGGCTGGTGAACGGGTTTGACAACCTCAGTGCGATGGAGATTGACCCGAATGGCAGCATTCAGGATTTGCTTGCGGCGGGGGGAGAGGGGGCGGAGGAGGCGATGAGTGGGATGGGCGGAATGGGGAGCATGATGCAAGATTTGGCGTTTAGTGTATGGCCTACCGTCTCCCATGACAGATATACACGGCCCCAGATGTGAAGATGCACGGCAAAAATGGGGATGTTTTACTAACTGAGGAAATAACTAGATACCCGGCGTCGACGAAGCCATGTCCTTCGCCGAGGTGCTCAAGCAGGTCAAATCGCTCTCCTATGAAGTCATAATCTTCGACACCGCACCCACCGGCCACACGCTGCGCTTCCTGCAGTTCCCCACCGTGATGGAGAAAGCGCTGTCGAAGCTCTCGCAGCTCTCCACGCAGTTCGGGCCGATGCTGAACTCGTTCCTCGGCGCGCGCGGCGGGTTGCCCGGTGGCCAGAACCTCGACGAGGTGCTGGAGAAGATGGAGTCGCTGCGCGAGACGATTTCAGAGGTGAATACGCAATTCAAGGACGCGGATATGACAACGTTCGTGTGCGTGTGCATTCCGGAGTTTTTGTCGCTGTATGAGACGGAGCGTATGATTCAGGAGCTGGCGAGTTATGAGATCGATACACATGCAATTGTGGTCAACCAGCTGCTGTTCCCGAAGAAGGACAATCCGTGTGAGCAGTGCAATGCGAGGAAGAAGATGCAGAAGAAGTATCTAGATCAGATTGAGGAGCTGTATGATGAGTTTAATGTGGTCAAGATGCCGTTGCTTGTGGAGGAAGTTAGGGGTAAGGAGAGGTTGGAGAGGTGAGTTTTTCCATGTTCATTTACTTCAGCCTCCACCGTATTTTGAGAGCACTGCTAATAGTTGTTCTATTACAGCTTCAGCGAGATGTTGGTGAAGCCGTTTGTGCCGCCTCAGTAGGGGTGGCTAGATTTCAATCAGTGCTGCTATACATGGCGCTGAGCTAGGATTAGATTGAGAGCGTTTGTATAGTACATGATACCACGCGGAATGCCTGCATCTGAATTAAGATAACTAGATTATGCCATAAACATTCAGAATTTTTATCATCGACTTAACCATCCTCGTGCGCAAGCTACGCTGGATAAACCCTGGAAAGTCATTTGCACCATTATCTTTAACTCTCACCCACTTCCGTCGTCACACCTGAGCTCTTCCCTTTCTAGCAGAATCTCCGCGACATCACACCTAAATCCAAGCCTATCCCTTGCATAGATAGAGTTCATGCGAACGCCCGATCGCCCACGAATGTAGCCATTTAATTGGTGCGCACGGACCACAGTTTTATGGACGCAACTATCTATGCAAGGGACACAGGGTCCGGGAGGTTCAGGTCGCCCCCCCGTGCGCGCAGCAGCGGTGACATCTAATTTCGCTTGAAATTAGTATGTAGAGCGAGCAGAATTAGATGTAGTAAGTGGCCATAGAGTTCTCAACTCGAATTTGAAGCTATTCGCAACTTTGCTCTAGATCTTGGTGTAATAGAGCCTTCCTCTCATCAATATATGTTGAAATGAGGTTATTAGGGCTAAAACTCTGTGCATTGCTTATTTCTATATAGGTGGTTAAAGAGATTTCAAGGAACTTCGACCGGCGGTCAAAGTTCTCTAATTAGTCAGATTCCTGCCAAGAGGTTCTCCCAAGTCTCATCACGTAATATCGTTGCGGGCTTATTTTCCAACACCCTCCCTTAAGCTCAGTCAACGATACCGCTATATACACTGTATATAGGGGTGTAGGATTGCTTAATAAGGGTTACTAAAGCTCCTCTAAGGTAGAATAAGTGTTTAATAAGGAGTTACGCCCTCCCTAATGTCTAGAGATAGCGCCTGCTCAGTAAAACGTCTCTTAAAATTTTAGCAGTACCTCCCTATAGGTGTTCTACATTGCCTATAGAGCTCTAAAGGCCTTGTAGCCTCACCCTATATCTCTCCTAAAGTATATCTATCCTTCCTACCAGTATGAGCCCTCTCTGATGTTGTGGCCGTTAGATTTGGGTGGTAGGTTAGTAAATTAAGGTTAAGTTCTATCACTCGTTTTAAGGCCTTAAGGCGTTATTTAGCGCACTCTCTAAGAATCTACTAATCGTGTACTGATTTCCTATTAAGGCCTAGTATAGTTAATTAAGTCTCTACACCATCTAAAGGTGTTTAAGGAAAGCGTAGAACTGAGGACCTATAAGAGGCTTAGTAAGGCCGTTAGCCGCTATATTAATTAAAGTAATGTGTACGAGGTCAATCCTGTTACTATTTATTTTATCTCTTACATAGTGAAACTAGATGTTAATGTGCTTTGTTTAATTATATTAAACTGGATTTTTAGCCAATACTTTTACAGCTTAGTTATTGGTTTTAATTAAGATCCTAGTAAACTACTTGCTCTAGTCTAGTACACCTAGTTTAGTAAGTAAAAGTTAAAGCCACGTAGCCTCTTTTACTGCAGCTATTAGAGCTGTGTACTCTAATTAATATGTTAATAGTAAAACGGTAGCTTATAGCTTTAATTTCCATAAGATTAGTCCTCCGTTTAACATAAATATAAAGCCCAATATAGAGCGTCTTATGGTTTTATCTTATCCCTAGTCGGCGTTACTAAAGCTAATTGGTATAAGGTCTAGGTTCTTATTGCCTCTATAGGTAATTCCTCTATTAAGCAAGCCGGCTAGGTATTAAAGGATAAGTCTTACGGCCATTATATAGGTAGAGGTAGGGTTATGGGCGAAACGGCTTACTATTAATACCGCAAAGGCAATATCTGGCCTTGTTTCTATTATAGGAAATATAACTAAACTAACTATACTCTGGTATCTTCTAACGTTATCCTTACTGGTAGTTTCTTAATTGGCTACAAGCTTAATTAAGTGCTTTATAGGTATTAATAAGGTGTTAGCCTTTTATAATCCAAAACGTTTAAAGGCTTTAATAAGGTAGGCTTGCTATAAGAGTGTAATCTTCTTCTTTATTTAATCTCTTGTGACTATTATACCTAAGTAAAAGCTTATTGGCCCAAGATCTATTATTTAAAAGGCTGCTTTAAGCTCTACTTTCGCCTAATTAACTATCGCTATATCCTTATAGATAATCTTAGTATTGTTAATATAGGCAGAAATAATTAAACCTTTCTATCCTTTACTAGTGGCGAATATACTGTGATCTGCGTGTAGATAGTAAAGTCCAAGTTTTTTTAGTAGAAACTTTAAGAGCGTCTTATACCAGATTTAAGGTAACTGTTTTAGTCTATAGAGGGCCTTTTTAAGGCGGTAGACTTTACCAGCTTCTTTATAGCCTTTTAGTATAATAACGTAGAGTTCTTAATTAATTGGTCTATAGAGAAAGGCGGTTTTAATATCCATCTATTTAATTTTAAGGTTGTAGTAGGCAGCAATCGCAAATAGAGCCCTAAAAGCTATAGGTTTTACTACCGCAGTAAAGGTCTAGTTATGGTCGACACCATACTGCTATAAATATCCCTTAACGACCTATCTAGCCTTATAGCAGAGGACCTTGCCATCCTTTCCCTTTTTAACTTTGAACACCCATTTACCAGCAAGAGGCTTATAAGGAGGCTTAAAAGAGGCAAGGTTAATAAGTTCCTATATCTAGTTCTTAATTAGAGACCCTACCTCCTCTATTATTACTTTTATCCATTCTTTGCTATTCGGGCCGTTAATTGCTCGGTTATACATATAAGGCTTATCTTCGTTAATTAAGGTAGTAGATATATACGTTTTAAGATTAGGTAAGCCAGTATATTAAATATAGCCGGCTAGTAGAGCCATAGGATTGACCACGTCGTAATTATTTAAGTAAGGGTTTTAGGGTGTAGATTAAGAAGGAAAGGTAAATAAAAGGGCTATTAGTTTATCGCCTATTTTGTCGTCCCAATTACTTAGTAGCTTATTAATATTGTTAGCCTATTAGTTAAGGCCTTAGTCTGTACCTATAAGGCTTATAAGGAAGGCAGTAGGGTCGCTTAATAGGTTAACTCTTAACATCTAGCGGCCTAATTAAGTAGTGGTTATAGTAAGGTTTTTAGGCAGAGGCTTAAGCCTATAGGGTAAGCTATTGCGACCTTCCTTCTAATTAATTCTTTGTTGTCTTTTTCTTAATAGAGGCTTTGTGTAACGGAACCTTATAGCAAGAACTATGGTGGGTCCTATTATTGGGCTAGGTATATAGGTAAGAACAAATCAATAACATAATAATAACTGGTGGAGTGGTTGCCTAACAGATTAACTCCAATTATATTCTAAGATTCACTATAAGGAGAGAACTATCTACGGTAGGGACTGAGGTCCTTTAAATACATAACTATACTCCTAAGAAATCCTCTCTTGTACGTAAGGTACGTGTTATACATATTATACACAGGCGTACACTGCGTATACTTCATATACTATATATAATATTATATAACTCGCTTACTATTTCTTGTTATATAGTTCCACTAGATCCATCTTGGACTATATCTGTATTAACTAACTAGCTTCCTACAACTCTTCCCTAAGTAGTTGTAATATTATACTTAAAGCGTCTATAACACTATCTCCCTTCTCTTTATCTTCGCCCTTAAAGATTCCTAACATCTCTAAGTTGTCCACTAGAGGTGTAATGTCCGTTTAATTAATCTAATTAATATCCTTGCTTATTATACCTAAAGCTTTTTCTTCTTTCTAAGCGCAATATTGTGCTTGCACTGTGGCTGCTATACTGTCGCTTAGTGAGATAATGTCGTCTCTATATTCTCGTTATGCGAAAGCAGGGTTAGTGTGTATTATAATAGTAAGTCCTTTGTCTTAATAACCCTTGTCTTGCTTGGAGTACACTAAAGTAAACATTTAATTGTCCTGCGATATTCGCTCTGTTTCTAACGCTAAGTATACGCGTCCTATAACTCTTAACAGTCTTCTGGTTCCCTAAATAACTTATTATAGGGTCTTATATTTAATCTGCCGCTATAAAGCTTAAGTCTAAGTTGGCCGCCGCACGCGCCAAACTCTACTGTTCTGCTGAAGAGACCGCTTGGGCCCTTAAGGCTCAACGTCGCTCCTTTAAGTCTTAGTAGGTTGCGTTCGCTTAGTTAACCCGTTTTAAGAAGGTTTATAAGAAGGTTCGTTCTAAGGAGTGGAAATTAGTTTAGTAAGGTCTTAATGAGTTAGGTAATAAAAGGACTAGCTCTCCTTCTACAAGGGAAACAACTCTAAGTAGCTTAGCAATTGCTCCTCTTAGGTCCCCCTTAGGTAACTTATTCTTTAGTAATCCTTTTTTAATGTTTCCTAACCTGCTCTCTTTTAATACTTCTTTACCTTTCCTATAGCGTTCTTTAGGTTGCTTAGTGGTTTCTAGGTAGTCTTACTATAGCCTATCTACTTTACTTTATACCACGTTTTGTTATCTACATCTTTATAACTAATGATTTTTAAAACTTGCTATTTATCTTTCTCTTATCCTTTATATATGTCTGCCTTATAGACTGGTGGCTTAATATTCCCATATGCTAGTTCTAGCATCGCAATATACTGTATAGGGTAGATCTTCATTTTAGCTAGTAGGTTTAACTTATATATAACTAATAAAATTCTTTACTTAACTTTAAAAGGTCCTAGTCTAATATAGTCTAATTTCTTACTTGGTCGTTAACTCTTAAAATTTTTATGTAGTAGCCATACTTTATCTCCCTCCTTAAGATCTGGTCCCTTAGATCTCTTAGCATTATAGTACCTTTTTATTCGTTCTTATACTAGTTTAGCTGTTTCCTTAAGGTCTTTATAAAGATTTATTAGCGTCTCTATTCTTTATTTAGCTGTGCTACTCGTCTTTTTTGCCTGCTGTGGCGATAACGATGTTCTTGGTTTATATCCATAATTCGCCTTAAATGGTAATGTTCCTATTCCTTCTTATAGTGTTGTATTGTATGCAAACTATGTAACTAGTAATAACAATACCCAATTGTTTTATGCGTAATTAATATAGTGCCTTAGATACTATTCTAGTGTCTAGTTTAGTCTTTCTGTTTGTCCGTCCGTCTGCGGATAATATACTATAGATATTGCTGCGCGAACTCCCTGTTCTACCAGAAACACTTTCTAAAATGCTACTATAAATCTTAGATCTTTGTCTAATATAATCTTATCTAGTGCTCCGTATCTTATAAATACTTCTTTTATATAGATTCTAGTAACATCTTCTGCTGATATCTCTTTAGTATATGCTATAAAGTATTCCTACTTTATTAGCTTATCTACTATTACTAAGATCGCGTTATAATCTTATCCTATAATAGGATCTCTTAACTTTAGTAACTTAATAATAAAGTCCTATAATATAACTTCCTATGGTCTTCCTAGTATTTTAACAGGTTATAGCTCTCTATACGGCTTATACCTTGTCAGTTTGTTTCTTTAGCAATTTAGATATTCCCTTATAACTTATCTTGCTAGCTCCCAGATTTCTTAAATAATATACTTCTCCTAAAGTCTTGACACTAAGCCTATAGCTCTGTTATATCCTTATATTATTCCCTTATGGAATTCCTTAACAAATTCTCCTATAATAGACTTAGGTATATACATTGCTTTTCTATTTTTGTATTGCTTTAAGTCTAGATCTTTAGCCTATACTTCTTAGATCTTCTATATCTAATTACTCTCTAGTAATTTATAGATCTGACTTTTTTTAGTTGCTATAATCTTTAGATAATTGTACCTAATTAATCTGTTTTAATTCTTTTATAACAAAGCCCCTAATAGCTTTTTATTACTTTATAGTTTAGCTTTTCTGCTTAGAGCATCTACTCGTGCATTATCTATACCCTTGGTATACTAAATTTTAAAATAGTATTCTATAAGCATTTCCGCCTATCTAACCTGTCTTTGGTTGAGTTCCTTTGTTATTAAGAATCCTATAAGGTTCTTATAGTCCGTTTTAACCATAAATGGTTTCTCTATACCTTATAAGAATGCTCTCTATTTCTTAAGTGCTGTAACTATACCTAATAACTCCTTGTTGTAGATGTTATAGTTTAACTCTAGTGGTGTTATTTTTCAACTATAGTATGCCACTGGGTGCCATCCATCTTAATATTTCTATATAAAGTATACCCCTAGTGCAAAGTCTAATATATTTGTTTCTATAACCGTCTCTAGACCTAGTTGATAGATCTTAAGAACTGGCTCCTAAGTAAACAACTCTTTAACTTTTTTAAATAGTTCTTATTACTCCTTTCTCTATACCCATAGTTCTTGCTTCTTTATTAACTACGTAAGTGGCTTAATATTCTTTAACTATTACGCTATAAACCTTTTACAGTAATTATAAAACCCTAGGAACAATCTTAACTACATAATGTTCTCTGGTTTCTACTAATTTAATATAGCCTCGATCTTTTTTAGATCTATACTAAGTTGGCCTAGTTTAATAATAAATCTAACGAAATTAGTCTTCCTAGTAAAGAACTCATATTTCTTAATTGCTACTAGCATCTGTTCTTCTTATAGTCTTTTTAAGACCTATTTAATGTATTCTCTATATTCTTTCTTACTCTCTAAGTAGATAATAATATTATTGAGGTATACCATAATAAATTTATCTAGGTGTTCTCCTAATATACTATTAATTCGCTTCTGGAACATTGCTAGTACGTTTATAAGCCCAAATTGTATAACTAATGGTTTATATAGTCCTTCCTTTGACCTAAAGGCTGCCTTCCACTTATTGCCTTCCTTAATCCTAATCTAATAGTATACCTACTTTAGATCTATCTTTGTAAAGATCTTTATGTTACCTATCCTATCTTAGATTTCGCTAATTAAGGGTAAAGAATACCTATCCTTCCTAGTAATACTGTTTAACTATCTATAGTCTATATACATCCTAAGTTTTCCGTTTTTCTTTAGGATAAACAGTACTGGATATCCTATTAATAACTATAACGGTCTAATATATCCCTTGCGTAAGTTTTCTTAGATAAACTCCTTAAGCGCTACTAACTCCGTTTTAGTAAGCTTATAGATTAGAAAGAACTTTAAACTTATTTCCTCTTCTAACTCTATCTTATGGTCCTATGCTGCATGCTTTAATAGCTTTTTACTTTCTAGTAACCATAACTTTTTACTATACTTATGGTATCTCTTTGGTATATAACTTAAGCCTCACTTAGTCTCTTTATACGTCGCTCCGACTTGGTACTATACTAACTTGGTTTACTATCGCACTTTGCGCCATTAAGTATCCTTAATATTAACCTAACCTATAACCCAATTAATCTTTAGATTATACTTCTGTAACTAAGGCATTCCTAGTATCACCTTGTCCTGTCCTAATAGTAGGATATTAAAAGATATTCTAACTGGTCTTTTTTTAATAGTTAACTAAATAGGTCCTATTTTAAGATTAATAATACCTCCTCTATAGGCTATCTAATCTCCTAAAATTATTATAAGTGGATATAGGTGTTTCTTCTATCTATATAGTAACCCTATCCTTTCTACTGCCTTTGGTAATATGTGGTTCCTAATTGCTCTACTATCTACTAACACTTTAAACTGCTAATCTTGCCACTTGGCTTATAAATTTAGGTATTATCCTTAAATTTCTTTAAGGGTTTAAGGCTCTAATACTAGTTCCCTCTAGTCCTATATACCTCCCCTTTTCCTAACTGTTGGCTGCTAGATCCTGCTTATACTTAGTTTAATCTTAGCTAATACTTAGTTTATTTCTTTTCCTCTATATACTATAGATAAGTGTTCTCTAGGCACTCCTACTACTATTATCCGTCTAGGTATTCTTCCGTAAGAAATCTTCCTAGTTAAAGTATTAAGTTCCCTTAACCTTATACTTCTACTGGGTGCTATCTATATATATACTTAGCGTTCCTAAACCGCTTTTCCTTAGGTGCCTAATATATCCTTACTAGGTACTTCCGGTTCTTATCTTTTAGTACTCTATATATATTACACGTGTTATCCACATAAGCTATCCATAATAGTATATAATGCGCTATATATTTTAGGTTAACTCTTGGTTTATTTTTATTCTTAAGTTTAAACCTATACCTAGTTAACCTAACCACTAGTATCTCTACTGCGGGTACTAAGATTTATTATTTACTTCTTTAGTCCCTAGATCCTTCTTCTAGGTTCCTTAATATTATAATTAATACTCCCTTAATATGACTTATGTGTTTCTCCGTAATAGGTTAGTCTTAGATAACTTTTTTATCTAGCCACATATAAAAGTCTGCCTATTTATTGTTGTGTTATTGCCTATACCACTTTCCATATAACTAGTTTAGTGTGTATAGTCTATCTATTAGAAAGTACCTTGTTATCGCTGCATTATAACATCCTTTAGTATGTCTTTCTTTAAACCTAGTTAGGATATCTAGATCCTCTTCTTATTCTAGTTTATCTAACTACTTTGCCCTAGGTGTCCCTGCACTTGGCCTATTAGTAACTCTTTATATAGGTACTCTATCCCTTATATAACCTAGCATAGCTAACCTCTTGTCTAGCTTTTGCTCTTACTATATAATAATTCTTGTCCTAAACTTATCTATAGTTTCTTGTTTTCTGCGTCTTATAGCTAGATCTTTATAGTTGTCTTGCTTTTTAATCCTAGTATTAACTGTTTAATCTTTAGGCTAAATACTATATTTATCTAGGATTGCTAACGTTCTTACTCATTCCCCGAACTTGTAGTTTATAAACTTACGTCCTATACTTATTTGTTTGTTATTAAACTAAGTTATTACTCTTTCCTATTGGTTTTCGTCCGTTATGGGTCCTTAGGTATATTTTATCTTATCTTAAGAATCTTAAGCTTCTTTTATCTCTTCTTAAGAATCTTAAGCCTATGGCCTTTTACCTTTATTAAGTAATAAGCTAGTACTAGCAGTTATCTACTTGCTTAGTTTCTTCTAAACATTACTCCTATTGTCTTGTAAAGTAATGGAAATTGTATTTAATAGTGTTGTAATACCTATTACTAATCCTTATTCTGTAATAGTCTTAGTCTCTACTTCTATTTTAACTTCTTTAAGATTTATATGCTTCTAGTAAGCTGCCTTTATTGCCTTGTTATCGGTAAATGCTTTACCTATATTGAACTTATCGTCTTTAATGTCTGATCTATAAGCTGGTTTGTTGGTTCCTCTAAACTTAAATAACAATGGCTCCTATAGCTAATAGCTTACGCCATATTTAGCGTCCTCATGAATTTAGTATACGTTGTTATAATAATACGCAAAACTATTAATTGAACATTCTTTTATTCCTTGCAGTGTACCGTTATCCCTTTATACATATATGCCGTCTGCTGGCCTAGTTCTCTTTACCGTATAGTTACTCTAACTACCTCTATAGTCTTTAGCGAAATAACCTTATTTTCCATAATTTATATAAGCCCTATCTTTAAACCATTTTTCTTACTATAGAGTCCGCCTAAACGTCTTCTACTGCTAAGATCCCTGGTTTGGCCTCTACTTCTAGGTCCTTTAATTACTTAATCCTTAACCTCTAGATTTCTATGGTTTCTTTTCCCATCTTTAGGTTTCTTTAGTACTACTTAGGTCTATTAGCTCTGCGCTATTCTATAGTTTTTAACTCTGTGTCTGTCGTTGCGTACTCTGCGCCTTATATAACTATAGAACTCTGTCTTACCCTCTCTTGGCTTGTTCCCTTTAATAGATCCTATTATTAATCTTTATTAACTAATCTATTAACTCTCTTAGAGTATCCGCATCTTCTATTAGAATAATTGCGTCCTAGACTTTAGCCTTAAGTCCTTATTTATACTATACCATAAGCGCCCTGTCATTCCACTTAACCTATATAGCTAGTGTTTAAAACTGTGTTATATACTTAATTACTAAAGTGCGTTATACTAAGTTCTAAAGCTTTTGTTCTGCTATGGTTGTGGCCTCTAGGTCTCTAAATATCTATATTAGTTATTCCGCGAACCCGTTCTAACTGGTAAATATATACCGCACGTCCTGGTTAGTAGTTGTTATGCCATTAGCCTATATTTCCGTGAGATACGGTTTAAACTACTTAAGTGCCCTCCCTATTAGGAACAATCCTGTATAGGCTACTTAATCTAATAATATTACTAACTTCGCTCCTTCCTGCATAACCTTAAAGTGCATCTGTGTAAGAAATCCCTTAAGCTTTAACTTCTCTCCTAAGAACCGTTTAATTAAAGGTAGCTTGATTTTCGCTACTCTAATTCTATTAATGCGCTCTTTAAGTATCCTATTATTATCTTATAAGTAATTAACCATTTCCTATAACTAATCTTGCGTAACTACTTAAGAATCCCTATTGTCTATACTGGTATCACCTGGCCCTAAGGTTATAGCTGCCGTTAACGTTATTATAACTAGTGCTTTAGGTGGCATATTATTTGATCTTATTTAATACCGTAACCTTAGTAGTAAATATGTAACGGAACCTTATAGTAAGAACTACAGTGGGTCCTATTATTAGGCTAGGTATATAGGTAAGAACAAATTAATAACGTAATAATAACTAGTAGAGTGGTTGCCTAATAGATTAACTCTAATTGTATTCTAAAATTCACTACAAGGAGAGAACTATCTACGGTAGGGACTAAGGTCCTTTAAATACACAACTATACTCCTAAGAAATCCTCTCTTGTACGTAAGGTACGTGTTATACGTATTATATACAGGCGTACACTGCGTACACTTCGTACACTGCGTATAACATTATGTGACTCGCTTACTATTCCTTGTTATATAGTTCCACCAGATCCATCCTGGACCGTGCCTATATTAACTAACTAGCTTCCTGCGACTCTTCCCCAAGTAGTCATAATATTATACTTAAAGCGTCCGTAACACTTCGGCTAAGGAGTAGTAGTGTCTTCCCTCCCTTGCTTATTAGACGAGTTAACGGATTCTTCTATAAATATAGTAGTAGTTTTTAAGCTAATATCGCCTTTATAGATTTTAATATCTTTAAAACGCTTAATCTTCTGTTTATCTAGTAGCCAAATACAATAGATTATCTTGCCGTTATAGCTAATTAGAATACCCTTTTTTGCTTATAAAGCGAACCTAGCTAATTTTACGCGATCTTCTTTAGCTATAAGGGAGTAGACGGTAGATCCTAGAGCCCTTAGATAGTATACTAAGGGAGGTTTACCCTTAAGCTTTTTATAAGGTGACATACCATTAAGAAAAGCTCTTATAGGGCGTCTGTTTTTAATGTGTATAGCTATAAGGAGTATGTTGGGCCATAGAAAGTCTGGTATATTGCCGGCAAGGATTATTAAGCGGGTAATCTTAGTAGAGGTTCACTACGAGCGCTCTACTACTCCGTTCTCTTCCTAAGCGTATAAGGCGGCAGGTTTGAATTCTATACCTAGATCGTCTATCTAGGTGGTTGCTTTCTTGCTATAGAGCTCTACTCTATAGTTAGTATAAATTCTAGTAATTTTAAGGTCAAATTTGGTGTGGATCTAATTATAGTACCTCTATAAAGTACCGAGCCACTCGTCCTTTATATAGATGGTATAGACTATAGTAAACCTCGTATAGTCGTTAGTAAAAGATATATAGTATCTTTCGCCTTTAAAGCTAATGGGGGTAATAGGTCCCACTAGATCTATATAGACAAATTAAAATAGCCGTATAGCTTATTCCTGGGGCGTTCTATTATGCCTCTTTCTAGCTTTAGATTGAGCGTAGGGCTTACAGTGTTCATTACTAACGTTATTAAACTTAATACTAAGTTTACTTAGGTGGCGTTTAAGGTTACTATAGTTAAGGTAGCTAAATTGGTAATGCCAAATAGGTAGGCTTTTATCATTTTTAATTGTCTAGAGGATTAATTCTAATAAGTAGTTATACTACCAAATTGGGTAGAGTTGTTAAACTTTAGGTGCGTATCCTATCACCTTATTGTTATATTTAAGTTTGTAAGTCTTATTGTTAAAAAAGACGCCTATTTCCTTAAGTCGGCTTCCAGATAGTAGGTTTGCTGGTAAATGTGGTATATAAAGAACATTATATAGAGTAAGTATACTTCCGTGACCTTTATTAGGGAGTGTGGTTTGTATAGAGATAAATCCTTTACCTACTAATTAAGCTCTATAGGGACCAACTGTATCTAATAAGGTGTCGTTATTAACGTAGTTAAAGAAAAGTTTACAATTCTTACAGTAGTAGACGGTAGTAGCAGTATTATAGATAAAGTCATACCTGCTTAATTAAGCTTGTACTACCGCTACTACAAGCTCGCGTTATGGATTTGCTTTATTTTTAACTTAATTAGAGTGTTTATTAAGCTAAATAGGTGGCCTAGTCCTCTGCTTCTTTCTTATACGGATTCTATTACCAATTCTCTATAGTACGTTTTCTGGGTTTCTCTCCTAGCAGTCTTCTTTGGAATGCGTAGTTCTGTTATATTTTACGTAGTTAGGGTGCTTGCACGTTCCTACTAGTACAGTCTTTCTCTTTATGGACATTCCATTATTTAAACGTGCTACTAGTATAGTAGAAGCTTCTTAATTAAGCTCGCTATTAAAGACAATAAGTTCCTTACTTAAGGCTTATAGGTTGGTATTTTTCTGCGTCTAATTTGTTTATTAAGTTGTTTTAAACTAAGTATAGTTAGTGGAGCTAACTCCGTGCAGAAGGGCCGCTTAGGTAAGGATTTTATAGTTAATAGGTTGGTCTATTTTAATAAGGTAATTAAGGTTTAATATAATATAGGAGACAAACTCCTCTACGTTCTTAAAATCTTAAATATGTTTAGTAAAGAAGGTAGCTATAATGTTAGTAACAGCTGCTAGATTAAGATCCTTAAAGCGTTTTTTTAGAGCCTTCTATTTCTTAAGCGCCTGTCCAGCGTTTAATATAAATGGCTTATAGATATCACCAACATTCTAGTTAATAAAACTGGCTACGTAGGCTAGCTGTTTCTTATATTTCTCCCGTTCCTTTACTAAGTTAGCTGGCTTAATTTTTAGCTATTTAGCAGTAAAGCCTAAGTCCACCTATTTCTCTCTAATTGACTTAATTATAGGAAGAAGCTATAGTGGGTTATTAAGAACCTACTTAATGTTTTTAGATTAGAGGTAGTTTTGTATATTAATACTAAATATTGGCCAGTTTTCCCGTCTAACAAGCTTTCAGATAAAGGCTTAGGCGGTATATTCATCGCTTATATTAACAAGGCTTATAGGTAGTTTATAGTAGGCAGTCTATAGGCCTTGTTATAACAACGTTATTAGATTTGTTTCCTTTGTAAGGAGTATATATACAGTATAAGTTTTGACTTAATATGTTTCTTAGCCAGTATAGGCAGTTCTAATAAGCTTCTTCTAATCCGCTACTAATACAGCTATTATAAGGCTTTATTCTTAAAACTCTATTATTCTATAATAATAATAGTAAGGTTGTCTACTAAATGTAAGGTATCCTCCTAAGCCTCTAGTGTCGCCATTTATTACGGGCTGTGTTAGGCTTATCCTTGGTAGGATCCTCTTGTCACATTCAGTATAGAGTCCGTCATTGGCAGCTATATAGCCGCTCGTTATAGGTTTTTAGTGTTATAAGTTAGTTAAACGTTTAACGACCTTTTAACGCCCATACGGTGATATTGCGATAGCAATTATCATGAATAATAAAGTAATTAGGTTTAGCTCGTCAGGCGCAAACCCAGGCTTATAACCTATTAAAATAAGGTTATTGGGGCTAATACTCTGTGCATTGCTTATTTCTATATAGGTGGTTAAAGAGATTTTAAGGAACTTCGACCGGCGGTTAAAGTTCTCTAATTGGTCAGATTCCTGCCAAGAGGTTCTCCCAAGTCTCATCACGTGATATCGTTGCGGGCTTGTTTTCCAACAATATAAGCTCCAAACGTACCGTCGCTGCCGCCGTTGCAAGTCCTTCTCGTCCACCCCTCCAAAGGCCTCGACTGTCGCTAATATTATCTTTATCTACTCCTCAACCACCTATCAATAAAGATCACGATATTGGTAAAGAGATATTGCGAATAGCTCCAAATTCGAGTTGAACTCTATGGGTGTGACTCTAAGTCCTGGCCACTTACTATATCTAATTCTGCTCGCTCTACATACTAATTTCAAGCGAAATTAGATGTCACTGCTGCTGCGCGCACGGGGGGGCGACACTGAACCTCCCGGACCCTGTATCTGACGAGCCTGCAATTCCGGTTTTCGTTCCAGTAGTCCAGCCTGCGCAACGTTGAACATACCGCAGTCGCAAATATCCCTTCCGCTGGTACATTTCATCCTACTGTTATCGACAAGAGCTGGCCAATAGAATCAATAGGATCGAGGCTCCGTGACAATACGGTGTTCGCGCACGGTCCGCCTCTCGTAGAAAGCTACCAGCGGAAGGGATAGCAAAAACTGCTGACCTGTATGTTATGCTCTCTCAGTCCTCGCCGTCGAACCCGCGTTTCCGATGATGCGGCGAATTTCCCTGCAGGCTCATCTCCGGAGCGTGAGCGGGTTTAATTCATTGCGTAGCGCGTGCGTGGCGCCTCGCAGCAGGTGGTGTTGCAAAGCGAGGGCGAAGGCGTGAAGGCGGCACGCAGTGCGCAGCATAAGGCGATCCCTCGCAAGAGAGGTTCAAAGCGCTCTCCACGCATGATTAATCCGCACATGCCCTCTTCTCCCAGTCCCGCCAATAGTGCCATCATAGGGTGTGTAGGGCGGTGCAGAGGCTCAGCCAATCAGGTGCGCAGAACATGCCGCTCTGCGGGAATCTCGAACGGAAAGGTTAAAGCGTGGGATAGCTGCTGGATGCTTGTTCGATTGTCATTATGCAGCTGGCCAGTCCGACGCCAACAATGGGGATGCTGTTTCGACGGCTCGTGGCTGTGAGCAGCCTGGGGTAGTTGGCTAAGATTAGGTGTCTCAAGATGAGGGGGGTGTGCTAGTAAAGAGATGTACTACGTTGTGCGGTGCGGAGGCCGAGTTGTAGGCCGGACTTCTTATATAGGAGGCTTCGTGCCTGAGCTGTTGGGCGGTAGAGGTGGTGAGTGAGCCTATTTGCTGAGAGGGATTTTTGTTCCAAGTTTTTTTTTTGAGAAAATCCTGACAATTATTGGAAAATATGTCGTTCTTTCCATACTTACAGTCACTTGCTATTGTTCTTTTATGGGTAGCAGGGTGTCTTGCTGCTCCGATGCCTATTCAGCGTAGAGGTACTATCATTCTATGCTTTCTCCTTCTCTTCTTCATATTTGATTATCTCCCTCGAACGCTGAGAACTATGTTGACCATACTCAGCTATATCACCCGACCTTTTGGTGACCCTGAATCTTTTCGAGCAGTATGCTGCTGCTGCGTATTGTCCATCGAACAATGACTCTCCAAATACCAAAGTAACCTGTTCATCCAGGAACTGCCCTTTGGTGGAGAGCGCGAACACAGATACAGTAATCGAATTCCAGAAGTAGGTTTTCTTCATTTTCCTAGACTTCGATATTTTCACTTCTTTATAAAACCGTTCTGGATTTTCTCTCTTTTATTTATTGTATCCTGGGAGACGATGCTCTCCTAGTCCTTATTGAACACCATTTTTCCAGGGTAAAGGTACACCCTTGCTAATCTCTTGCCCCTTCCCAGCTCCCTCGAAACCGACGTAACAGGCTTCGTGGCAACTGATAGCACGAACTCGCTGGTTGTTGTCTCCTTCCGAGGCTCCATATCCGTACGTAACTGGCTCACAGACGTCGACTTCCCAACCGTAGCGACCGATATCTGCGAGGGGTGCGAGGCCTGCAACGGCTTCTGGAATTCCTGGACCGAAGCCCGCACCGGTGTGCTTGCGGCCGTCAAGACCGCGAAGGCTGCAAACCCGAGTTACCAGGTTGCAGCTGTGGGACATAGTTTGGGCGCAGCCATTGCGGATTTTGCTGCAGCAGAGCTGAGGAATGGAGGAATAGATGTTGCGCTGGTAAGCCAACCGTAGCCCATATTTTATTCTCAGAGGAGATTTGGGAAGAAGGTCTTAAAAGGGATTTCAGGAGGGGGTAGAGCTGAGCTTACGCTTCTTAACAGTACACATTCGGCTCTCCCCGCATTGGTGGCAAGGCCATCTCGGACTACATCTCCGCCCAGAGCAGCAAGAACTACCGCGTAACACACCTGAATGACCCAGTACCGCATCTGCCGCCCGAGATCCTGGGATTCGTGCATATCTCACTGGAATACTACATCTCGAGCGCGAACTATGTGCCTGTGACGACTACCGATGTGACGGAATATGTGGGTGATGATGAGACACAGGGGAATACGGGGCAGGGTACTATTGATGTGAATGCACATGGGTGGTATTTTAATAATATCTCAGATTGCTATCCGGGTGGGTTTGAGTTGAGGAGAAGGGACGTTGTGAGCGTATAGCATTTTTGAGGGAGTTTTCTGCACCAGCCTTCGTTGTAAATACTATAGGACGAGAATTTCTGATTCCTGAGATCTTAGGTTGCAAAAATTCGTATCCTCATTCATAATTCCTATATCAGATGTCGACCTGCGCAACACTATTTTTCAGCAAGTTCATTAACATACAAGGGAAGCACTTCCACTTCCCTCACCCATAGCCTAAACGCCTTATCTGCCGTTGCCTCGTTCATATTCCGGCACCCGGCCGTCTCAGACGTAGACAGCAAGTCCAGTCCCGAACCATCCGATCCGTGAGCTGTCTCTGACTCCCTTAACAATGCAGAACCGTAGAAACTGCTCCTTAAATTTGCCGCTGTGGACAAGATACTCGCGTTAGTCTGCGTGTACATAGCACGATACACGGCATCCTGGATTGATTCGCCTAGTGTTGTAAAGCCGTGATGCCGCATCAGCACGACTAGGTGGTCTGGGAGAGGGCTAGTGAGGTTGGCGGTGCTTGAGGCGAAGTGGGAGGCCAAGGCAGAGCCAAACTTAGTGTTGTTGACTAGCATGTCTTGCTGGTCGCCTGGCTCGTAGAGTTTTGTGATGTCAAACATCGGGACTTCGGTGCCTAGTCGAGCGTCAGCTATATTTCCTTCCCCCTCAAGACGTAATTGGGTGACTGCGCAGGGAAGAGTAGTGATTCGGCATACCCAAAAACCCAGCCATATGGAACGCCGGCCGCATTGGTACGCCTGCAATCATAAACGGCAGCACAGCTTCGCTATGGCTGTGAAGTACACAGTTGATGCCGGGAAACCGTTTGAAGATCTCGCCATGAATGAACCGCTCCGAGTAGCCTTTCTTGGCGTTGGGATCCACGGGCGAGCTGTCTGAAATGTGGTACTCAATCAGGTCGTCGGCGCAGTGTACGAGCGCGGGGGCGAGGTACCCGGGCATTATGTAGGTCTCCTTTAATGAGTCCGGGTGGCGGATGGAGATGTGGCCGAAGCCGTCGACGATGTTGTGGTGGTGTAGAATGTGGTTCGCAGTTATGAGTGTGCGGATGAGGTCTTGGAGGGTGGATGGTTGAGACATTCTGCGTAGAATTGATAGAGAGGATTTAATGAGATGAGAAAATGGAATTTGAATGAATCACTGATCTTTGAGATGCTTGGAAAGATGCTATGAGATTGAGAGACCAGAACGGTACAGCAGGGGGCATTAAGACGCTGCCGGAAATCAAACCAAATATGTATTCCAGGTTGAACAGAGTATGAAAGCGTGTAAGAGTTCACGAACGCTCCAACCAAGCTAGGAAATAGTTTTGCTTTTGCGTTCAAATCGGGCACACTAGAGGAGGGGAAGCTGTCATGCATGTACACCACCTTAGCGCATCCGGTTGAAAGCGCGTGTTGATCGGGCAGATCAAACTACGTCAAAATACTTATCTCAGTAAGCGACTTAGGCGGCAAACGAGATAAATCTCGCTAGTACTTAACTAGTATAGCTTTATAGAAAAACCCTACTAGCTTTATTAAACCCCTGCTAGCGTTATATAACCCCTGTACTTGGAAGCGCGGTCTCGTTTGCCGTCTGAGGGCCTTTGGTGCGAAAATATATGAAGGTCTACTCATTAATTAAACGCGATACTGCTAAAGAGCAATATATCTCCACTAATTAACTAGTTAACCACTTTAAAAGGTAATCGATTATATTTTAAGGGTTACTTTATTTATCTATATAC
>Ga0307507_10001468_pt1 | contig 52753 bp, 15 predicted proteins | sample 7_EM_MG_FD_207223 | JGI IMG/M metagenome (GOLD analysis project Ga0307507, IMG submission 207223) | Populus trichocarpa ectomycorrhiza microbial communities from riparian zone in the Pacific Northwest, United States - 7_EM | ecosystem: Host-associated > Plants > Roots > Unclassified | place... | reverse complement strand
AAAGGCGCTGTAGGCGCTGTAAAGAGACTGGGCATAATGCGCGAACATGCCAAAAAGATATAGTAAACACTAAATAATACTACAGATTACTGTATTTTACTATAAATTGCTATGCTGTATTAGTAGTCGCGTGCAGAGTTCGATTTTAGTGGGGAGGTGATCGACTTGATTGTCCGATCGACTCGCTTGTCGAGTACGTTATACGTATTCCAAATTTAACTTTATATATACTACTAAGAATAGGGATAAAGCTACTATCCTACCTACCATTTACAAGACTTACTGTTTAATTAAAATATAATTCCACTAAGACATTACCTTCTTCTAAAGTAATAATAAATAAGCATTTAGATAAATGGAAGATACCCTAGAGACGTAGTGTGCAGATAAAGGTATTACCTTTAAATGCCAAGCACTATATACTGAAGAATAAAATAGTAGAGCAGAATAATCTGGACAAACCCTTATGGAATAATTAAGGTCTATATAGCTAGAAGCATCCTTACCCCTGCCTTTAGGACCAGAAGCTTTCCTTACTGCTAGCTATACACTTAATTAAACACTAAATAAAAAACTAGGATAAAAAACTCCGTATAAGGTTATCTATGGCAAGCTGCCATTACTTACCTATATACACAAATACGGTTGCAAGACCTATACGCTGAATAAATAGGTTAGAAAGGGAGATAAGCTAGCTCCTTATGTATTAATCAGACACCTAGTCGGCTATAATTTAACTAATATCTACTAAATCTGGATTCTAAGTCTTTACAAAGTTATTTAAATTAGAGACGTTATATTTAACAAGACCTTGTTCTATGACCCTAAGGGTTAGAATATTAACTACCTCTTAAGGGAAGTATTAGAAGATACTATTTAGATAATTAGTCTACTGGAACCTCTTAAAGATAAATTTAAGGATAAATCTATTTTATATAGACCTACCTTAAATATAGATTAAATAACTACATTAAACAGCTACTAACTCCTAGTAGAATAGTATCTCTAGATTTACTAGAAGCAAACACCACACTAGAAGGACTTTAAGACAATATCCTAGATATAATTAAAGTAATTCCTACCCAGCTAAGTTCACCAGAACTATTAAATACAGCTCTATAAGCTAATAAAGTCTTAGCCAATCCTTCTACTAACCTTGTCCTACCAGAAGGTTCCAAATAAATTTAACATTAAGCGTACGCAACAGCACTATCCAATCTATCTACCCTATTTGGTTACTATACTGGCTTTGCCACAGGACTAGTAAAGGACATTAACCAAACTAGATCCTCCCTACATTAAGATAATCTTCCTTCTAAACCAAGGAACCTTAAAGAGCTAAGAAAGCACCCTTTAACTACTAGCTTTTAAAAGGCTATAGAAAAAGAATACAACGACTTAAAACACTAAGGGACATTTAAGACTGTCCTAAAGGAAGAAGCAACTAACGACTAGATCCTTCCGCTAAAATAGGTCTTTAAATATAAGTTTGACAGTAACGGCTACCTATAAAAGCTAAAGGCTTAACTGTATGTCCGCGAAGACCTATAGATTACTAAGGAAGAGACCTATATAGTAACCCTAGCTGCTTAAATATTCTATGCCCTTATGGCTATAGTAGCCGCATTTAATTTAGAGATTTAATAGTACGACGCTATGAACGCATTTATAAATGCAAGACTAGATAAGCTAGTCTACTATTACTGCCTAAAAGGCTTTGATTAAAACGGATATATCTTAAAGCTACTTATGGCGCTATACAGATTGAAAGTCTTACCACTACTTTAGTACAAAGAGCTTGCTAGTATACTAGCTAAATTTGGGTTAGAGCCTATCTTAGGTACTAACTGCCTTTACACCAATAGACGACTTATTATCTTCTTTTATATAGACAATATCGCCGTTCTATTTACTAAGAAGGACCTTTAAAGACTAGAAGAATTTAAAGCTAAACTTCTATATTAATATGAGATCCGTACACTAAAAGACCTACAATAGTTCCTAGGAATTTAAATTAAACAAGATTTTGTAAGCAGAAAGCTCTAGCTCTGCTAAAATTCCTATATTAAAAAAGTAGCCAGTTAATTGAATATTTAACCAGGAAGATTTCCTAAGTTACTACTTTCTGCTAAAGAACTGATTCCATCTAAGTAGCAGATAAACCCTTAAAGAACACTAGCCTACTAGTAACGGGTTGGTTCCCTTGCGTACCTTACTATATTTAGAAGACCTAATATTATAAAGACGCATTTAAAGCTAGCCGAATTTCTTACTAATTTAAATTAAAAGCACCTTAATGCATTAAACTAAGCTATCGCCTATTGCCTTAGAACAAAGTCTATAGCTATTAAATACTCTAGCGAAGTATTTAGAGCATATGTCTACTTTAGAAACCCTAAAGGAGAAGACGTTACCTTTTATAGAGTATTTAACGTAGTATTTGCAGACTATAAAGAGACTAAATGGAGCTCTTAAGGATACCTATTTATCCTATTTGGAGAATTAATTAATTAAAAAGTAACCCTATAATAATTACTAACTCACTTAACTACTAAAGCGGAGCTTCTCTCCCTATCTACTGCCGCTATTAAAATTATCTAGTGGCAGCGTTTCTTTAAGGCAATCGGTCTTAATTTAGAACGCAATTTTACCCTACTATGCAACAATATATAGACTATATAACTCCTAAGACAGGATATACCAAAGCTTGACACAAAGCTATAATATATCAACGTCTATTAGCACTGGCTTAGACAGGAAGTCCAAGACAAAAAGATTAACGTACGATGGGTCCCTACAGACAAGATGCCTACTAACGGTCTTACCAAGATTCTACCCCGTTAAAGGTACAAGGCATAGGTAAAGTAATTAAATTTAGTAGATATTTAATATTAGATTACTGCTACAACTAATAAAGACTTTTAAGTACCACCTTGTACTACTCCTAAAGTTATATCTAAATTTCCTATTTTGGTATAGCTTTTATCTTTGTTTTATTTTCTATAACTTTAACTACACCGTTAAATCTGGGGGGGGGGTGTAACAGTTTACTAGCACTACGCTAAGACATAAGATCGTCGCCTAAGAGGCTCTGAGACAGGATCGACCCTACCCTTATATGTCTCGGATATAGTTAAATATTAAGTCATAGACTTTGGAGTTTGGGGTCTACTTTTATATATTTAGTTTATTTGATTTCCATAGATTTAGAATTAAGTCGCTTATTCAATTCTTCTATACTGCAAACTTATAGCTTCTGGTAACTGTAAAGCCTCCTTTAATATTTATAGTATCTTAATCTTATATAGAGCTTTTAGGTAAGGTTTTGGAGGAGCTAGCTGTATCTATATATAGAATGAGAATGAAATTGCTATATAAGAGACCTTCTTTTGGCTATAAGTAGTTACTCTAATAGGAAGCTCCTCTGGTTTAGTAGCTTCTATCTCTATACCCCCCTTAAGCTGTTAGTTAATTTAGTAGACTCTATTATTATCTAAATTGACGTTGTCTTGATTGTTATAGTCCTTATTATTACTTTTAGTAATTAATAGTATTATAGTCTCCCTGCCTGCTAGAAGGGAGTTAGCAGTTAATTTCCGGGCTGCCTTTTTAAAGGCTTATAGCGCCTTTGCTACGTCCTTTGTAGTAGATATATTAGTTATTTAAAATATAGTAGCGTACTGTTGTATATCTCTATACAGGTTAATTACCTTCTTAAAGGCCAGCGCTGATGCTAGGGAGTTTCCTAACTCTGTTAAGGAGCTCCAACTTAATAACTAATTTAACTATATTAATAGACCTAGCTTTAGTAAGGGAGACAGCTATAGTGTTGCCCCTTTTGGACCTAGTTCTCCTAGTATTAAATTAGGAGTATAGAGTCCTTTTGGTTCTCCTATATAGTATTCCTTTTCTTTTAGTGCTTCTACAGAAGGATAAGTAACTATTATAACTATAATAGTAGTTACACCTTATGGTTCCGGTGGTAGTTCCGGCTTTAGCTCCTATACAGTAAGCTTATTCTTTAGTATAGCAATTAGTAGATCTGGAGCCTTATTAAATGTTATGTTATATAATTGTATAATCTTATTCTTAGTCGGTATCTAGATATAATAGATGTGACTATTATTACCTTTATAACTAGCTAGGTGTCCCTTCTTGGCGTATAATGCTAGCTTCCTTAACTATACATACTCCAGTCCTTTAATATATACATAGGCAGTTATACTGTAACATTATAGGTACAATATATTTGGTATGCGCATTTTAAATGGCTAATTATAGTACTTAGTGTTAATTTAAAACGGTGATCTGGTTTTATTTCTATAAGGTATTCTATTCTAAATTTAAATTGCTATTCTATAAGCTTCGTCCTATAGATATTCTAGTAGATTAGCCTTAATTATTATTAATCTGGCTATGCCTAATATAATGCCACCAATGCGTTTAGGTATTTTATTCTGCTTGGAGGTATAGGGAGCTATACGCAGTATATTTATACCCACTAATTTGGTGTAGTTGGTAAGCTCCTTAATGCTAAACTTTTTGCCACTATTAATCACAAGTAAGCTAATATATTGTTAATTTTAGTTATATACTAGATTATTAAGCTATTGAAACCCTTCTACGGCAATTATCTTCTTAGTTTTAAAGTAGGCGTATATATATCTGGCATACACTTCTACAAAGATTACTATATATTTATTGCCCTTAACTCCCTTTAGGGTAACATAGAAGGTGTTAGTATGCACACGTTTAAATGGATGCTAAGGTGGTGTAGGTGTAGTTTAAAAGACCTAGCGCTTTACTAACGCTAGGTGGTAGGCTTTGCATTAAGTTAACGTGCTTATAAGGTTGAAGTTACCCATCTTAGCTACCTTCTGTAGTATATCCTTGCCTATATAGCTGAGTCGCTAATATAGTATATTAATATTAAGTTACTGTACGGAGGCGTGCGTAATATGTTAAGGCTTTAGAGCCAATCAAACCACGTATAGGCTATTTGTATAAGTCGCTCTGCCTACTATAAAGTTATCTAAGTACCTCCAAATTGTACGGCCACCTATTTCCTTATTAGGCCTAATGTAGAGTTGCTTGCGCTTTTTAAGAGCTAACTCCAAGAGAAGCTTATAAGGTAATTTAGATGCGAAGAAGGCCTTAGTAGCCACTATGTAGGTGCTGCCGTTATCTATTAGTAAGGGTATATATACCGTTCCTTTGCTAATTATATAATAGATGGTCCCTCCTAATGTTCCTATTGTAACGGGACTAGCCTAGTTACAGTAGGAATGTCTCGGTAAAACACTCGACAGATAGAACTTGAAGCTTTGACCGAATTCTGCCGAATTCTGCCAGCTTGATCGACTTCTGCCAAGTTCTGCCAGATTAATCAAATACTACCGAAGTCCGTCCGCGTGCGTACGTGCGTACGCATTGACCAAGACCCCTAAACTATTTAATTGCAAGATTCTCTCGTTATTCCTTTCTCTTCTTTACGCAATGTCTTGTTTCTAGCAAGAGCTATATACCCTTAGATTTAGATAGAATTTATATTATTCCTTTAAATCTTTCCTAAAGCCTCTTCGCGCCCTTACATTACGTTGCGTTAAATATAACTACTATTAAAATAGCAAACGACCTTAAATCCCACGCGTTAACTACGAGCATTATAACCCTAGTTAGGGAACAGTTAACTGCAATATAAGAAGCCTTTATAGATGCTTTGGCTTAGTAGCGGGCTGCACTGGAAGCCCAGTATTAGCGATTAATGGAAACACTCCGCGAAGAACTCCGCAACGTTAATACACTTATAATGGAGACCCTAATAGTAACACCTATAAATAAAATCAAGATAACCGTATGTAAACCTAGCCCGTTAAATACGAACCCTAAACTAGTAATAGTAGCTTAACCTATACCTATAACAAACCTAGTACCTGCTGTAAAATTAGAAAAGCTTCCTAACCCTCTAATATTTAATAGAAATTAAAATAACCTACGTCCCTTTATAACTAAGCTCCACCTTAAACTTTTAACGAACTATAACTAATACCCTACTAAAGCTAGCAAGATTATCTATGGGATGTCTTAATTAAGTAAAGACGCTATATAAACTATGGACCAATTCTTCTATAATGGCACCTTTATTAATTTTAAAATCTTTATCTCTTTATTAGAATAAATGTATGATAACGCCAGCTACGAACATACCGCTGTTACTAAACTTAAAAACCTATAATAACGGAATCGAGACTTTACTAGCTTCTTTTTAGAATTTTTAGGCCTTATTAGCGAACTGGATTGGAATAAAGCCGCTAAAGTTGCTGCTCTTTAATGAGCTATTTTGGATGAAATTAGAGCATAGTTAGTAGGTAGGGAACTGCTAAAGGACCTACCTAAATTTGCTATAATGTGTCAACAAATTAATAAGGACCTTTAATATAATAAATAAACTTATTCTTTAAAGCCAACCACGCCTCGCGTTTAAGACTCTATAAAACTAATATATACCCTAAAGCGCGACCCTTCTCCGAAACCTACGCACGACTCTATAGACCTTAACGCCACTCAATCCTACGCACCCTTAGGAACTGATAAACGAAGGACTTAAGCTATAAATAGAGAATGCTTTGGATATGGCAAAAAAGGATATATCTAAAGGAATTGCCAAACTTACCCTTTTAAAAAAGTCTGCCGTAGTTCCTCCTGGTTTTTAAATTGCACCCACTCCTTAAATTGCACTTATTCTTTAAGCTATACTCACTTCTTAACTTATACTTGTTCCATAAATTATACCTAATTGTTATAAAGGATCTTATACTTAGCTAACTTAAAAAACAAATCGTCCTAGGGCCAAGTTGCGCCTTAGAATAAGAAGTGGAAGAGTATAAGTGTCTAGGCTCTTCTAGCGCTGATATATAATATAACTCCCTTAATATACTTAGCAAAATTTAAATACTTAGAAAATGGAAGGAGGTATAAATCCTTATAAATAGTGGAGCCACTAGCATAGGCTTTATTAATACGAACTATGCAAAAACCTAACGCCTAAATTTAAAGAAACTTAATAAGCCCTGAGGCCTATAAGGCTTTAACGGTAAACCCTTAATATATAGCGAATTAACGCACTACGCTCTTGTAAAAATGTGGATAGGCGAATACCTTAAATACGTTTCCCTATTTGTAACACCCCTAAAGCAATATAAGATAATACTTAGATATAGATAGCTAAAACGGCACAACCCTTTAATTAGCTAGGTTAAAGAAATACTAAAATTCTGCATAACCTATTACTAAAGTTATTGTTTAAAACACTACCTGCCCTACAAATATGTATAAGACTATTTGAATTTAATATAATACAAATTGCCTTTACCACAAACCTTAAACTAATATAATAAAACTACAACTGCTGATCGCAGTAAAGAATGTAAAGATGATATATCGAAACCCCTTAAAATTTGTATAATACAAGCCGTACCTTTTGTTTTATTAGTAAAAAAATAAGACTACAAAATCTTCGCTATAATAATAGAAGACATTAAGAAGGCGCTAGAACTAAAGTAGTATATTAACCCTTAACCTCTTGTACCTAAGGAGTACCACGATCTAATTAACAAGTTTAAAAAACGATTCGCAGACCAGCTGCCCCTATATTAGGATAAACACGATTTTAAGATAGAACTTGAACCTGGTACAATACCAAAGTTTAGTCCGCTATATAGTATATTACGAGAAGAACTGCTTATAGTATAATAATACCTTAACAAGCATCTAGAAAAAGGATTTATTCGCCCTAGTTAATCTCTATTCGCCTTACCCGTATTATTTATTAAAAAGCTAGAAGGAGGCTTAAGATTCTATGTTAATTACCAAGCCCTAAATATAATCACGATTTAAAACTAATATCCAATCCCCTTAATCTAAGAGACGCTTGACCGCCTAGCAAAGGCACAATATTTTATAAAGCTTAATATAGTTGCTGCCTTTAATTAAATTCGCATTTAAGAAGGAGATAAGAAGTACATAGCCTTTTATACATAATAGGGACTCTTTAAATACCTAGTAATGCCGTTTAGTATAAAGAACGGTCCTAGTACATTTTAGCAATACGTTAACGATATGCTCTATAAATTCCTTAATATATTTATTACTGTGTATATTAATAATATCCTAATCTACTTATCTTTGCTTTTTAAGTATTGAAAACACGTCTAAATGGTCCTTAAACATTTGCGAGATACGGGTTTATAATGCAATATTAAGAAATGCAAGTTCCATGTGTCCGAAGTCACGTACCTAGGCCTGATTATATCCCGTAACGGAATTAAAATGGACCCTAAAAAGGTCGCTGCGATTATAAACTAGGGAAGCCCTAGTAATATATAAAACATTTAAGGATTTCTAGGATTTGCAAATTTCTACCGCTAATTTATTAACTAGTTCCTAAAAATTGCCTAACTATTAGTAAACCTAATAAGAAAGAATATAAAATTTAAATGGACTGCTAGATATAAACCAGCTTTTAATAACTTAAAATAACGCTTTATAACCGCTCTAATTCTTGCCCACTTTAACCCTAACCTTAAATATGTCGTCAAAACAGACTTGTCTGATTATGCCCTAGGGGGAGTGTTATTGTAATATAATAAGGACGGTAAGCTACGTCCAGTAGCCTTTCTTTCTTAAAAGCTCGCCCCTGCCGAATCGAACTATAAGATATATAATAAGGAACTACTTATAATTGTTAAATGCTTTAAACAATAGCGTCTAGAACTTAAAGGATTATTATTTCTAATACGCGTGTTAATGGACCATAAAAACCTGCAGTACTTTATAACTATAAAGCAGTTAACGCAGCGCTAAATTCGTTAGGCCAAATACCTCTTATAATTTGACTTTAAGATTATATATTAACTGGGCAAACTTAATTAGAAGCCTAATGCATTAATATAACGATTATAAGATTTACCTGTAAACGCCTTAGATGAATAGATTACAAATTAATTACAGATCTTATTACCCCCTAAATGCTTTAAGAAACTACGTCCTATGTTCCTAGATATGGAACTTAATAGAAACGAATTAGAAATTAATAAATAGGAAATAGAAATTAATAAGCTAATGGAATATAAATACAAGAACGACGTATAGATAGTAGATATAATAAAAGCAATTTGAACAGGAAAATAATAGTATAAAGATATCACACTCGCTAAATACAAAATTCGTAATAATTGACTATACTATTAATAGAAGATGGTAGTTCCGAATTCCAAACCCTTACAATTTAAGATACTCAAATTTGTATACAATTTCCCTATAGCAGGATATCCTGGCCGTGCAAAGACTTATAAAATTATTTAATAAGCATACTACTAGCCTATAATACACGACTATGTACGAAAATACGTTCGAGCCTGCAGAATATGCGTACGTGGGAAAACCTCTTATGTAAAGAAGTAAGGAGTACTTTGACCGTTGCTAATTCCAATATAAAGATGGCGAGATATCTTAATTAACTTTGTAGTTAACTTGCCTAACAGTAACGGGTTTACGAATGTTATAGTAGTTATTAATTATCTTATAAAAATGTGATATATGATTCCTATAGACTTAATTAATGCGATATTAGTAGCCAAATGTTTTGTTAAGTATGTTTTTAAGCTACACGGACTTTCTAATTTAATAATATCTAACTGTGGAAGCTAGTTCGTTTTAGACTTCTAGCAAGCTCTATATAAATAATTGAATATTTAAACATGACTCTTAACTATATTCTATCTAGAGATAGATAGTTAAACTAAAATTGCGAACGCGATTATAGAACAATACCTATAAATATACTACTCCTACCTGCAAGATGACTGGGAAAAATGGCTGCCTTTAGCTAAGTTTACTGTGAATAACACAATAAACGTATTAATAGGCATAACGCCGTTTTACGCAACCTATAGATAAGACCCCCGACTTAGATTTAAACTATAACCTGAAATTAATATAACAGGACCCATAATTAAACGGATTTAGTTAATTAATGCGTATAACTTTGCTAATTAAATAAAGTAGTTAACAGAACTATTACGAAGTGAATTAACGTACGCTTAAACGGTATAGGAATGGCATGCGAACAAAGAACGAGCCCCCGCATAGGACTTTAAGGAAGGTAATATGGTTTACCTAAATATATAAAACCTAAAGACTTAACGGCCTTTAAAGAAACTTAATTAGAAGTTTATGGGCCTATACTAAATTAAGAAGAAATTAAGCCTGTATACTTATAAGCTTGAACTACTAACTAAGATAAAAATATATCTGACGTTTTATGTAAGCTTGCTATAATCCTTAAAAGACGAACCTATGACTCGCAAAGTGCCGCCGCTACCTCCCGTAATTGTTGATAACGGTAATAGTTCTTACTTTATTAACTTAATTAATAATATGCGATAGAAAAAACGATCTAAACGATTTAAACTTCTTATTAAGTGGAAAGGATATAAAACACGAACCTAGGAGCTCTATGAGTAAGTTAAGACCGATGCGCCTTTCCTGGTAAAAGAATTCTATAAGGACTATCCTTCGCGGCCTACTCTAGCTGGATAGATATAATATAAAGGCAAATAACTGCCACCTAACACGAATATATAAAATATAATAGCAGAAAACTTGAAATTAAAAAGAGCTTAAAGAATACTATAACGCTTATAACACGGTTACATAACGCGTAAGATATTAAGGAACTTTAACTGGCGATTAAAGTTATCTAATTGGTTAGATTTGCCTTGCTAAAACCTACTATAAAGATGTTAGTTTGGCTCACCGCCTTTACCGAACTAATAGCGATTTTCTATCCCGGGGATAGAAAATCCTAATTGGTCTGTTTAATGATTAGAACCGGCAAAACTCTATACCGCTACCTAGCATAAAATACAACATAATAAAATTGTATTATTTTAGACCTTTGGCTAAAGGGGGGGTACTATAACGGGACTAGCCTAGTTATAGTAGGAATATCTCGGTAAAACACTTGACAGATAGAACTTAAAGCTTTAACCGAATTCTACTGAATTTTGCTAGCTTAATTGACTTCTGCTAAGTTCTGCTAGATTAATTAAATACTACCAAAGTCTGTCCGCGTGTGTATGTGCGTATGCATCGACCAAGACCCCTAAACTATTTAATTGCAAGATTCTCTTGTTATTCCTTTCTCTTCTTTACGCAACGTCTTGTTCCTAGCAAGAGCTATATACCCTTAGATTTAGATAGAATTTATATTGTTCCTTCGAATCTTTCCCAAAGCCTCTTCGCGCCCTTACACCTATTATGGTAGGTGCTACTAAGGTCTTATAGTTAATAAACTCGCTTTAATTATTGCTTATTGTAATATTAGAACAGGAGTTAAGGAACCAGTTATCCTAATTGCTATTGTCTAAGTTATTAACTATAGCCATGCTGCTAATAAATAGGCCTCCTACTAAGCCTCTATCCGTTATCCCAACTTGATTTAAGTTTAGTATAGTTGCCTCTAATTTTTAGGGCGGATCTATATATAGTATATCCTTATTAAAAGGCTTCTACTTTAGGGGTTAAAGGTTTAGTTAGAGATAAAAGCACTTCTCTTTACCACCAGGATGTCTATTTTTATAATAGACGTAGAACTTAGGCTTTCTTAATAATGTTAATCCTTCTATATTAGATCCTGGTTAATCTTCTTTAGTTGGCTTTTTACTAACTAAGAACATTGCGGAGGTAGCTGGTTAAGTACAACTTTTATCCATAAGGTTACTTACTAGCTCCTCTATTATAATAAGATCTTCCTCCCTTATAACTTTCCTGGCTGCCTTTTAATAATTAGCTGTCCAAATAGGGAACTCCTCCTCTACTATATAAAGCAATCTGGCGTATACCTGCTTCCTTAATATCGGCATTAACGCCGTATTTAATTTCCTTATGCCTAAGATAAAAGCTTCTATGTAGGCTTTGAGTAAAGTATAGTCTTTGCGATTAAGATTAAGCCATTAATTTTATATTTAGTAGTCGTAAACAAGACCTTGCGCAGTGTATAGTGATTAAATTAAATTAAGCAGATCCTTAATAGAGTCGCACGGCTTGCCTAATGCAGTAAGTTAATTGTGAATTGATTCCGATACTGCGTCCTTAATAACCTTAAGTCCTGTTATCTGTTTATAACGCTAATCTCTATACTCGTCTATATTTAAGGATAGCTCTACAGCCGTACCTTATATTATTGGTAGGAGGTTATAAAGCTTAAGTTGTCGTACAATTTGACGATACCATTCTTTATAATTACTCTCCCCTTTTAATAGAGGAATAGCCTTAAGAGAGCTATAGTATTTCTTTTTTTTCTATGTCATATCCGCCATAATATGTAATTAATTGGTTTAACCATATTATGCGTGGCGTCAATCTATATTGGTTTATTATGAATTTCTATCGCACTATACCCAGGTCTAAATTTAAGGATATATAGCTTCGTGTTAACCAGTTAATTAGAAAATAAAATGGTAGCTAATAGAGCTTTAATTGAAGCTGTAAGAGGGCTTATAACCTGTTAGACGCTAAGTAGGCTGATGGAAATAATATATATAATACTCTATAAGGAAGAATCTTAGGGGTCAATGGCCCTGAGAAGATATCTACAAGATGGCCCACGCGCTGTTGTGTAACACGTCGCTAAGCTCAAAGAGACTGCCCTAAGTAGCCCCCCCTATTAACAAAGAGTTTATCTAGAAGAACTTATAAAAGGGATATATCTAACCATTATAGTTATTAGCGGGATATCCAGTATTATTTATACTAAAGAAAAATAGATAACTTAGGATATATATTAACTATAGATAGCTAAATAGTATTATAAGAAAGGATAGGTATTTTTTACCCTTAATTAGCGAAATTTAGGACAGAATAGGCAATATATAAATCTTTATAAAGATAGATCTAAGGTAGGTGTACTATTAGATTATGATTAAGGAAGGCAATAAATAGAAGGCAGCCTTTAGGTTAAAGGAAGGACTGTATAAACCGTTAGTTATATAGTTTGGACTTATAAATACACCGGCAACGTTTTAGAAATAAATTAATAGTGTATTAGGAGAACACCTTAATAAATTTGTTAGAGTATACTTTAATAATATTACTATCTACTCTATAAGTAAGAAGGAATATAAGGAATATATTAAGTAGGTCTTAAAAAGACTATAAGAAGAAAAGATGCTAGTAGTAATTAAGAAATGCGAGTTCTTTATAAGGAAGACCGATTTTATTGAATTTATTATTAAGCTGGGAAGGATTAGTATGGACCTAAAAAAGGTAGAAGCTATAGTAAACTAGTAAGAACTAGAGAATGTTATGCAGTTAAAATTGTTCTTAGGGTTTTATAACTACTATAAAAGGTTTATTATATAGTAGTTAAAGAATATTAAGCTGTTTATAAGACTAACAAAAAAGGAGGAACCGTAGACGTAGGGTAGTAAGTAGAAAAAGCTGTTTTAGGAACTTAAGGGGTTGTTTACCTAAGATTTAATCCTTAAGATTTACCAACTATAGCTAGATACGGTTAAAGAAATAGATGTATTAGACTTTATACTAGAAGTATACTTACTATTAAGATATTAAGATGGATGGTATCTAGGAGCGTACTATAGTTAAAAGATAATATTAGTAGAACTAAACTATAATATTTATAATAAGGAGTTATTAGGTATAGTAGCAGTACTTAAGGAATAAAGAGAATTCTTATAAGGTATAGAGAAACTATTTATAGTTAAAATAAACTATAAGAACTTAATAGGATTCCTAATAATAAAGGAACTAAACTAAAGATAGGTTAGATAGGCAGAGATACTTACAGAATATTATTTTGAAATTTAGTATACTAAGGGCACTAAAAATGTAAGAGTAGATGCACTTAGTAAAAAGGTAGAGTTATAGAATAAAGAAAAACTATTAGGGGCAATATTACGCAAAGACAAAGATGGATTAATTAGGTATAATTATCCTAAAATTGTAGTAATAAGAAAAGAAAGGACCTATAAGATACTAGAGAGTGTATAGTTATAGAAGATCTAAAAAGTATAGAATAAGGATTTAGACTTAGAGCAATATAAGTATTAAGAGGCTATATATATACTAAAAGAAGCTATAAAGGAGTTTATAGAAGACTTTTATAAGGGAATAACTTAAGGACACAGTGGAGCTATAGGCTTAGTAGTAAGACTTTAAGAGGAATATATTATTTAAAGAGTTTAGGAACTAGCAAGATAAGTTATAAAAGAGTATCTAGATTATTAGAGAAATAAACTAATAAGGCATAAGCCGTATAGAAGGTTATAATCTATTAAAATACCGGAAAGACTATAGGAAGTTATATTGTGGGACTTTATTATAAAGTTACTAAAGTTAAGAGACCCTATTATAGGATAAGATTATAACGCGATTTTAGTGATAGTGGATAAGTTAACTAAGTAGGGCCACTTTATAGCATGCACAGAAGAAATATTAGCAGAAGATATAGCTAGAATCTATATTAAAGAAGTATTTATAAGACATAGAGTACTAATAAAGATTATATTAGATAGAGATCTAAGATTTATAGTAGCATTTTTAAAGGTATTCTTAGCAGAATAAGGGGTTAGAGTAGTAATATTAATAGTATATTACTTACAAACTAATAGTTAAATAGAAAGACTAAACTAGACATTAAAATAGTATTTAAGGTATTATATTAATTGTGCGTAGAATAATTAGGTATTATTATTACTAGTTATATAGTTTATATATAATGCAACACTATAGAAAGGGATAGGTATATTACCCTTTAAGGCAAATTACGGATATAAACTAAGAATATTGTTATTACTATAATAAGCGAGAAAAATAAGTAGCATAACTAAAGAAAGAATGGAGAATTTAATAAATCTTTATAATTGCCTTAAAGAAATAGCAAAACTAGTATAAATAAGAATAAAAAAGTATTATAATATTAAGAGATTTATGGGATTAGATCTTAAGGAGGGAGATAAAGTGTAGCTACTATATAAAAATTTTAAGAGTTAATAACTAAGTAAAAGTTAGACTATATTGGACTAGGACTATTTATAATTATAGCAAAAATCTTAAAAGTTATATACAGACTTAACTTACTAGAGAAAATAAAGATCTACTCTATATAGTATGTTGTAATACTAGAACTAGTATATCCCTTCAAACGGTGACGTCCATCTATAAGTTAGTCCGTGCGTAAATACCAGAATTCCTAAGCATAAACGATTTGATTCAATTAATTTAATTGGCTAGTTCTTATCGATAACAGATGGACGCAAATCACGGTGCGAAGGGATAGGAGTGTTAAGCTATTAGTCTATAAGGCAGATATATATAGAGGTTAAGAAGAGGACAAATAGGAAGTTTTAAAGATTATTAGTTATAAGGACGTTAATAATAAAACGTAGTATAAGGTTAAGTGGATAGGTTATAATAAGACTACCTAGGAGCTACTAGATAACTTAAAGAACGTTATAAAAAAGGTATAGAAGTATTAAAAGAAAATAGGTTAAGTAGCGTTAATAAGGAAGAATTACTAAAGAATAAGTTACCTAAGGGGGACCTAAGAGGAGCAGCTACTAAGGTACTTAGAGCTGTTTCCCTCTTTATTAGAGGAGAATCTATTCTTTTATTACTAAGTTCCTAAAGGCCTTGTTTTACAAGTTTCCACTTCTTAGAATATACCTTTTTACATACCTTCTTAAAACAGATTAACTAAGTAGAAGTAGTAAGATAAGAGTTAAGAGCCCATTATTAAGCAGCGGCAGCCTCTTACTTAGCGTTATAAGAATAATAAAGTTTAGCTAGCGCTACTAAAAGCTTATTATTAAGTTTTATAGTAGTAGATTAAACCTAAAACCCTAGTAATAATTAATAAGGGTACTTAAAGACTATTACGAGTAATAGGACGCGCACACTTAGTATTAGAGACTAAGCGAACATTACAGGACGACTAAATATTTACTTTAGTGCACTCTAAATAGGAAGAGGGTTGCTAAGATAAAGAACTTACTAGTATAATATAAACTAACCCCTCTTTCGCACAATAAAAATATAAAGACAATATTATCTTACTAAGAGATAATATTATAGTAATAGTATAAAACTAACGAGCTATAGAAGAGGAAGAAGATACTTTAGGTATAATAAGTAAGGATATTAACTAAGTTAATTAAGCGGATATTATACCTCTGGTAAATAACTTAGAGATATTAGGAATCTTTAAGGGCGAAGATAAAGAGGAGGGAGATAGTATTATGGACGCTTTAAGTATAATATTATAACTACTTAGGGAGGAGTTAGTAGAAGCTATTTGGTTAATAAGGGTATAGTCTAAGATAGAAATAGTAGCTAAGGTTACGTAATATGATCTATATAATCTATAATAAAGTAGGTAGAGCAGATAAAGTAAATAGAGTAATAACTTTCTTAGGAGTATGTATGTATATTTAAAGGACTATAGTCCCTACCTAGATAGTTCCTTTCTTTATAGTAAATCTTAGAATATAATTAGAGTTAATCTGTTAGGTAACTACTCTACTAGTTATTATCTGTTTATTATATTTTTAACTTTCTATTTACCTATATACCTAGCCTATTAGTAAGTCTACCGTAGTGTTTCCTATAAGGCTTTGTTATATATATATATATATACCTTTAGGGATTAAACTCTTAGATAGCTATAACTACTACCAGTCCCTAAACGCCCTTAGCAACATATTATAATAGACTTTAAATTACTCCTAAAGGATTAATATGGTTATAATATGGCCTTTATAGTAGTTAACCAACTAAGTAAGTAAGCTATTTCCCTTTCTTGCTTTAAGACTATAACTATAAAGGATATAGCCTATATATACGTTAACAACATTTATTAGATCTATAGCGCTTCTAAGTTAATTATCTCTAACTACGGACCCTGATTTATATTAGACTTCTAGGACAAATTCTACCGTATCCTTAGGATTAAGATTAAGCTCTTTACCGTATTCTACCCTTAGACCAATGGCTAAACTAAGATTATAAACCAGTACCTTAACTAGTGGCTTCGCCCCTTTATTAACTACTACTAAAATAACTAGTTAGAACTACTGTGGTGGTGTAGATTGGACGTCGCCTACTGTCTTAGCATTTTCCTATATTTATAGAGCTTCGGCTTTCCTCCTTCTTTCCTCCTTACCTTATATATTTATTACGACCCTACCAGTTTACGGAATACATTCTTTTCTTCTTTTCTAACTAACTGCTTTACTAATTACTTCTAACTGGTTATAACTAACCGACTAACCAACTAACCGATAGACTAACTGACTGCACCGTAACTTCCTATCGGAGAGACATCGTACCCTCCCACACTACTACCTATAATAGACTACGCATAGCTTATACTCCCCTATAATAGTATAGGAACGTTACTATTTAACTTACTCTATAGATATAAGCTATAAACATCTTTTAATTAGGATAGACTTATTGGACCTATAATGGCCCGCAAACGCCTTAGCTATAAAAAGGCCTAGATATTTACTAAGAGAATGCATAGAGCCTAGGAGACTACTTAAGCAATTATAAAAAGGGCATAAGAGAAGAAAGAGGCTAGTGTAAATTAATATCGCTATAAGGTAGACTTCTAAGTGGGAGATAAGGTATAGGTGTTAATAAAAAACTAGAAGATATAGAGGCCGAGCCATAAGCTAGAATACCAAATAGCTAGCCCCTATAATATTTTTAAAAAGGTAGGGTACTCTTTTAAGGTTAAGCTACCAGAGTTAATAAAGATCCACCCTATCTTTTTTTTTAACCAACTATAGAAGGCCGTGGACAACCCGTTACCTAGATAGTACAACAACCCCCTACTGCCAATTTAGATTGTAAAGGATAAGGAATAGAAAGTTAAAGGGATTTTAACAGTTAAGAAGGACCACAGTACCTCAAAATACTATATAAGCTAGGTAGATCACAATAAAGATCTAAAATGGTATCCCGCATCTAATTTTAAATACACCCCCTATAAGCTACAAGATTTCTACCTAGCCTACCTAGGCCTCCCTAGACCACCACGTAAACTAGATAGCTATATTAAATACTAGGAAGAAGGGCTAGATAACTATAATAGTTTAGATAACAATAAAGAACTTAGACAAAGCCTAAGGGTAGGCTTTTTTAGAAGGAGGGGTAATATAACGGTGCTAGAGCTTGTCACCTGCCAAATTCTACTATATTCTGCTAGCACTACTTATAGAGCTAACTAATTAGGATTTTCTATGCCCGGTATAGAAAATCGCTATTAGCTCGCTTACCACTAGCGCCTTGGCGACCCCTTATATCTTATTAGCCACTAATAGTCTTCTCCTTCTTCTTCTTCTCCTTAGCTTAATATTTTTGTATAGTAGTAATCTATAAGCTTTGGTTTAGAAGCACTTATATAAGCCCGTTATAAATATAGCAGGAAAATCTAGAGGTTATTAGCGTATAGTTTAAGCTTATTAAGGAGACTAAAGATAAGTATAGTGTCTAGAATAATAATATACACAACTTTAATAAGACTGGCTTCTAAATAAGCATTATTAGGTATATAAAAGTAGTTACTAGCTTTAAGAGACATACTTACCCAAAGCTTATTTAGCCGGGTAATTAAGAGTAGGTTACTGTTATTTAGAGTATCTGCGCCGCGGGGTATATAATTCCACTATTTATATCTCTACGTAGTATAAAGAAGCTAGGATACTACGCAATTAGAAACTATTTGTCTTAGAGAATAGTTGGACCAATAATAAGCTTAGAGTTGCGTGGTTAAAGCACTTTAACACGTATATAAAGGATTAAATAGTGGGATCTTAGAGGCTCCTTATTTTTAAACGGTTATAAGAGCCACTAATCTTAAGATTTTAAGGACTACTGCGTTAAAAATAACATCCTTATGCTCTATATACCCGCCTATTTATTATATATACTATAGCCTCTAAATATAGTCCGCTTTGCACCGTTAAAGCTAAAGTACTTCTAGCGCGTTTAAGATTGTAAGGACGCGAAGAGGCTTTAGGGAAGATTTAAAGAAATAATATAAATTTTATCTAAATCTAAGGGTATATAGCTCTTGCAGAGTATAAGACATTATATAAAGAAGAGAAAGGAATAACAAGAGAATTATATAATTAAATAGTTAGGGGTCTTGGTAGTTAATATATATATATATACGCACGCGGTCTTTAACGGACTTTAGTAGAATTTAATTAATCTAGTAAAACTTAGCAGAAGTTAATTAAGCTAGCAGAATTTGGCAGAATTTGGTTGAAGTGTTAGAATTTATCTATTATTAAGTGTTTTACTAAGACATTCCTACTATAACTGGGTTGGTCCTATTATAATACCCTCCCTTTTAACCAAAGGTCTAAAATAATTTAATTTAATTAAGAATTTATAATTTTATTATATGTTATTGTCAGTATACTCGCTTTATCAACGTGCACGAATATCACTATATTGCGATACGTATGCGGTATTAAAGTTGGTAGTTATTAATTGTCTAGAAGTAAGGGGTTGCTCTAAGGTTAGGTTAGCTAGCCTCGCTTCATAGTCTTGTAACCACGTTATATAACTAACATTCCGACACTGGAGCAACTCTAAAAAGAAGGCTAATCTATACTCTAAAGTCAAGTTTACTTCTAGACTATTTGTAGCGTATACATAATAGCTTCCACGCTCCTTTTACAGGTCCATAATTATATAACCCGTATTACGGCTTATATAAACGTCTCTAAACCAAAGCCTATAAAATACTGTATTACGGAGATACTACGCTAAGGAAGAGAAGAAGAAGAAGAGTTGTTAGGGGTAGCAGGTTAATATATCGCGAGGGCCGCCAAGGCGCTAGTGGTAAGTAAGCCAATAGCAATTTTCTATGCTAGGCATAGAAAATCCTAATTGGTTGGTTAAATTTAGGGTCTGTACTATTACAATTAGTTACCTAACGCTAAGCTAAATTTAAGTTCATTTGTTCAACCTATCCTATAACTTATAGGTCAATTTGGTTTATATTAATAAGCTATTAAAGAGCCGCGTAGGGTTTTCCCTTTATTATAGCGTTAGTAGGGTTGGCCTCTCTATTAATCTATTTCACCTCCATAATCTGTCTCCGTTCGTAGGCTTACTGGAGGCACATTATGTCGATTATTAGGCGTTTTTCTTAGGTAGTTCCAAGTCGTACTAGATAGTTATATAAGGACTTAGAGTTAGTACAAAGCATAAGTAGAAGGTTAATTTATAGGATCTTATCTACTATAGACTTAATCGCAACGCCGATGTTAAAGCCATAGGCTATGCCGTAGAGTTTAGAAGCTAGTACGCTCTAAGTAACTCTTTTACACTTAACTAAGCTCCAATAGACGATATTAGCCTTCTTTATAGCATTAGCTAGTATAAGGACGTAGCTAATCTACAAAGAGAGGTCCTTGTTATTAGTAAATAATGCGTCCATAAATACCAGTAGCTATAGGGTTTTAATATCTAACTTAATAAACTTAAGACCTCTATTAGCGTTCTTAATTTGCCAGTTTAGACACTTATTTAACTGTTTTGCGTCTTCCTTATTAGGGTTAATTACTTAGGCGGTAAAGGATAAATTAAATAAGGCTTCTAGCTGGCACACTAAAGCAATATATGCACCTCTAGCACGTTAAGCAATATACTAGTCCTTTAGAGTTAAGGTTCTTATAGCTCCTCTTAATCCTATACTTGTGGCAAGCTTAGTGCTAATTATACTAAGGTTTATGCATTGTTGTTTCTAAGTAAGCGTAATACTCCTATTAGTTAGTAGCTGGATGACTCTACCGTTAAACTTAATAGGTATATCAACGGTAAGTTATTCCCGTTCCTTAGCCATAAACTTGGCTTTATGCAGCTTATTTTGCTCTACGTTTATAAAGGTCTTATCTACCAGAAATAGAGTATTGTTAGTTTATAGGCCTATAATACCAAAGGGTTTGTAACTCTATAGGAGACAGAGGTTGTACATAGACTGGTCCATATGTAACTATTAGATGTAATATAAGTAATATATTTTAAACCAGTGGTTACCAGCTTTCAGTACTCTATAGAGTGGTTTTATAACCTTTAGAACGGAGGCCTCGTTAATCCCAAGTTGCTTAATTAGCTCATGCGGAGGTCGTACGTAGAACTCTTAATTTAGTATAATGGTTGATTATACGTAGGCCTGTGAAATATCTTAGAGGTAAAGTCGTGCCTATAGAAGCTTTATAGCGGTAATATAGAGAATTAGTTATTAGCTAACTTGTTAAATAGTTAATAATTAGGTAAGAACTAGTTCCTTTTCTAAGTTATTATAAGCTTACACAACTAGTTAGGATTTCTTAAAGGCTTTATTAGTTCCCTTATTCTTAATCTTATTAACAAATCACAAGTTAAAGAGTTGTACGCCTTATAGTATATCCGTAAGTCTTATAATCTCAAAAACTCCCTTCTTAAGTAGACTAGTAAGCTCCTTCTATTAGGAGGCGCTGAATTAGGTACTAAATTGACTGTCATCCTATAGGTAGATGGTGATATTAGTTATAGCCGTAAGTAGAGGGTATTTACAAGGGCGTCCTCTGCCTTATTTCAGGGGTTGTTACTAAGCTTTAGTAGGTCTCTCTAAGACAGTCTTAAAAGGGCTAACCTAAGTAGAGGTTTAGATAGCGATTCTAGTCCAATAATTTGCTCCTGCGATTTAGTTGCTTAAAGGTAGGGTTTTACAACCATAGATCAGAAGGCTGTAGGTCCGCTAGATAGCTTAATAGTGCATATTTCACCCTTAATAGTAAGTAAGGTAAATGGCCCGTCCTAATAGCCGCTTTGGCCAGTGTTTCCTTCTCTCTAGACCAAAATAGGCGAGTTTAGTGGGAGATTATAAATCGCATTAGCATTGGGTCCGTTTCGCATATTTAGCGCATTAGCGATCTATTATTTAGCTTATAGCTTCTATATCTCTACCATAGCCTTTTTAATTACGGCAGCGCGTTATATAACGGTAGGGGATAGTGCATTGGATTTAACCATTTGGGGGTAGGCTTTAAAGACTAAAAGTATAGGAACTAGTCCTTTAGGGCTAGCTAAATTGTTAATTGCTTTAAACGCCATTTAGAGTCCTATCTCCTTATTAATATTAGGGATTTCAGTTATAATAATCTGGTAGGCTCGCTATAATAGACTATAGTAGCGCTCTACTATTCTAATAGAGTTATATACTTCGACCAGTACTCCCTTTATACTAATTCCTATAATGGTGGCGTATTGCTTAAATTCCTTACTAATAAAGTTCTTTCTAGTGTCGTGGGTAATTAGGTCTAGTAGCCCTAGGTAGATATTAATCTAGCATATCCATAGAACATCCTATATATGTTTAGCGCTGATGTCTTATAGCTATCTACCGGCTTGGAATTGCGTTCCTTTATTAATAACATATAGGAGGGGTAATCCGCTAATATACATAATGTTAATAATGATATTGTAGTTAAAATTAACATTATCTTATAGGGTAAAGCGGAATCTACCTAGTAATTTGCTAAACTTCTAACAGTAGTAGCAGAACTTAGTTAGTTGCTTAATGGCCATTCTATTAGTTTTATAGCCAGTATAGTAGAATAGCTTTTATAATTTCTCAACTAAGGGATGTCTAAATTGGCGATATAGGCGCTGTAGCTCTATATCTGTTAAGTAGCAGGGGTTCGCGTTAAAGGATTTAGATAAATATAACTGTAGTAATAAGCTCTATAGGAGAAATAGGTGGCTAAACTATTATACTACTAGCACTTTTTTAGTGCGAGTAATAACAACGTTTCTAAGGTTGTTGTAGTAGATTTGGAGTCTGTCTATATCCGCTAAACAGAGCAAGAAGGGGGTATCCGTATAGATAATATAAAACTGTATCTTACCTATAGGGGTGACAACATCCATAGTTCTAATGGAGGTAGCAATTTTAATGCCAAACTACACGTTAACTTGTCCTTTAGTTAAGGTGTTAAGTCTTATAAATTAGTCCGCGTTCTATAATACTTGGAATTATCTATAACCAGCCGTAGACTTCTTTAATATACTAGTATTAATCATAATTCCTATAAATACTATAGAAGTATAGCGTAAAGCAGCGGTTGTTGTGTTGTAGTTAAACGGGTTAGTTTCCGTAGTAGGTTCTATAGAGGTTGTAGTAAGTAAGTAAGCGTAAGCCTTGTTAGCTAGTTCTATGCTTATAGAGGTTGCTTTGTCTATAGTAAAAGTCCCAAATAATATAAGGTAGTAGCTGTTAGGGTCTTCTAATTCTTCCTCGCTATTGTTATTATTAGTGTTTTTATTAGCGTCTGTATCTAGTATAAGAGCTTTAAAAGTCTTATTGCACTTATTATTGTTGTCTCCTTTATAGTAGATAGTGTATTGTCTAAAGCATTCTTTAAAGTTACCGTTGCGGCCCTTATTATTGTTAAAATGTCTTTTATACTTATTTCTAGAACGGTTCCACTCCTCCTCTATGTATTTCTATAAGCGGCAGCTCTCCTTTTGGCAAACGTAGCACTTAGCCTTTAGGGATCTGACGGTGTTTTGTCTATAGGAGCGGGTTCGGTTACGGTTATTACGGATGTTACGGCGGTATATACAATCTATAAAGTAGGCTCCTTAAGACAGTCTTATTAGGGCCTAAAAAGGGTGTTCCTTTTCCTATATAACTATAGAAGATTGTAACTTACTAATTAACTGGGAGAGGTCTTCAGAAGGGTTGGAAATGGTGATATAGCATACTGGTACTCCTTGGCAAGCGGTAACTAGCTTATTCGTAAGGAAGAGGTCTGTATAAAACTCTAGGTATAATCTATAGCAATATTTTAAGAGCTTATTAAAGAGTAGTTAGAAACTCTAATAGATTTGCTTATTAGGGTTTTTATTAATAATTCCTGAGAAGTTAGTGGCGTTCTATTTAGTAAGGTTTCTCTAATAGTACTCTAGTCCTTTAAAGAAGTAACGCATGTGGTTATATACCTTAGTGAATAATCTAGTTAAAAGGCTGCTATTATAGTAGTGATCCTAAGCAAGTCCCTTTAATATGGTTAGGAATACAGTTATATAGCCTTTAGGAGGTAGACCAGCTCTCTTGCAGATATTATAGAAGATAGTTAACTTAAAGTTAAAGCTATCACTTACTCCATCGTACTTCTGGTCGTCCGTGTAGATCTTAGCAATAGTAGCTGCCTCTTTGCTATACATAGGCAGGTGCATAGCAGGGTCGGTATTGGCAGTACTAGGGTAAAGATACTAGGCAGGAGGGGCACTAGGTAGGGTAGGAGCGGTTACTAGAGGGAGGGTAAAGGTAGTTGCCGTAGGTAATAATTACTAATTCTGCGTCTGTAGGAGTTAAATAAGGAGAGTAAGTAGTTAATCCTAGGTAGAGGTAGGTGCAGCTTACTATTAGGTGGCGGTTGGTGCAGTTTACTAGGGTATAGATGCAACAGCTAGTTAGGGTGTTATAGGGGTAGGTATTTATATTCTAGGTGTTGTAGCTATAGCTATAGGCTAGATTATAGGCGTTAGAGGTAGTAGAGGTAGTTAATAGTTTATAGGCATCAGCACCATATGGGAAGGTAGTAGGCTATGGGGGGGGGGGTTATAGGAACTAAAGAGGCTATAACTGATGGGGTTATAGCTTAATTTGATATTAGAGCTATTTATATTAAGTTAAGTTATTCTTATAGTACCACTATAATTATAGGGCTGACTTCCTTAAGAGCTCTTATAATTTCCTTATCTATCCATTTATAAGGTTCCTCTTCTGTAAGGACATTATACAGAACCTTATAAAGTGGGTATCTGTTGCTGTGTGTGGCAACGTATACTCCTCTTTAGAGTAGGTAAGTACGGAGCTTTACTCTAGTAATAGAGTGTATCTTTCTAAAGTCCTTAATAGTAAAGCCTTTAAATTCTTCTTAGAATAGCAACTATAGTATATAATCCATAAAGTTCTTATATGTATACTTATAGATTTTCGTTTCTATATATTCTTCTAGGTCTTCCTCTAAGGCAGTTGCTATATCAATCCTATAACCATGTCTGGCAATTCTCTCCTTCTATTTAGGATCCATCTTATTATGCAAAGCAGTGTACTAGTCCTTATATATATTGTAGTTTAAGGTTAAGGTTAAGGTTAAGGTTAAGGTCGAGGTTAAGGTTAAGGTCGTTAAGGTAAGGGTATTAAGGTAAGGGTGTTGAGGTAAGGGTGTTTGGGTATATACATCCTTTACAGCCGTTGGGCCTATAAAGTGTTCTTAATAAGACTGCGATTCTCTCAGCAATCTGTTATATTAGCTGTAAGGCCAGTACAAATTCTCTTAAGCTTAAGGGAGGTTGTAATCTTTTCTAAGTAAAGATACAATTCTCTAGGCGATTTAACGCGTTAGCAGTTAAGCTAATACGTGGTCTTAAGCTTTAAGGGTAATATAGCTTTCTTCTTTAACTAAAATAGACAAGGCTAGGCAATCTGTGTACTGTTTCTAGTACGGTTCTTAAGCTTTAGCTTATTGCGTATTTCCTGATCTGTACGTCTACTAATCAGTGTCGGTATACTTGCTTTATTAACGTGCACGAATATCACTGTATTGCGATACGTATGTGGTGTTAAAGTTGGTAGTTATTGATTATCTAGAAGTAAGGGGTTGCTCCAAGGTCAGGTTAGCTAGCCTTGCTTTATGGTCTCGTAACCACGTCACATGACTAACATTCCGACAGTTATGTTTTCTTATATTGGGTAGCGGTATAAAGTTTTGCCGTTTCTAATTATTAAATAGACTAATTAAGATTTTCTATCCCTAAAATAGAAAATTGCTATTAGCTTAGTTAAGGCGGTAAGTAGAATTAATATCTTTATAGTAGGTCTTAGCAAGGTAAATCTAACTAATTAAATAACTTTAACTACTGGTTAAAGTTCCTTAATATCTTGTAAATTATATAATTATATTATAAACATTATAATATATTTTAAGTTCTTTTTAAATTCAAACTTCCTATTATTATATTTTATGTATTTATATTAGGTAGCAGTTATTTACCTTTATATTATATCTATTTAGCTAAAGTAGGCCGCAAAGGATAGTCCTTATAGAATTCTTTTACTAAGAAAGGCGCGTCGGCCTTAATCTAGTTATAGGTTTCCTAAGTTTATATTTTATATCATTTCCACTTAATAAAAAGTTTAAATTATTTAGATTATGTTTTCTATTATATATTATTAATTAAGTTAATAAAGTAAGAACTATTACCGTTATTAATAATTATAGGAAGTAGTAGCGGCACTTTATAAGTTATAGGATTATCTCTTAAAGCTTTATTGTTCTTATAATACTAAGTAAGCGGCTACTGCTGCTTAATAACGGGCTCTTAACTCTTATTTACTACTTTTGCTTAGTTAATCTATTTTAAAAAGGTGCATAAAAAGGTGCGTTTTAAGGAGTAGAAACTTATAAAATAAGGTCTTTAGAAACTTGGCAATAAAAGAACAGTCCCTCCTCTATTAGAAAGGGAAATAACTTTAAATATCTTAGTAGCTACTCCTCTTAGGTCTCCCTTAGGTAACTTATTCTTTAGTAATCCTTCTTTATTAATACTACCTAACCCTTTTTCTTCTAATACTCCTATACCTTTTTTATGGCGTTCTTTAAATTATCTAGTAGAACTAATATACCTTACCTATAGGGAGTACTATTTCTAGCTTAATAGTAATATAGAGAGTCTCTCCTTCTATATCTTGCCCTATTTATAGCTAGAAAAGGTCTATAACTAGGGCTTTTCTTTTTTTAGATTGTTAGTGCGATTATTACCCTACTTATTTTTCTAATTAGGTTTACCTCCAAAGAAGTTTTCTTTTAACTTTTTAGAGTGTTTCTATAAGGTTGCTAGATGGGTATTAGGATGGCCCTAGGAGTCTTTCCCATTACTTAAGGTCCCTAACTTTAACTATTCCGGATTTCTCTTTAAGAACAGCTTCTTTAAAGTTTAGGTCTGCCCTATATTACTACCAAAATGCCTACACTTCTAGCTACCCTCTAGCTTCTTACTAGAAGAGGTCTGGTTCCTTACCGTATCTTTAGTGTTTAGAACCACTTATTTAAAATTAGTATATATAGTGATCTGCGATAGGGCTCCCATATGCTTTATTTCGTCATAAATTGCTAGCTTAATTTTAGCCCAGATAAATCCAATCTTCTCCTTTTTATAAATGCTACTATCTTTATTTTTAAAGGGCTTTAGATCTATTTATTAAGCACGAGTTTTTATAAAGTTTATAAACTAATAAAAATCTTAATAGTCCAGCTATATACTATTCTAGAATTGTTTTGTATTATTATATTATATAACCTACGGATCTTAGGTCTAACCCTTTAGGAAGGTCTGCAGCTATAGCCATATAGTAACTTACTCTTTATTAAGTTGATTAAGCGTAATCTAGTTTAGTAATTGGTCTTTAATCCTACTAATAATCCATTATATATGCTCTTTGGTATTATCTTATATTATTAGCATCTTAAAGAAGTTGTCTATCTTATAAACCCAGTTGTCTAGCTATTAGGCGCTAGGCCTATAGCGGATTTCTAAACTGCTAGAGGCCTTAGCCAATCAGTCTATATCCTTTTTCTATTTATTACATAGATGCCTCTCTAAGTTTTTTATACCTCCTTAGGTAGGTATTAGGTAGCCCCTAGAAAGCCCTTAGTCTTAGCTAGGTTATAAAAGAACTTATCTAGCTTAAATTAAACCCTACTAGATCTAAATTTGCCCTTAAAGGGTTTTAATATATTTATTAGTAGCTTCCTCCCGTATGGCTTCTAAGAGCCTTATAATAGCTTCCTAATATCCGTCTTAAAGGACATTAGTATGGGGCTTTTAACTTTCTAAACTTAGGCCTAGGGAAGCTCCGGCTATAGAGGTAGTATTAGCACTAGTAGCTAGTGCAGATTTCCTAATAAGCCTTAGGTCTTAAGTTAGTGTTTAGGTTAAATTACCTAAAGGGGTAGGCCCGCTTAGCTTATAAGCAGTCTATATACCACCACTATACTAATTATAGGCCGGTGGTCTTCCGGGAGGGTTCTGGTTGGGTCCCTAGTTAGACATATTAGTATATTCCTCTGGCATTTCTAGCTTAAGGGAAGATCTTAGTGTTGCCTCTAGCTCTTAATCTTTTAATTAGCCTAGGTAAGGCTAGAGGGGTTCCAGTTACTTTCTAGTAGCGTTATATCCATTATAGAGGGTGTCTGTGTTTTCCTTAGCGGTAACTTAGGTATATAAGAGTCTTTAAGCTCCTAGTGCATTTAGGTATTAGGGCTTGTTTAGCCATCTTACCTAGAGGTTTATATTATTATAATCTCTCCCTATTAGAGGGACCTTTCTACCTTAATATAACGGCTTTCTATAAGGTGTCTATAGAGTTTCTATTTAGGTTATCGCGAAGTTTTTTAAAGGAGGAATAGTGGATATAAATAAAATATGTAAATAAACAATCTGGTCTTTAAAGCCAACTGCCCTTCTAAATAGAGTAGGAAGGATTTAAATATAAGGGGACTTTGTAGATAGGGGGCTATAAAGACACAATTGTAGAACAGGATAGATTGGTAAGAGAGATAAATCCTTAAGGAGGTAAGGCCTCTGGGATTGTAAAGACTATATACTATAGGTATGTGCCTCCGGCACGTGACTGGCGACCAGCTAAGGGGCGTCTAGAGGTTATCCTAAGGGTAACCTAAGGTGTCCGCAATAATATCCCTTACACTTTCCCTATCCTATTTATAAAAAAGCCTAATAGAGGCCTTTATTTTTGTATTGACTATTAAAAGCTAAATACTATTACTTAAAAGGATTAGTATCTTATTCCTTTAATTAATAAAACCCTTACATGTTATAACGGAGCCTTATAGTGGAAACTATGGTGGACTCGTTAATAGGCTAGGTATATAGATATTAAACGTAGTTAATAATATAACAGTATAATAACAACTAGTGGAGTAGTTGCCTAATAGATTAACTCTAATTATATTCTAAGATTTACTATAAAGAGAGAACTATCTAGGTAGGAACTGTGGTCCTTTAAATATATAACTATACGCCTAAGAAATCCCTTTACTACGTAAGGTACGTGTTATACGTGTTATACGTAAACATACACTGTATATACTGCGTACACCGCGTATAACGTTATATAACTCGCTTACCACTCTTTATTATATGGTTTTACCAGCTCTATTTTAGACCATACCTATATTAACTAACTAGCTTCTTCCAACTCTTCTCTAAGCAGTTATAATATTGTACTTAAAGCGTCTATAACACCATCTTCCTCCTCTTTATCTTTGTCCTTAAAGATTCCTAATATCTTTAAGTCGTCTACTAGAGGTATAATGTCCGTCTAATTAACTTGGTTAATATCTTTACTTATTATACCTAAAGCTCCTTCTTCTTTATAAGCACAATGTTATACTCGCACTGTTGCTGCCATACTATTGCTTAGTGAGATTATGCCATCTCTGTATTCTTGTTGCATGAAAGAGGGGTTAGTTTGTATTATATTGGCAAGTCCCTCGTCTTAGCAACCCTTCTCTTATTTGGAGTACACTAAATTAAACGTTTAATTATCCTGCGACGTTCGTTCCGTTTCTAACGCTAAGTGTGCGCGTTTTATAACTCTTAGTAGTCTGCGAGTTCCCTAAGTAACTTGTTATAGGGTCTCGTGTTTAATCTGCCACTGTGAAGCTTAAGTCTAAGTTAGCTATTACCCGCGCTAAACTTCACCGGTCTTTAAAGGAGACTGCTCTAGCCCCTAAGGCTTAGTGTTGCTCCTTTAAGACTTAATAAGCTGCCTTCGCCCGGTTAACCCGTCTTAAGAATGTTTGTAAGAAAATCTGTTCTAAGGAGTAGAAACTGGTTTAGCAGGGTTTGTCTAAGCTAGGTAACGAGAGAGTAGCGTCTCCTAAGAAGAAGACAACTCCGAGTAACGTAGTAGTTGCTCCTCCTAGGTCCCCCTTAGGTGACTTGTCCTTTGGCGATTTTTTTTAATGCTCCCTAACCTGCTTTCTTCCGATACTCCTATACCTTTCCTATAGCGTTCTCTAGGTTACTTAGTAGTTTCTAGGTAGTCTTACTATAGCCTATCTACTTTACTTTATACTATGTTTTACTATCTACGTCCTTGTAACTAATAACCTTTAAAACTTACTATTCGTCCTCTTCCTATTCTCTATACGTGTCTGCTTTATAGACTGGTGGCTTAACATTCCTGTGTGCTAGTTTTAGTATTGCGATATACTATATAGAGTAGATTTTTATTTTCTCTAGTAAGTCTAACTTGTATATAACTTCTAAGATCTTTACCTTAACTATAAATAGTCCTAGTCTAACATAATCTAACTTCTTACTTAGTTGTTAACTCTTAAAATTTTTATATAGTAGCTATACTTTTTCCCCCTCCTTAAGATCTAGTCCCTTAGATCTCCTAGCGTTATAGTACCTTTTTATTCTTTCTTATACTAGTTTAGCTATTTCTTTAAAGTAATTATAAAGACTTATTAACGTCTCTATTCTTTCTTTAGCTATGCTACTTATTTTCTTTACTTATTATGGTGTTAATGACGTTCTTGGCTTATATCCGTAATTTGCCTTAAAAGGTAATATACCTATTTCTTCCTATGGTGTTGCGTTATATATAAACTATATAACTAGTAATAACAATACCTAATTATTCTGTGTATAATTAATATAGTGCCTTAGATACTATTCTAGTGTCTAGTTTAGCCTTTCTATTTAACCGTCTGTCTGTGGGTGATATATAGTTAATGTCGCTACTTAAACCCCTTGTTTTGCTAAGAATACTTCCTAAAACGCTGCTATAAATCTTAGATCTCTATCCGATATAATCTTACTTAGTGCTCTATATCTTATAAACACTTCCTTAATATAGATTCTAGCTACGTCTTCTGCGGATATTTCTTCTATATATGCTATAAAGTAACCCCACTTGGTTAACTTGTCTACTATTACTAAGATCGCGTTATAATCTTGCCCTATAATAGGATCTCTTAACTTTAGTAACTTAACGATAAAATCCTATAATATGACCTTCTATGGTCTTTCTGGTATTTTAATAGGTTGTAATCCTCTATACGGCTTATGCCTTATTAGTTTGTTCCTCTAGTAATCTGGATATTCCTTTATAACTTGTCTCGCTAGTCCCTAGATTCCTTAAATAATGTATTCTTTTTAAAGTCTTAACACTAAGCCTGTAGCTCCGTTATGTCCTTATATTATTCCTTTATAAAACTCTTTTATAAACTCTTCTGCTATTAACTTTGGAACATAGGTTGCTTCTCTATTCTTATACTATTCTAACTCTAGATCCTCTGCCTATGCCTCTAGAATCTTTTATATCTAATTACTCTCTAGTAATTTGTAAACCTGACTTTCTCTAGTCGTTGCGATCTTTGGATAATTTTACCTAATTACTCTATCTTAATCCTTTTGTAGTGAAGCCCCTAATAGCTTCTTATTGTTCTATAGTTTAGCTTTTCTACTTAAAGCATCTGCTCTTGCATTGTCTGTACCCTTAATATACTAAATTTCGAAATGGTATTCTATAAGCATTTCCGCCTATCTAACCTGTCTTTGGTTTAGTTCTTTTGTTGTTAGGAATCCTGTAAGGTTCTTATAGTCCGTTTTAACTATAAATAGTTTCTCTATGCCTTATAAGAACGCTCTCTATTCCTTAAGTGCTATAACTATGCCTAGCAACTCCTTGTTATAGATGTTGTAGTTTAACTCTAGTCGTATTATCTTTCGACTATAGTACGCCACTAGATGCTATGCATCCTAATGCTTTTATAGCAAACATACTCCTAGTGCAAAGTCTAATATATCTGTTTCCACAACTGTCTCTAACTCTGGTTTAAAGATTTTAAGAACTGGCTCCTGGGTAAACAACTCCTTAAGTTCCTTAAATAACTTCCTTTACTTGTTTCCCTATATCTATAGTTCCTCTTTCTTTATTAGTCTTATAAATAGCTTAATACTCTTTAACTATTGTGCTATAAACCTCCTATAGTAATTGCAAACCCCTAGAAACGATCTTAACTGCGTAATGTTCTCTGGTTCTTGCCAACTTACTATAACTTTAACTTTCTTTAGGTCTATGCTAATTTTTCCTAGTTTAATAATAAATCTAACGAAATTAATCTTCCTAGTAAAGAACTCGCATTTCTTAATTACTACTGGCATTTTTTCTTCTTATAGTCTCTTTAAGACCCATTTAACGTGTTCTCTATGTTCTTCCTTACTTATTAAGTAGATAATAATATTGTTGAGATATACCATAACAAACTTATCTAGGTGTTCTCCTAATACGCTATTAATTTGTTTCTGGAATGTTGCTAGTGCGTTTATAAGTCCAAATTATATAACTAATAGTTTATATAGTCCTTCCTTTAACCTAAAGGCTGCCTTCTATTTATCGCCTTCCTTAATTCTAATTTAATAGTATACCCACCTTAGATCTATCTTTATAAAGATCTTCGCGTTACCTATCTTATCTTGGATTTCGCTAATTAAGGGTAAAGGATACCTATCCTTTCTAGTAATGCTGTTTAACTGTCTATAGTTAATGTATATCCTAAGTTTTCCGTTTTTCTTTAGGATAAACAGTACTAGATATCCTACTAATAACTGCGATGGTCTAATATATCCCTTTTGTAAGTTCTCCTAAATAAACTCTTTAAGCACTACTGACTCGGTTTTAGTAAGCTTATAGATTAGAAAGAACTTTAGACTAGTTCCCAGTTCTAACTCTATTTTATAGTCCCATGCTATATACTCTAATAGCTTTTTACTTTCTGGTAACTATAACCTTTTGCCATACTTATAGTATCTTTTTGGTACATAACTTAAGCCTTACTTAATCTCTTTATATGTCGCTCCGACTTAGTACCATACCAACTTAGTTTGCTGTCGCATCTTACGTTATTAAGTATCTTTAATATTAACCTAACCTATAACCTAATTGATCTTTGGATTGTATTCCTATAACTAAGGTATTCCTAGTATCGCCTTATCCTTTCCTAATGGTAGGATATTAAAAGACATCTTAACTTGTCTCCCTTTAATAGTTAATTAAATAGGTCTTGTTTTAAGATTAATAATGCCTCCTTTATAGGCTATTTAATCTCCTAAGATTATCATTAGTGGATATAGGTGTTCTTTTTGTCTATATAGTAACCCTATTCTTTTCACTGCTACTAGTAATATATAGTTCCTTATTACTCTACTATCTATTAGCGCCTCAAACTATTAATTTTGCCATTTAACTCTTAAATTTAGGTGTTGACCTTAAATTCCTTTAAGGGCCTAAGGCTCTACTACTAGTTCCCTTTAGTCCTATAGGCCTCCCCTTTTCCTAACTATTAGCTACTAGATCCTATTTATACTTAGTCCGTCTTAGGCTAATACTTAGTTTACTTCTTTTCCTCTATATACTATGGACAAGTATTCTCTAGACAATTCCACTACTATTATCCGTCTAGGCATTCTTCCGTAAGGAATCTTCCTAGTTAAAGTATTAGGTCCCCTTAACTTTGTACTTCTACTAGGTGCCATCTATACATATACTTAGCGTCTTTGTACTTTTTTTCGTCTAGTGCCCAATATATCCTTATTAGGTACTTTTAAGCTTTATCTTTTAGTGCTCTATATATATTACACGTATTATCTATATAAGCTATCCACGATAGTATATAATGCGCTAAGTGACTTAGGTTAACTCTTAACTTATCTTTATCCTTAAGTTTAAACCTCTATTTAACTAATCTAACTATTAGTCTCTCGTTTACAGGTACTAAGACTTATTATTCACTTCTCCAGTCCCTAGATCCTTCTTCTAGGTTTCTTAACATTATAATTAATACTTCTTTAATATAACTTATGCGTTTTTCTGTAATAGGTTAGTCTTAAATAACTTTTTCGTCCAGCTATATATAGAAATCTTCCCATTTATTACTATATCGTTGCCTATACCACTTTCCGTATAACTGGTTTAGTATATATAGTCTATCTATTAGAAAGCACCTTATTATTACTGCGTTATAACAACCTTTAGTATATCTTTCTTTAAATCTAGTTGAAATCCCTAGATCCTCTTCTTATTCCAGTTCGTTTAACCACTTTACTCTAGGCGTCCCTACCTTAGGCCTATTAGTGACTCTTTATACAGGTACTCTGTCCCTTATACGTCCTAATATAGCTAATCTCTTATCTAGCTTCTATTCTTACTATATAATAATTCTTTGCCTAAACTTATTTATAGTTTCTTATTTTCTGCGTCTTGCAACTAGGTCCTTAAAGTTATCTTACTTCTTAGTTTCTATATTAACTTTCCAATCTTTAGGCTAAACACCGTGTTCGCCTAAAATTAACGTTCTTATTTATTCCCTAAACTTATAGTTCTTAAACTTGCGTCCTGTACTCACTTGTTTGTCTTTAAACTAAGTCGCTGCCCTTTCCTATCAGTTTTCATCCATAGTAGGTCCTTAGGTGTGTCTTATCTCGTCTTAAGAATCTTAAGCGTCTTTCATCTCGTCTTAAGAGTCTTAAGCCTATAGCCTCTTGCCTTTACCGAGTGGTAAGCTAGCACTAGCAGTCATCTACTTGCTTAATCCTCTTTAAATATTGCTCCTTCTGTCTTATAAAGCGATGAATGCCGTATCCAACGGTGTTATAATACCCGTTACTAATCCGCGTTCTATAGTGGTCTTAGTTTCTACTTCTATTACATTATTAAGGTTTAAGCGCTCCTAGTTAGCCTCCTTTTCTTTCTTATCACTATTAATTAATAAGTACTCTAACTCTATTATTATGGTTACTAATCTTTATCCGTATATTGCTGTAATATCTTAATCTAGCTTATAGAGTTAATCTTATTCTTTATCTAACTTTCTAGTTCCTTTAAGTCCTCTTAACTCTAGCTCTTATGGCTAATAGCTTACGCTATACTTAGCGTCCTTATAAATTCGGCATGCGTTATTATAATAAAACGCGAAGTATTTAATCAAACACTCCTTAGTCCCGCGTAATACACTTATATCCGTACTATCGTACTCTAACAACCTAGTACCCTTTACCGCGTGGCTACTCTAACTACCTCTATAGTCTCTAGCAAAATAACCTTTCTTTCCGCAACTTATATAAGCTCCTTCTTTAAACCATTCTTCTTATTATAGAGTCCGCCTAAACGTCTTCTACTGCTAAGATCCCTAGTTTAGCCTCTACTCCTTAGTCCTTTAATTACTTAATCCTTAACCTTTGGGTTTTTATAGTTTCTTACTCCATCTTCTAGATTCCTTGGTACCGCTTAGGTCTATTAGCTTTCCGCCATTCCATAGTTTCTAACTTTAGCTTTATTAATGCGTGCTCTATGCCTTATACAACTATAGAACTCTATCCTGTCCTTTCTTAGCTTGTTCCCTTTAATAGATCCTATTATTAATCTTTATTAACTAATCTATTAACTCTTATAGAGTATCCGCATCTTCCATTAGGATAATTGCGTTCTAGACTTTAGCCTTAAGTCCTTATTTATACTATGCTATAAGCGCCTTATCGTTCTACTTAACCTATATTATAAGTATCTAAAACTATATTATATACTCAAGTGCTGAAGTTCGCTATACTAAGTTTTAAAGCTTTTATTTTACTATAGTTACTACTTCCAGGTCTCCAAATATCTATATTAGTCTCTCTACAAACCCGCTCCAACTAGTAAATATATACCATACTTCTTAATTAGTAGTTGTTATTCTATTAACTTAGATCTTAGTAAGGTAAGGTTTAAACCACTTAAGTGCCCTTCCTATTAAGAACAATCCTATATACGCTACTTAGTCCACGGGTATTACCAACTTTACTCCCTCTTATATAACCTTAAAGTGCATTTACGTTAGGAACTCTTTAAGTTTCAACCTCTCCCCTATAAATCGTTTAATAGACGGTAACTTAACCTTAGCTGCTCCAATTCCATTAATATGTTCCTTAAATATCCTATTATTGTCTATTAATTAATTAACTATTTCTTATAACTAACCCGTTATAACTAGCTGCAAATCTATATCCCCTATACTGGTGTCTCTTAACCCTAAGCAGGGTAGGCGAAATCTAATCTTATCGCGATACAGATTGACGATCCACTATCGATACGATATCTCGTATCGTATCAAAGTATCGTGATATTCCTTGGCATTCCCCATCAAATTTTCTTCTATTAAATTTATTACTTTTCTACTATAATATCGTACGAAACATGGCTTCAGAAGCGGATTCATCTCTTCTTAAAAATACTCCTAGCTTAATTAAGAGCTCTAGCACACAATAGGCTCAGCTTCGATCTCTAGTCCATAAATTTACCCACCCACCATACGAAAACGAGCCAATATTCAATAAAAAGAACCGACGGCTTATATACTGCAATCAGTGCAAAAGCTACTCAGCATTATTAACCATAAATATAAAAAAACACCTTATAAAAGACCACGCAATCTCTGTCAACTTAAAACAGCCTTATACTCGTATGAAGGAGCAAGCACTTAAAAAGCTTTAGAAACTTTAGGCACAAACAGTATTAGAATTTAGGACGGATAAAGTTAATTCTATAATCCTTACAAAGGTTCTAAATAAGGAAGTTATCTAGCAAGCTCTTATTAACTTAGTTATTATATAAAACCTTCCATTCCAGATTATAGAGTGGGAAGAGTTCCATATCTTCTGTTAGGCTCTTAATCCAAAATCATCCAATTTAATAACAACAACACACACAGAAATCTCTTAGATAATTACCCATTCCTTCTAGTTACAGAAAGACATCGTACAAAGACAAGTTTAATTAGCATTAACAAGTATTTATCTTTCTATTAATATCTGGACGTCCCTAATTAACCACCTTCTTCTTATAGTCTGTACCCACTTTATTAATAGCCAGGATAACTAGATAAAAGCTCTTCTTACCCTTTATATAGTATCTAGTCACAGTAGAGCCAAATAATAAAATACTCTTCTCCCAGTCCTAGAGGAGTATAGGATTGTACAAAAGCTTAGAGCTATTATTATAGATAATTCTACAATAAATAATACTCTCTGTTATATAATCCACAAGTATCTCACTAATAATAAGGATATTACCTAGGATCCCATCCAACAATATATCCGCTGCTAGGGGTATACTATTAATCTTGCCGTCCAGGCCTTCCTCTTTAAAGGTACTCTTAAACTTAAGGCTATTAAGTCATATAAAAGGAATAACGTAAGCGGAAAGGGGCAAAGTTATAAGAAAGAGATTAAGCAGAAACAGGCTTTCTGAGCAATAGGCCTACTTGGTAAGCTTTATAATGTTATAGTACACTTCTGTACCTCAGCAAGTCGTACAAAGGAGTTTAAGACTTTAGTTAGAAGACGAGTTCCACTTAATAATCATATAAGATAGAATAGCTGGTATTAAATGCTAAGCGTCTTACTTAAGCATAAGTTAGGAATTAATAACTATATTAAGAGCAACTTTAATATACTTAAGGAGGATTATATCTTGCCGCAAGACTAGAAGCTTCTTTATATAATTTATACCTTTCTAAAGCCATTTTACTATGTAACATTAAAGACACAAGGGGATTATGCAACACTTAATCAAGTACTCTTTACAATGAATGTGCTTATTAAACATATAGAGAACTCTCTTATATAACTCTCTAGCTACTTTATTTTAAGCTAAAGCTAATATTATATAATAGGTACTCTTTAAATCAAATAAAGCTCTTTTACTTTGAGTAAAGAATACATAGGTAAAGTTTAACAAGTACTACCAGAGAATAGATAACTCACCTCTTTATACTACTACACTTATTCTTCACCCAAATTGTTATACGAAGTATATTAAGACATTTTGGAGGAAGGAATAGCAGAAAATAATACTTCTAAAGGTTTAACGGCTCTAGGAAACATACTAAGAATTAGAGAGGCCTATTACCTCTCTTTAGATAACATCATATAATAAGCTATTATAAGATAAGTATAAGGAACTTAATAAGTACGATTAAATTATAAACAAGTTAAATAAAAGGGTTACTTAACTAGCAAGCCAGGACAAGTACAAGGACTACTGCTCTAAAGTACCGTACAAAATTAAAGTTTCTCCACTTTAGTGGTGGTCTCAAGAACAACAAATAAAGCGCTAGCCGTAGCTTTCACTCTTTACAAGAGAGGTACTTTTAATTCTAGCTATAAGCAATAAACCAAAGAGAGTATTTTCAGGAGGATGTCGTATAATATCATGGGAAAGAATAAAGCTTGGAATATTAAGTGTTAAAAGAACAGAGTGTATAAAGAGTTAGCATAGGAGTAAAATTTTAGAAGAGAATAGCTAGATTTTGGATAAAAGGAGGAATAAAAGAAATACAGTAGTCGTACAAGGGAAGGCATATAAGAGATATATTATACAACGCTAAGGGGTAGAGGTATAAGATATATAAATTAAATAATTTTAGGCAAAGGTAACCACTAAAGGCGCGTAGGTAGCGTATGTAAATATATGCTAACTTTTAAACTTAATAGATTATAAGTTTAAATCCCACCAACGTCGTCCTTTATTAAGAATCGGGAAATATAATTGTCTAGTATACTTCCCGTCCTATCATATAAGAGATTCTCCGGTAACATTGCCATAATATAAGTAAACTCTCCTCTCCATACGATATACCTATATAACTAACTACTCTTAGAATGAGCAGGAGAGGGTAGAAGCTTTACCGGCAATTAATATAGAGGCTTAGGTAGAGGGGGTATTAGAGAAGCAGGTTCGGACGGGGAGGCCCTTATATATAAATACAATTCTAATTCAGAGCCGTGGATCTCTAAATATAACTATAAGTAAGCTATATTACTTATACAAGGCAGAGAGCTAATTAACGCTAGCCATATAAGGCTTATACGGCAACTCCGCGTTGTCCAGTAGGCCCTTACCCCTTTACTAAGTGTCAGAGTCTCCCAGGGTTCTATAGTAGGTGCTGTGGAAATTGCAAGTGGCGGGATCATAGGGCTCAATGTTCATCGTACAATAAAAATTCTCAGCCTATAGCGGCGGCAGTAGGAGCATTGGAGGGTGAGGATCGGATCGTGGAACTAGAGGATAACAAGGAATAGATAAAAGTTACTAAGTTCAATCTCCTCTCTTTTTTACTACTTTTATTTTATAGTATTTTATATAAAGAGAAGTATAAATAGAGAGGGTAGAAAGGTAATACCTAATTAGTAGAGAAGCTAAGGACGTTAGTAGATTACTCGCTTATTTGGTAGCGGATTAAAAAAAATCAATCGATATGATATGATATGATATGATCTCGCGTATCGTATCAATCTAATCGATAACGGATTTCGCCTACCCTGACCCTAAGGTCGTAGCTGCCATAGACTGGGTCGTGACTAGTGCTTTAGGTGGCATATTGTTTAACCTTATTAATACTATAACTAGGTAGTAAATATATAACAGAGCCTTATAGTGGGAACTACAGTGGACTCGTTAATAGGCTATGTATATAGATATTAAACATAGTCAACAATGTAACAGTATAATAATAACTGGTGGAGTGGTTATCTAACAGATTAACTCCAATTATATTCTAAGATTTACTATAAAGAGAGAACTATCTAGGTAGGAACTGTGGTCCTTTAAATACATAACCATACGCCTAAGAAATCCCTTTGCTACGTGAGGTACGTGTTATACGTGTTATACGTAAACGTATACTGCGTACACTGCATATACCGCGTATAACGTTATGTAACTCGCTTACTACTCTTCGTTACATAGTTCCACCAGCTCCATCTTGGACCGTACCTGTATTAACCAACTAGCTTCTTCCAACTCTTCTCTAAGCAGTCGTAACATCGTACTTAAAGCGTCCGTAATACATGTCTAAGCTAGGTAAAGATCTTTACTAAACTTAATATCCGCTAAGCTTTTTACTAAATTAGGATAGACCCTATATCTAAATATTTAATAACGTTCTGTACCTATTACAGGTCCTATAAATATAAAGTTCTTCCTTTTAGACTAATAAACGGACTGGCTATATACTAAAGGTATATAAATAACGTTCTTTTTAATTGCCTTAATAAATTCTATATAGTATACCTAGATGACATTCTTATATACTTAGACAATAAACTTAAACACTAGGTTTATATTAAAAAGGTCCTAAAGAGATTATAGAATGCGGACTTGCAAGTTAATATTAAGAAATATAAATTTAGGGTAAAACGCATAAAGTATCTTAGGTTTATAATAAGTATAGATAGGATTGAAGTTAACCCTAAGAAGGTTAATATAATCTATAACTAGAAATCCCCTTATACTGTAAAGGGGATCTAGTCCTTCCTTAATTTTTATAATTTTTATTACTAATTTATCCGCAACTATAGAGTTGTGGTAAAGCCTTTTATATAACTTACCCAGAAAGATACACTTTTTGTCTTTAATAATGACTATATTGAAGCCTTTAAAGAGTTAAAAAATTGGCTTATCTCTTCTTAAATCCTTTATTACTATAACCCAGACCTTAAATTAATACTAGAGATGGACGCTTCTAATGGAGTTATAGTAGGAATCCTATTATAGTTATATCTAGACAGTAAATAGTACCCTATTACTTTCTTCTTAAAAATAATAGACCTAGCTAAGTATAACTATAAAGTACATAATAAAGAAATGTTAGCTATTATCTAATTGCTGTCTTAATAGCGTGTAGAGCTAGAAGGCACAAACTCCTAGATTAAAATATATATGGATTATAAAGCCCTAGAGTGCTTTATAACTATAAAGTATCTTACTAGATAATAAGCCTACTAGGCTAAAATACTCTCCTAATTCTTCTTTATAATTATATATTATTCTAGTAAGCAAAACTTTAAGGCTAATATATTAACCTAAAGGGAATAAGATATAGGACCTTAGGATAAGCTAAAGGCCTAATACTAGATGCGTACCCTCTTTTACCCTAAATAGCTTAACCTATAGATCCTTAAGGAGCTAGACCCTAAATAGAATAATTTAGCACCTATAGAAGGAAAAGTCTTAGATAAACTAATAGGGCTAATTAATTGCATCCTAACTACAAACTGTATAGCTAACTCCCTAAAGGCCCTCCACAACCAAGCCATAAAAGGTAACCCTAATTTGGAAATAAAAGAAGGACTGCTCTTATACTAAGAACGGCTTATAGTTTTAGATATTAACAACCTATAAATAGAGCTAATTTATAAAGCCTACTATTAAGTCTCTATGGTATACCCTAGTTAAGATAAGACCCACCAACTGCTGGCGCCCTATTACCACTAGTAAGGACTTCTATCTAATATAGCACAATTTATTAAAAACTACCACGCCTATAAACGCGTAGATGCTCCTAGGGATTAAACTCCTAAATAGCTATAACCGCTGCCAGTTTTAGAACGCCCTTAGCAATATATTATAATAGACTTTAAGTTATTTCTAAAGGACGCCCATGGCCATAATACGGCCTTTATAGTAATTAACCAATTATATAAGCAATCTATCTCCCTTCTATGTTTTAAAACCATAACTATAAAGGATATGGCCCGCCTCTATATTAACAATATCTATTAATTCTATAGTGCCCCTAAATTAATTGTCTCTAACTATAGTCCCCAGTTTATATTAGATTTCTAGAATAAATTCTACTATATTTTACCCCTAGACTAACAGTTAAATTAAGATTATAAACCAGTACCTTAATTAGCAACTACATCTCTTTATGGACTACTATTAGGACAACTAGTTAGAATTACTGCCTATAATAGACTACGTACAGCTTACACTCCCCCATAATAGTATAGGGATGTCCCTATTTAAACTGCTCTATAGGTATATACTATAAACGTCCTTTAATTAGGATAGGTGTTATAGCGACTTAGTTAATTAAGGCATAAGCGCCGTAAAGAATATATGCAAGCCTATATAATTAGAATGTCTATAGACTTGGATATCAAGATAAGGAGCAGAAGAAGGTCGTGAAAAGGATACGTCTATATACATAGAGTTAAGACGTAAGCGAAACCCCTGACTAGGCCCTATCTAGGTTACGCACATTAGTGCCGTAATAATAGGCCTACTAAACCCACTATGGCCTGCAAACGCCTTAGCTATAAAGAGGCCTGGGTATTTGCTAAGAGAATATATAGAGCCTAAAAGACTGCTTAAACAATTATAAGAAAGGCATAAGAGAAAAAGGAGTCTAATGTAAACCAACATTATTATAAGGTGGACTTCTAAGTAGGAGATAAGGTATAGGTGTTAATAAAGAACTAGAAAACCTAAAGGCTAAGCTATAAGCTAGACCACTAAATAGTCGGCCTATATAAGACTCTTTAAAAGGTAGGATACTCTTTTAAGATTAAGCTACTAGAATTAATAAAGATCTACCCCATTTTTTCTCCGGACCGGCTATAAAAGGATATAGATAATCTACTGCCTAGATAGTATAATAACCCCCTACTACTAATCTAGATCATAGAGGACAAAGAATAGGAAGTTAAAGAAATCCTAGTAGTAAAAAAGGTCTGTAATGTCTTAAAATACTATATAAGCTGGGTAGGCCATGATAATAACCTAGAGTGATACCCCATATCTAATTTTAAGTACTCCCCCTATAAGCTATAGGACTTCCACCTAGCCTACTATAACCTCCCTAGACTACTACGTAAATTAAACAGCTAGATTAAATACTAGGAAGAAGGGTTAGATAATTATAACAATTTAAATAATAATAGGGAGCTTGGACAACGCCTAAGGGCAGGCTTTTTTAGGAAGGGGGGATGATATAACAGTGCTAGAGTGCGTCACCTGCCAAATTCTGCTATATTCTGCTACCTGGCATACTGTCTAATACTGTTTCTTACTATTAGCTCGCCTACTATTAGCTTGTCTACTACTAGCGCCTTGGCGGCTCGCGCTACTTATTTTGTTTATACAAGCCCTTACGGCCACCTTTCCTTCTCCTTAGCTTAGTATCTTTATTAGATAGCAATCCACAAGCTTTAGTTTAGAGGCATTTGTGCAAGCCGTCACACTAGTAACTATATTCCTTACAGTCTCCCTAAAAGACTAGGGGATTAGAGTAATATATATTAGACCCTATAGTAGCAGCTTAGGTTCAGTTATTATAGTTTTTATTATCGCTGCTTTAGTAGGGGTTCCCATTAGGTAAAGCTACTTAGCACTAACCCTCTGTCGGGCGTTAAGTAGGTAAAGTTACTAAGGGTGTAGATACTTAGGTGGCGTTATATACAGTAAGGAAATATCTAGCGTTATTACGAATATACTCGTTAAGCTAAGATTATAGGTATTTAATTATACCCTCTTTTTCGGTAACTGTAGCAATAAGTGCAATCTCAGTCTTCTTTAACCATTGGACGTCGCGTTTAGACACGCGGAGGTCGCCTTCGATCTCTTAGCGCATGTTATTGGCGAGCGCCTCACAAGCCTATAGGTCTTAGATAATATCGCGATCTTAGGCAGTACGCATCTCAGCTTATATAAGCTTTAGGTAGTAGGATTAATTGGCGTTGTAGGTTAAATATAGGTATTGGATTGTTCTTTGGGTTTGATATAGTGGCTAGTAAGAAATATTGTCTTACTATTATGGTTTTCGTGGAAGTATAAGGTAAGGTAACTCGTAGACACGCTACTTCTGGTAGCGCCTACAGTATTATAGAGACGTAGAATTGGTTATAGGCTAAGCGTTAGTGGTAAAAAGGTGCAATGGCTATAGAGCGTATGTATTTGAGGAGTCTACAAGACGTTACGCGATTGATCGTAAGGGTCAAGGGTGTAGGGAGGTGATATACTACGCGTAGCTGACGTAAGCTATACGCGAGGCGTACGCGAGAGCATGGGACTTTGTTAAGGAGTCTCCTATAGGGGCTCCTATGGTGGCGTTCCGTAACAGCTATTACTATAGGGTAATTAAGGATATAAGACAGCGCGTAGAAGACGGTATAGTAAGAGATAAGAAATAAGCTATTAACTGGCTAGAATAGCTACGAGGCCGGCGTTCTTTAGATTAGCTTTATAAGAATATTTAACTATTAACTAGCCCTTAGGGCGGGGGAGGGAAAGGGAGGGAAAGGCTCTATATTAAGCAGTATATATATATAATACTATTTTACTATAGGACTACTATAGTAACTAAAACGCCTTAATATAGAACTTTACTAGTAACTAAAATGTCTTAATATAGAACTGTACTATCCTATGCGCTGGTGGCGTCCAACGAGTTAGTGGTCTGTGCGCGAACACCAAAACATTCATAAGAGGTCTACCAAGCAGCTCAACACCACCAATATGGGTCGCAAACGTGCTTCCAATAATATAGACTTTGTTGGGCTTTGAGGATAAAATAGGGCTGCCTGTATATCTATTTTAGACTTTATAAGGCCTTGATATCGCGAACAACCGCATGGCTTTATGGCACGATAAGGACGTTGATATAAGGCCTCTTATTAGCTCGCTTACCATTGGACGTGTTCCACCAGCGCATGGGATAGTAACCGAGACGCCTTAATATAGGACTATACCCTAGTAACTAAGATATCTTAATATAGGACTATACTATAGTAACTAAGACACCTTAATATAGGACTATACTCTAGTAACTAAGACGTCTTAATATAGGACTGCACTATAGTAATTAAGACGCCTTAATATAGAACTCTACTAGTAACTAAGACGTCTTAATATAGAACTGTACTGTAGTAACTAAAACACCTTAATATAGGACTATACTCTAGTAACTAAGACGTCTTAATATAGGACTATACTCTAGTAACTAAGACGTCTTAATATAGGACTATACCATAGTAACTAAGACGCCTTAATATAGGACTATACTATAGTAATTAAAACGCCTTAATATAGGAATAGAGCCCGTTTAGGTGTTGTAAATTTAGAGTAATATTACGGAACCGTCCAGAAGTACCGATCTAACATAAATTATATACCTTTTCGCCTAAAATCGCGTGCGAAAGTACTTAAGGGCGGTTACTGCGTAACCTTATATAGGGTTTGGGCGTGTTATTAGTAGGGGTGGCCCTAACCTTACATTAACCTAGGTTATAACCGCGCCGAATTAGCCCCCCTAATATGTAATAGATATATAAAACGGCACCACATGTCGGGTTTAAATATACTCAGAGCCCAAGAGGAACCAAGACAGTTTCGATGGAATGGCTGAGGAGGAAAGTATAAGTTGACACTACCCGCGCATTATTATCTAGCTAAACTAAAAGAGATGACTCGGAAAAAAATTAAAACGTCTATAAACAGAATGGAGTGAGATGAATGGACGTAAAATCTGCGAACTAGAAAATTTAAATGAAGAAATAAAATGCAAGCAGGTCAATACACCCAAAGCTAGGCAGATGCATCGACGAACTACATAATAAAGCGAAATATGAAAGAGCCGGAAAGACAGACACGCGGGTACCAATGCTACCTATAAAGTCTTCCCATTTCTAGGCCACGAACATTTCTCGTAGACCCAATAACAATATTACCAATCTCCTTGTCCGGGCTTGAATCCCCGACCCTCAAATTAATATGTTTCAAGAGCTTTACCCTTTCCTCTGCATCGAGGTATGAGCCTCCAGGAAGTGTTGGTACTTGATATGCCCGAGTCAATGCGGACAGATAGTCGGTAACATTTGGACCGATTCTGAGGAATGACAAGATTCCAGATAGAAGCGCTGCGCAGAGTATCACTATCGTTGCAATAGAGAGCAAGGCGAGCCAACGCTTGTTGCAATGAAGGTATTTCTCCGTCGTTTGAACAATGGCCGTGGTGTTCATGGTAGTGGTCGAAAGCCCAAAGGGCTGGTAAGCTCCGGTAACATCGCCAGTGAATGAAGTCGCCATCCAGTACGTATTGATAATCTGGGTCAGCCGGAATGCTAAGGTCTCTACTCCAATGCTTGACAAGTCCACTTCAAAAGAATAATTCGAGGACTGGAAGGAAGATGGATCCAGTAAATATGTCTCGAATCCACCTGAAAATGCTGTGCCACTATGCGTGAGAGGAAAAGCTGTTGCGAGATCAGAAAGAAACCACAGCTGAAAGAAGTGGCGATTACTGGTTGAGTTCGGCAGGCTTTGCATGGTTGAGTTTCGGACGGCTGAAGCTAAGCAGGCTGACGGGCTGCATTCTGCTCTCATTTCAACTAGATGGGGAGTGACTAGAGTCTCGAAGTGTGTTATATGGGAGGGACTGCCATTTCCGTCGCTCTGCTCGAATATTAATGGTATAGGGTCGTTGTCATTCCCTTTATCTGGTGTGGAAATGACAAATTGCCATAAATGGTTGCTTCCAACAAATGACTTATATTCTGAGACACTGTAGTTCGTTAAGCCTGCCCAACTAGTATTGGTATAATTTTTTTCATAGTGAGTTAAATTGATAGGGGGAACTCGCCAATACCATGTCTTAAGCATAAACGAGAAATTAAGCGACTGGGAAGGCCTTGAGAAGGGTATGCCTATCATCGAAGTATAAGAAGTGGTATTTGGAGTCCCCAAGCTAATCCAGCCATCTGGGTTAGGCAAGTCGTTAATCTCTTCCATAACTGGCACCTTCAGGTTCCCCCAGGGGTCTTGGCCGGTAGCCCTGACATTATCAGGAGTCAGAAGGGATGCAAAAAAAACGGCGTTGGCCCCATCAAGCAAACCGAGGCAATCTGCACAAGCTAGCTCGTCTGTCCCGTTAGGGTATATATAGTGCATCGGGGATGTTGACTGAACGTTCCTATCCTGTGACGAGAGAAATCTGAGTGTTGCTTGGCTACCGAGAGGCGATAACGCCCAGATAAAACAAAGAACCATAGGTAACCAGTGTAACGAACGCAGCGAAAGTGGAGCGAGATACGTCTGGGCAAGCGTAGTACTTTGACTGAGGTAAGCAAAGCTTAACGCGTTCACTCCTTTCTCCAGGCGCCACTTTAAGGCGTTATTCAGAGTTCGCCCAAGAACAAATGCGAAGAAGTAAGGATAAGCTGTCGTAGCCTGTTGCTGCGTAAGCCTTGATAGTATGTTATAGGCATAAAACACTCACAAACCGTGCAGTGTCCAGAAGAGTGATTTCATGATCGCCCACAATATTCCCATCTGCACGATGACCAAGCATTAGGAAAAAGTAAAATGCAAGGCAAAGCAAAGCAAGAAGAATGTCAATAACACAGTTAAGTACCCTCTCGTTGACGCCTCGTAAGGGCTTCGCTGGCAGGGTCCATGTTGGCAGACTTTCTCCTCCTATGTCAGGCAGATGATCATTCCTAATCTTGTTGTCTTTGTGGTCAATTTCCAGCAACTCGTACGAGACTCTGGACTCCCCTCCTAAATTTTCCAAGTCAAGATGTGTCATTGAAAAGAATGCGGATCTCAGTAGGTTCCAATATCGTTTTCCTGACGAGAGACGTAAAGAAAGAAGGAATACTGAGTATATTGACCTACATTTATACCCCAAAATGCGGAAGGCTGAGAAGCTACAGGAGGCGGAGCCTGAGGGCAGCCATAGGCTGGGGTCAAGGCATCGATTGCGCAGACAGTTTTACAAATCTGCACGAAGTATGGCTAAGGGAATCAAGGTTTTCAGACGAGCCGTCCTCGCATGAGAGCTATGTACGGAATATCGGAGAAGTTCGTAGTGTTATCACGCCATAGCGACAGAGGCCAATGAGAACAGGTCAAAGAGTGCTTCAGCCTAACATAATTGCTTTCTACGGATTCAAGCGCAGGAAGTGCGGGGGCCAATAGCATCTAAAAATATTAGAGTTCTAGTCATATATTTAGCATTGATGCTGTGGCTTTGTGTACTTCATGGCGATGCCCATTTACTGAAGGAAGATACGACAACATGTTCGTCTGCTTGGAAAAGCGTTTAGCGCGAGAAAGCAGCCCTTCAGCAAAACATCGGTGGGGCGATTTGAACCCTTAATGTAGAGTAAAGTATCAACGAGAGCAGTTCATCGAAATAAAATGGGCGAAAAATATCTTTGCTGCGTACTAAGGCATGGTTAGGCATGGTTAGGAGGAATAGGTGTGAGTAGCTTACAGTAGGGACCTTTTTCCAATATAGCTTTGGGCCCGTACACCCAAAACTCCTCAAACAACAAAGCAATATGCTGACTACTTCAGAAGGAAGATTAAAAAGAGGCAGCTAATTCCATAGCCGGCCCTTTAGAAGATGTGTAATGTTGCATTAAATAATACTATCTCATTAAGCTTGGCAACGGAGGAGCTTGACCCCCGGTAGTACGTGCACTGCTCCTTATTACCAACGAACGTTTGGCCGGCTCTACTTCGGGCAGTGCTACGTAACTACAAGGGACGGCTGCCGTGGATTGGCAAACCACCCCTCCTCCCAACTCCAAACCACTTTCATATGGCCCGTTCCCATTCCACATACCGTTCAGAGCCGTGATGACCAGATGCATGTAGAATATCAAATTCATTCGCCGTAGCCCTCTCTCCAAGCCGCAATGGCCACGATTTAACAATTGAATTTTTCTCCTTCATCCTGAGCCCGTTGACTGCGCTAATTTCGCTGAATCGACACTGCTCCATAAATCGCCTGAACGGCTTATCGAAATCTCGAAACATAGCTGATGCCTCTATAAACCGAATAAAGTCTGCACTGGAGGGTCTGGCATTGGCGAGCACCTCTCTTGTGAGAGGTAAATAACGGCAAATCCGATCTTTGTCGGATTCGAGTGGGGCGATAACGCTGGCACCATAAGACTCTTCGTGTATTGCGTTGAGAAAGAGAGCCAGAAGAGTTGCCTTGGGATTTTGAGATCTCGGTTTGAGCAGCGGACCAAATATGGAGAGTGTGAGCTCCAGCCCGAGGTAGCCACGATCGGTGATGTTTGAAACCTGCAGTGCAGTGCGTCAGCATAGAGAAATGCAATTGCATAAAATGTGCCAGCAAACCTCGATCCGATCGAAAGAATAATCGGCTTGCCCGCCTCTTTTAAGGAGACTGGGCAACTCCAGTGCGTCTACTTGAAAGAGCTGGAGGTCGACATTGGAGTTTCTGAAATGGTGACAAAATCGCAAGAGAAGTTTTCGGAGATAGAAGAACAGGCTTCCATACATGTCCTTTTTCGCAAAAGAGGAATGCTGAATTATCTCATCAATCCTCCAACCACGGAGTGGGTCCGAATCGTCTTTCATTGGCCAAGTGTCCTTCGTTTGGTAGAATGTCCTCTTGAAAGTTAGTGCGTTACCCTACTCTTGTTAGTCCTTATGTACTTACGGATTAGGTATATCAAATCCCTTCCGCGATGAGCTGAACGGTAGGAGAATCCCATCCTCGCGGAATTTCATTGTGCATACGCGCCATGCCGGTGGCTGAGTGTATAAGGCACGATCAACATAATCTCTCCTGCCCGGAGCCAGCATCACCGATTTACGGATCTTCTGAGCCAGGGCAGCCGAGAGCCCCTCCGGGACGTTAAAGAATTGTTGAAGACGAATCCATTGCTCTTTCCGGAGAACTAAACGCAGTGATCTAGTACCATATCTCCAGGTCTTCGCTTGCAGCGAGGGTGGTGGTTTGGACTGAATTTTTGTGCATACGTCTTTGATTAGAGGTAAGATATTGTCTTGAAGTGATTGTAGGACTTTCACTGGTATTAAAGCTGAATACCAGATATGGAGCATAATCGGCATCGCTATCCCTGGTTCGAAGTGCAGCGCTGTCAAGAGGAGTATAGCATTCCGCGCTACGATGTCAAATTCCCGGTCGTTTATCGTCACAGTACAAAGGCCTGTATATACTTCCGGAAGCCCTGCAATAGACCTCACCAAGTTTCGGATATCACCAGAGGCAGCGATAATTCAGCTGCAGGTACAAGATTAGGGATATCTGTCTTACCTGCAAAAAGTAAAGTGTAATCTCTACCTCCCTCAAATCCTTCATTTCGCTCGAGATTAAGCACGTCCAGGGCTGGCATATTACCCCACATATACTGTCTACCCCCAAATGGGGTCATCCCAAGATTGGATGCTTCGAAACCTATAAATGCAGGATGGCGGCCTTCCTGATCCCACGATGGCCTCCATGCTTCTTTGATATATGGGGATCTGCAGTCTTTCTTATGTGTCTTCCAATGAGCCGATTGGCATTCTTTATTGCAGTACTAATGCCAAAGACGTCAGTAAATGCACCTTGAAATTCCTTCGAAAGCGACATGAATATGACGAACCTGAACTAAATAGCAGCCGGTACAGACGTTTCTTGCGGACCCTGAACACGAGGACCCCGCTTCGAACGAACGCTCTGTGTTGGCGCAAAGGCCGGGGTCTAGTAGTGAAGAGCCCGCTGAAGGCATTAAGATCCGTCGACGATAGCGGCTGAGTCTGTAGTTTGCGATATGTAATTTAGTGCGTTCGGGATAATACAGGATGGTACAGGATATCCCAAAGTAGAAAATAGCAGTCTTGAGGTGTAGAAAAGACCAGCAGCCTTCGCACTGGTGACGTGGCAATTCATGGACCAGCAAACGGCAACAGGTATGCACGGCACTTTGCTATTTTCCGTTCACATGTGCTCCTGCTGTGACGTGACGACTTCCTTTCGTGCGTCCCGAAGAATCTCCTTCATCCGAAAATAGAGCGTCCTGTCTTCGTTGTTTGTCCATAGGGAAGACCACCCTCCGCAGTTAGTCTGCAGTGGATCATTTGGGTTCGTTTGGAGGGTTGTCAGAGATCATATGCTTAAAAAACCAAGAATGTACCCCTATAAAAACTTAAGGTTAGCTTATTCCAATATAGTAAACAGCGCCGAGATCCCGAATGAGAAGGCCGTCTATGAGCGACTAGAAACCCATTATAGACCCATCTATTGTTTTAAAGCTCTAGAGGAGTTAATTAAACTCGCTTTTGCTAACCAAGGCGACTTATTGACTTATATATAGGTAAATCCCTTACTGTCCTAAAAATTTAGAGTTAAGTAGATTTAAGTGCTTATGGATGTATTCAGTCATGCACATGCCCGTAAGGTTATTATCTAAGATATTTTTCTGCAGAATATCGGTCAAAAATGAATATATGGGTGATGGGTCCCATCCTAGTTTCTCCTCGGCTGCTGAAGACGACTTGGTTATTCCCTCCATTCTATCGGTGTACGAATTGATAATGTTTGTGTCCTCGTTTGAAAGTGTCCTGACCGTGACACCTGCTAGTCGAGTGTCTTCAGCCTGGAGTTCAGTGGTTTTGATGTCTGCTGCTGCCTGCTTCAGATAGAAGTTCCATTTCAATCGATGCAACATGTCCTTGTGCACTGTAAGGAGCCCTTCACATCAAATATGTGAAAGTCTATCACACCGATATTCATCTTCTCCTTTGAAACTTCCACAATAATGCTACCACCATATGTCTGACTTACTGAAATTATGTTCTCATCCAAATTTGTTCCCATAGATAGGTACTGGGAGAAATTTTTATGCCTAGCACATTGGCTACGGCCGCGGACGAGGCATGAGATACGTCGGGGGTCTTTAAGACTTATATTTCAATAGAAGGTGTTGCCGCTAGCGTTGTACGAAGTTTAACCATTTTTGATGACTACAATGTGTCAGACACAATTCTACTGTGTACGATGAGAAGACTAGCGGGGTTCTTTTCGGTCATGTCGTTAAACCCTCTCTCTACAGCCGTAAGTGATGTCCACCCGTGGAACCCAATAACCTTCTAGATTTTGGGTGACAATTTTGGCCATGGTAGAACAATGGGGGTAGCTTGGGGTGATGAGGGATGTGTACTTCTTTACACTAAACCCAGGGTCTCATCTCAAGGCCGAGGCTGGAGGCGATATTAAACTTTTAGAAAATCTCATGTGCTAGTCAGCGTGGTCGATTAAGCGGCCAATCCGTAGTCTAACTGACGCCCAATTAATCGCCCTATTTTTAGCTACCCAATCCAGTCAGTCCATAAGGTTATTCGTCTTAATCCAGATTGCATCCAATTAAGGCCAGATATTAGGTGTAGAAGTAGGTATTAGTGGCAGTATTGGAAGTAGCTAATAATAGTATAGGCCCAGGAGGAAATAAGCTTTAAAATAGATCTAAGAGTTAGTTTATAAGCCCTAAATTAACTTAATTTAATGGTAATACACGCTATTAGAAGCTACTATATTAGAGGTACAGACAGAAGGCCTTCCGGTAGAGCTATTATAGTAAGATGGCTTTATGTGGTTATTTACCCTAAAGTTAGTTTGGTGTTAGACTTAGGGGAGGTGTAAAATTAGGCCTAGGACCAGCTAAAAGTTACCTAATTTACATCTTATATAATAATAATTCATTGCTTAACGTCCGATTCGGATCCCTATTGGGCCCACGCGGACTACTCCTTATTTACATATAGGGAGAAAACTCTATTTAAGTGTAACGGGACTAGCCCAGTTATAGTACATCGGGAAAATATGGTACCCTACCAATGGCCTCAATGGTTGGTGGTTGACGCAATTGGCGCGCAGTTGAGGGCATTTGGCAACTCGACCGACTAGCCTATGTCGTATTTTTTTGACAC